>Ga0114948_10000016_pt1 | contig 44409 bp, 39 predicted proteins | sample CR04metaG_FD_83877 | JGI IMG/M metagenome (GOLD analysis project Ga0114948, IMG submission 83877) | Deep subsurface microbial communities from Mariana Trench to uncover new lineages of life (NeLLi) - CR04 metaG | ecosystem: Environmental > Aquatic > Marine > Ocean trench > Sediment | place...
CGTCCGTCGCAAGGGTGAGAGCAGTGCATCGCTATGGGGCCACGCGGATTTCGTGGCTGACAAAGTGACAACGAATCGATGAATAACAATTGTCAGGAGGTTGGAGAAATGACATTCAGGAAATTGACATTGCTGCCGCTCGCCGGGCTTGCCCTCGTGATGCTGCAGATCGGCACCGTCAGCGAAGCGCTGGCCGCTGCCTGTCCGGCGGTCACCGTGACCAAGGACATGGGCATCAAGGGCAAGTTCCCCCAGCAGTTCGAGCTGGCGGAGTTCGAGAAGCTGGCCAACTGCACCCTGTCTTTCAGCGAGAATCCGGACATCGGCGCGCTGAACGCCAAGCTCGGTAAAGGTCAGCCGAAAAGCCTGCCGCCGGTCGCCGACAGACTGCCGGACGAGCCTTTGGTCCTTGCGCCATACGACGCGATCGGCACCTACGGTGGCGTGTTCCAGGGCCTGTCCAAGGCCACCGAGTCGGGCACCTCGGATCTCATGTCCATCCGCCACGTGAACATGACCCGGTTTTCCGACGACCTCGCCACCATCGTGCCGAACGTGGCCAAGAGCTGGTCGTGGAACGATGATTTCACCCAGCTCACCTTCGTGCTGCGAAAAGGCCACAAGTGGTCCGACGGCGCGCCATTTACCTCGGCGGATGTGGTCTTCTGGTATGAAAACATGCTCATGGATAAGAACGTGGTCAAGAAGCCGAAAGACCGCTTCCTGGTCGCTGGAAAAAGATGGAAGGTCGAGGCCCTGGACCCACTGACCGTGCGTTTCACGCTGCCGACACCAAAGCCCGGATTGCTCAGCCAGTTCGCGGTCGACTACGCGCAAGCCTTCCAACCCAAGCACTTCTTCGGTCCCTTCCATCCGGCGATTAACCCGGACGCGGACAAATTGGCCAAGGCGGCCGGATTCGAGAACGGCTACGAAGTCATCGCCTTCTACTACGGCGGCTCCGACTGGAAAGACGTGCCCACCCCCTTCCTCAAGGACGCTTCCAAGATCGCCAAGCTCCCGGCGGCCGTGGCCCCGACGCTGGAATCCCATATCGTCACCCAAGACACGGACGAACGGCGTCGCGTGGTTGCCAATCCGTTCTTCCACCAGGTCGATACACAGGGGAATCAGCTGCCCTATATCAATGAAATCGAGGAAACCTACATCGCCAATGAAGAAGTGCAGACCCTGAAGATGGTCAACGGGGAGGTCGACTACAAGAATCAGTCGGTCAACCTGGAGCAGGCTCCGGTGCTGCTGCAAAACCAGAAGAAGGGCAACTACACGCTCCATATGCGCCCGAGTGTCGGTGAAAAGCCGGTCTTCTCGTTCAATTTGACCCACAAAGTTCCGGCCAAGCGGGCTCTGTTCAATGACCTGCGCTTCCGCACGGCCATGTCGATAGCGATTGATCGCCAGGAAATGATCGAAACCACCTTCCTGGGTGAGGGACGACCGGAACAGTTCACGAATTGGGGCAACAGCACCGTCGCCTTCATTACCGACAAACAGCTTGCGGTAGCGACCAAGTACGATCCTGCCGCGGCCAAGAAGTTGCTCGACGAGATCGGGGCAGTCGATGTCGACGGCGACGGTCTGCGAGAGTTGCCCAATGGCAAGCCTCTGGCCATCAACATCAACTTCGCGACCCAGGGTGGGCCGGCATCGGCGCCGGAAATCATCGCCGCAAACTGGACCGCGGTCGGCATCAAAACCTCATCCAAGGAAGTCACGACGGATGAGTTTCGCGCCGCCCAGTCGGCCAACGAGCTGGATGTCAGCATGTGGAAAAACGAGCTTGCGGCGGTCGTTATTCTCAGCGACCCACAAGGGTTCATCCCGCCCTATGGCAGTTTTTTCGGCCACAGAATGGGGATCTTGTGGGCACAGTGGCTCGAAACCAACGGTGCCGAAGGCGTTGAGCCGCCGGCTCCCGTGATGAAGCTGATCAAGATGATCGATGAGTTCCAGCGGGAACCATCCGGCAGTGACGCACAGAACAAGATCGGAAATGAAATGGTTCAGATCTTGGTCGATAACCTGTATTTCATCGGTACGGTGGGAGGCATTCCTGCGCCGGTGTATGCGAACAACAGACTCGGCAATTTCCGCCCGCACAAGGCGGTAACCTACGATTACTACCGCATCTACCCCTATCGGGGCACGCAGTGGTATCTGAAAAAGTAACCGTATAGAGTAGTCAATAATAGATGCCGCCGGCGTTCCTGATGGGAGCGCCGGCGGCACGAATAGATTCGGGACAGCTCCGGAGGGGGGCGATCCATGGGGCCGATGTTGCGATTCATCGCCGTACGCTTCGGGCTGGCGTTGGTCACCCTGTTCATGGTTTCCTTCATCGTTTTCGGCTTGATGGAGCTCGTACCCGGCAACTGTGCTCAGCGTTATGTCGCGTACAAGAGCACCCAGGGTGGCGGCACCATCACCCAGGCAGATATCCGCGCGGAAGAGGAGCGCATGGGCCTGGACCGCCCGTTCATGGTGCGCTGGCTCAGTTGGACCTACAACATGGTCGCCACCGGATATCTTGGTGAATCCTGTCTCAAGCGCGTTTCCGTCAATCAGATCCTCAAGGATAAAATCTGGATATCCATGGGTATCTGTTTTGCGGCGCTGTTCATCGCCTACCTGATCGCCATACCGCTCGGAATGTTGTCATCGACAATGCGAAATTCGGCGATGGACGGCTCGTTGAGATTCATTTCCTATCTCGGATTGGCGCTGCCGGATTTCCTTGTCGCACTCATCGTCATGTTGATAGGAACCATGGTATTCGGCGAGACATTGACCGGACTGTTTTCAGAGGCCTACCGCGACGCCCCATGGTCAATTGCGAAACTCGGAGACTTCCTGCGACACGCGTGGTTCCCGGCGTTCATCCTGGGTTGGTCGTCAACCGCGCTGCAGCTGCAGACGGTTCGTGCGCTGATGTCGGACGAGATCGAGAAGCTTTACGTGACAGCCGCGCGAGCCCGGGGGCTCTCCGGTGCCAAGCTGTTTTTCAGGTACCCGGCCCGGCATGCGCTGGGGCCGCTGGTGAACTCCATCGGTTTTGATCTGAACCGGATCTTCAACGGCCTGCCCATCGTGGCAACCATCCTGGTGCTGTCCGAGGCGGGCTTCGTGTTGCTCGAAGCGCTTGCGATTTCGAACGACCAGGAAGTCGCCGGTGCCATCATATTCCTGCTGACCGTCGCCATCGTCGTACTGAATTTCGCATCCGATGTGGTGCTGGCCATCCTCGATCCGCGCATCCGGCTCGGCGTGGTATGAACGGGCAATGGCCATGACAGAAGACGCGCTCCCGACCGCTCGCGAGGCCAAGAAGAAGGAAGCCTATTTCACGGCAAGCCAATACCAGCTGGTCTGGGCGCGGTTTCGAAAGAACCGCTCGGCGCTGATTGCCGGCTCGATACTGATGTTCTTTATCCTGATCGCTGTGTTCGCGGAATTCGTGGCGCCCTACGAGCCGACCAAGGCAGGATTCGACCGCTCTTATCTGAACGGCCCACCCCAATTACCCCTTTTCTGGGATGACAACGGATTTTCCCTGCGACCGTTCGTATACACCTACAAGCAGAAACGGGACGAGAATTTTCATCTGATTTTCGACGTCAAAAAAGAACTGGATCAGAGACGATACCTGGAGTTCTTTGTCGAGGGCTGGGAGTACCACCTGATCAACACCTACGTGGATCTGCCCGGCGAGGGGCTCGATTTCCGCTTGACCGTGTTGCCGATGAACCGGCATCTGTTCGGCGTAGACAAAGGCAAGGTGCATCTCTTCGGAACGGATCGCCAGAAAAAGGATCTGTTTTCCCGCGTCGTCTTCGCTATTCGCATATCGCTTTCCATCGGCGCCATCGGTGTCTTCATTGCCTTCGTCTTGGCGTTGGCCATCGGAGGCACGGCTGGTTATTACGGCGGCTGGACGGATCGCATCACCCAGATGATCACCGATGCGGTGCGGGTGGTACCGACCATCCCCCTGTTCATGGCCATGGCCGCATTCGTGCCGGCTGAGTGGAGCTCCGAAGCGCGCTTCTTTTTCATCTCCATGATTCTGGGATTGGTAGGCTGGCCGACCCTGGCGCGACGCATCAGAACCCATATCCTGGCGGAACGATCACAGGATTACATTCTGGCGTCGCACTTGTGTGGGGCGAGACCGTCGCACATCATTCGCCGTCACCTGCTGCCGTCCTTCACCAGCTACATCATCGTCGATCTGGTGATCTCGTTTCCGTACATGGTGTTGTCCGAGACCGCGTTGAGTTTCGTCGGCCTTGGACTGAAAGATCCGGTCAACAGTCTTGGCGTGCTGTTACAGAACGTCACCGATGTCGACGTCATGTTGAACTATCAATGGTACTTCATCCCGCTACCCATATTCGTCGTGATCGTCATGTCCTTCGTGTTCGTTGGTGACGGGCTGCGCGACGCCGCTGATCCCTATACGGTGCACAAGTGATGGGCCGCCCGCTGATTTCGGTTCGCGATCTGACCCTCCAGTTCGATACCGACGAAGGCAGAATAACAGCCGTTAACCGCGTGTCCTTCGACATTGCGCCGGGTGAGGTGATGGGGCTGGTCGGCGAGAGTGGCTCGGGAAAGTCGGTCACCGCAAAATCCTTGATGCAGTTGAATGCCCGCAACGCGGTGTATGGCCCCGACAGCCGGATCATCCTGAACCTGGAGGACAGGGAAATCGATGTCCTGGCGTTGAAGAGCCCTGCGGATCTGCTGGTCATTCGCGGCGGCGCCATCTCCATGGTCTTTCAAGAGCCCATGGCAAGTTTCGCGCCGGCCCTGACCATCGGCAGCCAGATGATCGAGACATTGATGATCCATCTCAAGATTTCCAAGGCCGAAGCGAAAGACACCGCCATCGATATGTTGGCGCGTGTGGGCATCGCGGACGCATCGAGCCGCTTCAACCAGTATGTATTCGAGCTATCCGGTGGCATGCGTCAACGCGCGATGATCGCCATGGCGCTTTCCACCAAACCGAAGTTGCTGATTGCCGATGAGCCGACCACGGCGTTGGACGTCACCATCCAGGCCCAGGTCCTGGAGTTGATGCAGGATCTGGTGAAGGAATTCCATATGGGGATCCTCTTCATAACTCATGACCTGGGCGTGATTGCGCAGACTGCGGATCACATCGCCGTGATGTATCTCGGAGAGCTGGTGGAAACCGGGTCGACCCGAACGGTCATACACCATCCACGCCATCCTTACACACGGGGACTGTTGAATGCGATTCCGAAGCTCGACGAGCTCGACGCCCCGCTGGTAGCGGTGCCCGGCGATATCCCGAGCCCGTTGGAGAGGCCGAGCGGGTGTGTCTTTCATACCCGATGCTCGGAGGTCATCGAGGGTCGGTGCGCGGCCGAGGAACCGGAAATGAAGCCCGTCGACAAGGATCATGATGTCGCCTGTTTTGCGGTTGAATTGGCCGACGCGGGGCGTGCGGAGAATACGGCGCCATGAGCGAGAGCATTGTTTCCATCCGCGATCTAAGCGTCCATTTCCCGATCACGGGAGGCTGGTTTGGTCCAAAATTGGTCGTTCGCGCCCTCGACGATATCGATCTGGAGATTAAGCGCGGTCAGTTTTTCGGCCTGGTCGGGGAAAGCGGCTCCGGCAAGACGACCCTGGGTCGCGCCATTCTGAAGGCGGCCCCGATCTCCAAGGGCGAGATCATCTTCCATGACGGGGAGCGGGAGTTCGATGTCAACAATCTGGCCAAGCAGGATGTGCTGGCGTTCCGCCGCCAGGCGCAGCTGATATTCCAGGATCCTTACGCCGCTTTGAGCCCCCGGATGACGGTCCGGGACATCATTGCCGAGCCGCTCGAAGTCATGAAACTCACCCAGAGCAAGGACGAAACGAACCAGAGGGTTCGCGATATCGCCAGCGAATGCCGCCTCAACGTCGAGCATCTGCGCCGCTTTCCCCATGCATTCTCGGGCGGTCAACGCCAGCGCATCTCCATCGCACGCGCGCTGGTCGCCAAGCCTAGCTTTCTGGTGGCCGATGAAAGCGTCGCCGCCCTCGACGTCTCGATTCAAGCCGATATCCTCAACCTGCTGAAATCGCTGCAGCAGGAGCACGGCTTCACGTTTTTTTTCATCTCCCACGACCTCAGCGTCGTGGCCCACGTCTGCGACGTGGTGGCGGTGATGTATCTCGGCCGGCTCGTGGAGATGGCGCCGAGCCGAAAGCTATTCTCCCGACAGCGCCACCCTTATACAGCCGCCCTGCTCTCGGCGATCCCATCCCTCGATCCCGACCATCATCACAAAGCCATCAAGCTCGAGGGCGAGATCCCGAGCCCGCTTTCGCCGCCGCCCGGTTGCCGTTTCCATACCCGTTGCTCCTTCGCCCGCGACCGTTGCCGGGTGGAAAAACCGGAATGGCGCACCATCGACGACGAGCACTTCGTCGCCTGCCATTTCGCGGATGAACTGGACCTCTAGCTAGCCTGGTTGGAGCCGCCAAATCGCGGCTCGAAATCGGCAACCAGCCAGCGTAGAATCCTGGCGCTTCTCCAGCAACCGACACCACTGAAAGGGGCCAGCCATGAGCGCACCCATGAACGTCCTGTTTATCACGGCGGACCAGTGGCGCGGGGATAGCCTCTCATCGCTGGGTCATCCGTGCCTGCAGACCCCCAATCTGGATCGCCTCGCCGCTGACGGAATGCTGTTCGAGCAGCACTTCGCCCAGGCGACGCCCTGCGGTCCCAGCCGTGCGAGCCTTTACACGGGAATGTATCTGCAGAACCACCGCTCGGTGAACAACGGTACCCCCTTGGATGCCCGCCACAGCAACATCGCTCTGGAGGCCCGCAAGGCCGGTTACGACCCGGCCCTGTTCGGCTACACGGACGTGAGCGTCGACCCACGGCAACACACACCCGGCGACCCGGCGCTACGAACTTACAGCGGCGTGCTGGCGGGGATGACACCGGTGGTGCACGTGGACGACCACGCGCTGCCGTGGCTCGCCGATCTGAAGGCCAAAGGATATACCGTGCCCGAGGGGTTATTGGGGGTGTACAAACCCAAGGATATTGGCGCCGAAGCCGACGACCGTGGTCTCACTTTCGCACCTGCGCAGTATACCGCGGAGGACAACTACACCGCCTTTCTCACCAACGAGCTCATCAAGTACCTCTCGGTGCGCGTGGACAAACCGTGGTTCGTGCATCTGTCTTACCTTGCCCCGCACCCGCCGTTCGTCGTACCGGAACCCTACCACGCCATGTACGATCCGGGTGAGGTGCCCAAACCGGTGCGCGCAGCCACGGTGGAGGAGGAAGCCGCGCAGCATCCCTATATGAACTTCTACCTCTACAACCAGAAAGGCTGGGGCATTCGCTACGATCACAGCTCGAAGAACAATCTCCAGCTGGACGACAGAGACGTGCTACAGGCGCGCGCGACGTATTACGGGATGATGAGCGAGGTGGATTTTCAGATCGGCCGTCTGCTGACGTTCCTCCAAGAGACGGATGCCTATGACAATACCATGGTGGTATTCACCTCCGACCATGGTGAGCAGCTGGGCGATCACTGGCAGTTCTCCAAGTACGCTTACTTCGACCAGTCCTTTCACATTCCACTCATCGTGCGCGACCCGCGGGCGGCAGCGCGGCAGGCCCGAGGCCGGCGGGTGAGCGCGTTCACCGAAAGCGTGGACATCATGCCAACCATTCTCGATGGCCTGCGAGTTCCCGTACCGAGCCAGTGTGATGGCGAAACGCTGGCGCCGTTCTGCCGCGGTGAGACACCTGCCGGCTGGCGCACAGAGGCGCATTGGGAGTTCGACTTCCGTCGCTTCATCGACGCCAACGGCGACAGCGTCCAGGGACTCAAGCCGGATCAGTGCGCGGTAAACGTGATCCGCAGCGAACGTTACAAGTACGTTCACTTCACGGCGATGCCACCGCTGCTGTTCGATCTGGTGGACGATCCGGGCGAATTCAGAAACCTCGCCCAGGATCCCGCTTGTCAGCCCACAATGCTCGAATTCGCCCAGAAGATGCTGAGCTGGCGCATGAACCACGATGAGCGCGTGCTCGCAAACACGCTTCTCACCCCCAAAGGCGTAGTCGAGCGCAAAATGCCACGAAGGTAATTGGGGACACTCCCCAATACCTAAGTGTTTGTTTTCCGTACACGAGGCCCCGGATTCCGGAGACTTTTCTCTAACCCCAAGGCCGTTGCCGTTTTCATTGTCCAGGCTTTGCCACCGTAGTACCTATTGGGGAATGTCCCCAATTGTTTCGTATAATGTGTCTGCAATTCTGTCAAAGGGGTAGCGGGTGATTCAACTTCTGGCCGATGGGCGCATTGCGCTATTCCTGCTGATACTGTTTGCGCTGATGCTTTCTCTGACTCTCCACGAGTTCGGCCACGCGCTCGCGGCCAAGCTCTATGGTGACGACACCGCACAAAGGGCCGGGCGTCTGACGCTGAACCCTATCCCTCATATTCATCCCACGGGACTGTTGATGGTGATACTTCTGGGCTTCGGTTTCGCGAAACCGGTGCCGACGGATCCTCGCAATTACAAGTCGCGATCGGGCGTTCTTGTCGTGTCGGCAGCCGGCCCAGCGATGAATCTCATTCTCGCCATAGCGACCATCAATCTCTACTTGTTGGGGAGAAAATGGGGATTTGAGGCATTGGCTGAACCCGGCCCTCGGTTCTTCTTTTCTTACCTCGCACAAATCAATCTGCTATTGATGGTGTTCAATATGATACCGCTGGGGGCGCTCGACGGGCACTATATCCTACCTTACTTCCTACCCACCCCGGTCGCACGCCGATACCGATACTACAATGCACGCTACGGCAACTACGTGCTTCTGGGGCTTGTCGTCTTGAGCATCATGGGACTGCCGATCTTCGACTACGTGTTCTCCCTGAGCCAACGCCTGCTACCTCTGATCGTCTTCATATGAGATAATTTTTCGGCCGTCATTGCCGGGAAAAAGATGGGAGGATTGTCGATGCCCAAAGGATTCAAGGATTATCTCGCCGAGGCAAACGCCGTGGTAGAGACATGCTCGGTTCAGGATGCGTTGCGCTTGCACGCCCGCGACGAGTGGGTTTTCGTCGATGTCCGGGACGGTAACGAGTTGCAGAAAGAGGGGAAAATTGCAGGCGCGGTGCATGCCTCGCGCGGAACGCTGGAGTTTCGCATCGACCCCACGTCTCCCATGCATGATCAGGCGCTGGCACCCGGCGCGGGTAAGCGCTTCGTCTTCTACTGCGGCACCGGCGGACGCTCCGCCCTCGCCGCGATGCGTGCGGCTGAAATGGGCATCGGGGAAGTGGTCAGTATGGCTGGTGGATTCAACGCCTGGAAAACGGCGAGCGGGCCCATCGAAAAGTAACCCCGTGCGGCGGGAACCCCTATGGGCCTGCCTCGCCGTCAGACACGGGGATCACTGAGAGTTTCTCATCGCTGAGCTGGACGGCTGCCATGCCGGAGGCCAACAAAAGGATTGCCGTGACGAACGGGCCGATCAGTCCGGCACCTGCTCCCATCTACACTTTCGCCGTGGTTCGCCTGAGCCTCTCTGCGAGGATGCGCATCACGTGCAACGAAAAATGTGGCGTTTCCTTCACCATTTGTAAGAAGCGTTCTTCGCCAACCGGCGCAATGCGGCAATCGGTACGTGTCAGCGCACTGGCACTCCTCGGCTTTGAATCGATCAGTGCCATCTCTCCCAACAGGTCCCCCGCCCCGAGGGTCTCGACGAGCACGCCGTTGGCGAAAATGTCCACTTCTCCGCGGAGAATGACGTACATGACCTCCCCGGGAGTCTCCTCGTCGAAAATGACCGTACCATCCTCGACATCCTTCGCGTCTTCAGCATCTTTGAATAGATTCAGTAGATCCACCGTATCTCTCCCGAATGCAGCACCTTCGATCAGTCCGCGTAGCCAGGCAGCTCACGGTCGAGCGTCCGCTTCATGGCCTCGAAAAATAGCTGGGTCCGTTCGCCGCCCGGGTGCCGGTCGTTCTCGGGCGGTGCCTGGACTTGCGCAATTACCTCGTCTGTCAGCGGTGCGAGAGGCTTGCCGGTGCTCATCGCCAGCACCTGCGCCCGGCATACCCGCTCGAGAAAATAGAGCTTCTTGTAAGCTCGCGCGACAGTATCTCCGACCACCAGCACGCCATGGTTTTTCATGAACGTGACCGGCTTGTCGCCTATCAGGTGCGCGAGCCGTTCGCCTTCTTCGACGGAGTCGGCGGTGCCGGTGTAAGTATCATCGTAGGCGACACAGCCGTGAAAGAAGGCGGCGGTCTGGCTCGCCGGCACCAAGCGGTTGTCTTCGAGCATGTTGAGCGCCAGCGCCCAAGTCTGGTGAGTATGAAGAACGACGCGCGCCCCGGTGATGCGGTGGATCGGCGCATGAATGCACTGCGCCGACAGCTCGACGATGCCGTCGCCCTCGAGAGTATTTCCCGCTTCGTCGAAGATCACCATGTCACTCGCCCGCGCCTCCGACCAGTGCAGGCCGAATGGCAGGATCAGAAAGCGGTCGTCGTGGCCCGGAACCGTCACCGTAAAGTGATTATCGATGCCTTCTTCGAGCTCGTGGAGAACGGCGAGCCGATGGGCCGCCGCGAGATCGATCTTCGCCTGGGTGACCGGATCGGCCGCCCGGGTGGGTGAGAGGGCGTGGACGGACATGTCAGAACTCCGAACGGGTGTGGATTCGGCCGATTATAGCCTGTCGTCGTATGACGCGGCTCCCTGAGAAGGTCTGGTTCGGACGGAATTTCTAAATCTCACGGCTCGAATCCCTGTCAATCCATTGCAATGGAATCCGACGCCGGGAAAATTTCCTGCTAAACGCGTAAAAGCCCATCTGCTCGTGCATTCGCCGCCACAGGGCCAGCCGGGCGCGAAAAACCGCATCCGCTCGCGCCCAGGTTCCGGACATCGCCAGACTGCGAACGCGCTCCGGGCAACCGATGGCGAGCTCCTGGCCCGGACAGGAACCGATACCGGCGATCCCCAGCATGGGGGCACGGTCGATTCCCAGGTGCTCGAGCAACGCCGCCACATCGCCAGCGTACAATGGCGCGGTCGCCGGCACATCGGCATCGAATGAGTGAGTGAGTGCATCCATCATGACTGAGAAGCCAGGCGACGCGCACTGGGGCGAACGCACCCGGGCCGTTCATGCCGGTGAGGGTGTGGACCCCAATACCCGTGCTTCCTCCCCCAACATCGTGATGTCGGCAACCTTCGCCCGGGACGTCGTGGGTGGCTTCTCCGCCTTGAATCGCGCGCAAGGCGATGGCTTCAGCTACGCGCGGGTTTCGAATCCCACCGTCGATCAACTGGCGGACAAGATCGCCGCGCTGGAGCACGCCGAGGCAGCGCTCTGCTTCGCCTCGGGGATGGCCGCTTCCCACGCCCTGGTGGCCGGGCGTTTGAGTCAGGGCGATCATCTCGTCATCTCCGACACCAACTACGTGGGAACGGCGGAGCTGGTCCGGGACAGCCTGCCGCGCTGGGGAATCGACGTCTCGCCGGTGGATACCTCCGACCTGGGCCTGGTGCAGGCCGCCATCACACCGAAAACGAAAATGCTCTGGATAGAAACCCCGGCGAATCCCATCATGCGACTGAGCGATATCCACGGGCTGGCCGAGCTGGCCCACGGCCGCGGTGTAGCCGATGTGGTGGTGGACTCCACCTTTGCGTCGCCCATCGCCACCCGGCCCCTGGAGCTGGGGGCAGATTTCGTCGTGCACTCGCTGACCAAGTACATCGGCGGGCACGGCGACGCCATGGGCGGCGCGGTCCTGGGGCCCAGCGAGGATCTCGACGCCCTCAGCCTGGAAGCGATGGTGCACTACGGCGGTGTGCTCTCGCCCTTCAACGCCTGGCTGATCCTGCGCGGGGCAGCCACTTTGCCGCTGCGCATGAAGGCCCACGAGGAAAATGCCCTGGCGGTGGCCCGCTTTCTGGAGGCGCACCCGGCCGTGGCGCGGGTTTTCTACCCCGGCCTGCCGTCCCATCCCCAGCACGATCTGGCTCGGCGACAGATGCGCAATTTTTCCGGCATGCTGACCTTCCAGACCCGGGAAGACGGCAGAAAAGTCGCCGAACGCATGATCGACAGGCTGGCGGTCATCCACTACGCCGTTTCTCTCGGCCATCACCGATCCCTGATCTACTGGATTCCTACCGAAATGCTCATGCAGTCGACCTTCCGGCTGGCACCGGCTGCCGAAGCCCGCTACCGAGACTTTGCCGGAGACGGCGTTTTCCGGCTCTCGGTCGGCATCGAGGATGCGGACGATCTGTGCGCCGATCTCCATCGGGCGCTGGCTTAACAGGGCCGGAATTGGGTCACATCGCGGCCCATCAGGGCTCAAAAGCCCCGAATTCCGGCCGATAGTAAAAGGATCGCCCCGCTTTCCCGACGGGGCCCGGCTGACTCGACAATCGGTGGAGCCATGAAAATTCTGCTCATCGACGACTGCGAAATCACCCTGGAATCCATGCACATTTTCCTCGAGCAGGAGATCCCCGGCGTGGAGGTCACCGAGTATCCCAGCCTGCGTCTGGGCAAGCCCGCGCCGGACTTCAACTGGGCGGCCTACGACGTGCTGCTGCTGGACTACGATCTGGGAAACGGCCAGACGGGCACCGACTGGCTGCGGGAGTCCGTCAACCGACCGGGTTTCCCACGCACGATTCTCGTTACCGGGGTAGGCGATTCCTACGTGGTGGCAGATGCCATCAAGCTGGGCGCCGCAGGCTACCTCAACAAGGCAGACCTGAACCCGGAGCGCCTGGCGGAGGTCGTCTACGAAGTCCTGGCTCACCCCAATGGCGATTCCCCCGCGATGTTACCGGTCAGCCCGCTGGAAGCCGAAGCCATGACCCACGGATTCGAACGCGAGCGGGCCTCGAAAGGCGACACGGAAAGACCGAGTTACCGCTTCGGAGGCGTCATCGGCCGGGGGATCGGCTGCACCGTGTACGTTGGCAAGCGTGTGCAGGACGGATTGACGGTGGCAATCAAGATTCTGGACCGTTCCTTGGCCCATGACCCGGAGCATCTGCAGCGCTTTATCCGCGAAGGCATGCTCGTATCCGAGGTCGACAGCCCCCACGTGGTGAAGATCCATGAACAGGGTTTCACCAACAAGTACGGATTCATCGCCATGGAGTTCTTCGGGCGCGGCAACCTCAAGCAGCGCATCGAGCAGGGCATTTCCAAGGAAGATGCCCTCAATTATCTGCGCTATATCGCCTGCGGGCTCGAGGCCGTCCACGCTGTCGGTATCGTGCATCGTGATCTGAAGCCGGCCAATATCATGTTCCGGGAAGACGACAGCATTGCCCTGGCAGACTTCGGGATTTCAAAGCGAATGAGCGTGGGCGCCGATCTGACCTGTGCCGGAACCATCATCGGGACGCCCCACTATCTGAGCCCGGAACAGGCACAAGGGGTGCAAGCCGACCAGAGATCGGATCTCTACAGTCTGGGCGTGATCTTCTACGAAATGCTCACGGGACGAAAGCCCTATCACGGCGACACCGTCAGTGCCCTGATCTTCCAGCACCTGCACGCGCCGATCCCGGTTCTGCCGATGGAGTGCGCCGACATGCAGCCGCTGCTGGCAAAGATGATGGCCAAGGATCCCAATGAGCGCTTCAAGAGCACTTCGGAACTGTTGAGCGTGCTCACGAAGATGAGCGCCGCGGCCTGACCGGCTCAGCTGGCTGACCCCGCCGGCACACTTCACGCCCGGGCCGTTCCCAGACACCAAGCGGGCTTGTCAGCCCATCTTCGTGAAACGTTCCGGCGCGATCTTGTAGATCACCCGCACTTCTCCGGCCTGGCGGTTAGGGTATTGGTCCAGCCCCAGGTACTTATGCGCCAGCTGGTCGATATGCGCGTCGGCGCCATCCTCGGTGATCTCGACGACTTCGCCGCGAATTTCCAGATAACGATAGGGATCGTCCGGATCGCACAGCGATAGCGACACCCTCGGGTCGCGGCGCATGTTGTGGTCCTTGCGACGGCCCTTGGCGGAATTGACGCGCACGTGGACGCCGTCGAAATCGCACCATACGGGCGTCACCTGGGGGCTGCCGTCGGGCATCAGGGTGGCCAGGTGGGCCAGGGATTTCTTGTCCAGTATGTCGCGATGGGATTCCGGTATCGATTGTGCCATGGTCATGCTTCCTCCAGGGTTAAAATTTCTCGCAAATATAGAGGGTAACTGTTTGATATCGCCCGAATTTATGTAAGCATTCACTCAGGGGACCAGATGCCCGGGAATACCGGTGGGGAGACGGCCTGCTCACGGTCGCATGTTGCATCAAGCCGATTTCGGGTTAGTCGAGGAAATGCTCGTGGGAAAAATTGCATTCATTTGCCTGCTAAGCCTCCTGGCGGGTCACCTTCATGCCCAAACAGAGCGCTATGTTACCGATTCTCTACGCTTGGAGGCACGCCAGGGGCCGAGCACCAATCACCGCATCACCCGCATGCTGAGCAGTGGCACCCGAGTCACGGTTCTCGAGGAAGACACGGAGACAGGATACTCCCGTGTCGCCCTGGACGACGGCTTGGAACTCTGGATCCTGACCCGCTTTCTGATGAACGAGCCGGCGGCGAGAGCGCAGCTGGCGGAGGCCCGGGAGAATTTTATCAGGGAGCGCGACAATGCCAGGGATCTGGCGAGCCAGCTGGAGACCATGGGCCAGACGACCGGCGAGATCGAGCAGAGCAGAAGCGCGCTCGCGACAGACAAGAAACTGCTGCAAACCGAGCTCGCTCAGATCAAGCAGGCGGCGGCCGAAACCCTGGCTATCCAGGCGCGCAACCAGAGCCTGGGCAAACAGCTCGAGGTGGTCTCCATGGATCTGGATGCCGCCAAGCAACGAAATCGCGCGTTGAAAGAGCGTTCGGAACGAGACTGGTTTATCGCCGGGGCCGGAGTGTTGCTGGGCGGCATCATCATCGGCTTGGTGATACCCAAGATACGCTGGAAACGCCGCCGTGGTTGGGGGGAGCTGTGAACCTCTGCGCCCAAGCGAGAGCGGCGGAATTCGGTAAGTAAGAAGAATCATGGAACACTCTTTGCAAGTACAGCTGGCACACGAATTGCTCGAACACATCGATGCCGGCACCACCTGCCTCGCGGACGATGTGGCCACCAACCCCACCGCCAACTACACGGATCCCCATCGGCTGGATCGAGAGATGCAGATTCTATTTCGCCGCTACCCACTGATGATGGGACTCGGCTGTCGGATTCCAGAACCCGGCGACTATTTCACCGACGACGTCTGCGGCATCCCGATTCTGATCGTGCGTGACCATGACGGTGATGTGCGTGCCTTCTTGAACGTCTGCCGCCACCGGGGGGCGCAGGTCGCTCGGGGATGCGGTCACGTGAAACGCAGTTTCGTCTGCCCCTACCACGGTTGGAGCTACGACAGGCGGGGGAAACTGGCGGGCATTCCGGACGGCCGAAATTTCGACAGTGTCGATCGCGACGCCCACGGCCTCGTCGCGCTGCCCGTGCACGAGCGTTTCGGCTGTTTGTGGGTTCAACCTGAAGCAGGCACGAGCTTCGATATCGGAAAGGAGCTCAACGGGCTCGGTCCTGAGCTCGCGAGCTACGAATTCAACAACTATCACCACTACACGACGCGCATTCTGCACCGCCGAATGAACTGGAAGATGCTCATCGATACCTTCCTCGAGTCCTATCACTTTGGGACACTGCATTCGGAAACCGTGGCACCGATTTTCCTGCACAACGTGTGTTTGTTCCAGCCCTTCGGCTTCAACATGCGCGAGACCCTTCCCAGGCGCAGTATCAGCGAGATGCGCGCGCTACCGGAAAACGAATGGGATCTCGTGAAGCACACGGCGATCCTGTATGTCCTGTTTCCAAACTCGGTCATCGTCATGCAGCGCGATCATGTGGAAGTCTGGCGCGTCTTCCCCGTGGACCGCAAGGTGGACGAATGCGTGGCTTTTCTCGATTTCTACATTCCCGAGCCGGCCACCAGCGAAATTGCGATTGAGCACTGGCGGCGCAATATCGACCTCACCCTGCGGACCGTGGAGGAAGAGGATTTCCCCATCGGCGAGGGCATCCAGCGAGGCTTCCTTTCGGGCGCTCAGGACCACGTTACCTACGGCCGCAACGAGCCGGCCCTGCAGCACTGGCAGAAGTCCGTATCCGCCGCCCTGGTCGATCCCGCCCGGATGTGACCCTTCCTTTGGTCCGGCCCGGCCGCCACACGCCGGGAATCGGCCCCATCCACCACCCCCGCCCCAGGGTGCCTTAGGATTCATTGCCAGAGCCGTCTACACTTAAGGCGTTCTTGTTTTCTTCGTCCGCCGCCGAAGAGCGTAGCGGCGAATCCAGGGAGACCAACAGATGAGCGACTTCCCGCTGTCCGCCAGCGATTGCCAGGTCCTGTTCGCCGGCCTGCCCGCGGGCATCGTCCTGTGCGACGCGAAAGACCAGGTAATCTGGGCGAACGAGAGCTTCTGCGAGCTGCTCGAAACGGACTGTAAAGGACTGATCGGATCTCCTCTGTCGGCGGTCCTCGGCCGGGATCCCGATCCGGTCCGGACCCATGTGGACCGCTATGTGATCACCTCCGATTCCGGCAAATCCCGCTGGCTGGAATGCGCCCTCTCCCACATCGATGCCACCAACGGGGCGGTGGGGTCGCTGCGTATCTTCACCGATGTATCCGCCTTCGAGAGCCGTAGCAAGGGGCGCGTGGCCACCGCCGCCGGCCGCGATCCTTCCCGGCTCGACATGAAAAGCGGCATATTGAACCGCCAGGCCATCATCCAAGAGCTCAGCTCTCAAGTGTCCCGCAGCCGGCGCTACGGAAACGACCTGACGCTGGTGCAGATCCAGTTTGTCCCCGAGAGCGGGGCCGAGGCCTCCGAGGAATGGAACGACACCGCGCGCCGGCGCATCGCCGAATGTCTGAGGGAAGCGCTTCGCTGGGCCGACTTCGTCGGCGCCCTGTCTGCGGCGGATGTACTCGTCATCCTGCCGGAATGCGGCATCGACGCGGCCCACGGAGTCATCAAGAAGGTCGAGTCGGCCCTGGTGGATGAGTCGCGCTCCCAGGGAGGCGAAAAAATACGCGCCCTGTTCGCCGCGACCACTTGGGACATAGGCGATGACCCCCACGGCATGCTGCGGGGATTACACAGGGAGCTGCAGGCCACCGAAAACTGATCCCGGTGCCGTGGCGGCACCGGGGCCGGGGACCGATCTATTCCGGGCCGAGCGCGACGAGCAACTCCGAGACCGATTGAAAGCGATCCATGGGGTCCTTCGCCATCAGCCCGTCCAGCACGAACTGCATGGATGCGTGCTCGTCAGGAAGTCTAGGCAGCGGATCTTCCGTGTGCGCGCGCAGCAGAGCCGGGAGCCGCGTCTGCGGGTAAGGACGTTCGCCGGTCAGCAGCTCGAACAAAATCACTCCGAGGCTATAAAGATCGCTGCACGCAGTGGCAGGCTCACCGTCGATCTGCTCGGGACTGATGTAGAAGGGTGTCCCCATGACGAAGCCGACTACGGTAATGGCGGTGCTGGCACCGAGAGATTTCGAAATTCCAAAATCGGCGATCGCTAGACTATCGTCCTTGCGTAGCAGGATATTGGCCGGCTTGATGTCCCGGTGCACGATTCCCACGTCGTGGGCGGCTCCCAGCCCCTTGGCGATGCCGCGAAAATACTCGAGCGCCATGCCTTTGGGGATACCCGCGTTAATACGTTTTCTGAGGTCGCCACCCGGAAAATACTCCATGGCGATATAGGCACTGTCGGCGGTAACACCACCGGCGTAGATCTTCACGACGTTCGGGTGGCGAAGCTTGGAGAGCATTCGTTGCTCACGCATGAACCGCTTGATAACTTTCTTGTCGTCCTGCATGTCGGTGGATATGACCTTGAGGACCGCGAGACGGTTATTTTTCTCGCGTTCGGCCAGCAGCACCAGTGATGATGCGCTGCTGGAAAGTAGACGTAGCAGCTGGTAGCCGGGGATATCGACGTTGAACGGTAAGGTTTGAAGCGGTTCGCCGATTTTCTGCAGATCAGGCCTATCGCCATCGGACCCGAAAACATCCGCCAGCTCGTCGTCGATGATCGGATCCGAGCCTTGGTCGTCGTAAAGTTCCAGATCCAATGCCGGCAGCTCCGCATCGATGACGGCATCGAGATCCTTCATCTCCACCATATCGGTATCGTCGTCATCGTCGAGGTCGTCGTTGCCACTCGGGGCGATCCAAGCGCGATTCTCGATAATGGCTTCGACAGCACTGGCGAGCAGGCGCGGAGACAGGTCGTGTTTATCGATGTAGTACTTCGCGCCAAGCTTGCGTGCAATGGCGGAGGATTCTTCGGATACCCGGTCGGTGAGCACGATGACCGGTGGGAGCTTGCCATCACGACTGAACTCCTTCAGCCACTCGAGGCCATCCTCACCGGGAACCCCGAAATGCGCATCCAGGAACACGAAGTCGTAGCGGGACCAGTCGAAGTCGGCATCAGGCTTGCCCTTGGCAACCGGGTCGTACCAATCCACTTCCGCCTGGGGCCATGTACGCCGCGCGCAATAGCTGATGAGATCCTGTACGTCTTTGGCGTCGTCGATAACGAGTAATCGGTCTACCATTACCTGGAATTGCTCGTGGCCCCCACGGCCCCATGTTAGAGCTTAGCCCCCTTTCCGGTCCCTGACATAGGATAGACCAGTGGCGCCGCCCGAAAGCCCGATCCGGACAGTAGATTCTGATGCGGGAGAGAGAAACGTAGAAACGCAGGTTGGGCCGAGCGACGCGAAGAAATGAATTAATTGGGGACAGATCTATTTATCTCTCTGCCGCAGCGCGGCGGAGAGATAAATAGATCTGTCCCCAATTAACTCATACGACTGGATATCTGCACAGTTCTCTAACAGACCTCGAACAGTCCCGCCGCCCCCATTCCGCCGCCGACGCACATGGTCACGACGACGCGCCGCGCGCCACGGCGCCGCCCTTCCAGCAGCGCGTGGCCCACCAGGCGCGCGCCGCTCATCCCGTATGGATGGCCGATAGCGATGGAGCCACCGTCCACGTTCAGCCGTTCCATGGGTAATCCCAGCCGGTCCCGACAGTAGACGACTTGCACGGCGAATACGGGGCCGATACCCATCTCGTCGGGCTCGCAGCCAGCCACAGCGAAGCCCCGGAAGACGCCCAAGGGCTCGATGCCGCGCCGCTCGGCGAGCGCGGCATTCATGACCACGCAAGCCGACGCGCCATCAGAGAGCTGACTGGCGTTGCCGGCGGTGACGGTTTCATCCTCGCCACGCACCGGAGCCAAGCCGGCGAGACCTTCGGCGGTGGTGCCAGGACGGTTGCCCTCGTCGCGGGCAAGGGTCACGGCTTGCTCACTTATCTCTCCGCTCTCGCCGCCCTTGACCAACTTGGTTGTCGCGAGTGGCACGATCTCCTCATGGAAGCGCCCCGAAGCTTGAGCCGCAGCTGTACGCTGCTCGCTGGTGAGCGCGTATTCGTCCTGGGCGTCGCGGCTGATGCCATAGCGCCGCGCGATGATATCGGCAGTCTCGATCATCGGCATCCACATTTCGGGCTTGTGACGCATGAGCCACTCCTCGGTGAAGTGGTGTTGATTGAGATTGCCCTGCACGAGGCTGATGGATTCGACCCCTCCGGCAACCGCTACCGGGACGCCGTCGAGCATGACCCGCTGGCACGCCCACGCGATGGCCTGCAGTCCGGAGCTGCATAGCCGGTTGATGGTGGTCGCCGCGACCGTCACCGGAAGACCGGCGCGGATGGTGGACAGCCTGGCGATATTTTTCCCTGTGGCCCCCTCCGGCATGCCGCAGCCAAGAATCACGTCCTCGACTTCGCCGGGTTCGACACCGGCACGCGCCACCGCATGGGCGATGGCATGTCCGGCTAAGACGGCGCCGTGAGTATTGTTGAAGGCCCCCCGGAACGCTTTGCCGATGGGTGTGCGCGCTGTGGATACGATGAGCGCCTCCGGTATCGTCATATGAGTCGCTCCTGCCGGTCGTGATCATTCGACGACGTAGCATAAGCTGGGAAACGGACGGCGGCCATTGTTTGACGCCCGAGCGGGAAGACGGTAATAGACTCCGGACAACAAGTGATCGGCATATACCCCTCAGGACACAGGCCGTGAATTTTTCTTTCTCCGAAAAGCAACTGACACTCCAGACCCGTCTGGCCGCATTCATGGACGAGCACGTCTATCCAGCGGAAGACCTTTACCACGAGCAGCTGGAAGATGGCGAATCGCGCTGGCGGCTGCCGGCGGTGATGGAAGAGCTGAAGGCCCGGGCACGCGCCGAGGATCTGTGGAATTTGTTTCTTCCGGACCCCGATCTCGGTGCCGGCTTGAGCAATCTCGACTATGCCCCGCTGGCCGAGATCATGGGTCGGTCGACCATCGGACCCGAGGTGTTCAATTGCTCGGCGCCGGACACAGGCAACATGGAGGTGTTGGCGCGCTTCGCCAGCCCCGAGCAAAAAGATCGCTGGTTGAAACCGTTGCTGGCCGGTGAAATCCGCTCCGGCTTCGCCATGACGGAGCCCGCGGTGGCTTCCTCCGACGCCACCAATATTCAGGGCTCCATACGCCGGGACGGCGATGACTACGTCATTGACGCCCGTAAGTGGTGGACATCGGGAGCCGGCGATCCGCGCTGTGAGCTGCTCATATTCATGGGCAAGACCGACCCACGGGCCGCACCCCACCAGCAGCAATCCATGATTCTGGTGCCCATGGACACACCCGGCGTACGGGTGCTGCGCCATTTGCCGGTGTTCGGCTACGACGACGCGCCCCACGGCCACATGGAGATCGATTTCGACAATGTCCGTGTGCCGGCCGGGAACCTGCTGCTGGGGGAGGGGCGGGGATTCGAGATCGCCCAGGCGCGCTTGGGGCCGGGGCGCATACACCACTGCATGCGATTGATCGGCATGGCCGAGCGATCCCTGGATGCCTTATGCCAGCGGGCCGCAAGCCGGATCGCTTTCGGCAAACCGCTGTCGGAGCAGGGTGGTGTCATGGACGATATCGCCGATTCGCGCATCGCCATCGAGCAAGCGCGCATGCTGGTCCTGAAGACCGCTTACGACATCGACACCCAAGGCGCAAAGGAAGCGCGCGCCTACATCGCCATGATCAAGGTCGTGGTCCCGAACATGGCGCTGGAGGTCATCGACCGCGCCATCCAGGTCCATGGGGCGGCGGGGATCTGCGACGACTTCGGCCTTGCCAGAGCCTGGGCCCGGGCGCGTAGCCTGCGCCTGGCCGATGGGCCCGACGAGGTGCATCGCCGAACCGTCGCCCGGGCGGAGCTGAAAAAGGAGCCCGGGCGGGGGTGGCGACAAAATCGCGAACCCGGCGCCTGAGGCAGGGTATCAGTCGAGAACCCGAAACGCCGTAAAAGCGCTGCTCGGCAGCTTTCCCTTCCACGCCCGGTCGCCGGCGATGGCCAGTGCGGGCGTAGGTGCACGATAGACGATGCGAAAACTGTCGTTGTTCGCGTACCGGCCTATTTCGCCGGTGTGGCCGTCCACGCTCAGATGCCAGCGCGGCTCGCTGAGATCCAGCGATACGGTATAGGCCTCGCCGGGCGCAAGCTCGATGAAATCGTCACCGTAGGGCCGGATGTCCCGGCACCCTTCATAGACCGGACGGTACTGCCTGGTCACCCTGACTGTCGTTTCTAAATGAAAACCGCAATGGTTGCCGGGATCGGCGACCATCAGCGGTACATCGGAAACGTTCTGCAAACTGATCTCGAGCTTGGGGCTCAAGGGCTCCGTGACTTCATCGAGATTCGTATTGCGGTTGCGACGATGGAAGCGCAGCATTTTCAGACTCATGCCCAGCCCGCTCCAACGAAAGTCCCGAATCACGGCGGTGCCGCCCGGGCTGACGGCAACTTCCACCTCCATGGGTACCTGCAGGCCGTTGCGTGTGCCCCGTCGTCGCTCGATATCCTTTCCTCTGCCCTGCTCCACGAATAGCTGCTCGATTCCATACTTTACGGCCACGGCGCCGCCTCCACGCGCGACGCGCCAATCATTGCTGACCCGGCCGCGCAAGTATATGCCCTGACCGGGTCTCTCATCGGTGAGATAGTCGAGATGGTAGAGCTCTTGCTCTCCCTTTCTGAGCACTGCATAAACCGGGTAACCCTTTTCCTTTGCATGATCGCGCACATCAGCACGGATCTGCCCGAGCGCCACGAAAGAAATTTCATAGCGTAGCCGTACGAAGTCCCCGCGGAAGGGATCCCGCGGGTCGATGGGTGTGGTGCGCAAACGGATTCTCTCGCCGGTGCTGAGAATGAATTCCCGCTCGCCCGCCATGACGCCGAGCACCAGAACCTGGGCGGCTATGCAAACCAGTATCAGGATCCTACGCATGGCTGGCGCCCTGCAGCTTCTTGCGGTGCGAATAGAAGTTGCCGATCAAAAACAGTCCTGCTCCCAGGGCCAGAAAGAAAAGCGAACGCGTCAGAAGACTGTCGAACAGATCGAGGAAGCGCGCGAATGCCAGCGCCGAGAACAACACGCATCCAAGACTCACCTGTTTCCAGTTCAGTCGACCCGTGCCGCGGACAATCATGATGATGCAGTGACCCAGAAAGACGAGATTGAATGCGAACATCACGATGCCCACGTCTTCACGGGGCACTCCGAACTGCGCGAGCAGCACGAGCAGCATGGCAACCAGGATAAGCCCCGTTTCCCAGCGCCGAAGCCCATCGGCCCGTTGCCAGGCCCCGGTGGCAAGGAGGGCCGCCCAGGAGAGCAGCGACGCGATCAAAGGAGCGATGAGGTACGACCACTCCGTCATGCCCTCGGGATTCAGGTACGCCAGTTCGCCTGCAATCTCATGGAAGCTGAACAGATAGATGAGCACCAGGTAGACGCTGTATCCCACGACAGTGAAAAGCGGCGCGCTCTCGGGAAATGCGCTTCGCGTGATGAGCCGACCTGCCGCCAGATACAGGCAGGCGAGGTAGAAGAGCGCCGCAATGACCAGATCGCCCTCCACCTGCCCGGCGCTGAAAGCAAACAGCGTGATGAACGCGACCAGGGTGAAAAACAACAGGACCCGCGAGCGTTGCATCCAGGCCAGGGGCAGTACGCCGAGCAACACCACCCACGGCCCAAAATGATTGGCAGAAGAAAAGTCGAAGACCTCGAAGCTGCCCCAGAGAAACACCAACAGCACCGCCATCAGGGCTTGCGCGACCGATGGCATCGCCCAGGCCAGGGCCAGGGCGCCCAGTCCCCAGACCAACAAGGCGTTCGGATAGTGCTCGTCGATGTGGTAGATCTGGGCCACCAGCCAGATTCCGGCACCGAACAGCATCGTGCCCATGACGTGCAGGCTCTCCACCAGGCTGCGTTTCGCATCGGCCGAGGCGGACAAATAGAAGCCGGTGCCGTGGGCCGCCAGCAGGGCACCGAAAACCAGCACCAGCTTGGTGAGCTTGTGCATGTCTGCCCAGTTGTAGGCAAAGAACAGGATGATGCCGAGGCCGAATACGATGGCGCCGACGGAAGAGACGACGATGCGGCCCCAGGGAGTATCTTGATCGCCGGCGGGGTAACGGGCCCGCAGGATCTCGGCCTGGCTTGCGTCGATCAGGCCCTCGTCGAGCCAGGTGCCGATTTGGTCCCGCAACCAACGGGTATGTTTGCTCATCTTGATACTGAGTATCGGCAAGCTGCTGGGGTTCTGCACTCTTGAACTGCATTTCACGGCAGCATGGGGGCTCGACGCATTGCCAGCTCCAACGGTCTCTGACAGATTAGCCGAAACCATGAGCAGACGGAGCGATATGAGCGTGTGGGTGGTGTTCAGAACAACGGCACCGCGTGATGCCCTGTAACGATGATCCGGAGCTCATGGAGCCACGGCGCGGCGAAGAGCTGGTCCTGGAACGGCTCGAGCCTTATCTGCGGGAGCGGCTGCCGGCGACGGTGGGCGAATTCACCGTGCGTCAGTTTCAGGGCGGGCACGCCAATCTCACCTATCGAGTCCGATTCGGCGACTCGGAATACGTGCTACGCCGCCCACCCCTGGGGCCGCTCGCGCCCGGCTCTCACGACATGCAGCGCGAGTTCCGCGTGCTCTCGAAGCTCTACCGGCAGTTTCCACTGGCGCCCAGAAGCCACCTCTACTGCGCCGACGAGAGCATCATCGGTGCGCCCTTCCAGATCATGGACAGGCGGCACGGCATCGTGATCCGTAACCGGATGCCGGCCATGGAGGCGGACGGGCCGGAGCTTCGCCACCGAATCGGTGAGATGCTGGTCGACGTGCTTGCCAGTCTACATGGCGTCGACCGCGGCGCCGCCGGGCTTGGCCGCCTGGGCCATCCAGCAGGCTTTGTCGAGCGCCAGCTGCGGGGCTGGAGCGGCCGCTGGCAGGCGGCCGCCCACGAGAACAATGCCGAGATGGCGAAACTCATCGCCTGGCTCGAACGACGCCAACCTGCCACACAGCACGTGTCGCTTCTGCACAACGACTACAAGCTGGACAACATGCTGGTCGACGCCCGGGATCCGGCGATTCCCGTTGCCATTCTCGATTGGGACATGTGCACCAGCGGTGACGCCCTCATGGATCTCGGCTACCTGCTCAACCAGTGGGTGGAACCCGATGACGATCCGGCGTGGATAGAGTGGGCCGCAATGCCGACCTGGCAACCGGGATTCGCCCGCCGCGAAGAAGTCATAGAACGATACTGTAAACGCAGTGGCTTCGATGTCGACGACATTCAATGGTACTACGCCTTCTCGGTGATGAAATTCGCGGTCATCATCCAGCAGATCTACATACGCTACCGGCGAGGACAAACCGTGGATAATCGTTTCGCGCATTACGACCAACGCGCGGCATCATTCGTATCCAAAGGATGCCGAATTGCCGAAATCTGAATCCGGAGGATTCCAGGATCATGTTTTCTCTCAAAGACAAAGTCGCGCTCATAACGGGCTCCTCCCGGGGAATCGGCAGGGCGATCGCCGAAGCCATGGCAAGTGCCGGCGCCAGGGTGGTGATCTCCAGCCGCAAGACGCAAGCATGCGACGAGGTGGCGGCCAGCATCCGCGACGCCGGCGGTGATGCCATCGCACTCCCCTGCAATGTCTCCGACCGAGACCAACTACGGTCGCTGGTGAGCAGCACGTTGCAGCAATGGGACAAAATTGACGTGTTGGTCTGCAATGCGGCAGTGAATCCACATTTCGGGCCGTCACTGGAAATCAGCGAAGAGGCCTACGACAAGATCATGACGACAAATGTGAAGAACGTCCTGTGGCTGTGCCGCGCCGTCATTCCACAGATGGCCGAGCGCAAGGACGGCGCCGTCATCATCGTCTCGAGCATCGCCGGCTTCAAGGGCACCCGCAATTTGGGCACCTATGCCATCAGCAAGGCAGCCGACATGCAGATAACCCGCAACCTGGCCGTGGAGTGGGGTCGTGACAACATCCGCGTCAACTGCATCGCGCCGGGCCTGGTGCGCACGGACTTCGCCCGTGCCCTGTGGGAGGATCCGGAGAATCGAGCCAAAGCTCTCACCGCCTATCCCCTGGGGCGGCTGGGTGAGCCGGAGGACGTGGCCGGCGCCACCGTATTCCTGGCCAGCAAAGCGGCAGCCTGGATCACCGGTCAAACCCTAGCCGTCGACGGCGGCAGCAGCGCCGCGGCCGGGCAATACAGCTAGATCGCACATTGCCCAGCAACGCGAGCCCGCGGCTCGACTTTCGTCAAGTGTTGGCGACGAGCAGCGCCACCAACATCAAAAGCACCGCGACCCCTTGGAATCCGATACGTGCCGTCATCAGCTGCGTACCGTGCTGGCGGCCGTACTCGCCGCCTCTGACCATGGAAACGATGCCGGCGCCGAGGGCGCCGACGGTTGCCAGCAGAGCAAGGATGATCATGAACGACAGTAGAGACATGATTGAAGCCCTCCCGTGCGGGGACGAAAATATCCTAATCCGCGCGACCAGGCCGCAATTTGCCACGCCGGCTACGCCCGGGCAGCACGCCCGATCACGCTAGCAAGGCTGCATGGCTCGGCAATGATCTGGATCAAGAAGGGGGCAGGAAAGTATAGCGACGCTACGCACCGTCACCCATCACTCTCGAAAGAAACTCAGACGCCTGCACCGGTTTACTCAGGAACTCCCCTTGGTACTCGTCACAACCCCGGTCTTTCAGAAACTCGAGCTGCTCGATACTCTCGACGCCATCGGCCACCACCGTCATTCCAAGACCATGAGTCATCGGGATGAAGGAGGCGATAATCGCCGCGTTATCGGCGTTCCCTGGAATGCCCTTGACAAAAGATCCATCGATTTTCAGTTGATCCAACGGAAAATTTCTCAGGTAGCTCAAGGATGAGTGGCCTGTGCCGAACTGACCAATCGAGATCTCCACCCCCAGCCCCTTGATGCCCTGCAAGGCGCTCATGCTCTGCTCCGGGCTTTCGACAAAAATACTCTCTGTGAACTCCACCCCGAGGCACTCTCCGGACAAGCCGGCACCATTGAGAGCCGTACGAATAGCCAGCATGAGCCTGGTCAGATCGAATTGCCGGCTGGACACAGCCAAGGTGATGCGCACCGGCGCGATGCCGGTCGACTGCCATTGAGCCGCGAGCGTACACGATTCGTATATCATCCATTCGCTCATCGGAACGATGAGTCCGGTCTCTTCGGCAATCGGCAGGAACTGCTCGCGCGGGACATCACCGAATTCCGGACTTCTCCAGCACAGCAGCGCTTCGGCACCCGTTACCTGATCGGTCCAGACACTGGCTTTCGGTCTGAACATCAGTGACAGCTCCTGGCGTTCCATCGCCTGGCGCAGTCCTGCTTCGAAGCTCGACCGCTGCCGGGATTTGGCGTTGAGCTCTTTTGAGTACTGCTGAATCCGGTTTCTGCCGCTGCGCTTGGCATCGGACATCGCGATTTCGACCTGGCTGAGAAGCGTATCCATGCTCTCGCTGTCGGTCATCTCCGCGGCAGCTCTTTCGCCGTCCACAGGATAGATGGCGAGACCGATGCTGGCAGTAATGAAAATTTCGCGTCCACTCACCCGATATGGTTTTCTCAGCTCGGAAATTATGTCGCCGGCGATTGTTGCGGCATTCTCCTGTCTGCCCACGCTGTGAAGAATCAGGATGAACTCGTCCCCGCCGATGCGCGACAATGCGATCTCCTCGATCTCGACATCCATTATTGCGGCGATATCGGTTTCGCGCAGCCAGTTCTCCAGCCTCTTTGCCACGCCCTTCAGAAGGCCGTCCCCGGTATTGTTCCCCAGGGTATCGTTGATCTTCTTGAAGCGATCGAGATCGATGTGCAACAGGGCGAAACCGGCAGACTTCTCCTTCGCCCGCGCCAACGCCTTGGCAAGATGCACCAGGAAGAAACGCCGATTCGGAAGCCCGGTCAGTGGATCGAACTTCATGAGGCGATCTTGATTAGCCTTGGTAGCGAGAGTGTTCCGCACACGGAGAGCCAGCTCGCTCGGGTCCACGGGCTTGTTGAGAACATCGGTGGCGCCGAGTTCCAGCGCTTTCAGCTTGGTTTCGGAGTCGGTGGCCGCCGTGATGATGATCGACGGTATATGCCGCAGGCTCTCATCCGCCGCCATGGACGCGAGGATGTCCAATCCGGTGACATCCGGCATCATCACGTCCAAAAGCACGATATCAGGCTTCTTGGACGTCATCAGCTCAACGGCCTTTTTCGAATCCGTCGTCGAGACGAAGTTCTTGTAACCGGCGTCCTCGAGAAGATTTTCCAGCGTTTCGACGATGATCGGCTCGTCGTCGACCATCATGATGGTGGCCTGCTTCAGCGCTGCGAGCCGTGCGTCCTGCGCGCGCACCTCTTCGTTGCGGGTTGCGCAATCGCTGCTTGCCTGTTTGGCCACGCTGGTTTTCTGAGTCGCCGGCATCGCGTATCCGCCTATGTGTTCTTGCCCTGGCTGGCAAGCCCTTGTGCGGCCTTACGCACACTTTTCTGCCATTCAGTGGTCCGCGCAATCGACAATTGCCCCTGAAATTCGTCACAACCCCACTTCGTGAGAAAGGTCAGCTGATCTGCAGACTCCACACCTTCGGCAATGACCTTCAGGCCCATGCCCTGGGCGAGCTTGATGGCGGCAATAACGACTGCCGCCGCGTCCTTGTCTGCCGGGACACCTTTGACCAGGGAACCATCGAGCTTGATCTCATCGAGGGGGAAATGCCGCAGATAACCCATGGAAGAAAGCCCGGTACCGAAATGATCCAGGCAGAGCCTGACCTTCAGCGCCTTGAGGTCCCGCAAGGCTTTTACATTCCTTTCCGGATTCTCCATGAGAACTGCCTCCGGGAACTTGAGAGTCAGAAATTTCCCTTCCAAGCCTGTCTTCTCCAGAGTTTTCCGTACCGTATTCAGGAGATTTTTCAGATTGCGGAATTGCCGGCCCGAAACGTTTATCGATACCTGTACCGGTTCGATACCGGCTGACTGCCACTGCTTGTTCAGCGCGCACGCCAGATAGAGCGCTTGCTCGCCCGCCGGTATGATGAGCCCGGTCTCTTCGGCAATTGGAAGAAACTTTTCGGGCGCCACAATTCCCCACTGGGAATGTCTCCAGCGCAGCGTCCCCTCCGCGCCCGACACGCGACCCGACGCCACCTCGAGCTTGGGCTGAATCGAGAGATACAACTCGCGCCTGGCGGGCGCCAACTGCAACTGCGTCTCCAGTTCCTGGCGCTCCCGGGACTTGACGTTGTTCTCCGTGGAGTGATGCTGGTAGGTGTTGCCACCGCCCTTCTTGGCTTCCGCCATCGCCGCCCCGCCATTCGCCAGCAACGCATCCGTCGTCTCGCCGTCTCCCGGGTAAACCGTGATACCGATGCTGGCAGTGACGTGGACTTCGCGGCCGCTCAGGTGAAACGGCTTGTCCAGCATCGACAGAATTCGCCGCGCGAGCAGGTCGGCGATCTCCACATGGGGAAGATTGCGGATTATCAATGCGAATTCGTCGCCGCCGACGCGCGACAACGCGATCTCTTCCTCGGACATCTCCGATAATCCGGGGAGATCACTTTCGCGCGTATGCTCTTCCAAGGCGGCTGCAACCGCCTTCAGGAGCGCATCACCGATTTCCGTGCCCAACGCGTCGTTGACCTGCTGGAAGTGATCCAGACCAATCAGCAGCAGAGCGCATTCGTTGGCTGCCTCACCGGTGTTGATCAGCGCATTCGCACATTGCTTCATGAACAAGCGACGGTTCGGCAGGCCGGTCAACTCATCGAAGTTCAGCAACCGATCCTGGTACGCCTTGGCGGTCAACGTATTGCGCACGCGAAGCGCGAGCTCGCTGGGGTCCACCGGCTTGCCGAGGACGTCGGTGGCTCCCAGGCCCAGGGCCAGCAACTTGGTGGCGGAGTCCGTGGCTCCGGTGAGAACGATGGCCGGGATGTGCTTCAAGACTTCGTCGCCACGCATCCCGTTCAGGATGTCGAGGCCGGTGACCTCGGGCATATTCACATCCAGGAGCACCAGGTCGGGCGTGTTGGCCGTCAGGAGGGCCAACGCCTGGGTGGATTCGCTGGTTTCTATGAAGCGATGATAGCCCGCGTCCTCGAGGACGCTCTTAAGGATTTCGACGATGATGGGCTCATCGTCGACGAGCATGATGGTGGCGTTTCTGGTCGCCTCGAAGCGCGGGTCCCGGTCTTTTCCATTGCCGCCGGAGGGCGCCCTGTCCGTGGGACTTTGCCCACTCAGCTCGGCTGTGGCGCTGTCCAGGGCGTGCCCCTCTTGCCGCCGTGCCTGTTCCACCCGGGGCGGTTTTTCAGAGCCAGGGGGGATGCGCCGGTCTGCATTGGAATCCAGGAAGATTCGGGCGTCGGAGAACACTTCTGAAGCATAGTTCCCCGGGACGCTGGTGCCGGAGAACGATGCTGAAACCGGTCACAGAGCACGTTTCGGCGGCCTTTTCGGCCCGCTCCCAGCCAGGCGATCAGGAACGAGACGGTTCAGGGGCCGGTATACGAAGCCGGGTGGCTACCCGGTTGCCGTCCGCCGTCTACCCTGAAAAACTCTATCCGGCGGTCGCTTGCCCGGCCTGGCCGGGCCCAGCGGATTGCTCGGCTTTCTTGCCGCCTCGCGCAGCCATGGCAATCATGACGAATGCCCAGCCGCTGAACATCATTTCGATGCCGAACAACATGCCGATCACCCACAAGGCGCTGGTGGGGAACTGGCTGCCGATGTAGATCGCCAGCACCAGGGACAGGATGCCGCTGACGGTTACCCATCCCCGTTGGGGCAGCTTTTCCACGCGGACGGCGAGAATCATCTTGAATATGCCCGAAACGATGAAATAGACCAGCACCGTCACCGTCAGAGCCAGCAGCCCGGCAACAGGTCTGGTGATCATCATCACGCCCACGCCCAGATACAGAAGCCCGCACAGGAACTGAACCAGCCCGCCCCGCCAACCGGTGGCCTTGAAGGCGTGGATGCCGTGGGCGACGCCACTGATCACCAGCAGCCACCCGACCAGCAGACTGACGCCTATCCCGGACGCGAACGGCGCGCCGATAGCGGTCATGCCGAGCAGGATCAAGAGAATACCCAGGGCCATGAACCACCTCCAGCGCTCGCTCACCGCCTCGATGTCCAGGCCGACGACTTTCTCGACCAGATTGCTAGCAGCCACAGTCTCAGTCATGAGGATCTCCCCCCCCTTTGTGAAAATGTTCAGTATACCGGGCGGCAGAACGACGCGCCGTCTTTTGTGATTCAGTCCCTGCGCTCCAGCCAGTCCCGCAATCGATACCACTGGATAACGGTGGGCACCATGCGCCGTGCGAAAAAATGCATCGGATAGTTGCCAAAATCCAGATCGTCGAAAGCGGTGCGGCCTCCCTTGTCGCCGAGAATTTTCAGGGCAATCTTGTGGCCGAAGTAAGTGGCGCGCGCGACACCCGAGCCACAGTAGCCCATGGCATGATAGATATGATCCCGATGACCCAGGTGCGGGAAAACATCGTGGGTGTAAGCGACGTATCCCGACCAGCAGTGGCTGATGCGGGTTCCTTCGAGCTCGGGAAAGACCCGCACCATGTCGCGATACAGATGCACGAATCCCGATGGATCCTCGGGCAATCCCCGGCCTTTCACCCGCCCGCCCCATAGAAATCGTTTGCCCTCCGGACAGAGCCGCATGTAGTGATAGATCCGCGCGCTGCTGCCGACGACCCGGTTCCGGGGCATCAGCCGCCGGAGAAGCGTCGCATCGAGGGTTTCGGTGGCGATCATGGCGCTGCCGATGGGGATGACACGGCGCCTGAATTGCGGCATCGCCGCGCCGGTATATCCGTTGGTGGCAATCAGGGCACAGCCGGCCTGCAAGCGGCCGCGGGTGGTGCTCACGGTGACCTGCCCGGATTCCGTGGCGACCCCCGTCACGGGCGTATGGCCGATGACCCGAACACCCGCCTGCTCGGCCCGTTGCAACAAACCCCGGTGGTAGAGAGCCGGATGCAGTGAGCCGTCATTGGGCAACACGGCGCCGCCATGATAGAAATCGCTGCCCACCTCCGCGTGCTGCTCAGCACGCGTCACCATGTGCGACTCCACGCCGGCAAGCTTGTGCATGTCCTGCATGTCACGGGCCAGATCTTCGTAATGGCGCGGAATTGCCGCGCCGCGGAATCGCCCGACGCGGGAAAAATGGCATTCGATGCCCTCGCTTTCGATGAAATCACCCAGGTGACGCAACATCGCCAAGCCCTCGGTGACCAGCTCACGGGCCTTCTTCTGTCCGTGGCTGGCGATGAGCTGGGCGGCGGTGAACTTCTGGTTACCGCTGCCGCATTGCCCGCCGTTGCGGCTGCTGGCGCCTTCGCCGGGGGCTTGCGAATCCACAACCACAACCTGGCGTCCGGCGCGCGCCAGGGTCAGCGCCGCCGCCAGCCCACTGTAGCCGGCACCCACCACGGCCACGTCGGCGTTGCCGGGCAAGGCGGCCCCGTTGTCCGGGCGCGGTGGCGCCGCCTCCCACCACCAGGGTGTGAACTTCGGATTGTTCGAAAACGCCTCGGGGATCATCTCGCCGCCCTCCTGGTCGGTTCAGTATCGTAGGTTGGGCTGAGCAAAGCGACGCCCAACATTCCAGGCCGGCATGTTGAGCTTCGCTTCGCTCAGCCCAACCTACGGCTACGGCACTAGTGCAGCTGCCCGAAGTACCCACCCAGCAACGCGACCACACCGAGCACGCACAAGCTCGCTCCGGCCGCGCGCCGTGCTTTTGCGTGACGCAAGGCCGCCAGCCAGCGGCCGGCAAAGCCGAGCGCGATCAATGCTGGCAAGGTGCCCAGACCGAAAGCAAGCAGGGTCGACGCGCCCTGCCAGGCGCCGCCCGAAACAAGCGCCAGGGCGAGGGCGGCATAAACCAGGCCACAGGGAAGCCAACCCCACAGCAGCCCGATGGCGAGAGCGCTGCGCCGGCGGGTGACGGGCAGGAACCACCGGCCCAACGGCTCCAGGTGCTGCCAGAACTTCGCCCCCAGCCGCTCGAAAACGGTCAGCCCCCGCCACCAATCGCCCAGGTACAAGCCCAGGGCAATGACGAAGACGATGGAGATCGCGATGCCGAGGCCGGGCGCCCAGGAAGGTGGCAGCAGAACCCCGGCGCCAGCGCCAAACCCGCCGCACATGGCGACGCAGTGGCCGGAGCCGAACGACCCCATCGCCGCCGCGGCCAGCAGTGACAGATCGGAGAGCGTCACTGAACTGGTGAGCCCGTGGACCCCAGAGTCACGCGCTGGGGCATATCCGAGGACGATAGCCGCCCATTGAGGCGCCAGCCGTCGGCGTCCAGTTGCACCTGCCAGACGCCGGGCTCGAGGTGCGGCCCGCTGGCGACGTAGCGGTCAGTGGCGACCCGGCAAAGTCGCAGGTCGCGATCCAGGCCCGAGCGCGTGGTATGAAACAAGCGCAAGTGCACGATTTCCGGCGCCTGGAACCGCGCGTTGCCCGTCAGAGAGACTTCCACCGATTCACCCGGTGCACCCAGCATAATCTCGCCGGCGATTTCGTAGCGCGCCGCCAGCGCGTCGCGCTCCAGGGTACGATTAATTCGCAGACCCTTTTTGCAATAGTCATCCGTTACCAGGCCGTCATCGGCTTCCACACACCCGGCGATATCGTCGGTCTGGACGCCATCGAATCGGGCCGCTACGTGTGCAATGCCCTGGTCCTCGACACCTCCTGTGTCTGCCCCCTGCCCAATAAGGCGCTGTGCCGTCTGAGTGCGCGCTCACCGGGTATTCAACGCCGCTTGATCGAAAAGATGAGCCGCAAGATCGTCGACCACGAGGGCTTGCTGCTGATCCTCGGGCAGAAGACCGCGGAGCAACGCATGGCCGCTTTCCTGCTGCATCATTCGAACAAGCAGCGACAGCTGGGACTCTCGGAGGTGGATATCAATCTGCCCATGTCGCGGGCCGCCAGCGCCAGCTACCTGGCGCTGGCGGTGGAAACCGTGAGCCGCGTGCTGACCAGGCTGCAGGAATCGGGACTGCTGAACGTGCAACGCAGCCGGGTGCAACGATTGAATCTGGACAATCTGGCAATCATCGCCGAGGAAGCCATGGAAACCGGCTTCCCGGCACGCCGGCGTGCGAGCAGCTTGCACTAGCCCGCATATTGCACGGGGCGCGAATCAGCCGCGACGTACGTGGAATCCCTTATGGCAATGCGGTCGCCGTCCAGGCTAGGGTGGTAGCCGATGACAGGTGCAATGTCATCGCTATTTCTTCCTTGAATCTTTCGGTGTCTTCGAGGCAGTCTCCCCCGGACCGCCTCCTTTTTTAAGGGGACAGATTTGAAATCTGTCCCCTCAGATTTCAAATCTGTCCCCTTATAATATCCGCAGCACCTGCCCCTGCAGGGTTTCGCGTTGCGCCCGGTTGAGATGCCTGGGGATCTCCCCGATGACCGCATCCGGCGCCTCCTGACTCAGGCTTTCGCGCAGGTAGGCGAGAAAGGTCGGGGCCGCCACCAGGATCAGCTCGTCGAAGTGCCGCTCGAGGCGCGCGTCCTCCACGTGCAGCGCCACCTGCACGGCAAAGCTGCGCGCCTCCTGCTCCCCGGGCGTGAACGCCCGGTCCGGGGTCCGAGCCTCGCGGCCGCCGGGCCGGCCGCCGTCGCGGCCCGCCGCTGCTCGGGATTCACGCAGCTCGCAGAGCTGGCGCAGCCGCGCCATACCCCGCGGCACGGTATAGATGGTCGCACACTGCCGGTCTGCCACCACCACCCAGGTAGCCTGCATGGTCAACGATTTCCTCGTGTCAAGCATTTGCGCCTGCAGCCGGCGCCAAGCGAGACAACTATAATCGGCCCACGAGTCGACCGGGGTGATCTCGGTCAATGACACGCATGGCGACCGAGTGAATCTATGAGAACCCCAAAGCCGCTTCCTGTAAGGGCCCTGTACCGGGCTTGTGACGTCCGCCAGTTCGACTTCGCGAGCACCGACGAGCTTGGCGATATCAGCGCCGTCAGCGGCCAGACCCGGGCCATGGAGGCGCTCCACTTCGGGCTCGACATCCGCCAGAAGGGCTTCAACGTCTTCGCCCTCGGCTTTCCCGGTGTCGGCAAGTTCACCGCCGTCCATGAGTGCCTGCACCAGGTGGCGGGCGACCAGGACGTGCCCCCGGACTGGTGCTACCTGCACAATTTCGAGCGCCCCGAGCAACCCCTCGCCATCCAGCTGCCGGCCGGCAGGGGAGTGCTGTTTCGCAAGGACATGCAAGCCCTGGTGGAAGAGCTGGGCAGCGTGATCCCGGCGGCATTCGACAACGACGACACCCACGCGCGGCTGGCGGAGATCGAGGAAGAGTTTCGGGAACGTCGCGCGCAAGCCCTGGACGGGCTGCGCCAGGAAGGCATCAAGCGCAGCATCGCACTGGTCGAGACACCCGCGGGATTTACCTTCGCTCCTATCGGCGAAGCCAAGCAGATCCTGGATCCAACCCAGTATCAACACCTTCCCGAAGCCGAGCAGGCGCGCATACAGAAAATCGTCACCGAGCTCCAAGAGAGCCTGCAAAAGCTGCTCCGCCAGTTTCAGGGCTGGCAAAAGGAAACGCGCGAGAAACTGCGAGCGCTGCACCGGGAAATTGCCCGTTTCGCGGTAGGGGATCTGATCGACAGCCTGCGCGAGGACTATGCCGACATCGAAGCCGTTCAGGCACATCTAGCCGCCGTCGAGACCGACATCGTCCAGCACGTCAACGACTTCCTCCCGTCCGACGACGGCATCGTCGGCGCCCTCGCGCAACCGGCACCGGCGCTGAAACGCTACGGCGTCAATCTCCTGGTGGACAACAGCGACTGCCAGGGCGCGCCGGTGACCCTGGAAAACCTGCCCAACCTGGGCAACCTCATCGGCTGCGTCGAGCATCGGGCGCAGATGGGAACGCTGGTGACGGACTTCACACTGATCAAGTCCGGCGCCCTGCACCGGGCGAACGGTGGCTACCTGTTGCTGGATGCACAGAAAGTCCTCATGCAGCCCTTTGCTTACGAGAGCCTCAAGCGTGCCCTGCAGTCGGGGGAAATTCGCATCGAGTCACCGGAGCGCTCCCTCGGCCTGGTAAGCACCACGTCGCTGGAGCCCGAACCCATACCTCTGGACGTCAAAGTCATTCTGGTGGGCGAACGTTATCTTTATTACTACCTCCATGAGCTCGATACGGATTTCAGCAACCTGTTCAAGGTGGCGGCGGATTTCGACGATACGGTGGACCGAACACCGGATAGCCAGCACGACTACGCACGGCTGATCGCCACCCTGGCACGGCGCGAAGGACTCAAGCCTCTGGATCGACACGCCGTCGGCCGCGTCATCGAGCGTGCCTCGCGGCTCTGCGAGGACGCGGAAAAGCTGTCGGTGCACAGGCGCAATCTCGTCGACCTGCTGAAGGAAGCCGACTATTGGGCCCTGAAGGCGAAACGAAAGCGCATCGGCACCAAAGATATTCAGCACGCTCTGGAGCAGCAGCGCTACCGGCTCAGTCGCGTGCAGATGCGGCTCCAGGAAGAGATCCGGCGAGGAACGATGATGATCGACACCGAGGGCGAATCGGTGGGTCAGATAAACGGCCTGTCGATTCTGGAGCACGGCGATTTGATCTTCGGTCAACCGGGCCGCATCACTGCCACTACACGGGTCGGCGACGGTGAAGTCGTGGACATCGAACGGGAAATCGAAATGGGCGGCCCGATCCACTCAAAGGGCGTGCTCATATTGTCGAACTTCCTCATGTCGCGCTACGCTCGACACCACCCGATTTCGCTCGCCGCCAGTGTGGTGTTCGAGCAATCCTACGGGACCATCGACGGCGACAGCGCGTCGCTGGCGGAACTCTGCGCACTGCTGTCATCCCTCGCTTCCGTTCCCATCAGGCAATGCTTCGCGGTCACGGGCTCGATCAACCAGCACGGGCAGGTGCAGGCCATTGGCGGGGTCAACGAGAAAATCGAGGGTTTCTTCGATGTCTGCCAGTCACTCGGCCTGAGCGGAGACCAGGGCGTCATCATCCCGCAGTCGAACACCGACCACCTGATGCTGCGCCACGACGTGGTGCAGGCAGTAAAACGCAAGCAGTTCCGGATTTATGCCGTGACGACCGTGGATGAGGCCATTCAGCTGCTCACCGGAATACCGGCGGGCGACCCCATCAAGAAAGGCGGGTTTCAAAAGAACTCCGTCAATGCGCGGGTCGAAGCGCGGCTGATCGAGCTTTCGGAGATTCGCCGCGAGTACGGCGGCAGGGGCGATGAGCACGACAAGGGGGGCGGCGACGGTGATTGAGCGCACGCCGGCCGACACCACGACACCTATCGTCGTCGCCATCAACGCAGCCCGGCGATGCAGGGAGACGCTCGAGATGGCGACGGCGCTGGCCGTGAGCGTCGGCGCCGATCTGGAGGTCGTGTTCGTCGAAGATGCAAACCTGCTGCGGCTCGCGGATCTTCCCGTCACTAGGGAAATCGACTGGATCTCCGGCATAATCCGCGAGCTGGACAGCCGGCGCATGCTGCGCTCCCTGCACTGCGAGGCCCGGCAGTTGCGCCGCGAGCTCACGCGGATCGGCAGGGCCAGTTCGGTTCGCTCGACCCTGAGAGTGGTACGAGGCCACTACCTCACCGAGGCACTGGCAGCGTCGGCCAGCGTGGACCTGACCTTCGTCCACAGCGCCAGACGTCCACTACCGGGCGAGCACCCGCCGAGCGCCCGTGCGAGGCCCGGCACCGCCGGCCCAGCGCTCGGGCGGGCGCACCGGACCGCCGGAAGAAAACCCCTGTGGACGTTGTTCGACGGCTCGCCCGCCAGCGGCCGCGCTCTGGCGGTGGCAGCAACGCTCGCGCGCACCCTGGCGTGTCATCTGGTGGTGGTGCTACCCGTGAGCGGCGTCGATGAGATCGAAAGGCGCAAGCGCGAGGTACAGACCGCCGCCGACAAAGTAACTCTGCGATACCTGGTGGTGGCAGACAACCGATTCTTTCAGCCCGGGAAGGCGCCAGCGCCAAACACGGGCAGCCTGCTGGTGCTGGCCAGAAACAGCCCGGATCTGGAAGACAGCGCAGCGCAAAGCTATCTCGAGTCGCTCACCATTCCCGTGGTGCTGGTCGCCTGAACCGGTGGCCCGCGGGTCGCACCGGAACGCGGGCTAACCCGCTTCTGCCTTCGACTGGCACGCGAGGCAACGGTTTGCAGAAGGGTAGGCCTGCAGCCGCTGGAAGCCGATGGACTCGCCGCAGTCCACGCACAGACCGTAAGTACCGGAATCCACACGCGAAAGGGCCGCCTGGATGCCGCTGATCTCGTCCACGTGATGATCGATCATGGCGGCATTGGCTTCGCGCCACTGGTCGGTATTCGCCTCGTCTCCGCGGTCCTGCACCTCGCGCGCGCTGCGCCGGTCACGCTCATTGTCCGATTCTGCGCGTTCTCCTTGTACTTCCGCGCGCAGCGCCGCCTGCTGATCCTTGAGCTTATTCTCCAGCAAAGCCATCTGTGACTCGCTGAGTTCGTTGTAGGAATCAGACACGGCGTCCTCCCGGGGCTTTCCCCTGATGCATTTACACCATCCATGGGGTGTTCGACAAGTCTGAATTTCCGGCTGCCAATCCTTTGCCCCATGTCAAGAGACCCGTGCGCTACCAGTCCGATAGGAAACAGGTGCGTAAGGACAATTGAATCAAAAAGGAGTTTAATCCGATGGCAGCTAAAACGAGTAGCATCGATGTGAAAAATGGTGGAGACGCCTCAGAACTTGAACGCATGCCGGTGACTGGCATGTATCTCCATTTAACGGGCTTGCGCGCTGATTTGGCCGGCGCTTTTGAACAACACGGCCGGATCGGCACCGTAAGATTCGATCGCCCTCCACACGGACAAGGCGCTGGATGCGAGGTTCGTGTAAGGCATGAGACGGAATCAGGCGGTGAGCAGATCAGAGGTCGGGAGCCTTGTTACCGTATCGTCAGCGGTTTGCCCAGGGGGAAAGGGGACGCACTTGGTCGTCGTGACTGAGCCGCTCGACTTGTCCCAGCATGGGCGCCGCCGCCATCACCTGGTGCAGCCGCAGCCCGCCACGACTTTCTCTCGCTTGTCGACGACCGGAATATGGCGGAGCCCGTGTCAGCATCGGTAGCGGGCCTCGTAGGCGAGGCACAGCAGCACCGTCAGCAGCACCATTGCGCCTGCCTGATGAAGAGCCGCGAGCGGGACGGGTACGCGCATCACCAGGGTCGAAATCCCGAGCGCCACTTGAACCACGGCCGCGACCGCCGTAGCGTGAATCCACAGGCGCTGGGTTCGAGACAGATTCATTCGCCGCGCAACCAGCCACAGGACGATGATCGCCAAAAAAGTGGCAATCGCGAGCACACGATGGTTGAACTGCACCGTGGTCACGTTCTCGAAAAGGTTCAGATAGGCGGGCGTCACGGACCACATGCCGTCGGGCACCAGCTTCCCCGCCATCAACGGAAAGGTGTTGTAGCTGAATCCCGCCTTGAGCCCGGCGACGAACGCACCGGACATCATGGTTATGAACACGGCGACCACCAGTATCATCGTGAGCGGCGCCAGCCTGCTCCAGCCTCGCGGTTTCGTGCTAACCCCGCGGCGCAGGACGCCCAAGGCCGTCCACAACATGAATACGTAGATGAGCATCGCCAGCCCCAGGTGCGCCGCCAGGCGGTATTGACTCACGCGGGCGTCATCGACGAGTCCGCTCTTCACCATATACCAGCCGAGCAAGCCCTGCAGTCCTCCCAGCACGAACATCGTTACGAGCTGTGGCGCCAGCGAGGGTTGTAACCGTCGTCGAATCAGGAAATATAAGAACGGAATCAGGAAAACGGCGCCGATCAGACGTCCCAGCAGACGATGCGCGTATTCGAACCAGAATATTCCCTTGAAGTCGTCAAGCGACATGCCCTTGTTCACGGTGGCGTACTCCGGCGAATCCCGGTAGTGCTCGAACTCGCGATCCCACGCCGCCTGATCGAGCGGCGGTAATACGCCGGAGACCGGCTTCCAGTTCACCATGGAAAGTCCCGATCCGGTGAGGCGGGTCACACCGCCGAGCACAACCATCCCGAAAACCAGCACGCAGCACACGAGTAACCACCAACCAATCGGGCCGTCTCTTCGTGCCCTCGTTGTTGCGGCGCCGGCGTTCGTCGATACTTGCTCAATCATGTTTCGGAGGACAGGACACGTTCCACGGGGTTTGATACCCGAGCTCAGAATATCTTGCTTGTGCGAGCGCGCGTCGCGGGTGCGGAAGTGCTCGCTGGACCACTCATCCAGACGTTGGCCGAATCCCTCCACATCTGCGTAGACACCGTCCTCGTAATCATCCATGAGATCGCGAAAATCGTCCAGCAGACGCTCGCAAAGGTCTCATTGATGAGATCTACCAGCTCGCGGTGCCCGGGTGCTGGCTCCGGGACGCCTGCTGATACGCAATATCTGCATGGTGTACAATACCTATCTGCGCGACGAATCCCGCCCTGAGCGCTTCTCCAGGGCAATTTAGCAGCCCTCCGGCGGGCAGCTTGCAAGGCGTTGGAAAAACAAGTACATAGAAGTCTCCGCACCGTTTGCGTGCAGGATGTTCATCGCCCCCAAAGCAGGATAGATTTCACATGCAGCCCAGGGTTGAGAACAGCGACCAGATGCCGGGCGCACCGGACATCCAGGTCTCGGTGCGCCAGACCTTCGGCATCGACAGCGAGCTCGAGGTGCCGGCCTTCAGCCAGCCCAGCGAGCACGTACCGACGGTAGACGATGCTTACCGCTTCGATCACGACACGACCCTGGCAATACTCGCGGGCTTTGCCTACAACCGCCGGGTGCTCATCCAGGGTTACCACGGCACCGGCAAATCCACCCACATCGATCAGGTGGCGGCACGCCTGAACTGGCCCTGTATTCGCATCAACCTGGACAGCCATATCAGCCGCATCGATCTGGTGGGTAAGGACGCTATCGTGCTCCGCGACGGCCAGCAGGTGACCGAGTTCCGCGAGGGCATCCTGCCATGGGCGTACCAGCATGCCATGGCCCTGGTCTTCGACGAGTACGACGCCGGCCGGCCCGACGTGATGTTCGTCATTCAGCGCATTCTGGAAGCGGATGGCCGCCTGACCCTGCTGGATCAGTCACGGGTGCTGCACCCGCACCCGTCCTTCAGGCTGTTCGCCACCACCAACACCGTGGGGCTCGGCGATACCACCGGTCTCTATCATGGCACCCAACAGATCAATCAGGGGCAGATGGACCGCTGGAACATCGTCGCATGCCTGAACTATCTGGGCCACGAGGCGGAAGTCGAGATCGTGCTGGCCCGAGCGCCCGCCTACGACACCGACGAGGGCCGCCAGACCATCAGCGCCATGGTGGCGCTCGCCGATCTCACGCGCTCGGGATTCATGAACGGCGACGTATCCACGGTCATGAGCCCGCGCACCGTCATCACCTGGGCCGAGAACGCGCAGCTGTTCGGCGGTATCGGCTTCGCCTTCCGCCTCACCTACCTGAACAAATGCGACGAGGCCGAGCGCCCGATCGTCGCCGAGTACTACCAGCGCTGCTTCGGCAGCGAGCTCGCCGAAAGCAGCGTGAAGGTGGGTACCGCGTAGGTTGGGGTGAGTCAACGCATCAAGTCCCAGCACGACCCGGCGCGAGCGCCGGTGGAGATCTTTCGCCAGAAGACCGCCGCCACCGCCCGCGCCATCGCCCGGCAGCCGGAGCTCAACATCGAGTTTGTGCCTGAGGCCGCCCCCGCCGACGGCAACACCGTGCGGCTCGCGCAGCCCGCCGCGAACCTGCCCTACGACGAGGTATCGCGCATCCGCGGCCAGGCGGACGCCATCGCCCTGCGTTACCGCCACCACGATGCCAAGCTTCATCGTAAGCTCGCCCCCCAGGCGGCGGAATCCCGCGCCATCTTCGACGCCTTGGAACAAACCCGCTGTGAATCGCTGGGCATGCGGCACATGGCAGGGGTGGCGATGAATCTGGAAGCCGCGGTGGAGGACCATTGCCGCTCCCACGGCTACACCGACATGGTTGACCGGGAGCAGGCGCCGCTGGATGAAGTCGTGCGCTTTCTGGCCCGGGAAGCCATCACCGGCACGCCGCCGCCGCGGTCGGCGGCGCGCATGGTCGCCCTCTGGAGACCGCAGCTCGAAGGCCAGATCGGCGCGGTGCTCAAAACCCTGGCCGGGTGCGTCGACGACCAGGCGGATTACGCCATGGTCCTGCGCACGCTGCTCGAGGCCCTCGGCTTTCCGGACGATCCGCCGGATGAGGATCGCGACGAGGCGCGCGACGATCAGTCCGGCGATGGCGACGAGAGCAGCGCTCTCGACGACGGCGATGCCGGTGATGCCGAGCCCGGCGCACCGGAATCCACGGATGACCTGGAGATGCGCGAGGGCGACGGCGATGACGCGCAAGCCGGCGAGCAGAGCGAGCCGGCCGACGCCGGAGAACTGGAGCAGAGTGACGACGGCTCGGAAACGCCCGGCGAAGCCGCCTACCCGCCGTACTACGGCCGCAACTTACCGGACCCGAATCAGTACCGCGCCTACACTACCGAGTTCGACGAGATCATCGAGGCCGAGGAGTTGTGCGGCCCCGACGAGCTGCAACGGCTGCGCCAGAGTCTCGATCAACAGCTGGTGCACCTGCAGGGCGTCATCGGACGCCTCGCCAATCGCCTGCAACGCCGCCTGCTCGCCCATCAGACCCGCGCCTGGGAATTCGATCTGGAGGAAGGGCTGCTGGACTCCGCGCGGCTCGCACGCGTGGTCACCAATCCCTATCAGTCCCTGTCGTTCAAGCGCGAAAAGCAGACCAACTTCAAAGACACCGTGGTCAGCCTGCTCATCGACAACTCGGGCTCCATGCGCGGCCGCCCCATCGTGGTGGCGGCCATGAGCGCCGACATCCTGGCGCGCACCCTGGAGCGCTGCGCCGTAAAGGTGGAAATACTGGGCTTCACCACGCGTGCCTGGAAGGGCGGGCAATCCCGCGAGCATTGGCTGTCGGAGGGCAAACGCCCGAATGCGGGGCGCCTCAACGATCTTCGTCATATCGTCTACAAATCCGCCAACGTGCCCTGGCGGCGTGCGCGGCGCAATCTCGGCATCATGCTGCGCGAAGGATTGCTGAAAGAGAACATCGATGGCGAAGCGCTGCTGTGGGCGCATCAGCGCCTGATCGCACGCCCGGAGCAGCGCCGTATTCTGATGGTCATCAGCGACGGCGCGCCGGTGGACGACTCCACGCTATCGGTGAATCCCAGCAACTATCTGGAAAGGCACCTACGCCAGGTCATCGACAGCATCGAGAACCAGAGCCCGGTGGAGCTGCTCGCCATCGGCATCGGCCACGACGTGACCCGCTACTACCAGCGTGCCGTTACGCTGGTGGACGCGGAGCAGCTGGGCGGTGCCGTCATCGAGAAGCTGGCCGAGCTGTTCGACGCCGACAGCAACGAGCTGGCGATGCCCCGGCGGCGACGCCGAAGGGCGCGCTGACCCACGCAGCCGTATTTCGTCACCTCTACTCCGTCCAACGCCCCGCCCACGCCACCCTTCCAGTGCCTATTGGGGACATTCTTCAATAGGTGTCCCCAATAGGCAATCAGTCGACTTCCCGCTCGATGGAGCAGCAATGGGGCGAGTCCGTTTCGGGACCGAGCATCGTCACCACCGCACCGGTGACGGGATTGGGTCGAAATGCCGTCACACCCTTGAGCCCGAGGGCGTAGGCGCGCTTATAGAGTGAGCTGAAGTCGGCAAAATCGCACTCTTCCGGGACGCTCACAGTCTTTGAAATGGCTCCGTCCACATATACCTGCAGTGCTGTCTGCATGGATAGATGATCCTCAGGTGCGACACTGGCAGCGTCGACGAAGGACGGCGGCAGACTGTCGTTCCCCTTGAGGCCACGCCATCGCCGGCACGCATCGTCCTCCACCTGGAACTGCCGGGTTCCGCCGCTCGCATCCAGCACCGCGCGTTGATACCGGGCGGCGAAAATCGGCTCGATGCCGCTGGAAATACAATTGGCCAGCAGGCTGATGGTTCCCGTGGGCGCAATCGCCGTCAGGTGGCTGTTCCGCATACCGCCATCGCGAATCGCCTTCTGCAGCTCCACCGGCAGGCTGGCCACGAAGGGACTTTCCATGTAGCGCTGCTTGTCGAAGAAGGGAAAGCACCCTTTGTCCACCGCAATGGCCACCGAGGCCCGATAGGCGCTGTGGCAGATTGCCTGCATGGTCTGCGCGGCGAGCGATCGCCCCGCCTCGCTGTCGTAACGAATGTCCAGCATCACCAGCGCGTCGGCGAGCCCGGTAAGGCCGAGCCCGATACGCCGGGAGCCCCGTGCCTGGCGCGCTTGCGCCGGCAGCGGGAAGCGCGACGCATCGATGACATTGTCGAGCAACCGCACGGCCGTTGCGACAGCCTCCTCCAGCGCCGCCATGTCCATGTGCGCCGCGGGCGTGAAAGCATCGCGAACGAAACGGGTCACATTCATGGCGCCGAGATCGCAGGCCCCATAAGGGGGCAGCGGGATCTCGCCGCAGGGATTGGTGGCGCTGATGCGCTCGCGCCAGGCCAGGTTGTTGTTGGCGTTGATGCGATCGATGAA
>Ga0114948_10000017_pt1 | contig 43798 bp, 41 predicted proteins | sample CR04metaG_FD_83877 | JGI IMG/M metagenome (GOLD analysis project Ga0114948, IMG submission 83877) | Deep subsurface microbial communities from Mariana Trench to uncover new lineages of life (NeLLi) - CR04 metaG | ecosystem: Environmental > Aquatic > Marine > Ocean trench > Sediment | place...
AGATTTCGGTGCAACGCCCCGCCAACACCGAGACGACCGCCTTGGGTGCGGCCATGCTCGCTCTGCTCGGGGCAGGCGCCCTGCCGACCCTGGCGGCGGCTGGATCTTTGTGGGAGTTGGACCGACGCTTCGAACCGGCGCTTGGCGATGCGGCCCGGGAGCAGCTGTTGAGTGATTGGCACGCGGCGGTCGCCCGAACGCTGGGCCGTGCGGTGGGCTGATGGGCCCGTGGCCGCCCTTTCCCCTTTCCTCCTTTCCCCCAGGAGCCCCCAAGGAGCCCCCCAGGAGTTACAAAACTGTTACAAGGCGTCGGGCTGGGAATACATCAGCTGGCGTCGGGCTCGCTTAGAATGAGGCTCCTCTGGCTCCTTGTCCGCGATGACGGCTGCATGACCCACATGCGCTACCCACAGATGCGGCGTCTGCGGCGCACCTTCGCGATGGCCGCGGCGATCGCGGTTTATTCCCTGTTCTGCTGGGGCAGCGTGCAGTTCCAGGTGCTCGAGCAAACGCAGGCAGGCGCTGTGCTCGTGGCGGCGGTTGGCTTGACCGGATTGATTCTCATGGGCGGATCGTTCGCCGCGGATATCGGCCGTCGCGTCGATACCTCGATCCTCGGCGTCGCACAAGGCGTCTGGGCGAACCTGGCCCTCATCGCAACAGCATTGCTGGTGACGGACGTGATGCGCGTGATGTTGCTGGTCACCACACTGCTGAGCCTGCAGTTCTTTGCCCTGCACCTGCGCCGCCAGCAGGTCCTGTGGATCGCTTCCGCAGGCTGGATTACCTACAGCCTGGTGCTCGCCTGGCGCCTTAACACCGGCGCCGTTCACGACCCACGCTACGAGTTTCTGATCTGGATCGGCTATACCTTAGCGCTGGGCGCGGCGGTGTTGATTTCGGGCGAGGTCGCGCAATTGCGTACCGCGCTGACCCGGCGCACGCGGGAACTCGAAGACACGCTCGAACGGCTCCACGAGCTCGCAATGCGTGATGACCTTACTGGGCTGTATAACCGTCGCCAGCTGATGGAGTACCTGGTCCGGCAGAAAGCACTGGCCGATCGGGACGCCCTGGGCTTCACCCTTTGCTTCGTTGATCTCGATCATTTCAAACGCGTCAATGACAAGTTCGGCCATACGCGGGGCGACGAGGTGCTCAAGGAGTTTGCCGAGATTGCCATGAAGGTCGTGCGCGAAGAGGATTTCGTCGCGCGCATCGGTGGTGAAGAGTTTGTCATGGTGCTGATCAATGCGTCGTTGAATGATGCAGAGATGGTGGCGAATCGGCTTCGCCAGCAGACCCAGGTAATGGCCATCGATCCGTCTGATCTGGGATTTTCGGTGACCGCATCGGTAGGCATTGCCATGTACGGCGGTGGCGAAGAAATCGAGCAACTGCTCGATCGGGCGGATGCTGCGATGTACGCAGCGAAGAATCAGGGCCGAAATCGTGTCATAGTCGCCATCGAAAGTGAGACGCCGGGCATACCTCGCGCCACTCGGCATGATCTGGCCTCTTGAATCGGGTACGCTCGCCGACATCTGTGCACGCTGAACTGATTGCACGTTTCCCGTAGGAAGCCGGAGTAGAAAGGACGTGGACCGGCGAGATTTTGCGCGACAACCAATTTCACTGGGCGCTCTGGTGCATCCGCAGCAGGGCCGTTCCTGGCTGTGCTCCATCCGCGACTTCTGCCAGGGTGGCATGCTGCTGGTCGGATCGGGCGGCAGTCGCTCGCTCGATGCGAGTGGCGCTAACGCGAGTGCCGGCGACATCGTCAATCTGCACTTTTCCGTTCCGACGAAGGCCGGCGAAAAACATTTCCGCATGGAAGCGATCATTTGCCGGGTACTCGGCGGTGGAACGGGGATGGGCGTCCGCTTCGAGCAGCCGCTCGACGGGGCGGCGTTCTCCGTGCTCATGGAGTTCGCCGTCGCCTCCGGCATGGTCTCGCGCACCGCAGCGAAACTCGCGGCGGGTGAGGAAGTCGACGAACTCGAGAACGGCGGGCTCGGCGACGGTGACGACGTTCCCGAGATTCTGCTGCGTGACAAACGGATCAGTCCGGAAGATGCCGGCAAGGTCAGGGAGCAGTTGCGCCGCCTTGCCAGCCGAGCCGTAAATCGGATCAGCAAGGATTTCTTCGAGCACAGTGAGCGCGACCTGTTGGTTAAGGCTCGCGATGCTGCCACGAACGCCATGCAGATGATGTACTTCGAGGCTCTCGACCAATTCGAGAAGCGGCGCGAAGAGATTCGTAACCGTTTTGGTAAGGGGGTGGTCGAGCAGATCGAGCATGTTTCCGAACTGGAGGTGGTGCTGGAAAAGAGACGTCGTCGCGAATCGGGCAGCAACGTCAAACTCGAACTGGTGGACACTGAGGACTTTGAAGATTGGCTTGCCGTAGCGGAGGTCATTACCAAAGCCGAAAATCGGCACGCGGATACGTTGCTTGAGATCCGCACGCGACTCGGGATGCTTGCCAAACCCTGGGGTCACAAGGACGTGGTGCCTATTGGCCCTGCCGCGCTGGTCTGGGCGTTCGACGATGCGCTGAATGAGATGGACCTGCGCCGTCAGGTGAAGCAGGACGCGTATCGGCTGTTCGAGGAAGCACTGTCCCCGGTTCTGGAAACGTTGTACGACGCGGTCACCGAGATGCTCGAGAGGAGCGGCATGTTTCCGTCGCTCGAAGAAATGCGTAGCGCCATGCGGGAGGCTGAGGTACAGCGTCGCAAGGCGTTCCAGACATCGGCCGAAAACAACTACCAGGAACTCGAGGGTGCAGTGCGCGATGCGGCGATGGCGGCCGACGGAATCAACATGGCGCCCAAGGTTAGTCAGAATCCGTTCGAGGCACAGGAGACGCGCAACGCGGCGGTCACCAGATCTGCGCGCGAGCTGTTGAGTCTCGGACGCAAAGCCCGTCGGTCCAGTGGTGGGGTCGACGAGGTCAGGTTTGTCGCCGCCGATGCGCCGCCCGATCAGCGCTACAACAATCAGGACATCATCGAGGCGCTGAGTCAGATCGAGTCCGAAATGGGCGATGCGTCGGTGACCGACGTGCGCGTCAAACCACGCCTGATTGAAGTTCTCAAGGCTCGGCATGGCGACCGGAAGGCATTCGACGAGGAACTCTACGACACCCTCGATGTGATGGAAAACCTGGTCGATTCGATGGGCACCGACGACTTTCTCACGGAAGGGATCAGGGACTGGATCGGGCGTCTCGAACTGACCCTGAACAAACTGGCAACCCAGGAACCGGAATTTCTGGATCAGCCCGCCGACAACATGCATTCCGCGGTCCAGATGCTGAACCAACTGGCGCGCCTTGGTAATTCCCAGGACGTCCGGGTAGGTATCGACCGTGACGTGGGATCCCGTGTCGACAACCTGATGGATCGGGTGGTCAAGGAGTACGACGCGAATCCCGAAATCTTCGGGGTTGTTCTAAGGGAGCTGAACCCCCTGGTCGATCGTCAATCCCAAGCCTTCCGGGGCAACGTGGAGCGGACGGTTCGGGCAAGCGAAGGGCAACAGAAGCTAGCCGGAGCCCGCCGCGCCGTGGTTGGCGCGCTGAGTGAGCGGATCGAGGGCCAACAAGTGCCCAAGCTGCTGCTCGATCTGCTCAATCCGGGCTGGCGTAATTTGATGGTGCATACCCATCTGCGCAACGGCATGGACAGCAACGAATGGCGTGATGGCCTGGCCGTGGTCGACCAGTTGCAGGCGCAGCTGAGTGGCGCTTCACAGCCTGGCAGCGATGACTATATAGAGCCCGAGACGCTGCTCAAGCAGGTCGTGGAAGGCTTGAACAGCATTTCATTCGAACCGGGTAAGCGCACGCCCCTGGTGATGAAACTGTCGGATGCGTTGATAGGCGATACCACGGGCGAGAAAACAGAGGTCCAGTCGGTATCGGTGGAAGTGGGCGCCGCGGCGCAAGCCCTTGGTCTTTCCGGGATGTTGCCCGACGCCGATCCGGAAATCGAAAGCGACGACGAGCAGGAACGGAACAGCTGGGAGACTGCGCTGGACCGCGCCCGCCGTCTGAGCGTCGGCGAGTGGCTTGCCATGTCCGATGAAGCGGGCAAACCGTTGATACTCTCGGTGGCCTTCGTCGGTGAAGACTACGCCAACTTCGTGTTGGTAAACCGTAAGGGTGTGAAGGTCAGGGAACTCGAGCTGAAAGAGATGGCGGACGGGCTCCATGACGGCGGCATCACCCTGCTCGACGACTTCGACCTGCCGCTCATGGAGCGGGCCTCGCAACGCATGTTGCAGAACATGCACAACAAGCTGACCTACCAGGCGAGCCACGACGAGCTGACCGATCTGAGCAACCGGCGCGAATTCGAACGTGGGCTGTCCGATGCGATCAAGGCGAGTCGGGCCGACGGTGGGCAGCACATGTTGCTGTATCTCGACCTGGACCAGTTCAAGATCGTCAACAACACCAGCGGACATACCGCGGGTGACGCACTCCTGAAGATGGTGGGCGCGCGTCTGAGCGATGGTTTGGCGGACGCCGATGCGCTGGTCGCCCGGCTGGGGGGCGACGAGTTTGGCGTGCTGGTAAGCGACATCGAATCGGAGGGCGCGCGGGAGTTGGCCCAGCGCGTGCTCGGCCTCGTGCGCGAGCAACGCTTCGACTGGGAAGATAAACACTACTCCCTGTCGGCCAGTATTGGCCTGGTGTTCATCGATGAGGGGACGGCGGACACCGATGCGGCCATGCGTTGCGCCGATGAGGCGTGTTATGCCGCCAAAGATGCGGGTCGAAACCGCATCCAGGAGTACGAGCTTAGCGACTCGCGCATGATGCGCCGCCACGGCGTCATGGAGTGGGTGACCCAGTTGGACAAGGCCGTCGAGGACGACCGCCTGGTGTTGAACTGTCAGCGGATCGCGCCGGTGCAGAACGGCGGATCCAACTATGCAACGTCGCATTACGAAATTCTGCTGACCATGGAAGACGACCTGGGCGATATCATGCCGCCGAGCGAGTTCATCCTTGCGGCGGAAACGTACAACCGCGTGACGGTCATCGATCGCTGGGTGGTCGAACACGTGTTGCGCTGGATGGCGGAACATCGTGACGATCTCGACTCCTTCGGCGGCTTTGCCATCAACGTGTCCGGGCACTCGATCAACGATGAGACGTTCCCGGACTTCGTCCTGGAGCAATTCTCCAAGACTCAGGCTCCGACCGGCAAGATCTGCTTCGAGATCACCGAAACGGCGGCGATCGGCAACCTGGACAACGCTCGCGATTTCATGAATCGCATGAAGATCATCGGCTGTCGGTTCTCGCTCGATGACTTCGGCACGGGCCTGTCTTCCTACTCCTACCTGCGTAATCTGCCAGTCGACTTCGTCAAGATCGACGGCGTATTCGTCAAGGATCTGGCCAACAATCCGGGTGACTATGCGGTGGTTCGGTCGATCAACGAGATCGGTCACTACATGGGCAAACAGACCATCGCCGAGTATGTGGAGAACGATGAGATTCTGGCGCAGCTCAAGGAGATCGGCGTGGACTACGCGCAGGGCTATGGCATCGAGAAGCCATGTCGGCTCGCCGATCTGAAAATCCCTTAACCGCCGTTGGGTTGCACGCTGCGTATGGTGCGACCGGCTCGGACACAGGCATAGCGCCACCACTGCCGGCCGAAGTCCCTGACCTATAGCGTCTCGAAGAGCAGCACGAAGCTGGCATTCAAACAGACGCAGTAAGAAGCAAAAACTCCAGGAGCGCTTTTTGCGAGTGCAATCGGTTGCCCGCTTCCTGCCAGATCGCCGAGCGCGGATCGTCCATGATGGTCTCGCTGACTTCCTGGCCACGATGCGCCGGCAGGCAGTGCATCAGCAATGCATCATCGTTTGCCAGGTCAAGCATTGCCGCGTCGACCTGGTAGCCGCTGAAGGCTTCCCGACGCCGTGCCTGTTCCTGTTCGTGGCCCATGGAAGACCAGACGTCGGTCACCACCAGATCGGCGCCCCGGGCTGCTTCGGCGGGTGAGTCCACCAATTGTACATTGTTGGAGCTGGCGACCAGCTGCGGGTCGGGCTGAAACCCTTCGGGTGAAGCGATACGCAGATTGAAGCCGAACTGACGCGCGGCGTTTATGTACGAGTTGCACATGTTGTAGCCGTCGCCGATAAATGCGACTTCGCGTCCGGCAATCTCGCCGCGCCGCTCCACGAATGTCTGCACATCGGCGAGCAGCTGGCATGGATGGAATCTCGAGCTCATGGCGTTGATCACCGGAACGCTAGAGGCAGCGGCGAATGCTTCGATGTCGGCGTGCTTGGTGGTGCGGATCATAACGACGTCGACCATGCCCGAAAGTACCCGCGCGGTATCTTCGATCGGCTCACCACGGCCGAGTTGAGTATCGTCCGGGCTCAGAAAGATGGCGTGGCCACCCAGCTGCTGCATGCCGGCTTCGAAGGCTACCCGGGTCCGGGTCGACGAAAGCTGAAATATCATGGCCAGCGTTCTGTTCTTCAGCGGTTCGTACAGCACGCCTTCGTGGTGGAGCCGTTTCAACTCGATGCCACGGTCAACTACAGAACCCAGCTCTTCCGGGCTGAAATCGAGCAGGCTCAGGAAGTGTCGGGACTCGTTCACCGTCATTCCAGGTTGAGAACGAGCTCGGAGACGCGGGCCACGAGGTCGTCTGCTTCCGCATCACTCAGGATCAGGGGCGGCAGCAGCCGGATGATCCGGTCCTGGGTTACGTTGATCAGCAAACCTTCATCGAGTGCCTTGGCGACCAGACTGGCGCAGGACACCTCCAGCTCGATCCCCAGCATCAGGCCCTTGCCGCGGATGTCCGCCACCCGATTGTCGCCGGCCAGCGCAGCGCGGAAGCCGTCGAGCAGTCGGTTCCCCAGTTCGGCGGCGCGGTCGATCAGGTTGTCTTCCTCGAGGCTGTCCAGGACTGCCGTGGCCGCTGCGCACGCCAGCGGGTTGCCCCCGAAAGTTGAACCGTGATTGCCTGGCTGAAGCACGTCCGCGGCAATACCACGCGCCAGACAGACCCCGATCGGTACGCCGTTGGCGAGGCCCTTTGCCGTTGTAACGACGTCAGGCAGTATGTCTGCGTGCTGGTAAGCGAAGTAGCGTCCGGTACGGCCGTTGCCGGACTGCACTTCATCCAGCATCAGCAGCCACTGGTGTTCATCGCAGATGCGCCGCAATGCGGCGAGGTAACCTGGGTCGGGAATGACGATCCCGGCCTCGCCGAGGATCGGCTCGAGAAACACGGCCACGACCTCGGTGTTGTTGTCGGCAATGGTTTGAATCGCGGCGACATCGTTGTACGGCGCGCGGACGAAGCCAGCCAGCAGCGGTTCGAATCCGGCTTGAACTTTGCGACTCCCAGTCGCGGTCAGGGTGCCCATCGTGCGGCCGTGGAATGCGTCGTCCATCACGATGATGGCGGGCACGTTGATTTCGCGCTGATGCCCCAGCAATCGCGCGATCTTAATGGCGGCTTCGTTGGCTTCGGCGCCGGAATTGCCGAAGAATGCGCGATCCATGCCAGATAGCGCGGTGAGCCGGGCAGCGAGTTCGGCCTGGCGGGGAATCTCGTACAGGTTGGAGGTGTGCAGCAGGCGTCCCGCCTGCTCAGCTAGCGCCTGGGTCACCCGGGGATGGGCGTGGCCCAGGCCGCAGACCGCCAGCCCGGTCAGTGCATCGAAGTAGCGGTTGCCGTCGGCATCGAACAGATAGGCACCCTCACCATGGCTGAACGACACCGGCAGCCGGGCGTAGGTGTTCATGAGATGGGACGACGTTTGGTTCGGCTGATTCAACATGTGTTTTTCGTGCCTAGAAACGACAAAAGGCAGCGCGCGCTGCCTGGAAAACCGCGTATGTTAGGCTAGCTGCCATGCCCACTTCAAGCATCGACGGCATCGAATTGTCGTTGTTTCAGAGTCGCGTGCAGGCAGTTTGTGATGAAATGGGGGTGGTGCTGAGGCGCGCGGCGTTCTCGCCGAACATCAAGGATCGGCTCGATTACTCCTGTGCCGTGTTTGATTCGCACGGCGGGTTGTTCGGTCAGGCGGCGCACATCCCCGTGCACCTCGGTAGCATGGCGTACGCCATGGCAGACATAGTCAAGCGGTTCGTCTGGCAGCCGGACGACCTGGTTCTGTTGAACGATCCGTATCTGGGTGGCACGCATCTTCCCGATGTGACCGCGATCAATCCGGTGTTCCACGCCGAGCAACTCGTTGGCTTCGTTGCTTGCCGGGCGCATCACGCCGATATTGGGGCGGAACAGCCGGGGTCGATGCCGGTTTCGACGTCTTTGGCGGACGAGGGTGTGGTGATCGCACCGCTCCTTACGCGCCGGGGTGGAAAGCTGACCGATGCGGCGAAGCGGCTGTTCGATCGGTTGTCCCAGGAGCGTCACGACCAGGCCGAAAGCTATGATGCGGATGCGCGACTTGGCGACTTCTTCGCCCAGTTCAGTGCGAACCACATCGGCGTGCGCCGGCTGGTCGCGCTGTGTGATCGATTGGGACGCGTCGGGTTCGACGCGCGTGTCGATGCGCTGAACGCCTATGCGGAGCGGCTCGCGCGCGACGCGTTGGGCGTCATACCCCCCGGGGCGTATGAATTCAGTGATGTCATGGACGGGGACGGCTTCGGCCAGGAAGACGTGGCGATACGGGCGTTGATCACCGTGGGTGACGGGGCGGTAGAGGTCGACTTTTCGTCCACGGACTCGCAGGTGCCCGGCAACATCAATTGCCCGCTGCCCGTGACTGCGGCATCGGTGTTCTATGTATTCCGCTGTCTGATGCCTGAGCATACGCCGGCTTGTGCAGGTGCCTTCGCCCCGATTCGGATTACCACCCGGCGCGGCAGTCTGGTTGATGCCCGGCCCGGGGCGGCGGTGGCTGCGGGCAACGTCGAGACCTCAATGCGCATCGTCGATGTGCTGCTCGGAGCGCTCGCGCAGGCGCTTCCAGGGCTGATTCCAGCGGCTAGCCAGGGCACGATGAACAACGTTGCTATGGGCAGCCGCGCGGCCGGCCGGCGCTGGGATTATTACGAAACACTCGCCGGGGGCAGTGGCGCGTGCGCGGCGGGCCCAGGTGCGGACGTCATTCATTCGCACATGACCAATACGCTCAATACGCCGGTGGAAAGTCTCGAGACGCACTATCCGTTACGGATCCTGCGCTACGCGATCCGAACTGGCTCTGGCGGATCCGGACTCCACCACGGTGGCGCCGGTTTGATTCGTGAGTTCGAATTTCTGGAGCCGACCGAGGTGACCTTGCTGACCGAGCGGCGCCGGCGTGGACCGTGGGGTCTGGCGGGCGGTGCTCCCGGGAGACCGGGTCGCAACCTTCTGGATGGCCGGGAACTGCCGGGCAAGATCCACTTCCACGCGGCCGCAGGTTCGCGTCTGCGCATTGAGACTCCCGGCGGTGGCGGTTACGGATCGGCGGATTGATCCTAGGCGCCCAGTGCGGAGACGGCCGCTTCCAGACGTGCGATGCCGTGTATCAGGGTGTCGCGTGGACAACCGAAGTTGAAACGCATGTGCCCCGGCCCGCGGAACTGATTCCCGTCGGATAGCCCGATGCCGTGGGATTCGAAGTGTCGCGGAACCGATGCCACAGGCAGCGCGCGCACGTCGAGCCAGGCCAGGTAGGTGGCTTCGACATGGGTCATCGACACACCGGGCAAGCGCGCGATGTGCGCCTCGAGCAGGTCGCGGTTACCGGCTAGGTAGCGGCGCAAGCGGGGCAGCCAATCCGATTCGTCCTGATAGGCCGCCTGGGCAGCGAGGTAGGCGAGCGGACCGATCCCGGGCAGCAGCCCGGCGCGGGCTTCGATGAAGCGGCGCCGCAGCCTGGCATCTGGAATCACGGCAAAGGCGCAGCTCAGCCCAGGTGTGTTGTAGCTCTTGGTGGGCGCCATGAGGGTAATGGTGTGGGCCTCGATGTCCTTTGAAAGCGCCGCGATCGGGAGGTGTTGCAGGTGTTCATCCAGCAGTAGGCCACAATGGATCTCGTCAGCGCAGATCAGCATGTTCCGCCGCAGGCAGAAGTCGGCGAGTGCTTCGAGTTCTTCCAGACGATAACTTCGACCGGTCGGGTTGTGCGGGTTGCAGAGCATGAACAGACGGGTGTCGGCACTCGCGGCGGCGACCATGGCGTCGAAGTCCATGACCCACTCGTTCCCGTCGAGGATCAGTGGAACTTCGATGCTGCGGCGCTCGCCGTGACCAGGCGCGGGCAGAAACGGATGGTAGACGGGCACGCTCATCATGACCGAATCGCCGGGGCTTCCGGCCGCGCGGCATGCGAGATTGAAGCCGGGTACTACGCCGGGCAGCCACACCAGCCACAGCGGCGACACCTTCCAGCCGAAGCTGTCGCTCAGCCACGTCAGAACCGCGTCGATCAGCTCGGGTGGGGTTTCAGTGTAGCCCAGGACGCCGTGGTCGATGCGCTCGCGGATCGCGTCGAGGATGAACCCGGGCGCCGCGAAATCCATATCGGCGACCCAGAACGGCAGCACATCACTGTGGTACTTGCTCCATTTGGCGCTCGAGGTGGCACTGCGGTCGATGACGCGGTCGAAGTCGTGCCTCTCGCCTGGGCCGGTTGGCACATCGGGGTCCTTATGCTCGTCGTGCATGTCGGCCTGCCGGATGGTTATTAGTCGATGGTGGGCAAATCCAGTACAATGCTGCGTGTTAAACGAGGCGAGGTAAAGCCCGTGGACATTCTGGAAAGTATTAAGGAACAGGTCGAGAGCAACCCGATCATGCTGTACATGAAGGGTTCGCCTCAGGCTCCGCAGTGCGGTTTTTCGGCTCAGACGGTGCAGTGCCTCATGGCGTGCGGTGAACGTTTTTCCTACGTCGACATTCTCAGCGAGCCGGAGATCCGCGCCAACCTGCCGATCTACAGCAATTGGCCGACGTTCCCGCAGCTCTATGTGAACGGTGAACTGGTCGGTGGGTGTGACATCATCACGGAAATGTTTGAATCCGGCGAGCTGGCGACGCTGATCAAAAGCGCCGTTCCGGAATCCATCGAAGGCTGACTCACTCCGGCGGCCCGCCCGGCCCTCACTCCACAGGAGGGTCCTCGCTGGTCATGGAACCTTCCGGAGGCCAGCCCCCCATCCGCATCCAGCGGTTGACGATTTCACAGAACAACAGCGCGGCGCGTTCGGCGTCGTACAGAGCGGAGTGCGCCTGTTTTTCGTCGAACGGCACCCCCGCCTGGGCGCAGGCTCGGCTGAGCACGGTCTGACCATAAGCGACGGCTGCGATCGATGCGGTATCGAAGTACGTGAACGGATGGAACGGGTTGCGCTTCAGGTTGTTGCGCTCGCTGGCGCTGCGCACGAATTGATGGTCGAAGGCCGCATTGTGGGCAACGATGACCGCACGAGTGCAGTGCGCGGATTTGATGGCCCGGCGCACTTCTGCAAAAAATTCTTTGAACGCTTCCAGCTCGCTGGTGGCATTGCGTGCCGGATCGTAGGGATCGATCCCGGTGAAACTCAGCGATGCAGGGTCGATGTTCATGCCCGGTGATGGCTCGATCTGATAGTGCAGCTTCTTCCCCGGAAACAGCTGGTCTCCTTCGAACTCGAGCAGGACGCCTGCGAGCTCCAGAATCGCATCGCGACTGGCGTCGAATCCTCCGGTTTCGATGTCGATGACCACCGGTAAGTAACCGCGAAAACGCTCGGCCATCTGAGATGTTGCGGACATCGAATCTCCCCTGACGAGCTACCATAACATGCCGATACCGGGTGCCCCCGCGGGTCGACGACCCGGATCCGGACGCTTGTCGGGACGCTGCCAACGGGTAAACTACCGCCCCTTTTCGAAGCGGGAGCCGCGTGTGGCTGACAAGATTGTCCTAGCGTATTCTGGTGGTCTGGATACGTCCGTGATCTGCCGATGGCTGCAGGAGACGTACAAGGCGGAGGTGATCACCTTTACCGCTGACATCGGCCAGGGTGAAGAGGTCGAACCGGCCCGGGCCAAGGCGCAGTCGATGGGAGTAAAGCAGATCTTCATCGAGGATCTGACGGAAGAGTTTGTTCGCGACTATGTGTTCCCCATGTTTCGAGGGAATACGCTCTATGAGGGCGAATATCTGTTGGGGACCAGCATCGCCAGGCCCCTCATTGCCAAACGACTCGTTGCAATTGCCGAGCAGACGGGGGCAGTCGCAATCGCCCACGGGGCGACCGGCAAGGGCAACGACCAGGTTCGCTTCGAGCTTGGCGCCTACGCGCTGAATCCGGACATTCGGGTCATCGCTCCCTGGCGCGAATGGGAGCTGACATCCCGCGCGGCGTTGCTGGATTTCTGCGAGAAGCATCAGATTCCCGTCGATTACCAGCGTGGCGACAAGTCACCTTACTCGATGGACGCCAACCTGCTGCACATCTCCTATGAGGGCGATCGACTGGAGGATCCGTGGCAGGAGCCCGAGGAAGCGATGTGGCGCTGGACGGTCGCGGCGGAAGAAGCACCGGAGACGCCCCGCTACATAGAACTTGGATTCGAAGGGGGCGATCCCGTGTCGATCGATGGGCAGACCCTTACGCCCGCGACATTGCTCGCGACGCTCAATACTCTCGGTGGTGAGCATGGCGTGGGTCGCGACGACATCGTCGAGAACCGCTACGTGGGTATGAAGTCTCGAGGCTGCTACGAAACGCCTGGTGGGACGATTCTTCTCAAGGCCCACAGAGCCATCGAATCGATCACCATGGACCGTGAGGTGACACACCTCAAGGACGAGCTCATGCCGCGCTACGCCAAGCTCATTTACAACGGTTACTGGTGGTCCCCGGAGCGGCTCATGTTGCAGGCTTCAATCGATCAATCTCAGCACTACGTCAACGGCGTGGTCCGCCTGAAGCTGTATAAAGGCCACGTGTCGGTAGTCGGCCGGATGTCCCCAAACGATAGTCTCTACGATGAGAACGTCGTCACGTTTGAAGACGATGGGGGCGCGTATGATCAGGCCGACGCCACCGGATTTATCCGGTTGAACGCGCTACGGCTAAGGCGTGGCGCGGCGAAGGGACGTAAAGTGTCGGAGTGACAGATGGGCCAGTTTCAGGTCTTGTTCAGTGGAGAGGTTGTCGAGGGCGCGCAGGAACTGCAGGTCCGGACGAACCTCTCGCACAAATTCGGTCTCGATGATCGGAAAGTCGGGCAGCTGTTCAGCGGCCGGACGGTGGTCATCGAATCTGGTATGGAGATGGATCAAGCGTACGATCTGCAGAAGGAATTGATCGATCTCGGCGCGGTAGTCCGGGTGAAGGATCTCACCCCCGAATCCGAACGCCAACAGAAAGTGGATGCACGCGACTACAAGGCCGACGCCCCACATGCCGACTACACCCTCAACGACATCACTGCGGCGCACATCGAATGTCCGCGCTGTGGCCACCTGCAACTCGATGCGCCCAATTGCGGGCGATGTGGCATCGACATGGCGTCCGCGTCCAGCGAGAAACGGAAGGAGGACCGGCGCATTGCACGCCAGATCCGCATGTTGAACAGTGCCCCGGCAACGGCCGACGCCCGCAGCACCGGCAGCGTAAATCCTTCGAAGCGATCTCCCGATCGGAGGGAGATTCGCACTGAAGCCGATCGGAGTCGACGTCGTCAGGCGCCGCGCAAAGGCCTGCTGAGTCGTCTGGGGTTCGGCAGGGGCTGAACCGCCCGCGCGTATCCGCTACATTGAGGCACCTGGCTGCCTTGTAGATTTCCATCCATGTCGCAACCCCGCCCTGCCGTCGATGCGAGTGCACCCATCGGTGTGTTCGACTCCGGCGTTGGAGGGCTGACAGTCCTCAAGGCATTACAGGCGCGGATGCCGGCCGAACGGTTCGTCTATCTGGGCGACACGGCGCGTCTGCCTTACGGCACCAAGAGCGCGCGCACCGTGCAGCGTTACGCCGTCCAGGCGGCGGGACAGCTGGTAACGCGGGGGGTCAAGGCGTTGGTGGTCGCGTGCAATACCGCTTCGGCGGTGGCGCTGGTGGCGTTGCGCGAAGCCTATCAACCACTGCCGGTGTTTGGCGTCGTGGACCCTGGAGCGGCCGCGGCGGGTCGTGTGTCGCGCAGCGGCCGCATCGGGGTGTTGGCAACTGAGAGCACGGTGCGTGGTGGAGCCTACCAGCACGCCATACTGAATCTGCGCCGCAACGCCCGGGTTTTTGCCCGTGCCTGCCCAATGCTGGTGACGCTGGCGGAGGATGGCTGGATCGACGGCGATGTTCCGGAACGAATCGTATCGAGTTATCTGGGCGCGTTTCTGCACGGCGGCGAATCGATCGATACGCTGCTGCTCGGCTGCACCCATTTTCCGATACTGCGCGACGTGCTGGCGCGGGTGGCGGGCGCTGGGGTTACGCTGGTGGATTCGGCTGAGACTACCGCCCAGCACGTTGCGACCGCGATCGAACGAACGGCGGGTGCGGCGCTTGAACCGCACGCTGCGCGGCTGCTGCTGGCGACCGATGATCGACACCGATTCGCTCGTGTCGGTCGATACTTCCTGGGGGAGGCGCTCTCCGCGGAAGACATCGAGCTGATCGATCTGTAGCCCGCCGGGCCTAGTACTCGGTCTTGCCGCGAAACTCACACAGATCTTCGATGACACATGCACCACAGCGAGGCTTGCGCGCGGTACAGGTATAGCGGCCGTGGAGGATGAGCCAGTGGTGTGCATCGCGCTTGTAGTGGTCCGGGACCGCCTTCAGCAGCCTGTCTTCCACCTGACGAACGTTTTTTCCGGTGGCGACGCGGGTACGATTGGCTACCCTGAAGATATGCGTGTCCACGGCAATCGTGGGCTCGCCGAAGGCGGTGTTGAGAACGACGTTCGCGGTCTTGCGGCCGACGCCTGGTAGCGCTTCGAGTGCTCCTCGCTCGCGCGGCACCTCACCGGCGTGCCTATCGAGCAGCATCTGACAGGTCTTCATGATGTTGCTTGCTTTGGTGTTGAACAGACCAATGAATTTGATGTGTGCTTTCAACGTTTCGAGGCCCAGGGCGAGGATCGTCTCCGGAGTGTTGGCCAACGCGTAAAGCCCCGCGGTGGCCTTGTTGACGCTGACGTCGGTTGCCTGAGCCGACAGGATGACGGCAATCAACAGTTCGAAGGGACTGGCGTAGCTCAGCTCCGTGGTTGGGTTTGGGTTCGCTTCCGCCAGCCGGGCGAAAATCTGCTCACGTATCTGCTGGTTCATGGCCGCGATTTCCTCTGAATATCCTGTTGGCCAATGCCACCAGCAGGGCGGCGGTAATGAAGGCGCCGGGCGGCAATCCCACCAGCAACAGGCCTCGTCCACCGAGGTCGATCGCCCAGCCCCGGGCCGATTCACCCAACAGTTGTTCCATGCCGACGAACAGCGTTCCCTGCCCCAGGATCTCGCGGACCATGCCCAATGTGACCAGCGCCAGGGCAAAGCCCAGACCCGTCGCGAACCCGTCGCGGGCGGCGGTACCGACGCGTGTGCGGCTGGCGACCTGTTCGGCACGGGCGAGGATGATGCAGTTGGTGACGATGATCTGAACGAAGAGAGCGATGCGTTCGTACACGTCGAAGGCGAAGGCCTGCATCAACAGCATCGCGCAGGTAGTGAATCCCGCAATCACCAGCATCTGTGCGGGCAGCCGAGCGGGTGCGGGCAGCGCGCCACGAAGCAGGGAAATCACCACGTTCGAACCAATCAGCACCAGCAGCGTCGCCAGCGCCAGGCCCAACGCGTTGGCCGTCGTTCCGGACACGGCCAGCAGCGGGCAGAGCCCGAGCAACTGTACGAACGCCGGGTTACGCGATCCACAGGCTTCGGCGACGCTCAGCGCAGCGACGCTCGCCGGATCTCCGGAATCCTTCAGATCAGTGGCGTGCATGTGAGCTCCGATGGGGCCGGGAGGCCCGCAAGGGCCTCTCGTACGCCCCGCAGTATTGCACGGGAGGTGATGGTTGCGCCGGTCATCGCATCGAACTCGCCACCATCCTGCCGGACGCTCCATCGTGGGCTGATCGTGGTGGCGCGTGGCCACCCGGCCAGCTGATGAATCCAGTCCGATTTACCGATCTCCATGGCATCGCCGAGGCCGGGGGTCTCGGTGTGGTGGGTGACGCGAACGCCCAGGATCTGCTCGTCTGCCGACAATGCGATGGTCAGCTCGATGGCGCCCGCATAACCCGCGGCAGTGGCACGGATGATTTGATATCGGGTCGACGATGCTGCGCAAAGATGGAGGTAGACGGGTAGCGGCGATTCGAGTGGGATCGCGCCGATTCTGGAGTCGCCCGTGAGTTCCACGAGGGATGCCACCAGCGCTCGTTGCTGGTTGTGCACGATCCGCGATCGGGTCAGCTGGTCGATCGTGGCCAGAGCACCGACTACGAGCGCCGCGATGCCTGCCAGGCGGACCCCGCTGCCGAAGATTTCGGCCAGCGGCTTTACGCCCTGGATCGTCATCCCACGCTATCCGGTGGGAGGCGGCGTCGCGTGTCAACGATGCCGATGTAGCGGTCGATCAATGGCGCCACTGCGTTACCCAGCAGCACCGCAAAGGCGACCCCGTCCGGATATCCTCCCCAGCTTCGGATCATCATGATCACAGTCCCGATCAGCGCGCCAAACAGCAGACGCCCCCGCCCACTTGAAGGGCACGTCACAGGGTCCGTGGCGATAAAAAAAGCGGTCAGCATGGTTGCGCCGGAGAACCAGTGCATGACGGGCGAGCCGAGGCTTGCAGAGCTACCACCGTCGTAGCCCAACATCGCGATCACAGCCATGCCGATCAGCATCGCGACGGGAACGCGCCAGTCGATGATGCGCCACACCAGCAACAGCAGACCGCCCACCAGATAACCGAGGTTCACCCATTCGACGCCGAACCCGCCGAACCTGCCGAACCCGGCTTCGGCTTGCCAGACTTCCGCCACGGTCTGGGCGCTTCGATATTTGAACGATTCGAGCAATGTGGGTCCCGTGGCCGCATCGATCTCGAGACCCGTGGCGGGTGGCCATCCAAGCGCCGCGGGAAATGACACCAGGACCACGGCGTAGCCGACCATGGCCGGGTTGAACAAGTTGTAACCGGTCCCGCCGTAGGCATGTTTGCCGAGGCCCAGGGCGGTGACGCTGGCGATCAGCAGAATGGGCCAGGCCGTGCCCGGCGGGAGTGCAATGGCGATGAGGGAGCACGTGACCACCACCGTTCCGTCTGCGATGGCGGGCAACACCGGACGTGCGCGGCAGCGCAGCAACAGAAACTCGGCCGCTATCCCGAAACCCACCGCCAGGCCCAGGTTGGTCAACGTGCCCAGGCCGAACCAGTAACATTGCAGGAGCACGCCAGGCAGCAGCGCCACCAGCACCGCGCACATGATGCGGCGGGTATCAGGGGCCGTCATGTGTTGCACGCCGGCGGCGTAGCCTGGCCTGGCGGGAGGCAGCAGTCGCGCGTTGACGGGCTGATTCGCGGGTTTCGTGGAGCCGCGACCGGGCCCGCGCCTCGACGGCTCGCGCGGCGCTTTGGGTCGCGGCCGCGAGGCTCGATTTTGCCTCCCGAAACGTGGCCAACAACGGGATTCTACTCGGGCAAACCGTGTCACAGGCGCCGCATTCGACGCAGTGATCGAGGCCGTCGCGTTGCAACCCATCGACGTTGAGCGTGCGGCTGTGACGCAGCAGCCGCTCGGGATACAACGGTTCGGGGCAGACGTCCGCGCAGCGCTGACAGCGGATACAGGGGTCTTCAGAGAGCGTTGCACGTTGCCGAAAGTGCAGACAGAAGGTGGTTTTGGCGACGGCGGCCTCGTCCCCCACGGGCCAGCCGGCGAGTGGGCCGCCATGCACCGTCTGGAAACGTGGATCCGCCCGGAATTCCCGGATTGGCTGACCGATGAACGCCCAATGATCGCCGGGGTCGAGGGCACCCTCGCCGCTGACGCTGAGCACGCGCCGGGTCAGTGGTTCGCCGAAATAGAGCGCGCGCGCCAATGCGTGCAGGGTTGCGACGTTGAAGCAGATCAGCCCCTGGGCGGAGGGCCGCTCACCGGGTCGCAGTTGAATGCCGGTCAATGATCGGATCAGTGATCGCTCCGAGCCGGCGGGATACCGCTCGGGCAATCCGTAGCAGTGCCAGCGGACCTCGTCGCTTCCACGCGCGGCCAGGGCGGCCCGCAATGCTGCGATGGCATCTGCATTGTGCGGCTCGATTCCGACCAGGCAGCGGCGCGCGCCAACGATCGCGGCGACCGCGCTGGCTCCTTGCACCACCGAATCGGCGTCGGCAACCAGCAGCGATGTGTCCGCGCGAACCCCCGGTTCGCACTCCGCGGCATTTACTATCAGCGTGTCGACGCCACTGCGACGCGCTTCCTCGAGCTTGCGGTGCGTTGGGAACCCAGCGCCGCCCATTCCCGTGATACCGGCATCACGAATGCGATCGATGAGATCGGCGGGCGCGTGCCCAGCGGGATCGGCGATGGCGTCCAGCACCATCGCTTCGTCCAGACCGTCGACCTCCAGGGTCAGGTTGGGGACCCGACCCGGGGTGGGCGCGATGGATGGACGCAGCGCGATGTCCGTTATCCGGCCGGATGTGGGTGCGTGGCTTGGCACGTCGCCATCCGTGAGGCGCTGGTGGGTCAGAACGTGGGTGCCGATGCGCACGCAAGGCCTATCGCCGGGCTGCAGCTCAATGTACAGGCGATCTGGCATATGGATGGTTTTAATGGATCCGGGCGGGGCAGGCTCGCCGGTGTCGAGGCGCATCCCGCCATGAAAATCGAAGGGCGCCGGCTCGAGTTCCAACCGTGTAGCGGTGCTTGTCATCGGCTGAGCCACCGCAACGTCTCCAGCGGATCGACGGGTCGCATATCGATGCAATCGACCGGGCACGGCGCCAGGCACAACTCGCAGCCGGTGCAATGACGAACGATCACGGTGTGCATGAATTTCGGCGCGCCGACGATCGCATCGACGGGGCAAGCCGGGAGACACAGTGCACAACCGATACAGGCCTGCTCGTCTATTCGCGCCACCATCTGCTCCGGGATCTGCTCCGGGATCTGCTCCAGGATCGGGGCCGAGTGACCGGGGGTCGTGCCGGGCAGGTCGCCTGCCAGCGGCAACGGCTCTCGGCCGAGCAGTTCCGCAAGGTTGTGGATGGTGGATTCGCCACCGGGTGGACAGCGATTGATGTCGCTACCGTTGGCGATGGCTTCGGCGTAGGGGCGACACCCGGGATATCCGCATTGGGCGCATTGGGTCTGGGGCAGCAATGCCTGGATCGCCTCCACCAACGAGTCGTCATCGCGGCGCGCCGCGCGGCTGGCCCAACCCAGCAACGCGCCGAGCAGCAACCCCATCAAACACACTACTAGCACACCGGTCATGCGTGTCAGCTCCCGATGCCGCGAAAACCCATGAACGCAAGCGACAGCAATCCGGCGCTCAGCAGCACGATTGGCGCTCCCCGGAACGCCACGGGCAATTGAGCCTCGACCAACTGCTCACGCATCGCGGCAAACACCACCATCACCAGCGTAAAGCCAATGCTTGCGCCGAACGCATAGACCAGGGTGTCGACGAAATCGAAGCCCTGGCCCAGGGACAGCAGTGCCACGCCGAGCACTGCACAGTTGGTAGTGATCAGTGGCAGGTAGATGCCCAGCACCTGATGCAGTAGCGGGCTGATGGCCCGTACCGTGACCTGGGTCAGCTGTACCAGCGAGGCGATGATCACGATGAAGGTCAGGACGCGGAGATATTCGAGACCTAGCGGAACGAGTACCAGGTGTTCCAGCAGGTGCGTCACAGCAGCGGATAGTGTCAGGACGAAGGCAGTAGCCGCACCCATCGCCAGCGCGTTGTCCAGCCTGCCCGTCACACCCACAAAGGGGCACAGCCCCAGGAACTGAGTCAGCACGAAGTTGTTGACTAGAACGGCCGCGACGAAGATCAGTCCTAGATCAAGCATCGCGGCCAGGACTCAGCGAACTTCCATTCCCGGGGTGGCGCCTTCGTCGGGTGACAGGAGAAAAATGTGTTCGCCTCCGGGTCCCGCCGCAAGCACCATGCCCTCGGACACGCCGAACTTCATTTTGCGGGGTTTCAGGTTGGCAACGATGACGGTGTGTCGGCCGATCAGCGACTCCGGCGTGTAGGCTGCTTTGATGCCGGCGAACACGCTGCGCTGTTCACCCCCGAGATCAAGCGTTAGCCGCAACAGTTTGTCAGCGCCATCGACGTGTTCTGCGGCGACGATCCGGGCCACCCGCAAGTCTACCTTGTCGAAGTCTTCGATGCCGATCTGCTTGTCGTCCAATTCCGGTCCCTCCTGCTCGAGCGCCGCTTCGAGCCCGTCCGCTTCTGTTTCCCGGGATGCTTCGACCATTGCTGCGACGTCCTTCGGATCGATCCGGGTCAGCAGCGGTTCGAATGCGTTGATTCGGTGCGCACCCAGGGACCGCTGGGCGTCCTCCCAGGTCAGCGCTTCGACGTTCAGAAAAGCACAGGCCTTGCGCACGGTAGCGGGCAGTATGGGTGCCAGGTAGACGACCAGCACTTTGAACAGATTGAGGCCCAGGCTGCAGATCTGCTGGACCTCGGCCTCGGTTCCATCCTGTTTCGCCAGCCGCCAGGGTGCCTGATCGGCGATGTACTGATTCGCGCGATCCGCCAGGGCCATGATCTCGCGCACTGCTTTGCCGAACTCGTCTGATTCGTACAGGCTGGCGATGGAATCGGCCGCGTTGACGAATTCATCCCACAGCGCCTGATCGTGGATGGTCGGGCTCAACTCGCCGTCGTACAGGCGGGTGATGAATCCGGCGCAGCGACTGGCAATGTTGACCACCTTCCCGACCAGGTCCGCGTTCACACGCTGCACGAAATCGTCGAGGTTGATGTCCATGTCATCGATCGAGGGCCGGATCTTGGTCGCGTAGTAGTAGCGCAGGTATTCGGGGTCCAGGTGCTCCAGGTACGTCGACGCGTTGATGAAAGTCCCCCGGGATTTCGACATCTTTGCCCCGTCGACACTGATGAAGCCGTGGACGTGAATCCGCGTCGGCTTTCGATGCCCCGACGCTTGGAGTACCGCAGGCCAGAACAGCGCGTGGAAATTGACGATGTCCTTGCCGATGAAGTGATGCAACTCGCAGCTACTGCCAGCGTTCCAGAACTCATCGAACGTGACGTCGTTGTGGGCGTCGACATACTGCTGAAAGCTCGCCATGTAACCGATCGGCGCGTCCATCCAGACATAGAAGTACTTATCCTGCGTGCCGGGAATCAGAAACCCGAAATAGGGAGCGTCCCGGGAGATATCCCATGGCTTCAAGCCTTCGTTCAGCCACTCTGCCAGCTTGTTGGCGACCTCGGGTTGGACCGCACCGCTGGTGGTCCATGCTTTCAGCATCTCGGCGAACTGGGGCAGATCGAAGAAATAGTGTTCCGAACTCTTGAGCACGGGCTTGGCGCCGGAGATCATCGAGCGGGGATTCTTCAGGTCGGTCGCGTCGTAGGTGGCGCCGCAGCTGTCACAGTTGTCGCCATACTGATCTTCGCTGCCACAGTTCGGGCATCCGCCCTGGACGTATCGGTCGGCGAGAAACAGCTCCCGCTCCGGGTCGTAGAGCTGCTCAACAGCGCGCGTGAAGATGTAACCCCCGGCTTCGAGGCGCCGGTAGATCGATTCCGCGTGCTGGCGATTCTCTTCGGAGTGGGTCGAATGATAGTTGTCGTGACTGATCCCGAAGCGTTTGAAATCGTGGACGTGCTCGAGCCGCACCTGCTCGATCAGCGCTTCGGCGGACATGCCACGCTGTTCGGCGGCGAGCATCGTCGCGGTACCGTGGGTGTCATCCGCGCACACGTAGATGCAGCGGTTGCCGCGCAGGCGCTGGAAGCGAACCCAGATGTCCGTCAGCACGTGTTCCAGCAGATGGCCGAGATGGATGTCGCCGTTTGTGTACGGTAGGGCGCTGGTGACCAGAATGTTGCGAGCCTGACTCATCTTGTGCGCGCAGCGGAATTTGAAAAGCCGCGACTATACGCCCCCGCAGGGGGCATTTCCTGCGTGGAATGTAGGTATCCTTTTCCCGGCTGCTTCATATAATGCGCCGACACTTCACACACCCGGCAGTAGATGGTGGACGCAGGACGACTTATCGGCGACTTCGTCGACCCTTACCTTGATGAGTCCTGGGCCGCACTGGGGGCGGTCATCAGCGCCGAGGACACCGGATCGGAATTGGCGGTCGAGGTACAACTCGGCTATCCGGCCGCGAGTATGCAGGCGGAGTTCGAGCGGGCCCTGACCGAACTTGCCGGGCGGAGCGTCGCCTTGAAGCTGCGCTACGCGTCCCCGGCTCTGAGCCAGACGCCGCCCCTGCGCGGGGTCAGGAACATCGTTGCCATCGCCTCGGGCAAGGGCGGCGTCGGCAAGTCCACTACGGCGGTCAATCTCGCGTTGGCGCTGAGCGCCGAGGGCGCGCGCGTCGGAATACTCGATGCGGACATCTACGGACCGAGCATCGGGATCATGCTGGGCGTGCCGGAGGGTCGACGTCCCGAGATCGAAGACGAGAAGTTTTTCGTGCCCATCAAGGCGCACGGCATTCAGGCAATGTCGATGAGCTTCCTGGTGACCGACCAGACGCCGATGGTCTGGCGTGGACCCATGGCGTCGGGCGCCCTCCAGCAGTTGCTTGGGCAAAGTCTGTGGAGCGACCTCGACATGCTGATCGTCGATATGCCGCCGGGCACCGGGGACATTCAGTTGACCCTGGCGCAGAAAGCCTCCGTCGCCGGAGCCGTCATCGTGACGACACCCCAGGACATCGCGCTGCAGGACGCTCGCAAAGGCGTAGAGATGTTTCGCAAAGTAGACATCCCGGTGCTTGGGGTAGTCGAAAACATGAGCGTGCACCGCTGTCCGGATTGTGGGCACGAAAGCCATATCTTCGGTGAGGGCGGTGGTCAACGCATCGCCGATCAGTACGATACGGTGTTGCTGGGCGCGCTGCCGCTGGCGATTGAGGTTCGAGAACAAGGCGACTCCGGTCAACCCAGCGTGGTTGCCGAGCCGGAGGGCGCGATTGCTTTGGCGTATCTCTCAGCGGCGCGCTACATGGCTGCGCGGCTCTGGAAACAGGCAGGCTCGGCCGTTACCGCACCGAGCATCTCCATCAGCGACGACTGAAGAGATGACTATCAAATCAGATCGCTGGATCCGGCGGATGGCCGCGGAGCATGCCATGATCGAACCGTTCATCGCCGAACAGGTGCGTACGGTGGACGGACAAAAGGTGATCTCCTTCGGCACGTCGAGTTACGGTTACGACGTCCGGTGCGCCAGGCATTTCAAGGTCTTTACCAACATCTACTCCGCGACCGTTGACCCGAAAGCGTTCGATGAGCGCAGCTTCGTCGACATCGAGGACGACGTCTGCATTATTCCGCCCAATTCCTTCGCGCTGGCCAGCACCGTGGAGTACTTCCGCATTCCCGCGGATGTGCTGACGCTGTGCGTGGGCAAATCGACCTACGCGCGATGCGGGATCATCGTCAACGTCACGCCCTTGGAGCCGGAATGGGAGGGTCATGTGACCCTCGAATTCTCCAATACGACGAATTTGCCGGCCAAGATTTATGCCAACGAAGGCGTTGCGCAATTACTGTTTTTCCAATCCGACGAGTCTTGCGAGGTGACGTACGGGGATCGTGACGGCAAATATCAGGGCCAACGTGGCGTGACGCTGCCCCGGCCCTAGTGTGCTGTCCCGGGCCTTCGCTGGAGGAGTCTAGGGGCGCTGGAAGGCGCCGTTGGCATCAAGGTACAACTGTCCCGGCTCGGGTGCCGTGTGGGCCTCGACCACCTTACCGATCTGCATCGCGTGATCGCCGTGGGCTTCGGCGAGACTGATCACCTGTGCAACGTCAGCGTCCGCCACGCAGAGCACGAAACCAATCCCGCAATTGAAGGTGCGCAGGATTTCGTCCTCGTCGAGGTTGCCGGCCTGTTGCAACCAGCTGAAAATCGCCGGTCGCTGCCATGCGTCCAGCTCGATCATCAGTCCGAGGCGGCCCACGGCGTCGGCAGAGAACATTCGCGCCGGGTTTTCCAGCAGGCCGCCCCCCGTGACGTGCGCCATGCCATATACGGTGACCTGCGATAAAATTTCGAGCACGGTCTGCGCGTAGATCCGGGTAGGCGTCAGCAACGTGTCCAGCAGTTCGCCGTCAGCGGGAGCCGCTTGCTCGGCGAGGATGCGCCGTATCAGGGAGTAACCGTTGGAATGGGGCCCGCTGGACGCGAGGCCGACGAGCGACTGGCCGCTGGCGATCTGCTGGCCGTCGATAATTCCTGCTTCCTCCACCACGCCGATGCAGAACCCGGCGACGTCATAGTCACCGGGCTGGTAGAAACCGGGCATCTCGGCCGTCTCGCCACCGGCGAGCCCGCAACCGGCCATTTCACACGCGCGTGCAATGCCGTTGATTACCTGTTCGGCGACGTCGACGTCGAGTTGCGCGGTCGCATAGTAGTCGAGGAACAGAAACGGTTCGGCACCCGTGACCAGGACGTCATTGGCGCACATGGCTACCAGATCCTGTCCGACGCCTTCGTGGCGGCCGTTGTCGATGGCGAGCTTGAGTTTGGTGCCGACCCCGTCTGCGCCGGTTACCAGGACCGGCTTCTGGTAGCGTTCCGGTAAACGTGCCAGGGCGGCGAAGCCCCCCAGGCCAGACAACATCTCGGGCCGGCGGGTGCGTTTACTGGCGGGACCGATGCGGCGTATCAGCTCGTGACCGGCATCGATGTCGACACCCGCGTCTCGATAGGTGAGTTGACGAGGCAAACTTGAATCCGGATCACGCTCGGGGCGGCAGTGTACCAGAGCAGCCCACGGTGAGACTCACCACCGTGGCGATTTCCGGTAAACTTGCACGCAAAATCTGGTTGCGGACTGGTCCACCTCGGTAGTCGCATGGTTGTGCGCCTTGCATTCCTGACGCTCGTGTTACTGACGCTGTGCGGTTCGCCCGGGCGGGCGGCGGTGGTCGATTGGTTGTACGAGGTGGAAGTGCCGGTCGAAGATCAGAGCCGTTCCGCGCGGCGGGACGCGACCCGCACGGCGTTACTGGAGATGCTCACGCGCATGACCGGACTGGTGGATGTACCGTTGAACGACGCAGTGAACGGCGCGCTGTCGGATCCGGGACGGTATTTCGTTCAGTATCGCTACGAGCAGCGTAACGGCGAGCACGGGCCGGAACCGACGCTGGTGGTGCGCTTTGCGCCCGCCGCCATAACCCGGCTGATCGGTGCGGCGAAGTTGCCGATGTGGGGCGCGAACCGACCGTCGGTAATCGCCTGGTTGGTTACTGACGGGACGGACCAACGGGAAATTCTAGGTGCGGACAGCCGCCACCCGGTGTTGCTTGGCCTGCAGGCCCAAGCGCGCAGGCGTGGATTCGTGCTGGTGGTCCCACTCATGGATCTCGAAGACCAACTCGCCGTGCCGGCAGCGGCGGTCTACGGGAGCGTTTCTCAGATCCTGGAGGAAGGCTCGCGGAGATACGCGGCCGACCTGTTGTTGATTGCGCGCGTACGCCGCGATCCAGGGGATCGGTGGGCGCTGCAGTGGGAGTTCTGGATGCGAGATTCCGAGCGCGAGTTGGTTGTCGTGGAAGACGATCCTGGCCGGGTAGGCGCGGCTGGCGCAGACCTCGTCGCGGACGAGTTGGCGGCTCGCTACGTGGTGTATCCAGGCGCGGCCGGAGTATTGAAGCTACAGGTGCTCGCAGTTGATTCGTTGCGGGACTATGGAGGTCTGATGGAGTACCTCGATTCGCTGGAATTCATCGATTCGGTCCGCGTGACGGAAGTCGGCAACGCCTCTGTGCTGCTGGATCTGGTGACCGCCACTGAGTGGCAGCAGTTTATCGAGCTGCTAGACCTGGAGGGCCGACTCGCGCCTTTGCCGTGGGCGACTGGAACTGAGCGATACCGTATGACCTGGCGGCGTGGTTCGGTGAATGACTGAGCGACGCTGGTTACAGGGCGCACTGAGCCAGATCCCGAACGCCATCAGCGTGGGCCGGATCATCCTGGTTGTTCCGACGGCCTGGTGTCTCTGGATCGGCCAGTACGTCGATGCGCTCATACTGATGGCGATTGCGGGTGCGTCGGATGCGGTGGATGGCTGGCTGGCACGACGTTTCGATTGGGGAAGCCGGTTCGGCGCCGCCATTGACCCCTTGGCAGACAAATTTCTGGTCAGCGTGCTGTTTCTCGTGTTCGCAATCCAGGGTCAGCTGCCGATCTGGGCCGTTGCCGTCGTGGTAGGCCGCGATGTGGTGATCATGGCCGGGGCGTTGAGCTACCGGCTGTTGTTCAGGCGCATCGAGTTCCATCCGACGTTGATCAGTAAAGCCAACACGGCCATGCAGATTTCGATCGTGCTGTTGATCCTGCTGGGGTTGTGCGAATTCCCGGCGATCAGCGATCTGGCAATGGACATCGCACAGCCCTATGGCGTCTGGCTGCTGGCAAGTCTCGGCGTTGTCTCGGGGCTGGACTACGTGATCACCTGGACCCGCAAGGCAATTCAGCACGCGAAACTCGAAGCGTGAGTGTCCCGCACCCGCAACTGCTGCTCGACTTTCCCGTTGGCATGGCCAAGGCGCTGGCGTCCTTTGTTCCGGGGCCGAACGCCGAGGTGTTGCATCGCCTGCAAGGCTGCACGACTGAGGATGGATTCGTCTGCCTGTGGCTTTACGGTACGTCGGGCACCGGCAAGACCCACCTTCTGCAGGGTGTTTGCCGCCACGCTGCCCGGCTCGAGGTGGCTGCGGCGTATCTGCCTGGCTCGCTGGCCGAATCAGATCCGGAAGCTGGATTGCAGGCGTTGCGGGGGCTGGGCGGGTATGGTCTGGTCGCGCTCGACGACCTCGATTGCTGGCTGGGTCTGCCCGGCGCGGAGGAGGCGCTGTTCGAGGTCTACCAGTCGCTGTACGACCGCCAGGCTGCGCTGATCATCGCCTGTGGCGCGCCGCCCAACGATGTGCCATTTGGGCTGGACGACCTTGCCTCCCGATTGCGCGCCGCGTCGTGTTATCGGTTGCACGAGCTGGATGATCCGGGCAAGGAGCAGTTGTTGGTATCGGTCGCGCGGGAACGTGGGTTCGAATTGCCGGGCGAGGTGACACAGTTCCTGCTGCGCCGCGGCGATCGAGATGTCGCCGCGTTGTTGAACAGCTTTGCGCGAATCGAACATGCGGCGCTGGCGGATCAGCGGCGACTGACCGTATCGCTCGTCAAACGCGTGCTTGGACTGTGATCGCGGGCGGGCGGCATGTGCTGTTCGTTGGCGGTGGCTCGGCCGGGCACGTGGTGCCGAGCATCCCTCTGATTCACCACTTTCGTGACGCGGGCTGGCGCGTCACCTACGTGGGATCGGGCGCGCCAGAGAAGGATCTGATCCCGGCGCTGCAGGTCGAATTCTTCTCGATTCCCAGCGGCAAGCTGCGCCGCTACTGGTCTACGAAGAACGTGTTGGACGTGTTCCGGATGCTCGCGGGCATTTGGCAAGCCACGAGACTGCTACGGCGGTTGCAGCCCGACGTGATTTTCTCGAAGGGTGGCTTCGTTGCCTTTCCGGTAGTCCTCGGGGCCTGGCTGAATCGGATTCCCGTGGTCGCTCACGAATCCGACCTGACGCCGGGCCTTGCCAACCGCCTGTCGGCGCCCTTCGTGGATGTTGTCTGCACCAGTTTTGTCGAGACCCAGTTGGGGCGGGCCCGCGTCAAACACACCGGTACTCCGCTGCGTCCCGAACTGCTCAATGGCGTGGCGGATCGGGGCCGCGAATTGTGTGGTTTCGACACCGGCAAGCCCCTGCTGCTGGTCGTGGGTGGAAGCCTTGGCTCAGACGTGATCAACACCGCCGTACGGCGCGGCATTCGACATCTGACGAAACGATTCAACGTGGCACACGTCTGCGGTCCGGGGCGAGTTGATGCACGGTTGCGCGGACAGCCCGGGTATCGCCAGTTCGAGTACATTGATGCCGGGTGGGGTGACGTGCTGGCAGCGGCCGACCTGGTGGTGAGTCGAGCTGGCGCGAACGCGGTGTTCGAACTCGCCGCGCTGGGCAAGCCATCACTGCTGATACCCCTGTCGGCTCAGGCGAGCCGCGGAGACCAGATCGACAACGCACGATATGCCGAACGGCAGGGCTGGAGCCGCGTGCTCGTCGAGGAAGACCTCGATCACGAACGCTTGCTGGTAGAGCTGATCGGTCTGGAATCGCGTGCCGTTACGTTGCGTCAGCGTAATGCGCCTTCCGATGCAACCGCGACGATCGCGGGTGTCATCGAATCCGTTGCGCGGACCCCGGCGGCCCAACGGTGATCAGCAATGGTCGCGGTGGGTGCGGGCTGCGATTACAATAGCGCGCTTTTTCCGGGGCAGGTCGTGTCGATGTACAAGGTTCGCACCTTCAACCAGATCGCGTTGAGGGGACTGGAGCGGTTCCCAGCAGATCGCTACGAAGTGGGCAGCGAAGTGCCCGACCCGGATGCGCTGCTGGTGCGTAGTCAACAGCTTGGAGAAGAACATCTCACGCCCAGCCTGCGTGGCGTGGCGCGCGCCGGCGCAGGGGTCAACAACATTCCAGTGGAGAGTTACACTGAGCACGGCATCGTGGTGTTCAACACGCCGGGCGCCAATGCGAATTCCGTCAAAGAACTGGTGCTTGCAGCGCTGCTGCTGGCGTCGAGAGATGTCGTCGGTGGGATCGAGTTCGTGAGATCGCTCGGCACGGATAACGATTCCGACACATTGCACAACCTGGTGGAGGGCGAGAAGAAACGCTTCAAAGGCCAGGAACTGTTCGGCAAGACACTCGGGGTGGTAGGTCTCGGATCGATCGGCTCGCTGGTGGCCCAACAGGGATTGCACCTGGGCATGGACGTGCTTGGTTACGACCCGGCGATTTCGGTGGATGCGGCATGGCGGCTGCCCGGCGCTGTAGCACGTATGGAAAATCTACATTCGCTATTCGCGCGTTCGGACTTTGTGACGCTGCACGTGCCGTTGCTGGATGGCACCCGGGGGCTGGTCAACCCCGAAAGCCTGAAAGCGTTTCGACCGGGCGCGATCCTGCTGAATTTCGCGCGCGAAGCTATCGTCGAGCATGTTGCCGTTGCCGATGCGCTGGCGGCCGGCCGGCTGGGCGGTTATTTCGCCGACTTTCCAAAGCCCGAATTGCTGGGACTTGACAACGTCTGGTTCACGCCGCATCTCGGTGCCAGCACGAGCGAGGCGGAGGAAAACTGCGCGGTGATGGCGGCGAACCAGCTGATCGATTTTCTGGAGAACGGCAACATCCGCAATTCGGTCAACTTCCCGTCGGTCACGCTGGAACGCACCCAGGGACATCGCATCGCGGTGACCAATCGGAATGTGCCAAAGATGCTTGGTCAGGTGTTGTCGGTGCTGGCCAACCGCGAGATCAACGTGGTGGACATGATCAACAAGAGCCTGGGCGACGTGGCATACAACCTGATCGACATCGAATCGGTGCCCGCCGCGGAGCTCCTCGCAGAGATCGATGCCATCGACAGCGTCATCAACGTTCGATTATTCGCCCCCTGACTCGCTGTGTGACGCGTTGTGGATTGGCAGAGTGGGCTCCCGGCCCAGACGGCATCAGCCAAATTCTTCAGCCGGGGGCCGGGCGCCATGGCGCAGTCCGCGTCGGGCTTGCCGCTGCAGGAACCGTAGGCCGCTGACACAGGCGTCCTCTTCGGCGTCCAGGACGGAGAACTCTCCGTTGAGCACGGCCGCGAGGCAGTCAGCCGCGAATGGTGCGCTGATCGTGCCGTGGGACCCGTGCCCCGTACTGATGAACTGATTCTTCCGGGGGGCGCCGGTCGGGTCGTGGAGTGGGCCGATGACCGGTGAGCGGTCCGAGGTGACTGCCCGACAGCCCCTCACGCGCCCGATTGCCTCGTAGCGTAGCGGTGCATCGATCGTGTTCGCCCACCACGACTCGAACCGATCCAGGTTGAAGGCCCGCGCCCGCCCGGGTGTCCAGGGCGATTGTTCGTAGCTCGAGCCCACACTGTAGCCACCGCCCCAGGGCGTGATGAAGCCATCACCCACCAACGGCAGCCTTGGCCCGCCGGTGATCTGTACCTGTTGCAGTTCACCCCAGACCGGCAATAGTTCCAGATAGCCGGTTTCTTCGAACTCTGAGATGGCGGCGCCGGTACAGAGAATGCGCGGTTGTGCGGGTTCCGCCTGGGTTGGCTCGGGCGCCCGCAGGTGGATGCGCGGATGTTCGCGCAACTCTCGAATCAGTCGGCCGATGTCGACGGTGCAAGCGCCCGGCAGCAGCAGCCCGCCGACGCGCATGGGGACCCCGGTTACGCTGGCAGCCGTTGCCGCATCCACGGAACGGACCCAGGGGCCCATGTCGTGATACTGCGCCGCGAGCAACTCCAAGCGCGGCGCGGTGTTGCGGCCGCCGGGAAGCTGCAGGACGCCGTGGCAGGCCGTCGCGTGGAATCGATCCAGCCAATGGATGCTGTACAGGTAGCTGCGCAGGCGCTGACGCGCCTGCGCCGAACCGTCTGCCAGCAGCCGTGGATTGACCGTCGCGGCAGGAATTTCGGTGGCCGGGCGCGCCGGGTCATCGACGAGGCGCACGTCCATGCCCCGGTCGGCGAGCGCGCGGGCGACGCAGCTACCTGCCAGCCCGGCACCCATCACGGTCACCTCCGAAGGCGCGCGGAAGGTTGGTAAGGGTCCCCGCAAGGGTCCCCGCAAGGGTCCCGGGACGGGACCCTTGCGGGAACCCTTATAGAAGGCTGCCGTGGAGTGCCGTTTGTGTGGTCGCTGGTCGACCTTGCGGACCTGGAATCCGGCGCGCTCCAGACCACGCCGCACCCTTCCCGCTGCGCTGAAGGTACACGCGGTCGTGCCTGCTGAGGACAATCGGGCGATGTCGCGGAACAACCCGTCACGCCACATGTCCGGATTGCGGGCCGGGGCGAAGCCATCAAGCAGCCAATGGTCTACGCTGCGTGCCATGCGGCGCACCAGGTCGGCGAGGCCATCGGCTGCATCGCCATAGTACAAAGAAAGCGTTACCCGTCCGGCGTGGAAGTGGCGCCGGTGCCAACCCGCCAGGCGGGCCGGATAGTGTTTTGCCAGGGCGTCGTAGACGGGCAGATCGACCGCGCGCTGGCGCGCGATCGCTGTGAATTCGGGATCTGCGATAGGATATTTTTCGACGCTGATGAAGTGCAGACGCGCGCCAGCCGGGGCACACCCGACGAACGTGTCCGCAAGGACAGCAAAGTTCAGTGCCGTGCCGAAGCCCAGTTCCGCGATCGTCATGGTGTCGTTGCCGGCCGCGGCGAACCGCTCGGCGAGCCTGGCAGGCGCCATGAACACGCGCGCTACTTCGGCCGGGCCGTCGGCGGCATGGTAGATATCGTTGAACGCCGCAGACCGGGGCGAACCTTGACCATCGCTGGGCTGCAGTAACGCACTGGACACCCGCGCAAGCTCGGTCATGGTCCGCGAGGGCGAGCGGGGTCCTGGATCCATTCGCTCCAGGAACCGGGGTACAGTGCCGGTTCGTCGAATCCGGCGATGCGCAGTGCGAGTATGTTGTGTGCCGCGCTGACGCCGGAACCGCAATAGCAGACCACCTGATTCGCATCGCCGACGACGGGTGCGAAGCGTTGCCGCAATCGTGCCGGGCCGAGAAAACGCTGATCGGCGTCGAGGTTGTCCTGGAACGGCATGCATCGGGCGCCGGCGATGTGTCCAGCGATCGGATCGATCGTCTCATTGTTACCGGCAAAGCGCTCGGCGTTGCGCGCGTCCAGCAGCACCCGGTCGACGCGGTCTTCCAGCAGTTCCTGTGCCTCGACCACTTCGGTCAGGGGTTTTCGCTCGCGATACTGGCCCGATCCTGCGGGCGGCGTTTCGGTGCTGATGGCAAATTCGGCGTCACGCCATGCTGCCCAGCCGCCGTCGAGCACCGCTACGCGGTGATGGCCCAACCAGCGCGCCAGCCACCACAGGCGCGCCGCGAGCATCCCGCTGTCGGCGTCGTATACGATCAGTTGTGAGTCTGGCTGGATCCCCCAGGCGGCGAATGTCGTGCGCAGACGGTTTCGATCCGGCAGCGGATGCCGGCCGCTGACACCCGGCACCGGCGGGTCGGCAAGGTCCGTTTCCAGGTTCGCGTGGTGTGCCGCGAGAATGTGCCCGGCGGCGTACTCGCGCGCGCCGGCGTCGTGATCAGCCAGGTTCGCGCGGCAATCGACGATGCACCAGTCCGGGGAGTTCAGCCGTCGATCGAGGGTCGCGGCGTCAATCAGGGTCGAATGCACGTTACGACCTTGAAACAGTTCGCAACGGTTCCGTAAGTCGGCGGTAGCGCTTTGATACAGGTCTCATCTGGAGCTTTGGGTCGAGGTTCTTTAAGATGCGCACCCTATACTACACGGGTCGGTCGAAGCACCGCGCAGGTGCAATTCGCTGGGCGCGTATTAGGTAAAAGTAGGTAGGTACAAGGCGCGGTGGCAATTTGCCTGCCAAATTGTCAGAATCGCGCGGAATCAATCAACCACCATCCCTCGAGGGGGTACGTTTCGTGGATTTATCATCCTGGTCGAGCTGGTACTACGGCGTCTGGAATCCATCGGTTACAACGCTGGTGCTCTACACGTTCGTCGTGACGCACGTCACCATCGTCTCGGTCACTGTGTTTCTGCATCGCTATGCAGCCCACCGGTCACTGGAGTTGCATCCGGGCCTCATGCACTTCTTTCGGTTCTGGCTGTGGATGACCTCGGGCATGGTCACCCAACACTGGGCGGCGATCCATCGCAAGCACCATGCCGTCTGCGAGACGGAAGAAGACCCGCACAGCCCCGTGATCAAAGGTATCCGTAAAGTGTTCTGGCAGGGCGCCGAATTGTATCGCGAAGCGGCAAAGGATCAGTCCATCATGGACCGGTTCGGCAAGGGCATGCCGGACGACTGGCTCGAGCGCAACGTGTATACCGGGCGCTCGGCGATGGGCGTGACGCTGCTGGCGTTCATTAACATCTTCCTGTTCGGTCCGATTGGTCTCACCGTCTGGGCGGTGCAGATGATGTGGATCCCATTGTTTGCTGCGGGCGTAATCAACGGCATCGGTCACTATTGGGGCTACCGCAACTTCGAATGTCCGGACGCGGCAAAAAACATCGTGCCGTGGGGCATCCTGATTGGTGGTGAAGAACTGCACAACAACCACCATACGTATCCCAACTCAGCCAAGCTGTCGCAGAAGCCCTGGGAATTCGACATTGGTTGGATGTGGATTCGTATATTCCAGTTCTTCGGGTTAGCCAAACCGCTGAGTACCGGACCGGTTGTGGAGCGTGTTCCGGGCCGTGAAGTCATAGATAAAGATACCGTCTGGGCCGTGCTCAATGATCGCTTCCGGGTCATGGCGCACTACGCCGAGGAGGTCGTGGCGCCGACCGTGGAGCAGGAGTGTCGGCGGGTCGACGCGGCGACCCGAAACCTGCTGAAGAAGGCCAAGGCGCTGCTGTGTCGGGAGGACACGCTGGTGGACGATGCGGGTCGTCGGCAGATATCGAGGGTCGTGGACGTCAGCCCGGTGCTCGGAACGCTTTATGAGCTGCGCCAGCGGCTCCACGCTATCTGGGCCAAACGGGGCGGCGACAGCGAAGAGCTGATCGCGGCGTTCAAACAGTGGTGTCTCGATGCCGAAGCAACGGGTCTCCAGACGCTTAGAGACTTCGTCGCCCATCTCAAATCGTACACCATGCCGACCCTGAATCCGGCCTGAGGGAACGCGCTTCAGCTACATCCGTTCGACGGTTTCGATTCCGAGCAGCCCCAGCCCGGTTTTGAGGACGTCGGCAGTCCGCTGCGAGAGTAGTAGTCGACTGGTTCTGATCGGCTCGTCCTGATTCAACACGGGACAGCTTTCGTAAAACTGCATGAAGCGCGCCGCTACGTCTGCGAGGTAGCCACACAGATGGTGGGGAAAGGCATCCCGGGCCACCTGGTCGACGACTTCCTGAAATCGAATCAGCAGCGCCCCGAGATCGTGTTCTGCGGGTTCGGCCAGCCTCATGCGTCCGCTGAGTGACCCCAACACCAGACCGCCTCGCTGAAACATGCTGTTGATGCGCGTGTGCGCGTATTGCAGATAGGGGGCTGTGTTGCCATCGAAGGACAGCATCTGATCCCAGTCGAAGACGTAGTCCGTGGTGCGACTCTTCGATAGATCGGCGTACTTCACGGCGCCGATCCCTACCGCCTCGGCAATAGCGTCGATCTGCGCTTCGGGGAGATCTGGATTTTTCGCGCGAACCAGACGTTCGGCACGTCGCCTCGCCTCATCCAGCAAGTCGGTCAGTTTGACGACTCCACCTGCCCGGGTACGAAACGGGCGTCCGTCCGGTCCCAGCATGCTGCCGAACGGGTGATGTTCGAGTTCGCACGATTCGGTCACGAAACCGGCCTTAGCGGCGACGGCGAACACCTGCTGAAAGTGCAGGCTCTGGCGCGCGTCAACGAAGTACAGCACTCGATCGGCGTGCAGCGTCCGGCAGCGGTAACGGATGGCGGCGAGATCCGTTGTTGCGTACAAGTAGCCGCCATCTGATTTTCGTACGATGACGGGTAACGGCGTGCCGTCCTTGCGGGTGAACTGGTCCAGGAATACACAGTCGGCGCCGTCGGACCGGGTGAGCAAACCCGCGTCGTCGAGTTGTGCGACGATATCCTGGAGATCGTCGTTGTAGGCACTTTCGGCACGCACATCGGCACGAGTCAATTGCACGCCCAGGCGTTTATAGATGGCCTCGCAATGGTTGAGCGAAATGTCGATGAAGCGTCGCCAGGCCGCCCGTACGTCGGGCTCGCCCGACTGCAACGCAACCACTTGGCTTCGAGCGCGCTGGGCAAACGCCTGATCATCGTCGAAGCGCCTCTTGGCGGCCTGGTAGAACATTTCGAGGTCGGAGAGTTGTTCCGAATTCGCGCCGATCTCTTCGAGGTGCGCGATCAGCATGCCGAACTGGGTTCCCCAGTCGCCCACATGGTTCTGTCGAATGACGTGATGGCCCAGCGCGGTGAATACCCGCACCAGCGCGTCGCCGATGATCGTGCTGCGCAGGTGACCCACGTGCATCTCTTTGGCGAGATTGGGCGCCGAGTAATCGACGACGATGGTCATGGATTCGGTTGCCGGTTCGAGTAAAGGCTGCCCGGTGTCTAGTTGTGCCGCAATGAACGCGGGCTCCAGATGGATGTTGATGAAGCCCGGGCCGGCTATTTCGACACGGCTGGCGATGCCCTCGAGGTCGAGTTCCGCCAGCACTCTCTCGGCCAGCGCCCGGGGGTTGGTCCCGAGTCGCTTGGCGGCGCCCATGACTCCGTTGGCTTGGTAGTGCCCGAATTCAGGGCGGGTTGCCGGGCCAACCACCGGCGGTGCATCCTGCGCGCCAGCCTCCTCCAGCGCTTCGCTGACGCGCTGGCCCAGCATGGCTGCGACGTTCACTCAGTCGCCGATGACGGATACGGATTCGGCCTGCAGGCCCTTGTCGTGTTCGACGACGTCGAAGCTGACCCGCTCGCCGTCACGAAGGCTGCGATCACGATCGGTGACCGAGCGGTGATGAACGAAGATTTCTCCGCCCACGTCACGAATGATGAAGCCGAACCCCTTGTTGCGGTTGAACCACTTCACCTCGCCGGATTCACGGCCGTTGGACGGCCCGCCCGATGGCCGTTGGCCACCGCGCTTGGCTCCGGATGGTCGCGTAGCTCGCGAACCCCGGTGGTCACGGCTCTGTTGCCTGGGGCCTGGGCGAGCCGCTTGGCGAGCCGGTTGCCGCAGGGCGATTCTGGAACTGATGGCCGCGCCGATGAAAACACCAGCAAAGCAGAGCAGGAAGAGGCCAAAATACTGGCCGGGTAGTACCCGGGTATAGACTTCTGTGACGATCGCTCCGATGAGCAGGGCGGCGATCGCCGGTATGGCGAACTTGGTCATGGTTGATATCTTATGGCTACCGTTGTGGGAGAAAGGTTGTGCTCGTAGGCTAGCGCAACCGACAATAATACCGAAGCGGGCATCTGAAAGTCTAAGGGACGCGTCGCGCCGACTGGATGATCACCGACTTGCGGGGCACGTCATTCATCCCTTGCATCGTCGTCGTCGCGACCAGCTCGATTTGCATGACCGTGTCCATGCCGTCGACGACACGCCCGAACACTGCATAGCCGTGGGACCCGGGACGGGCGTCGAGCTGGTTGTTGAAGTTGGTGTTGATGAAAAACTGCGAGCTGGCCGAATTCGGGTCGCTGGTTCGCGCCATCGCGATACTGCCCTTGACGTTGATCAAGCCGTTGCCGGATTCGTTGATGATGCTCTCGCCCGGTTCGCGACGCGCCAGCGTAGCGTCGAAGCCTCCGCCTTGAATCATGAATCCGGGAATGACGCGATGGAAGATCAGCCCGTCGTAATATCCGGCGTCGACATAGCGCAGGAAATTTGCGGTGGTAACGGGCGCCCGGCGCGGGTCGAGTTCGATCACGAGGGTACCCATGGAGGTTTCCATCGTGACGCGTAGCAGCGAGGCGTCGGCGGCATAGCCGTGCGCGGTGGCTGCCAGCAGCGTGACAGCGAGCAAGACTCTGACCTTGGTATTCAGCATGGCTTCAGTTACTCCTCAAGGACATCTAGATAGGCGCGGACCGCGGATTTGAGCCCCATCTCCAACGCGTCGCTGATCAACGCATGGCCAATGGACACCTCGAGAATGCCGGGTACCTGGCGGAACAGGGGCAAATTATCGAGATCCAGGTCGTGGCCCGCATTGACGCCGAGCCCCAGCTCACCTGCGCGCTGTGACGCGGCGCTGAAGTTTGCGAGGCTCTCGGCGACCTCGGCGCTTTCGGGGCCATGCTGTTTGACGGCGTCTGCAAACGATTCGGTATACAGTTCGACACGATTGGCGCCGGTTTCAGGGACGTGTTCGAGCTGTTCGAGATCCGGGTCCATGAACAGGCTGACACGCGCCCCGAGCGCCTGATAGTGGTGCACGGACTGGCCGATGCGGGCTCGCTGTGTCGCGTCGTCCAGGTTCCAGCCGTGATCCGAAGTCAATTGAGCGTCGCTGTCGGGGACCAATGTGCACTGATTCGGGCGTGCGGATTCGATGAGCGCATCGAATCCTGGATAGCCGCCCGCTCGGGCGCCGGCCAGCGGGTTGCCTTCGATGTTCAGTTCGACATCCGGATACTGCTCATGCAGCAGCGTGCTGAGCTCTGCGACGTCGGTGACGGTGATGTGACGTTGGTCGGGTCGAGGATGAATGGTGATGCCGTACGCGCCGGCATTGATCACGTCGATGGCGGCGCCGACGACGCTCGGACGCCCGCCCTGGCGGGCGTTGCGCAACCAGGCAATCTTGTTCAGATTGACGCTCAGGGAAATGGCCGCTCCCATCAGGACCATCCGCTGCGGCGCGGCCGTGCCTTGATCACCACGCCGGCGATCAGGCCTGCGAACACCAGACCGCCACCGATCATCATCCAGCGTTCCTGAAGATTACTCTCCAGCCGCCGGTTCGCCGCGACCACGTCGTCGACTTCGGCTCTCAGGCGCGCGTTCAGGCTCTCCAGCTGCAGGTTCTCCTGATGTTCTTCCAAAGCCCCGGCTGAGACCCGCTTTACTTCGGCCAACTGGATCTCCAGGCGCTTTTTGTCGGCGGCCAGCGAGTTGGCTCTGGACTGGGCGTTCGTGCCGGTGGAACGCGCGCTGGCGAGCTGTTCGCTGACCTGGGCGATGCGGCGGGTCAGGCGTTGGATCTCGGCCTGAGCTTCGCGCAGGCGGTCGCGGGCGATTGGCTGGGAGACCAGGTACTGGGAGCGGATCCAACCATCGGTCCCGCGTTCGGTACGTATCTGGGTGAAACCTGCTTGCTCGTCGACCGATAACACCTCCAATCGGGTGCCGCTCGGCAGGCCCCTGTGCAGGATGCGATGGGCGTTCGACGGCCCGCTGCGCAACGGAACCGTGAGCTTGTCAGAGATGTAGACCGTCGATGTCTGCGCGGAGGCCTCCGTTGGCCACAGAAGGGGTTCCCACAGCAGGCTGGCCGACAACAGTAGTGCGACAGACAGCGTCGTCGATTTCACGCGTTGTCGCCCTCTTCCGTGCCGTCGGCGGGCGCTGGTTCATCCAGGTTGCCAGTCGCGGCGAGGTATGCCACGGTCGCGAGGACATACATCAAGGTCAAGCCGAAACCGCCAATGAGTTTGTAACTCACCCAGAACGCTTCGCTGAAGTTGTAGGCGACATACAGATTCAAGATGCCTGCAAGGGCGAAGCCGCCCACCCAACCGAAGTTGAGATGTGCCCAGATGCGGGCCGGCAACTTCAACTGGGCGTCGAGCATACGTTGTACGAGATTGCGGTCACCGATGAAATGGCTACCGAACAATGCACACGCCAGCGCCCAGTTCAGGATGGTCGGCTTCCACTGAATGAACGTTTTGTCCTGATACAGCAGCGTGAGTCCGCCGAACACCATGCTCAACCAGAACGTAACCATGAGCTGGTGGCCGATCTTGCGGCCGGCCAGCCGCAAGCCGCCAACCTGGAGCGTGACTGCGATCATCAGCGCACCCGTGGCGTAATAGATGTCCGTGAAGAAATAGGTGATCACGAAGACTACAATGGGAACGAATTCGAAGAACTGCTTCATACGCCTCTTGTCTCGGGACTTGTCTCGCGGAAGGGCTTGTCCAATAACGCCGCACCCTGGTTGGCCGGCAACACGAATGATACGCGAATGATAAGAGATTCGTCCTCTTCCTCAGATCGTTAGGCATGACCGACCTGCTCTCTATTCATCCGCGTAATCCGCAGCGTCGATTACTGACCCGGGGGGCGGCGCTGATTCGCGCGGGCGCCGTGGTCGCCTACCCTACGGACTCGACGTATGCGCTGGGCTGCCACATTGGCGACAAAGGCGCGCTGGAACGCATACGCGCGATCCGCCGGCTCGAGCGGCGCCACCTTTTTACCCTGGTGTGTCGCGATCTCTCGGAGATATCCAGCTATGCTCGGGTCAACAATGCAAGTTATCGGATTCTTAAACGCTACACGCCGGGACCGTTCACCTTCCTGCTGACGGCAACGCGGGAAGTACCGCGTCGCCTTACCCATCCGAAACGCCGTACCATTGGATTGCGAGTGCCTGACCATTCCGTTGCGCTGGGGTTGCTGGAGGAATTGGGCGAGCCGTTGATGTCCACCAGCCTGATCCTGCCGGGCGATCCCACGCCGCTGTCGGATGCCGGGGACATCGGCGGACGCCTGGCGGGACTGGTGGATCTGGTGATCGATTCGGGACCTTGCGGGCTCGAGCCGACGACTGTCGTGGATCTAACCCAGGAGCTGCCGGCGGTGGTGCGGCCTGGGGTGGGGAGGTTCGAGTGACGCTCGATCTGTGCGGGCTCGGGTATAATCGCCGCCATCGTCTGGAACGGGAAAGGTTTTGAGCAGTAGCGATTCCGGTCAACGGGTTGTGTCAGGAATGCGCCCGACGGGCCGTTTACACCTGGGCCACTATCACGGTGTCCTGAAGAACTGGATTCAGCTGCAACACGAGTACGAGTGCTACTTCTTCGTTGCGGACTGGCACGCGCTGACGACCCATTACGACGAACCTTATGACATAGAGCAGTTCACCTCAGACACTGTGCTCGACTGGTTGGCGGCTGGGGTCAGTCCAGGCTCGGCGACGCTGTTCGTGCAATCGCGGGTGCCTGAGCACGCAGAACTCCACCTGCTACTGTCGATGATCACTCCGGTGAGTTGGCTCGAGCGGGTGCCGAGCTACAAAGATCAGCAGACCAGACTGGCGGATCGGGACCTGTCGACCTATGGGTTTCTTGGCTACCCGGTGCTTCAGTCGGCTGACATTCTGATCTATCGCGCAGGAAACGTTCCGGTAGGCGCCGATCAGGTGGCACATGTCGAGCTGACCCGGGAAATCGCGCGTCGCTTCAATCACATCTATGGCCGCGAACCCGGCTTCGAGCAACATGCGGAGGCGGCCGTCAAGAAAATGGGTAAGAAGGCCGCGCGCATCTATGTCGAACATCGCAGAAGCTACCAGGAGCGCGGCGACACCGAAGCGCTCGAAAAGGCTCAGGCATTGCTCGCGTCCCAGCAGAATGTTTCGGTCGGTGATCGTGAACGGCTGTTCGGCTACCTCGAGGGCGGAGGCCGGATCATCCTTCCGGAGCCACAAGCCATGCTGACCGAGGTACCCAAGGTGCTCGGTATGGACGGCGAGAAGATGTCGAAGTCGCTGGATAACACCATTCGGTTGCGCGAGGACCCGGCGATTGTCGAGCAGAAGATCCTGACGATGCGCACCGATCCGGCGCGCGTCCGGCGTAACGATCCCGGCGACCCGGACAAGTGTCCTGTGTTCTCACTGCACGAGATCTATTCGACCAGCGAGGTCAAGCGCTGGGCAACCCAGGGGTGTCGAAGCGCCGGCATCGGTTGCGTGGACTGCAAGGGCCCCCTGATCGACGCCATCAATGCCGAGCAGGCCCCGATTCGTGAGCGAGCGGCTCAATTCGAGAGCGACCCCGATATGCTGCGATCGATCCTTCAGGAAGGGTCCGAAAAGGCGCGCGATACGGCGCGGGAGACGCTCGAGGAAGTGCGGGGCGCAATCGGCATTCTGCACCGATGACGGTGTATCGGTGCTGCTGTATGCTTAGCGCCGCGTGCCAGTGGAACTCCCCATGACGCGACAGCTGGAACCGCGGGTCGCCGTCCCCATCGCTCAGGTAGCGGGTGCGCCGCTGCTTGAACTGCCCACCGATCTCTATATTCCCCCGGATGCGCTCGAGGTTGTGCTGGAGACCTTCGAGGGGCCTCTGGATCTGCTGCTGTACCTGATCCGGCGCCAGAACCTGGATATTCTGGACATCCGGGTCGCGGAGATTACCCGCCAGTACATGGAGTACATCGGCTTGATGGACGCGCTCCAGCTCGAACTGGCGGGTGAGTATCTGCTGATGGCCGCTCTGCTGGCGGAGATCAAATCGCGCATGCTGTTGCCGCGCTCGAAGGTTGCGGAAGAGGACGAAGACGACCCGCGCGCGCAGTTGATTCGGCGGCTGCAGGAGTACGAACGATTCAAGTCCGCTGCGGAGCGCATTGAGGACATGCCGCGTCTGGAGCGCGACTTGTTTGTCGTAAATGCCGCGCGGCCGCAACTGGTTCGCGAGCAAGCGCAACCGCATGTCGAGATGTCGGAATTGCTGGTGGCGTTGGCCCAGGCCCTGAGCCGGGCCGAGATGTTTCAGCACCATACCATTCGGTTCGAACCCCTGTCGGTTCGGGACCGCATGAACGATGTGTTGGCGCGCGTCAACGCGGTTCCGGACGAGTTCGTGCCGTTCGTCAGCGTGTTCCAGGCGGTTGAGAGTCGGATGGGCATCATCGTGTCGTTCCTGGCCGTGATGGAGCTATTGCGCGAGGGTTTGCTGGATCTGGTGCAGCGTGAACCGTTTGCGCCGATCTACCTGCGCTCGGCCCAGGCTTGAACTTTCCCCACAGACATTTGATAGGCGAACTCGAAAAAAGTGGCTGATAACACGCTCGAACTGGCACAGATCAAGCGAATAGTCGAAGCGACATTGATGTGTGCGGATGAACCGCTTCCGATCGAGCGGCTGGCGAAGGTGTTCCGGCGCGGCGAAGCCAACCGCGACGACATCCGCGTGGCGCTCGACGAACTGGAGCAGGCCTGTGCAGGGCGCGGCTATGAATTGAAGCAGGTGGCATCGGGATACCGGTTTCAGATCATGCAGGACCTGAGCGAGTGGGTAAGTCGACTGTGGGAGGAACGACCGCCCCGATATTCCAGGGCGCTGATGGAGACCCTGGCGCTGATCGCCTACCGCCAACCGGTCACGCGGGGTGACATCGAGCAGGTGCGTGGTGTCGCGGTCAGCTCGAACATCGTTCGCACCTTGCTGGAACGGGAATGGGTTCGAGTCGTGGGCTACAAGGAAGTACCTGGCCGGCCGGCGATGTATGGGACGACCAAGGCATTTCTCGATTATTTCAACCTCAAGAGTCTCGTTGAAATGCCGCCGCTGGCGGAGGTCCGCGCGCTGGTGGAACCAGAACTGGTCGACGAAGAGGCGTTGGCGGGAGGGCCCAATCCGGAAATCTTGATGCCGGTTCCTGTCGCGGTGGAACTCGGACCCTCTGACGAACCCGACGAACCCGACGAACCCGACGAACCGAGTGTCGTGCTGAACGCAGGCGGCGCGGAAATCGTGCCGTTACCGACCGTCGACCGATCTCAGTGAACGACCGGTCACGGTCGCGGCGGCGCCACACGCCGGAACAACGCCAGCAACGGCAGCGAGTGGATCAAACGGTGGTAACCGAGAAGCTGCAGAAGGTGCTTGCCGATCTGGGGACCGGTTCGCGTCGCGAAATGGAGCGTTGGATCGAAGCCGGTCGAGTCGAAGTCAACGGAGAGCCCGCCACCCTGGGTAGTCGCGTTGCGGAAGATGATCGGATTCGCGTGGACGGAAAATCGCTGCGTCGTCGGACAGCGAATGCGCGGGTCCTGCTGATGAACAAGGCCGAAGGAGTGATCTGCACGCGCGCGGACCCGGAGCGGCGGCCGACCTGTTTCGACAGTCTGCCGAAGCTTTCCGGGGGACGCTGGATCGGCGTGGGTCGGCTCGACATCAACACGTCCGGTCTGCTGCTGCTCGTCAGTGATGGCACGTTAGCGAACCGACTGATGCACCCGTCCACGGGAATCGACCGCGAGTACGCGGCCCGGGTGGATCGGCGCCTGAATGAGAAGCAGCTCGCGGCGCTGCAGCAAGGGGTGATGCTGGATGGCGACGTCGCGAGCTTCTCCGACATTCGCTACTACGATGGTCAGGATCGCAATCACTGGTATCACCTGACGCTGATGGAGGGACGCAATCGAGAAGTGCGGCGCCTGTTCGCCTCCCAGGGCGTGCAGGTATCCCGTTTGAAGCGGGTACGTTACGGCCCCGTCGTGTTGCCGTCGACGTTACGACGCGGTCGTTGGATGGAGGTGGGGCGGAATGATGTCGCGTCGCTATACCGGCTGTTACGGCTCAAAGTTCCCGTGTTGCCGCCCCGTTCGCGAAGAAATCGCGATGAGAAATCCAGCTCGGTGTTGATTCCCTATCCCGAGCTGCCCGCCGGCTGAGACGATCCAGCGCCTGCGGCGTCCGGGTCGAAGTCCCTCGCATCGAGCCGTGTGGGCGAGGGCAACGTTTTACCCTCAGGACCCATGAAGTAGAGATACGCCGCCATGCGCTGCTCAGGCGTGGCGAGGGTGCCCGGATCCTCGCCCGGATAGGCGGCAGCGCGCATCGCCGTGCGGGTCGCGCCCGGATTGATGGTGGCTACGCGGATGCTCGATTTACTGGTCTCGTCGGCCATGACCTGTGCGAGCCCCTCCACTGCGAATTTGCTGACGGCGTATGCGCCCCAGTAGGCGCGGCCCTGGCGCCCGACGGTCGACGAGGTAAACAACACCGGCGCGTCGGTTGCAGCTTCCAATGCGGGCATCAGTGCA
>Ga0114948_10000018_pt1 | contig 42109 bp, 45 predicted proteins | sample CR04metaG_FD_83877 | JGI IMG/M metagenome (GOLD analysis project Ga0114948, IMG submission 83877) | Deep subsurface microbial communities from Mariana Trench to uncover new lineages of life (NeLLi) - CR04 metaG | ecosystem: Environmental > Aquatic > Marine > Ocean trench > Sediment | place...
AGAGCGCGCCGGGGTGTATGCCGGGATATGTGCCGGGGTGCCGGGTTTCAGGATTGACACGGCGCCAGGGCGCCGAAGGGCTCACTACATTTTGGGGTGTATCATTTTGTGACAATATCCTTAATTCAGGGAGCCCGCGGCTGCCGGCGGGAGTAGCAGCTGTTAATTTTCCGGGCGGGGCGCGAGTATAGGTCGGAGAACAATTCCTGGCGCAGCTTTTGTGGGTTGTGAAGTCTAGCTGTTTCAGGTCGAGGATTGCCGCAAGGATATGGTAGGTGACGCCTTGATTTGCCGCAGGGGCGAGGGGTGTGAGGGTCAGTCTAGTCAGGCCGCAAGGTCTTGTCGATGGCCGGTTGAGTTGTGACCTGGATAGCCGCAAGGGACCGTGGTGCCTCGTTTTGTTATGCCGCCAGGTTTGGACTCGGATAGTTCAGGCTTGCCGCAAGGTCTTGGTCGGGAGCTGTCGCGCATGGCCGCAGGGTCCTGGTTGGTGACGCCTCGATTAGCCGCAAGGCTTTGGTCTGTTTTGTATGGCCGCAAGGGTCCGTCACGTTCGCTTCGATTTGGATTGTTCAGCCGCAGGGGCGTGTCGAGTTTTGGTGGGGCGTGTTAAGTTTTGCCGCAGGGATTCGCCGGGTGGAGTCATGTTAGGCCGCAGGGGCTTGTTCTGTTTTGTGTGGCCGCAAGGGGTCGGATAGTTTAGTAGTGAAACGTATTGCCGCAGGGGCGCGTACAGCGAAGTCTTGCCGCAAGGGTGAGTCCGGCACAGTCGAGTAAGATCCTGCCGCAAGGGTCGGTGCAGGGGTGTGTGGTTCGGTCTTGCCGCAAGGGTCCGTAAAGCCGTGTCGGGTTCTGCCGTGTCCCGTCATGCCGCAAGGTGAAGGCTTGTGATGTTTTGATTTAACTCGTCTTGCCGCAAGGGTTTGTCCTGGTTCGGGAAAGTGGGGCTCAGTTACGCCGCAGGGATTCGTAAAGTTCTGATGGGAATTGTTCCGATTTGCCGCCAGGGCTTGCCGTGAGGCGTCTTGGCTTGCCGCAGGGGTATGAACAGTCTCGTAGAGCCGCAAGGGTTCGGGCCGGCTTATCTGGAAATGTCCAGCCGCGCGTAGAAACGTTGTGTCCAGCCGCAAGGTAGGGAATTATTGAGTTTCGTCCTGCCGCAAGGATCCGGCACAGCCGCGTCACGCACCAGTTTCGTATAGCCGTAAGGCGCTGTCATGCTCAGTTCAGACCAATCCCGTTCCGCCGCAGGGTCGTGTAGGATCTAGTACCGATTCGCCGCAGGGGTTCGTACAGTCAATCCAGGATCGTCCAGCCGCCAGGATCCGTATGGTCTAGTGCCGATCTGTTAAGCCGCAAGGGCCTCGTAGAGTACCGCCAAGTCAGGTTAAGCCGCAGGGTCGCGTCCCGGAGCATCGCGTTAAGCCGCAGGGCTCTGTTGAGTGTTGTCGGGTTAAGCCGCAGGGCGCCGTAAAGTCTTGTGTTGTTCTGCCTTTTTTGCCCACCCTATCCCCCCTGGCAGACCCCCCAAACTAGGGTCCACCAGGGACACACAGCTTTCTACTCTTTCTTCACAGTGAAGCCATCACAATTTTCCAGCCACACGGGGTCGAAGTTGAAAGGCCAGTTGAACCAACCGCCCTTGATCCCGGTGGCGGCACCCTTGATGTTCAGCTTCGATGCTCCTTTTTCAAGCAATCCCACTGGCGCTGTACGGCCCCCGCCGAGCATGGAAAAAAGTTCGGTCACGGGGTTGGCTTGGCCTATGTCTGGGTGGGCGCATTGGCTGTGATAGCTTCCAGGAACCTCGCGGCGATGCTGACAGGCGTAGCAGTCGAATTTCTTTTCACTCACAGCTTGTCAAATTCGATAACGTCGAACTTGCCTCCACCCATGGACCGACAGGATCCCAGGCCGTTCTCTTGGCCCAAGTGGAGCATCTTCAGGAGGTCTTTTTCGGTGAGCTTCTTCTGCCCTTCCAACAGCTTCAGCTCGAAGCTCAGTTCCGCGTGTCTAACGTAGTCGCATCGCTTCAGGATAGACCGTTTGCCCTGCGGTGTCATCACATGGCCGGCTATGTCGTCGTACCCGTCAGCTTCGTGCTTGTCGAGGAAATGAATCTCTCGAGGCCCAACGTGCAAGCCGTGTTGAATGATACCTTTAGAGCCCCGCGTTTTCACGGTTATCCCGAGGGTGGTGCCGCATTGGGAAAGCAGAGCTTCAACCTGGAAGTCTCGAATGTAGATGCCCTCGCCGTTCCTGCGGAAGCCGCACCACACTTGCTCGGTTTCTTCCTCCAGGTCGAGTACCTTTTCCTTTTCCTCCATCGGCTCCCGTGGCATTTCTCCCTTGCTCTCGATCCACTTTTCAAGGATCTCTCGGGACTTCGGCTGGCCGCCGAAAATCTTGTCCCGGAACATGATCGTGACCCGGTAGATAACGTACAGTTTGCTGTCTTTGAAGATTGATTTCACTGTTTTCATTGACGTTCTCCTGTTGCTCCCCATGGTTCATATCGCCACCGGAAACAAAGCCGGCAGACTTTCAGGACTATCCCGTTCGGGAGCTGACAAATCGGGATCTTCCCTTGTTTTTCCTGGCAATCAAAGCACTTCAGCAGCGGATCGCTGCCGTTGGATTTCCTCTCATTGGGCTTCGTCCTGTATCGAGGATGGCCTTTTTTCTTCATAGGAGCCAAGCCAGGAAAGAGAGAAGGGACGAACCGCAAAGGCCTGTGGATACCAGGGCGATCCATCCCTTCGTCCCATGCGCTCTCACCCGCATGAGCTTGTAAACTTTTTCAACATCGTCCCACTCAGCCAAGCCGATGGCGAATAGATCGCCGTTCCTGAATCCCCAAGCGAACCACAGCAGCGGGAGCCAGTCGGCCCACCAAACGACAGTGACGAGCCAGTGGCCGGGAGCCGGGACCGCCAAGATGTGCGAGAAGTGGGCCATGAAGTCAGGATTATGATGCTTAAATATCTCAACGTGATCGGGAGTCCACCCGGCCATACCCGCAACGAGCTTAGGCGGTTGTGGCCAGCGGCTCCCCCACCATCCTTTACCCGTGATCTTCAGCTTCCACCTTCTCTTTCTCGCCGGTAATCTTGGCCTCCGCAGCCTCACGTTCCGCATGGGCAGCCTTGATAAACACCCGCAGCCGCACAACATAGTCATCAAATAATTTTAGAACCGAAGGTTCTAAGTAAACTTTGTGCAAGACTCTAACTCCATCCTCGGCGGTCAGCCATATCCCCCACCCGTCAAAGGTCGCGTACAGCCCATCGCCCAGGTACTCTTTCTTGTCGATCATGTTTTTCCTCCAAGTTTTCGCAGTCCATGTTTTGATCTCCACAACTTCTTCGCGCCCTCGATGTTCTCCTTCCTCCAGCCCGGCGCGAAAGGCCGAGGTAATCGCTCGTCGTCGGTGTACGCATCCCCGCAGCGTAGGCAAGTCCAGTACGGCCCATACCACTCATAAAAGGCCACGACCATCGGTGATTTTCGCTCACAATTCGGGCAACGATTCCGTTGGATCTCAACGCTCTCCGGTTGTGGCGCGTGAATGTGAACCGTCATGCTTTCCACGCTGGCGCAATTTTGCCAAGCTCCCGAATAGTCTCGAAACCTGTCGTTCTCCCCCGTTTCTTGTATTGGATCATGCGCCACCAAAAGTGGGGGAAGCGGTCAGCGGCGATCTTGAATTTCAGCTCTGAATCCTCTCGGATGAAGGGGCCTTTGATCTCATCGACCCGGACACTCCCATCCGGCAGGATGCAAACAAAGTCAGGCGTGTAGCTCACCCGCTTGGTGCCAGGGGCGGGATCCGACAGGTAGAGCGTGACTTGCTCAAAGTAATACGCCAGGATCATGCCTTTCTGTTTTTGCTCCATGCAGATCCAGGCCCAGGCTTTTTCAGGTTTGGTCATGGCTTCGGCCTCCTGTATCTTCTCTCCGTCACTTTCTCCGTCAGTTCGCTCAGTTGCTCGTTATACCGGCCTTGGGGGTTGTCGGCCCCTACGACTGCCGGCTTGTGTTGCCCACACCAATCGTCAATGAAAGTGATAGGCCAGGTGCCTCGCACGTTGATCGTGACGCCACGCTCGATCAGTAGCACCGGGGGCTGGATCCGGCATCGGCCCTCGGGCTCACTACTCCGGTTCGATAGGATCTCCCAAAATCGACAGGTTCCGCAGGGTGCTTGCTTCAAAAGGCCGCCCCCGGATCGTCGCGGCAGCCGCACCGTTCCACGGCCCGGACTTCCTGCTTTGTCTCCCGGTAGATGACGTTGACGTACTGCCATCCGGTCCCATCGCATATCCCGCAATCCCGGTCAGGCTTCCGGCTGCGGTCAGGCTGTTGAATCATCAAATCCTTCCTGGCATCGTTCAAATGCGCGATTCTGGGGATATATTTACAATCCTCGATGGCCTTCATGGTCATGCCCTCAACGTCAGCCGGCGTGAACTTCCCATAGAATTTCAGGTATTTGGCTGTCTGCTTGTTCGTGAGTTGCTTATCGTAGGTATCCTCAAGCTCCATGACTGCCTCTACGGGGGTCACTTGGCGCTCCTGCCCTCTATTTCCTTCAAATGCTCGTCAGGGGTCATCTTGGCCCTCGCAGGGGATCCTCCAGAGTTCTGCCGGCGAGAGAGCCAGTTGTAGATAAAGCGGCTCATCCCGCCGTAGGTTTTTCGTTTGGTGGGATTGTCGATGGCCCACTGTCGGCACTCCCGAATCTGCTGTTCAACGTCAACGCCTGTAAAGGTGACTCTCCAGCTCTCTACCTGGCTGCGGAAAATCGGACACTCGACTTCTTTGATGTTGGTGGGGAAAGTGACGAAAACGGCATCGTCTGGAGCCGAACCGTCAGCGGTTGGGCTCGGGACGTTATCTGTTCTTCTCCTATCTTCTCTATTCTCCTCTCCTCTACTCTCCTCTACTCTACTCTGTGGCGCCACGTTGGCGTCAGGCTGGCGCCGGCTTGGCGTCACCTTGGCGTCAGCCCGGCGCCGTTTCTCTATAAACCCAAGATCAATAAAGACTTGCAAATTCAGCTTTTTTGATAGACAAAGCACCCTTTCAAGGTATTGCTCAGAATCGGGTATTTTGCCCCCAGAGTCGGCGGCAAGCATCCAAAGGCACACAAGTTGGCCCCTTTGGGAGTCAGACAAGCCAATCCATTCCGGGTTCCGAATCAGGATTCTGTGCAGTTTGATCCAGGGTGGTTGGCCCCGGTCTGAGCGCCAGGACTGCCAGCGTTTCCAGTTGACGATCTTGAGATATTCCATTCTTTCCTCATGTTTACCCTCGGCGGCGCAAAGAGCTTGATTCGGGGGGGTCGGGTTCTGTGGTTTCCTGCGGGTAGTTGTAGATCCCGACTTCTTCGATTTTCTCCAGAGCCGTGGCGATCCGGCAGAGCTGGACCGCTTGGGCTATCTGAACTTCGTGGTTGTGGACTTCCAGCGCGGTCCCTTCCCCGCACAAGGAGTGTAATCGTTGGTCAAGTTGGTCAGGTGTTTCCATGGTTCCTCCTAAATTTCGACCCAAATAGAGTTATAAAGGCCCCTTCTTCGGCAGGACCGGCAACCGTGTAGCATCCTTGGCCTGGCGTACTGCGGGTTTAACTCAGCGGCCAGGATCTCGAACTGATCTCCGCAAAAGCAACACTTTCTCGCCGGCAGGAAGAAGCCCGGCAGCTCTATCGTCTTATCTCGCCGCCAGGCCCACCATGCGTGAAACCGTTTCCACAGCTTTATCACAGCTTTGTGATCTCCAAAACGAAGGAGCCTTTGGGCTCGTTCTTCTTGTTGGCCTGGCGAAGTTCCTCATAGGCTGCCACGGCCTTATCGGGAACATCGTAGACGGTTTTCTTGCGCCACGTTCCGTTGAGGATGAATTCGCCGGCCACGGTCTGTTCGCAGCCGTAAACAGCCTTCTTGATCTCTTTGTCGAGCTGCCCGAATTCCTTGGCGGCTTGCTTCAGTTCCTCTCGTCGGACCAGGGCGGCCTCAAAGGCGGGGTCAGTGATAACTTGCGCTCCGGTATGCTTCAGTGGTGGGTTACAGACGCCACCGTAGAAGGGGCAACGCTGGCACTCAGCGGGATCGTCAATGAATTCAGGTAGGGTTCCCGCCTCTTTGTGATCTAAGGCCTTCTCAGCGGCCACAAGGAAGGATTCGATCATATCCAGGTTTGGTTCCAGTTCCACCGGGATCGGCAGCGGAAGGCCGGCCATATCGAGCAACAGGATCCCCACGGGCTCACCGGCCCCCAAGAGGTAGGCCAGGAGTTGATAGGCGCCAGGCTTCGTCCAGGGCGATAATTCTAAATCCTCGAACCGTTCGATTCTATTGGTCAAGAAGGGGCTCCAGGCTTTCACTTCGACGGGGATCCCGCCTTCGGTGCGCTCGAACCGGATCCGGGCGTCAGTTTTCCCCACGATGCACACCCGGCCCTTCTTATCCTTCAGCTCGAAACGCTGTTGTTGGGCGATTACGTCGAAAGTGGGGTTTGAGTTCCGTCCGATCTGAGCCAGGTCGTTGAGTAGATCCCGTTCCCGGTCATTCCCCCGCCGGAATTTCGCCAGGGTATTGGCGTCGAATTCCGGCATCTTGTCTCCATCGGTCATTTCCAGCACCATGCGCCTCAGACAGTCCCTCTTGGAACTGGCATAGACGTACTCGCGCTTGTGGGGAGCTGATTGACCCTCGGATTCGATGAAGGCAATCCAGGCGTCTGAAATAATGTCGGCTATTCCCCGTTTACTTGGTTGGTCCGAAGTCAATGTCATCTTGGCTTACCCCCTGATCTTCGTCTTGAGGCCCCGGATCTCCGTCAGGGGGCTCGGTTTGTGTTGCTGTTTCTGACTTCTCAGCGGCTTTGGACCAGTCTATTTTCATCTTCCTGGTCCCGTCACACTCGCCACTGGAATACTTAGCGCAGCTCCAGAAGTCGTCGTATTTGCCCTGTTTGCCCTTGACGAACTTCATCGGCCCATCGCACTTCGGACACGGCGGGGCTTCGCTCTGCTTGACGCCGGCTCCGGTCTGAAGATCCGCGCCCTGGCGCTCGGCTCCAGTCCCGAATCCTCGGCCCAGGCGGCAATTTGCGCTGTCTTTGTTGGAATCCTTCCAGGCCTCATGTAGCTCTGAAAGGGGTACAGACTTCAATCCGGCCAGTTCCCGCGTGATATTCCCGTCGAGGTTGGCCCTAGCGGCCTTTCTCACGGCCAGCTCAAGCTCTACCCCTGACTTGCCAAACAGGAATTCATCGGTGGAGCTACGGCCCCCTTCGATGGATTCCACGGTTTGATGGGTGATTCCGCAGTAGCCCCCACCCTGGATCAGATAGGTAAAGGATTCCCCATCCTGGCCGAATACCTTTTCGGGCTTGCCTACGTCCCGGATCTCGATGCCGTAGAGGTCACGGACACGATCACAGCCGCAGTCCTGAAGGTAGCCGATCACGGCTCCCACCCGATCCTTGAATAGCAACCAATCTTCCGGGCTCGTTGCCCGGATGGCGGCCTTGCGGAGCGTTTCCAGAATCTTGGCCCTGGCCTCGATGATCGCCAGGCCTTCGCCCTTGCGCGCAGCCAGCTCGGCCAAGCCGACTTCTCGACCTGGATGCTCCATGGGTAACTGCCGGCGTTCCTGAACCTCCGGCACAGTTTCGATGCCGAGTGCCTTTTCTTCGACTTCTTTCACAGGGTTTGGGTTGTCGTTTTCCATCATAATCCTCCCGATGTGTTTCATTTTTTGGCCTTCTTCTCTACGGCCAGTTCAAAGGTCATGGTTTTCTTGGCGGTCACAGCCGGCGTGGCCCAATCGGCCAGCCGGTAGGTTTCTCCGTCCACTCCATGCTCTTGGATCCAGTCGCGGAGCGCGATGATCCGCTTCTGCTTTTTCGGTGGGTGGATAGTAGAAACGAGGCTGTATCCCCCTTCCTGAAGTCTTAACACAGCTAAAACACTCATACTTTTTCCTCCATTGACAGCACGATTATCAGCACAAAAGCCAGCCACAAGAGACTGGCAACCACTCCATATAGGAATCCCCTGGCCGGCGCCAGTGGATCCAAATGCTCACGGTGAATCCTAAGCACTTCTCGATGTTTTCCAAGCCAGGTGCGGCTTCATTCCTACCGCCAGGGCGATCCGTTTTATCGTCGGCGCGTAAGAGTGTTTCCCCTTTAGAATCAGCGTGTAGGTTGAAGGGTGGATCCCGACAATCTTGGCAAGGCCGCTCTTGCTGAGGCCCTGTCTTTCACGGGCGGCTTCTATTTTTTGGATATTTGGGATCAGCATACGGGTGAGATTAGCAAATCCCCCCGACGAAAGGCAAGTAGCTTTTTTTAGTTTATTTTCTTAGGACGGGCTCTAGCTGAACCTTAACGATCCCCTCGACTTCCAGGGCTTCACAGGCCGCTTGAGAGAAACTGACAAGAACCGCGCTATCAGGGTGGGTCCACTCTCCCCTCACTTCAAATACTTCCGATGCCCTCCCATCGACGGTGATCTTGGTAATTCGGATCGTGTCACCGTCCCGGTAGAGCGAGGCGTCACTGTCAGAGTTGATCCTGACGTACTTCTCGGTCCCACCGAAGCTGCCGGCAGTTCCCAGGCCCCGAATCGTCAGGTCGCGCTTGTAAGCCTCTTGCTGATCGACTCTCACTTCCCCCAGGACTTTGGCAATATCATCCAGGGCTTTCTTGATTCCCTCGCCCTCACCCTCCATGGTGGTCACATGAGTTGCGAAGGCATCCTTGAGGCCGGTAACGGGTGTTTCAACGTCCCAATAGAGCTGCCACCCCAACAGGCAAACCGTTCCTAGCCAGCCGGCCAGGCCTAACACGGCCACGGTCCCAATGTGCTTCCATTCGGCAATTTCCTTGAACCCCATCCGTATCCTCCCACAGCTATTCCCCCGGCTTCCCCAAGTGTTCAGCGGCTTCGGCCAGCTTGTCATCGACAACCTTCTTCGTATCAGCAACCAGCTCCGTGAGGTCGATTTTCTTCCCACTTTTCAGGGTTATGATGACCTTCGCCACCATCGGGATCGAGGCTTCGATGAGCCCCATGGCGTTCATAATGTTCTCAAAGTTCGTGGGCATCTATTCTTCCTCCGCTATGACCTGGATTGTACTCAGGGCGCTGACAACGGCCTGAAGCCCGAGCTGGACCGCTGCCTTGGTGCCGGCGTTACTGATGAGCCCTATTTTCTCGTCGGCCAGGGCCTCCTTGAGAGCTTCGATGACCGGCGGTAGGATCTCCAGAATTTCATCCCTATCCACTTCATCCCTGGCAACCAGGAGCGCCACGGCTCCGTTGGCCGTTCCAATCGCGCTCAGTACGGGAACCGTGATTCCCGCGATCAAATCATCCGATTTCTCCTTGGTGATTACGTCATTTTCCCACGCTGCGATGATGATGCCCTGGACTTCTCCGACACTCACCGCGGCCTTGTTGAGCCCTTCTGTGATCGAGCGCAGGGTGTCAGCGCAGCCGGCAGCCATGCACACCAGGAGCAAAGGCACGAATAGCAATTTTCTCATTTCATCACCCCCTTGGTTAGAAACGCCACGATGGTCGGCAGGAGATACTGGAGCATGGAAAAGATGTTGGTCAGGAGAAGCAGCTCACCGGCTGTCTGGACCCCCTGAAGCTCCCCCCACTTCCCGAAACCGATACCGAGCATACAGAGCAACAGGGCGAGGCTCAGGTAGCCAGGGTGCTGCACTTGGTCTTTGATCGCTTTTACCATGTTCCCTCCAATAATCCGATTCTTCCAAATCAGTACAACCAAATCATGTTCGGTGGCAGCGCCGGGTCAATATCCACATGGATGAAGGTCTTGGCAAAGCCCAAGCGGTTGAAGCCCACGCCCACCAGGGCCGGGATGATGATTCCCCGTGACCTGGATCCCCGCGATCCTATATCGGCGGCATGGGATTCTATGGTGTCGTCGGCCAGGTGGGAGCTGGAATCCACCCCGCCTTCAGCCTCGTTGTGAGGTCGGCAGCGGGAGCCGGAGACAACAGGAAACGGGATCTCGGCCCGGATCCGCGCCCTCTCAAGTCGCTCGAGGAATGACCTGTTCGGGTTGACGGTTCCGCACCCACAATGACATTCAAATTCTCCCTCAGTGAAGTGTGGGGCGAAGTCGTATCTGGCCATCTACTTACTCTCGGATTGTGGGCCTCGGATCATGGTGTCGGCGGCTTGCCGCAGTTTACGGCCTTTGTCTTGGATGATCGCCAGTTGCTTCTGCTTTTCCTCGATGCTCAGTCCCTTGTGGTTCCGAATCCTGAAAGCATTGGCCTGTAGATCATCAAAGGCTTGCTCAAAATCCTTCTTGCGGAAAAACAGCTCTATTGGCGGGTCCATGGGATTAGTTTTCATACCAACTATCGCGCTGGCAAAAGCGGTTCCCGGTGAAGATGTGCGGCCAAAGTAATCCTCTTTGCCTGTGACTGAAGCCCAGAGGCGCTCAAACCCCCAACCGCCTTTCGTAACGCCGGGAATAGCAGGGGCGAGGCTTGGCATCGCAAACTTGTAGAGGTAATCAGAGACAGCCTGTACTTTCTCCTTCGTGCTGTCATTGGGGTCGTAAATTTCTGACCCGGTGAAGGCCGAGGTATTCAGCATGACTTCGGCAATCGCACGCAGGGGGCCGGCGTAGCCTGGCGTCCCTTGCAGGATTCCAGTGGCCCCGGTTTCTCCAACATCGCCCCACGGCAAAATGTAGGTCAAATCCAGGAACATGAGCTGCCCGTACTTGTCTTTGTACGGAAGCAAGAGGGCCTTCGGTCCCAGGCCAAGCGGATTCCCTTTCATCCTATCGGGCTGGATTCTCTTGATAAAGGCCATTTGTTCTTCGTCAATGCCCATGGCCAGGCGCGCACCTTCCTCCATGGCGTAGATAGTGGCAACGAGCCCACCCAGGCGCCACGGGTGGGTGATGCCCGTTTCGATGATCTGCGGCAGAGCCTTCCAGGTAAACGTGATAAAGGGGGCTCCCACGGGTGAGGTTCTGGCCCACTCCACAAACGGCGGTACTTCCGTGTAATCAAAAAGGGCTTTCTGTGCCGCTTGGGCCGCAGCTTTCGGGGTAGCTCCGTTCTCCGTTTCCTGAATGAATTTAGCCAGCTTGAACCATGCTTCCTCGCCCTGGTAAATCTTCGCGGCCCTCTGGCCGACTTTCCAGCTTGAAGGTCGGATCTTGCCCAATCCCTCGGCAATCTCGCCCTTTGCAAAATGATCGGCCATGCCGGCGATCCGGTCATAGAATCCCCCACTTGTCGAATTCCAGGCGTCTACGAGCTGGTTCAGCTCACCCTTGGCAAAGGTGGTGCTGAACAGGCCTTGGGCCTTGGCAGCATCGTAGTGTGGACCCTTCTGTTGCCACAGCTCCATCATGGCCTTGCTGTAAATGTCTACCCGCCAGGGCGGTAGGCCCGAGAGGTAGGCCAGCATCGTATTGGAAACCATGTTCCGGCCATGGGTGGCGGGGTTAAAGATGACCTTGTTGAACTTCCATTCGCTGACCAAAGCTCGGGTGACTTTGTGGTATTGGCCCCGATCTTTGACCATTTGATTCAGGACCGAGGCGATGTACTTATTGACGTACTTCCCTGACAGCCGCCCGAGTTTCGGGTCTACCGGCATCTTCGTGTACTGGTTGGGATCCTTGCCTAGATCCCAAAATTTCTCGGGCTCTAAAGTCCAATCCGGGTGGTCGGCTACCTTGTTGAACAGCTTGGCAGTCTCAACATCGTGGATGATCTGCGACAGGCCCTTGGCAACGGGATAGCCAGGCTCCTTGATCTCGCCCATCAGCACCCGCACTTCCTCGGGAATATCCTCGCGCTTCTTCCAGCGGTCCATATCCATCCGAGTCGGTTTCTTGGCCCCGTACTTGGCTAATTGAGCGTCATAGTCCACTTCCCAACGCCGGTAGAGGCGAGGCATATATTTCCCGTAATTCTTGAAGAAAGTTTCCTCGCTCAAGAGGCCCTGCAAGGCGGCCTGGGCTCCCCATGAATCGAATCTCGCCCTGGCAATTTTAACGGCGTCGATAGCCTCGTTCCATCGTGGGTTGTCGCGCATGGAGCGCAAGTCGGCCTCGGTGGCTTCTCCCCGCAACATATCCCCCAATTTCAGTTGCTCGGCTTGAGTGAGCTTTTGGGTCAACTGTTGGCCGAGTTTGAAGGATTCAGTAGCGCCCTCGCTGGTTTTCCATTCCCATTGTTGGTGAGCCTCGACCCACTCAGGCGGCTGCCGGTGTCGGGTGAGGAAAAGCCACTTCAGAAACTCCGGCAGCGGCTTCACCACAAGGCCGTAGGGTTCCTCGGTGCTGAGTAGGTATTTGTGGAGCTTCGGGCCGTATTCCTTCGACCAAACATCCATCATAAAACCGATGGGGTTGGCGTGGAGAGTAGACTGACCTGGAGGCCCTTTCGGTTTCTTCGGCTTATCGGCCTCTACGAGTTGGTCAATCAAGCCCTTCACGGACTTAGCCATGGTGCCGGCCAGGCGTGGCGCCGATTTCTTCTGATCGCCCAATTTCCAATTCAGGTAGGCCTTGGCAAAGCCGGCAACCTCTGTGGTAATCGGGCTTCCAGGCTTGGATGCTCCTTGAACAAGGCTATCAACGTAATCTGAGGCGTGGCTTGTGGGACCGGCTTTTTCCTCCTTGGCTACTGTCGGCGGCTTCTTGCCCTCCGGCTCCACCTTGGGTTCTTCAGAGTAAAGCCCTTCCCTTTCTTCCTTGGGTACTTCCGGCTTCACCTGTGGCTCCGCAGCGAACAGGGGCGGTTCTGCCTCACCAAACATACCGGCTTGCTCGGGATCGTTCCGCAACAGCCGTTCTTGCTCCGCTATGGCGTCCCGTAGGATCTTCTCTCGCCGGCCAAGATCCTTGATGAGCTTCCTGCCGGCAGCCGTGTTTTGATCCGGCCTGGCGCTTAGAATGTTCTCCAGCTTCGCCTTGTCGTCGGCCAGTTTGTTCTCACGCTCGAAACCTTTTGCGCCTACGATCTCCACCTGGCGTTCAGGTTTGACGGTGGGCTCTGCTTCTTCTTCCGGTGGGCTTTTCCAAAAATCTCTACCCGCTTTTCTGCCCGGATCAGCTTGTTCTTCAGTGTAGGTAAAGCCGCCTTCCTCGCCGCTCTGTTGGATGCCCCGCATGGACTCGGCAGCCTCGGCCTCGGTGGCTTTCCTGATCTGTAGGTTCCCGTCTTTATAGACTCCCCAATCGCCGCCCCGCGTCTTTTTGATTTTCCACTGTGGGGCTGGTTTCTCGCCTTTCAGATCCTCGACAAAGAGATTTACATTGGGATCGTCCTCAAACAACACCTTGCCTTCTTTGGGCTCCCTCAACGCATCGGCCTCGGCGTCTACATCGGCCTTTAGCTCGGCGGCAGACTTATGAGTAACGCCCTCCGAGGCTTCTTGGGCCAGTAAATCCTCGACGTATTTAACGGCGGCGGGTTTGGTTCCGAAAACGATTCGACTCCCGCCCTGGTAAGAGGCTCCCCACTGAACTTTTTTGGGTGTCTTTGTGATCTTCCAGCCCTGGTCCTCGTAGTGCCTGGCTCTTTCGATCAGTCCCTTGTCAGGGAATCCTTCCGGGGGTACTGGATGGGCCGGCCCACCTTCCGGCTCAACCTTGGGCTCGGCCTCCACTTCACCCATCGTTTTACCCGGTTCTGAGGAAATCTTGGGCGGGGCCGGGGATACCTCATCCTTCATAATGTCAATCAGGCGCCCATCGTCCATTTGGACCCTGACCTGATCGACTAAACCCCCGCCGACTTTCTGAACGGTCCCGAACTTGTCCTTCCAGATAACTCGGTCATCTACTGCGAATTGGGAGGGCTCGGCCTTCCGCTTGCCCTGCTGATCCAGCCACCATCGGGCATCGGTTTCTGTTTTGAATTGCGCGAGCATCGCGTCTTTGCCATCACGATCTCGCCGGAACACTCCCCACTCCCCATCTGCTTGGTCGAATCCTTCGGCCCTCTTGACAATCAATCCAGTTGCTTCTGCCACCGCCTTTGGTCCGAGTTCCGTGGCCTCTTGAAGCTCTGCGGCCCCTTGGTCGATTTCGTCCAGGCGCTCCAGGGCGGCGTCATAAACTTTCTCTGCCCTTGTTCTTTCGGATGGGCTTAGGTCACGAAATGTGATCCTGTCCACAAGATCCGACAGAGCGCCGTATTCTTCCGCGTTTCCGCGCCAGTAGTCTTGGACTTCCGGTGTCTCCCCTTCTTCCATCGGAAACTCTAACTTGTCACGGGGGCCGCCGAGTTCAGTTGATGGCTTGGTGGCTTTGGCTTCTGCCAGTTCGGCTTCCCAGGCTTCGACTCGCGTGAGTTTTTCTTGTTTAGCCTCGCGGCCACGCTCGAATTCTGTCTCGGGAGCTTCCTTCTTGACGGTAGGCTCCTTCATTCTTCCAGCTCCAGCCTGACGGAGCCGGTCCAGGTCCGGGCCTTCAGGCTCCACCTTGGGTTCCTCCACCTTCAGGCCGACACGCTCCGGGAATTCGTCGGGGGGCTCTGCCGGCGCTTCAGTGGCCTTTCTGAATGGATCTGCCGCCTCGCCTCTCAGGCTCCGGTTCCGGGCTTCCTCCACTTCCAAGTCGTAGCCCTTCATATCGGTAGCGGCTCGATCCAGGTTCGGCTGGCCTTTGACTCTGGCTTCGGAGAGGTCTACCCGGAATTGGCTTTGAAGGTCTGTTACTGCATCTAGCCAGCTCCCGCTCATGTGATGCCCGGACGGTCCACGGTCATCGAAGTAGCTCGTTTGCCAGGCGCCTTCCTCGGGGCGCGTAGATTCATGCAAGATGGCGTAGCGCCCTTCTCCCCGCATTGGCACCTGGAATCCGACTTCTCCGTATCCTTCCCTGAAAGCGTTGATTTGGTCCTCGAAGCCCTTATCCATGGCCTCTTGCCGGGCTTCCATTTCCTCGAAAGTCTCTTTTCGCAGCTCATCCCCGCGTATGGTGTCTTTGGGCTTGGGTGGTATGTCGGCCTTCGGTTCTGCCTCGAATCCCGGCCCTGAAGTTGCCGGTTTGGGCGGCTGAAGTCTGTCCAGGTTCCGCTGCCGCGCAAGATCGTTCTTAACCAGCAAGGTGTCAATGCGCGAGTCGGCTTCCATCGAACGGCCACGCTGTTCCTCTATGTCTTTCCGGTTCCTTAGCCAATCGGCTTCGGCTTCTTCGACGGTGCGCGGGGGCTCTCCAAGCGCCCTGGTGTCCAAAGGTGCGCGCTGTGTAACGTCCGGTACGAGTCGTTCTGGAGCCCCCGGCTCGAAGCCCTCTGGGCGCATACGCTCATTAGCGGCGTCCAGTTGGTCGAATACATCGGCGTCCTCTACATTCGGAAAGGTTCCCTTCGAGCCAGGGCTCCGATCCGACATAGCGGCCATGAAATCGCTCTGATCCCAATTTTTAGGAATTTTCCCGTTGTCCTGAAGGATATGAAACATCTGATCCGGGGTATGGCCGCCCTCACCTTTCAGGGTTCGGATCGGATCAAACATATTGCGGCTGCGCGCATCCCCTCTGGCCCCAAGATTCGGCATTACCATGGCCGCTTCTTCTTGCACACTCATATCCAGCTTCATCCCGCCTTCGTCTACAATGTCGCGCTCCATGCTGTTTTCTTTGTACCAGTCTTGGCCTATTTCCCAACGGGTCTTGTAGGGCTTAACGATCTTGACCGGGCCACCTTCCTCGGCCCTTCTGTCGATTGCCTCGCCCAAGTCCAGTTCTGTCGTTTCCCTTGGAACGACTGCCGTGGACTCCGGGGGCAGTCCTTCAGGCCTCACAGTGGGCTCGTCAGCCAATAGGTCGCTAGAGGGATCCCCTGTCTCTCTGACGCGGAATCTGCCCGGTTCTCGTACACGGGCTGGATCGCCTGGGCGGCCCCAACGGCCAACATCGCCCGGACGGAAGGGCTCAAGGCCTCCGGGTGTGCCTGGCTCCACTTCTGTCACCATGGGTCCACCACCCGGCGGCAAGGCAACATCGGGTCCAGGGGGAAGCAATCTCTGTCCTGGTTCGGGCCTCACCGGGGGCTCCGGTGGGCCTACGAAGTCAGGGGCCATGCGCTGTCTGCGAAGCAGATTGGAAGGCTCCTGTACGGCATCGAACAAGGTGCCACCGGGTTGCTGCGTAGGCACAACGGTTTGCTCTCCAGCGGCAAGCGGTTGCCCTTCCATGGTAGGCGCTGGCTCTCCCATCCTCGCGCCACCCCTAAAGAGTCGTCCGGGGCCGGCTCCGGGAATGTCGTAGCCGGGAGCTTCGGGCAAGAGTCCTCTTACCCCTGGCTCGGGTGTTGTGCCGCGCATATAAATGCCCTGTGTGCTGACAGGGCCGCGTACACCTGGCCGCTGAGTTGTGGTTGATTGCGGTAAAGCTCCCCCTGCCGGCGATCCTGCCAGCTCCGTGGGTCTGCCTGGGAACAGTGATCCTTCGTGAGCTGGCATCACTTCCAAGCCGGCACCTTGCTCGAAAACTACACGGGGCTCCGGCGGCACCCGTGGATCCACAACCATGGCCCGGCCAGTGGTCAATGGATGGGCGGCTCCAGCCTTCAGGGTGTGTCTCCCAATCGTCCCGGCCAAGCCTAACGAAGCTACGACTTGGGTTCCTACCTCAGTCGCTTTGCCGTACTCCCCTGCCTTGACGAGTTCCACGATCTCAGGAGCTTCGATAATTGCGTGGCCGGCAATCTCTCCGGTGAAGCCTATGCCGATTAAGATTTTCAGCGTTTGGCTCACGGCGCTGGCCCCCATGGCAACGCCTATCGTTGCGAGGGTCGTCGGTGTGGTGAAGCCTTCAACCACCTTGTTAATGCCGATGGCAAAGCCCCGCTCCATTTCGTAAGCCAAGCCCTGATCCGGCAAGTCGGGATAGGCCTTCTCGGCCATCGCACCAAAGGGGATAAGGGGCGTCTTTCGAGCTACGTCGAAGTCCTGTTGGATTGCCTCTCGCCTGGGCTGCGGGACACTCCCCAATGAGCCGCCGGCTATATCTGAGGGTGTGGCAAGGCGCGGATCCGGCGCGCTGGCCGCTGACGCTGCCCTGGCCTCGGGCGAAACTTCTGGACGTTTATAGTCCATATCGAACATGGATGGGGCTGGCGCGGGTTCACCTGGGGGCCACTTCATCGGCGGCTGTGCCTCGTCATACAACCGCGCTGAGGCCTTATCTATCTCGGCCCGGCTCATTGTGTCAGGGAATTTAACGATCCCTACGCCGGGAATGTTTACCTGCTGTTGAGGCATCTTATTCGGCTCTGCCTGTTGCCGGGTTGTACTCCAACACTCGACCTTCTCCCGGCCCTGGTTCGATAGTCCCGCTTCTCAGCCGTTCTTTTCGTTGTCCCGCTTCGCGGTCAATTTCTACAAGTTCCGCTTCCAGGGCTGCTTCTGCTTCTGTTTCTGATTCCGTTCCGGGTAGTGGTGCAAAGAAGGCGTTTTTGTTGTTCTCATAATTCCTTCGGGCCAGGCGCTTCTGATCCGAGGCCCATTGGTCAATTCTGGCAATATCCTCCGCTGTGATTTGGGCTACTCTGTCCCTGGTCCCTGTGGAGCGTTGCGGTCCCTGGTAGATGATATTTCCAAACTCATCGAATCGGTTGGCTGGCCTTTCCTCGTAATACGAATCGCTGCGAGGGACGTTGATAAGGCCCCCATCAGCATCAAAACCGGGAACGGAAGTCTCAAGGCCGCGACGACGACGAAATTGGGTAATTGCCTGATCCCTGTCCAGGGCGGTCATATCCTCCTTCGTTCTGCCAGGGTTGTTTTCCAGCCAGTAGTTGTAGGCTTCATTCGCCTGGAATTCCCATTGGGATCCCCCGCCGAAAAGGTTGGTATCCTCGTAAATCATCTTCCTGGCAACGGGATCCCACACGCCAGCTCCACGGGCAACCGCAAACGGCGCGGTTTCCTCGACTTGGTTTGCGCGTTTTTGTTCCTCAAGTTCTTCAGCCGACAGATTGAACTTGTCGGCGGCCATCATATCGTCAAAATAGTCGGACCATTCGCCCTGGCGCGCTGAGTAGGCTCCCAACTCCCTGGCATAATCGGCCTCTGCCCGGCGTTCAGGTTCGCGGAAGAAAGCGTCAGCCGTTTGCGCTCCCATGCCCTGAAGTTGGGCGCCCCCAGACAGGCCAATTCCCAAGAGAGCTTTTTTCCATCCCATCGGCTCCGGTCTTTCGTAGGTGGGCATCTGGATTCGCGCTTCGGGAGCTTGCGGCATTTGCGCCCTTGCCTGTGTCGGGTAACGTGCTTGAGGGGAGAAGTCAGGGGTAGGCAGCGTCATGCCCAAGTTCGCTCTACTGGCCTCTTTCTGTTCCATCGTCATGGGGTTGAAGGACGGGTCAAGTTTCTTGCGCTGTAGAACGGGCGTCCCGCCGAAAGGCGGGTCCAGGCCAACGCCCGATCTGCTTAAAGTGTGACCGATGGTTGTTCCCTGCGGCCAGTATTGTTGTTCTCTCTGCGGCATCTTTACCCCCTATCTTGATCCGAAGTAGGCCCCGGCAGCGGAAGAAGCCCCGCCGATGATTGGGCTCGCAATAGTTTCCCACTTGCCAGGCTCGATACCGGCGGCGTGTGCGCCGAGGGCGTCTGTGCCTCTACCGAGCTGCGACATTAAGAGCTGAGTGTCGATCCCAAAGAGTGATCCGAGGCCGCCGAGGCCGCCCATCAGTCGTTTCAATTTCTCACCCTCAAGCCAGCCCATGCGGCTGAATTCCGTTTCGCTCTCTCTCTGGGTCAGGTCGGATTCGGTCCTGCGGGTAATGTCAGCTACCCCCCTCGACTTGCCACGGGCCAGCTCGGCCTGTTGGGCTCCGTAGCCGGCCTGGTTCCGGGTACGCGCCAAGCGTTGCTCTCCAACGTCCTGGGCTTCCTCCCATGGAAGGCGCGCACTCCTGATACTGGTCGAAAGGATATTCTCTCGCTGTTGAGGCGTGAACAGCTTGGCCTGATAACCCTCTGGCTCGTAGCCGAAACTCTCGTTGTAGAGCCTCAGATACTCCGGCATGAGGGTGTCCCTGGCCTCTTTTTGTAAGGTCCTCTGCCGATCCGTTTCTTCCCTCTGATAATCGAATTCATCCCTGGAGAGTTCTCGTTGTTCTTTTGCCCCTTTACGTCCCATTTCTAAGCTCCTTTACATAGACCGGCCATTCCTCTTTCTCAAACCCGGCAGCCCGGACCCTGCGGCTGTAGCTGATAGCGATTTCGTCCGGGATTCGCAGCCAAGCCTGGTGGATCCCTCGCAAAATCAAAGATTGCTCGAGTAAACGGTACAGCCGAGCGCCCAGATCCAGCCTGTCACCTGGCCCCCGCCAAGTAGGATCATTGAAACTGGTGATCTCGGCTGACAGCCGCGCCAGCATGACGATCTTGGCTTGGTCGTCGTCATCGGTCTGAACGATTGAAACGAAGCCGTTGGTTCCCTGGTTTAAGGCCGTGGGGAAGTTCTCCCCCTCGAAACGGCGCTGACCAAACATCTTTTTCAGGTCCGACAAGTCCTGCTCCTTGTAGGTTCGGATTGTCTCCATCCTACAGAGTTCCCCCGATCAACAGTTTGAAAATCTCGTCACGTTCTTCCTCCGTATAGATCCTACCGCTTGGCCCCGCTGTCTTGGCCATCAGTTCTTCCAGGCGAGTGGGGATGGGCGTTGGCTTCGGGATATACGCCAGGGTGGTGGGATCCCACATTACCGCGCTCAGGTCAGGGGGATTCGGTTGCTCTACGAAGTCAAGGTGCGCTGGCATCGGATCCGCAAGCTGCGCCCTGGCGTGGGTGCTGCTGTAGGCGGCTCCGGTGGCTTTAACATAGACGGTGAAAAAGGGCATGGTGTTGTTTCCCCTCTATATGGGCTTCTCTATGAGCCTGAACTGTACCAAGTTTTTAGCCGGATTGGGACTTACGCTGCCAGTGGCGATGCTACAGCTAACTCGCACTCCCTGGTTGAACACCCATGGAAGGCCCATTCCATTCCAGTACCCGCCTTCCCGTATTGTGGAGTTCTGGCAGTTTGGGACTCTGCACATTACGACACTCTCACCCCCCGCTGGACCCGTGTAAATGTTCATCTTCATCAGTCGTCCCTCAGTGATGTTTGGGGGTGTTGGGTCGAAATTGGGGATCGTATTGAAGAAAATCCACAGCCACCCTGATTTCCTGACTGTCGAAGCAAACAGTTCCTCGATAGCCCCCTGAGTGTCTCCCGGTCCCGCGAGGACAAAAACGACTGGACTGGCTTCATTCAGATAATTCGACATTATTGCGGTGGATACTCCCACGCGACAGCTTTGAATATATTGGTACGATTGCCACCCGATTCTTTCCCTCTCACTGAGAGCCGTTCCCCGGCATCAAAGGACACGGGGCCGCACCATGCTACGCTTTGCTCTTGAAGCGTAAAAATCATTTGCTTGGCACCCCCCATTTCACCCAATCGGTCAAACTCCGTTCCCGAAGATCCGGTCATCAGATCCCAATTCGTAAACTTATTCGAGTTCAGTTGTAAATTTTCCCAGAGGATAATCATGTAGTCGAGCTTGTGAGGCAGAGAGGCGATCACTTCCACAATCGGCCCATCTGAGCCATCGCCGGGTTCAAAGATGGTGCGCGGCAGGATTAGCGTGTTGACCGGGCTGCCCTTGGGCATCGGAGTGTCGGTGATGCACAGATTGTGGACCCGGTAGGTGATGGGCGCATTTACACTGTTCGTTCGTATGCGGAGCGAAATTCTACTGCCACCGGGGATATTCACGGGCAGAAAGAAGTTTTGGGCGTTCAGTGTTGCGCCACCGGAGTTCCAGAAGTAAGAATCCGCGTAATCGGAAACCTCGAACCCGGCTGGCCCCGTGGCTATGTCAAACTGTACCTCCTGGTCATTACGGTCAGCACTCGCCCCTGAGTAATTCCCCAAAGCAATCCAGATCCACTTGGCATCGAACTGCGTGTTCGCAATCGCCTCGACGTAAGCCCCATGAACGTCCTGCACTCCCGAGATAAGGTTGAAGGTGCCGCCCGAATTTTGCTGCTGCATATTAGCCATGATTCAAGCCAAAAGATTGAGCATTACCAGGGATTTCTGAACGATAGTGGTGTTGTCTTTATGCCTGAGAGAGACACGGGATCCAGCGGGGATCCCACCTACAATCGGCCCGGTGTAGCAAGTCCCAAGGGCAGACCCGCCAGCCCCGATAAATCCACTCCACTGAAACGGGATCTCCGACACTACGGGAACCTCCACACCGGCTGCACCCACCCCAATGTCGATTGCCGCTGTCCAGGTTTCGGTGATGAACACAAAGTACAGAACGCCAAAAGCGAACCAAGTATTCGCCCTGATCGTTGAGGCGATCCCTTCAACCCACGGCCCGTAGGTGTCAGCGGCAGCGTCCGACTCAATTTCAATGTATTCACTGAAACATTCCTGTTGAGACAACTCGGCAAGTTCATCAGGAACAAACGGGATCGGGGCCGGGAACACTTGAAGGCTCGGCTGGCTCAACACTCCTGGGGGTAGCGGAAAGGTGTAGTTACTCATTGGCCATGTGGGCCTCGCCGGCACTCAGGGTCATGGAAATGCTGTTTACCGTGTCGGCTGCGGCCTCGATCTCGTAGGTGTCACCTGGCCTGAATTTCAGGGACCAAATTTCAGTGTTCCCGGCGGCCAGTTTCCCGGCTGCCGCTGTCGCGGATCCCCTTAAAAAGTGTAGGTTGGCCGTGGGTATTCCGGTGGGCCGTATCTTCAGGTCATAGCCCACATCGGCGGGGCTGAAGTTGCAAACAACAAGATCGAACTGAAGGATGATCCTTCCGGGAGACACCTTGTAAAGCCGCGCCAGGGTCAAGCCAAGCTCAAGCTGCGCCAAAGGCGGGTAGGAAACCTTGCGATCTCCCATCAGAACACCCCCGATACGAAGGTGTCGATCTCATGCGGTCCTTTCCATTCGGTGTTCGATCCTGTCTCCTGCACGAAGGTCAGTACCTCGTTGTTGTTCCCATCAGAGTCCAGGCCAGTCACCCCGCCAGCCGCAATTACCGCCTTTTCATTCTCATTGATGGCAACGACAAAGGACTTCAGAACCTCGTACAGCCGGGCCTGGTCGCGGAAGGATTCGATCATCGGTATGAGTAGAGGCATTAGTTAGTTCCTCGGATGAAGTCGAACGGCGAGGCCCTCGACCACGGGACGAATTTGGTCAGCGTGAAACTCTCATCGAGAACGCTTATGCCGAACTTAAATGACACCCTTTCGGAAAGGAGATTGATTTGCCTCTCCAAGTCTTTTCTCTGCCCGACTCCGAGCCCCGGCAGCGCGAAGCCCCTGATAGTGACACTCGTTTCGTCGGGTCGGAACATTTCAAGGTTGAGAATCCCGTTGCCCCGGCAATAGAGGGTCAAATAGGCGAAAAGCTGTCTGCCTGAGAAAACGGTATGGGAGAGAAAAGCTGTCCGGTAGAAGGCATTGATGATGACGCCGTTATCCGTTCTAAACAGCCCTGAGCTAAGGCCGCCGGCACCGACAATATCTTGAGTCAAAATCTCCCCTACGTTTTGGGTTCCCGAAGGACCGCCGTTGCTCCCGTAGAAGGCGGTCAGGGTCCGGGCATCCCCTCTTTCGACCATGGCCGCGCTATTGGCCGGGATCTCCCAAATACACCACTGGCGGCCTCTGCCCTGGTTTCTGAGCGGATCTTGGAAGCCCTCCTGGTAGTCCATCATCCAAACTCTGTCGGGTTCCTCCATGGTGGGGAGGGTCCGGCTGTCTACGAAGCCGATCATAAAGCGTTGTTCCTCGGCGTGGACGATCACCCACATCTTGTGGGAGAACTTCCAGTGAATCCTTCTCCACTCGGCGTCGATCTCGTTGGTGAGTTTGGTTGGCCGGCCCCCATCGAAGAAATAGGCCCCTTCCTGGCCGGCGATGACCACCCAATCCTCACCAAGTCCCACGCCATGAGGCGAGAAGGTGCCTACAACCGGCGAAACCTCCTCAACGGTCCATGTTGACGGGGGGCCGATCCCATCGTCCCTGGTGGCCCACAGGGAGCGTTCCTTGACGAAATAGAGAATATCCCGAATCACGAACACGGCTCTGAGCGATTCGCCGTTGTCCTGGGCGATGCTGATAAGGCCGGTCAAGGAATCATAAAACTCCGGGTCGTCTGGATCCGATACCCGAGCCGTTGACGGGTTCAAGTCCCGATCCGAGGGCCAAATCTCAATCTCGTCCACCAGGAAGAATTCCCCGCTTGTGGGCGTAACATTGGCAAAGACTCTCAACTGAAGGTCATCGGGGATTATCGTTTGGGAAGGCATCAGCTCTGCCTCAAATTCCTCGTAGTCCTCCGTGGCTGTGGCAGCGTTGACGACCAGCCCTAGCGTGTCGAGGCCGACAGATGACCCTATTACGTCGATGTTCACTTGGCCAGCAACCATACCGGCAGACCGCTTGATTCTGGCCTTCACCGTGTAGGCCCTGCCAGCTTCGAGCAGGGGCAGAGAATTGTACTGGTCAAAAGCGGCATTTTGGAAAATGTAGCCGACTACATCGTTCCCATCGCCGGTTATTTTGTAGGCAAATCCATGGATAACATCGACTGTTTCCTGTGATCCTCCGGTTATAAAAAGGGTCCATCCATGCGGCACATCTTCGTTTGTGTTTGCCTGGGATCCCCCATCGAAAGAGAGATTTATGAACTGTTGAAGCCGGTTCCGTTCACCCACCCAAACGAGCCGATTCGCGTAGGAAGTGACACAGGCCTCGGGTGGGAGCTGGAGAGCGCGAAGCTGCTTGTCTACGTTCTGGCCGGCCAGTAGATCGGTGTCGGTGAAGTCAATGAGAAATGAGGTTGTCGTGTTGTCACCGAGCCGCATGGTGTCGGCAATATGGAAAAACTCCTCGCCCCCCGCAATCGTGAAGGCAAAGCGCCTGGCTGCAACGTAGGAAGGCCCAATGGGGATATTCGTGACCTCAACGGCCTTGTTGCCCTCGGCGGTCCACGAAAAAGAAGGAGAACCCTTCGTCCAGTAGCCGGTTTCCGTTTCAAACCACATCATCATCTTGTGGATGCCAGGGGTGATAACCCCGGAAACTGTGGTTATTTCAAACAGAAAATCCTTGCTAGTGTCGGCTGTCCAAACGGCACCGTCATAGAAAATAGCACTTCCAAACGGGTAAGTTGGGGCGGTTCCGTCAGCTCCCCACACAATCGCATCGACCCCGACAACGTAGGCCGCATCGTAGACCGAATCCCCTTCCAGAATGAAGTGGTATTGGCCGTTACCATCCAGGGGCTTCACTTCAAAGGACTCGGAGAAGGTGAACGTCACCATAGAGTAAGCGCCACCAACGGTGCTTGCCAGGAGAAGTTCGCTTACGGCGTGGTCATCCGGGTTGCTAGTGTCATCGGGAGCCCCCTCTTTGACAACGACTCGCAAGCTGCCGGCAGGGGTGCCGATGCTCTTGAGAAAGAAGTTGACCGTGATCGCGGAGCCGGTGGCCTGGAACTGGACCGCTTGACCCAGGTTGCCTTCCCCTCCAGGTTGCCCTTCATCCAATTCGTGATCTTCGTCCTGGCCGGTATTGTAGTCCTGGTCATTGGAGTCCTCATTCATCGCGGTTCCAGGCACTCCGGGGCCGCTCGGGCTCACTCTCAGGAAATTCACATCATCGAAGTAGAACGGGAATTCCTCTCCAATACCGTCCTGCGAGAAGGCCATGTACTCCCGCCCAAAGAGCGTGGTGCTTTTGTAGAGTAGGTCGTCCTTGAGGTTGGTGGTGATAACGTCCAGGGAGCCGGCGCTGCGCTCCACCTTCAGGGTTCCATCGGAGAGCAAGACGATCAAGCGCCGGCTCAAGTCGATTTTGACGTAGGTTTTGAGGCCGTTGATCTTGGCCGGGGCTTGGCTCGGAAAAGGGTGTCCGAGGCCTGGCCGGGACGACACTCTACCAGTGGCAAAGATACAATCACCACATTCGGGGCTCATCCCTACCGGAACGTCAGAAGGGTCCGGTAGGGAAACAAAACCCCCGAAGAATTCCAAAGCATTTGGTTTGAGGCCCTCTACGCTCACAGCTCACTACTGAATGATGAAGTAGGCGTGATACTGGATCCCGTCTGCGATAATCCCGGCAGGGTAGGCCCCCGCCGCCACTTGATCCAGGGCGCTCCCTTGGGCGCCAGCCTCAAACGCAAGCATCTTTAGAGCGTCCTGGGGGCCGGCTTGCCAGCCGTAGACGAATCCGTTGGCACCCTTAATATGAACGTATTTGGGTGGGCGGCGCGACCTGATCCGGCCCGATTTCAAACTGAAACTATCCCCACCCGTGACGTAGCTGCCGCTGGCCACAAGGGTTCCTACAACGTGGAGCCTCTGGCCATCAAACCATGTGTCTCTTACGGTTGTTGCGAGAGTCATGCTGGCCTCCTTAGCGGCTCGGAAAGATAGCGTGAAAACGGGGAACGTCGGTGGTGATCCCGACAGGGTAAGCCCCCGCTGCGACTTCATCCAAGGCGCTCCCTTGAGCCCCCGCCTCATGGGCTGTCAACCTCTGAGTCTGTAGGGTGGCTCCAAGCACCCACCCGTAGACGAATCCGTTGACACCGTCAACGGTACACCAAACGGGGGCTCTGCTGGACTTGATGTTTGTGTGTGAGAAGTTGAGGGTATCCCCGCCTGTGACATAGCTGCCACTCGCTATAAGAAGCCCTGAAACGTGGATTCTCTGACCGTCAAAATGCCTGTCTACTACTACCACTGTGAGTGTCATGCTGAACCTCCTTTTGGTTGCATGAGCGTGTCATTTGACACGGACTCGGTTAATAACGGAATTGCCAGTAATAGTTCCTGAAGCCGTAGGGTTTGCGCCTACGGGACTTTCTCTGTTCGGGCTTACGGTTGCGCCTCACCATTCGCGTCACTTCACTCAGGTACTCGCCCTGTAAGTCACTGGATTCTGTCCTGACTCCCCGGCTGCGTACCGCCAGGGCCGAGATTCGGAGCGCCAGGGCTTCCTCAGCTCCCCGGATCAGGACGATGTTGGTGGTGGGGCCGGATTGGGTCAGATCGTCAAGCTGCACTTCGTAACGCACCTTGACCACAATATCGCGGGTGGCACCTACGAATTGGATGGCGTTGTCTCGCCACTCCCACACGCCCAAGTTTACGTCAGGGTCCATATCCGGTAGGCCGGAAACGTGCTTCTGCATTTGCTGGAATTTCTCGCTGCTGTTGTCCGGCCTCTCCCTGAGACTGTGAGGCACGATGAACCCCAATGGCAGCGGCGGGGAGCTAAGGTCGTTCCATACCGTGAATCCGGTGGGAATAGTTATGTCGGTTTCCCGGATCATCACACTGACGCCGTTTTCGACAAGGCGGCGCTGTAGATCCCGATAGGCCGAGTTGACGAACGGGAACAGCACCGGATCGGTGTAAACATCGCCAGCGGGGGTATCGAGGTCGTTAAGGTATGCCCTGGCGAGGGCCTGGGCGTCAGTTGTGATGAAAACCATGTTCTACGCTTCTTTTCCTTCGGTCACGGGCTCCGTGGTGGTCGGGCGATGGGACTCATGCAGCTCGGGCTGTGCTTCCTTTGCTGCCTCTCGCCCTTCGCTCAGATCCTCATAGGCTTTGGGAGCTGCGGCCTGGCTCGGCGGGGCTCCGGCAAACTCCAGTTTGCTGTAGGCCTCGCGGTCAATGATGGCAGAACAATGCTTGCACATCGCCACATGGGCCGGCACAAACTCCCCGCAGGAAGGACACTCGATGTTCGCCACGGCGATGGTGTTCCAATCCTTCTGGACGCCGAGCGAGTGAGCTGCGCGCCGTTGGGCGTCTGAAATATGCTCATGCTTCCCGTATTGAGCCCAAGCGGTATCCCCCAGGCGAACCAACTTGACGTAGAAAGCGCGCTGTCTCGCAATCGCCGTGTTCATTTCTGCTTCCGTGGGCTCGTCACCCTCTATCGAGAAAAAGCCCTGATCCAGTTCCTTGTCGCTCAAAAAGTCATTGACGATGTTTCTGGCCTGAACCGGGACCATGATGAACTGGCCTTTCTCCAGGTCCGTCCAGTATTTGTCTTGGGCATCCCCAATGACGAGGTAGGTCGGATCCTGGATGGTTCCTGGCTGGATTCGGAAGTGGCCGTAGGACCGCTCCCAATGCCTCTCATAAGGGACAATGCTGCAAATCGTGATCTCGTTCATGGTTCTTCCTCCTTACCTGGCACCGACACATTGGGCTTCCCGTAAAAAGCGGGATAGCAGTCGTCCACCAGGGCATACGCAAAATCGTCATCTGCCTTCTTCTTCAATTCTTCGCGCTTGTGTAGAGCTGCGCGCCGTTCCACGTTACTGATGTGGATTTGATACTGGAAAGCCTGAATAACTGTCTCAACAACGTGGGACTCAAGAGCTTGGTAGGTTCCGTCAGGGTTCTGGAAACAGTAGCAACCCTCATACTCTCCGCGTGACGGGTACGGCCCCAACGCCGCGAATTCCACGCCATTGAATTCCTCTTTGGTGTAGTCGTGCCAGTCCTCTGGAGAGCCAAAGGTTTCAGGAGCAAACCACCTTTCCAAGTGCCACCTGTCGAAAGGCATATTCTTGGGCTCCCACCTGTACTGACCGACTGTTTGGTAGTAGTTCCCATCTTCATCAAGATCCGTCCACTCCCCGCCGATGAGGGTGAGCCTGGCCCATCCCCAAACGATGCGGTAGTTGGGTTCCCCAAGAAGATTCAAGCCCCCGACCTGACGGGCGAGAGCCTGAATCTCTCGAGGAACTTCCTTGATCTCTCTGCCGGTCCTGACCCTCAGACCCTCATCATCGTAGAAACGCTTTTCATCAGCATCAATGCGATGAAGAAGCGATCTCGTCGCGGGATCCTTAGTCTGAATCTGCAAATCAACCAAGAATCAGCCTCCGATCACGGATAACCCGTGGGCTTCGCTAAGTTTTCGATGTAAGTACCGACCCTCGGGCTGTCGGTCCAGACCTGAAAACTGGTCACGATGTAGAAGATCATCGCGGCATCCAAGCCCCCATCCGTGGAGTTGTAGAGAGGATAAACGGTCTGCCCCCCTACTTCGTACAGGTCAATGTCTTTCGACACGGCCCTGCCCCAATGGGCCAAAGCGATGAAGTCGATCCGCTCTGGATTCCAATGGACGTTGGCATGAATCGGGATACCACTCATCGTTTTCTTCCCGTTGAAGAAAAGATCAACACCCTGCCTCGCGGAAGGTTGCTTAATGATCTCCGAGATAGTGATAGCCAGAGCCTCGTAGGCATCCTCTTGCTCCACGTTCATGCAGGCTTCCAGGCGATTCCGCATCAGGATCTCTCCACCAAGAGCCTTGCGGATCTTGTTGAGAGCCAGGCGAATGACACCAGTGGTCAGGGCTGCGCTAAGAGCGTCCACACGCGGGGTGCGGATCTCTGGAAAGGATGCCCTATCCAGATTCAACCATGTTCCAGTGGCGGCACCGTCCTGGTGGTACGGTACACCGAAGATTCCTACAGGGGCCGGGGGGGCCACACCATCGACAACGATCAGATCGGTAGCAATCGTTCCTGCGGGGAGCGCGTCAATCGTGATCTGCGCGTTCTCGTAGTCGATAGATTGGATTTCCAAGGATCCACGATCAACAGTCAGAGCGGCGTTGAATACCTGAACCGTCTGATTGTCGTACATCAGGTTAGCAAGGTTTGGAGTCCCTAAAGTTAGGACCGGGTCGGCTTCAACCGTGATATTCGCAAGAACAGCATCACCGGCTGTCTGCAAATACCGATCCAGGAAGTTTCGGAATTGGGCCATACCGTTGGCGGTTTCCCGCGTCACGGCGTTGGCGATGGCCTTTTCCCGACTGTTCGTGCTGTATTCGATTCGCTTTGTCAGCTCGACTGCAAACTTGAAGTCGATTGGAGCCAACTGCGCTACCTCATACCGCGTACCGGAACCACGGCCCAATGCTCCACCGTCAAAAGACGTTTGGCCGGCTTTACCGCCAGGCTTCATCTGGAGCGGGACACGCATATTCCGGCTTGACACTTGCTCAACATCGCCACGCCTGGTCAGCATCGAATAGAACGTGCCTTCCCGCTCATAGAGCAAGGGAAGCCGCTCGCGCACTTTTTCGAGCTGTAGCGCAACGGTATCGGCATTTACCATCTGAGGCATGATTCAAGCCCTCCGTTACGATAAGCGGCAGTCTCTACTGCTTGATTGGAATTTCGGTTCCCGTCAGGAGTTGTTCGTCCGTGACCTTGCTGTAATCGACTTTATCAGCCGAGGGCAAGGCTCCAGAAGGTTGTCCTGGGGGGCCTCCACTTCCAACATCAGCGTGAGAAGTTTGCCGCCGTTCCTGTTGTTGTTTGCTATGGGCAAGGTAGGAACCAGTCCATTCCTTGATGACGCTGCGCGAAACTTCTCCAAGGAGATTCTTCGCCCGGCTCACCACAATTCCGACGATGGATTCCAAATGCCTTTGCCCACGGTCCCCGTTGCGGAAGGCTCTCTTGAGCTGAACTTTTAGGGTGGGATTCTCACTGACCTTGATACGGATTTCCTGGTCAATATCTTCAATGATGCGCGCTTTGGCGCCCTTCGGCACCGCGCTATCTTTAAGCACTTTATCAACGTGAGCCGTAATAATGGTCCGTACCTGATCGTGGGTCTGATCTAAGGCCATGGCCTTGAATCCGTTTATTTCCTTGGCATCTAACGCCTGTTCTCGCTCCACAAGGTTGCTCTCTCGGAGAGATTCCCTTGGGGCCGTTTCCGGGCCACTGTACTGCTCTCCATTCAATCGACGCCATAAAACGTCTACTGCCGCTTTCAGGTTGGTGTCATTCGACTTGCCGGCCTGATCGTGGAAGTGGTGCAGCACATTTTCGGCAGCTTTGGAGTGAAGGTTATGGTAGGCCTTTTCGTCCTGGTTGTAGACCGCTTGCCAGAATTCGGTAGGGCCTTCGCCCCCCTCACCCGCCTTCTCAAAGGCTTCTTCAAAGGGCTCAAGCCGCGAAGCTACGTCGAGCATTTCCTGGGCGCTCTGGACGCCATTGGGAAGCAGCTCTTTCACTTCACGGGCCTCTGCCACTGTCGAAAAAACCTCTCGAAAGGCCTGGTCGCGGAAATACAGATCCCTGATTTTCGGACCTACGCCTTCTTCTTTGAACAGGGTTTTAATGTCGTCGGGAACTTCCCTATCCGCAATAGCTTCCTCGGTTTCCTCTGCCTCACCGTCAGGCTTTGCAGCCACATCGGTTTCGGCTTCTTCTTCTCCTTCGGCCCCCGCTTCTCCATCAGGTTTTTGGCCATCTGGCACCTCGGGTGGTGGTGATTCAGGTGGTTTGACCACCGGCTCGGTAGGTTTGGCTCCTGACTCAGTTGGCGATTCTGTGCCGGCTAATAGAGCCTCGTCGGATAAATTCTCAGCTCCCGCACTTGGAGCCGTTCCACTCGGTTGTCCCATGATTCCCTCTCTCCCGACTTTTCCCTTCTCAGGGCGGGGTGTTCGGATCCCCGTGAGTTCGTGATATGGGTTTATGCCCGGAATGACCGCCGGAGAAGGGATAGGTCTGACCGCCTAAAATCGCTCTCCGGCGGTCAGACCGAAACAATAGCCGGTAGTGTCGGCTGTGGAGATTGTAAGCACACAGGGCTGCCTTAAAGCAACTATTTTGCTTTTTGGCTCATTTCCAGCACATTTTTAACCTGTTCGTTGGCCGCTGTGCTGGCTTCCAGGCTTTTGAGGATTTCGACGGATTCCTTGTCCGAGAGGTCTGCAATTCGGTCAAGCTCGTACTGTAGCACCGGGACGATGAAGGCCTGGCGGTTGTCGTACTCGCACATTTCCACTTCGCCCTGGAGAGACTTAAAATCTTCATCGGTCATCACGACAAGGGTTCGCTTCTCGGCCATCGCCTTTTCGATATTCTTGACGATCCTGCGCCATACCTTTGCCAGTTTCACCTTCATCTTTGCGTGATTCTGCGAATAGGTGTTCTCGATGATGTTCCGGGTGATCTCAGGGCTCGGCGGGATGGCAGGGCCGTTCTCACCGGCAGACTTCTTGAGCCCTTCCAGGTCATAATCCAGTTCGATATTAAGCACTCTATTCATTACGGGATCCCCACTACAACGCTGGCATCGGTTCCGGTGAAAGCCGTGACGTTGAGCCGGTAGATGCCGGTCCTACCAACGTCATTACGAGCTGCCGGGGTGGCCGCGAAGTCGATTGATCCGATCACCGAGAAGGTCTGACCGCCATCCAGGGATACCTCAATGTCGCAGTTCAGGACGGTGAAGGTTCCCTTGGATTGAAAGGTCACATTCGTCATATCCATGGAAAAATCCTGGGGTAAGACGAAGCGGTTGGTAGCGTCCAGGCCGGTGCCTACTGCCGTGTCGATGGCCAGGAAATTGACTTGGCCTTTTCGGATGATCGGGGCTATTGTGTTTTCAACCATTTTGCTTCCTCCTACTCTACATCGTAAAAGAGACAATAATCCAGAACACGATGATGAATTTATTTACGTCAAAGGTGTTCATGGGGTAAGTGTTGACCAGATAGCGCCACTCCAAGTGTAGGCCTCCGTGGCGCTCCCGCCAGTGGGTTACATCGCCAACAGGGGGTACGGCAGCGTCGAAAGTCCAGTCCCTTGAGAGCGTTCCATCACCTAACATTATGCGGGGTCGATCTCCGATATTGGGTTGCCAAAGGTGGTCGTAACCGCTGCGGTCCAGGCCACGGTACTGTCATCTTCCTCGAACACCGAGAGCGTTCCGGCAACGATAGCTCTGCGGTTTCTGATGGCCCGGAAGGCGTCTTGGATGGTGCGGCCACCATCGGAGCCGGCCCCGATGTTCCGGGCCAGGATCCTGTCGGCTATCTCCCGCCCGAAGTCAATATCCATGGCATCGGCTGTGATCGCATCGGTGACGAAGCCGCCTACGGGGGCGTAAATCAACACCAAATCGTTGACTGCCGTGGTGAAAATACCGGGGTCGGCCTTCAAGGTCACGCCCCTAGAGCTACCCACATAATTCAAGATTGTGCCGTAAGTCTTTTGAAATCCCGAGGTTTGGTCGATAATTACGATCAAGCAGTTGTTATAGGCGTCATCATCCAGGGATCCACCGTTCAGGGTAAATAAAGTCTGAGAAATGTGGGACAGTATGGTGGTCTGAAGCATGAGCGTTCCACCAAGGGCCTCGCCCGTACTCCCACTGGCATCGTGATCGGCTTTATTCTCATCCCAAACAGCGTCAGCTATGTCGGCGGCTGTCGGGCCTCCCCCTCCACTGTCAGCGATGGCCTGGAGCGAATCAGTGGTCCGGTCAAAGACTTCCGTTCCATCGTCAGCAATTTGGTCGAAAATGGACCCGGAAACCACGGCGGTAGAGAAGGTCACGGAACGCTTCGTCAGCTCACTGATAATCAAGCCAGCCGAGTCTGCGGATCCGTGAGCGGATACAACGTCCTCGTCCCACACCGCGTCAGCGATGGCTTCAGCCGTGGCTGCCTGGAAGCCGAGGGTTACGTTGATGGTGCTGTTTGCCAAGAAAGAACCGGCGCTATCGTCAATCGAAACCGGAATCGTCCACCATCCCCCGTTGTCGGTAGTCGCTCCACTGACTGTGGCCTGGACAAAGTTCCCGCCGCCTCCGCTTTCTCTGGAAAGAAGGATCTTGTCGTTGACCGCCAGCTTGCCAAGAATCTCGTCGGCGTTGAAGCCGGTATTCGTGGTGGAGCTGATATAAATTTCAGTGATCGCAACGAAACTACCATTGTCGGCCTTTACGTCACCCGAGCCCGGATCCGTAGCCCCGGTGTCGGTATCCCATCGGTAGGCCGCCGTGATGAACCCACCACCCGAGAGAGGCACGTTCTCCAGGGCCTTGGCTGTGTACCGGGCCAGCCCTTCACCGTCATCCTCAAGTATTTCATTCCATAGAGCGCCGGCCACTCCCGGAATAGCTGACGGGTCGTAATTCACGGCAAACAGGTGATCCAGGTGGATGGCAACCAGGCCATCGTCAACCTGCGTTCTGACCTGGGCCGTGGAAATGTCGTTGAAATTGGTGCTGGCCGTAAGGATCCTGACAGTCTCAGCCCACACAGTTGCAGATATGGCGGCAGCAGTAGGATCATTGAAATTGGTATTCGCGGTCAGGATTCTCACTGTCTCGGACCACACAGCGGTAGATATGGCCGCAGCGGAAGGATTGTTGAAAGAGCCGACCCACAGAGCCGGGGCCGCTATGTCGTCAATGCTGGCCACGTTCACATCGGGAAGGCCTCCAGAAAGGACCACGGCACTCGCCAGGAAACTGCCCACGCTGACACGCCCATTGGCATCGAAGCCAGCGGCTCCATCGCCAAAGAGCGCATCGAAAATCACTTGCGGAAGCACCCACCAACTTTTCCAAAACGGCAGGAAGGTTGCGGGATCCTGCACGTTCAGAAGCAGCTCGCCCACGGTGTCGGTGTCGGCTACCGTGAAGTCATCGAAGTACCAACCGTCCGAATCGTGGGTGGAGTTCCCTGTTTCGCTTGACGCGGCGTAGGCTGCCCCATCCTTGGAGATTCGGCGCAAGGCCTGGGTGATGGTCAGGGCTTCTTCCTCGGTTACTCCGTCAGTGGCGTCTAGGAACGGCCCGAAACGGATGCTCTGTATGGTGCTTTGACGTAGAAAGGGCATATCAAATCACTTGATTCTGACGGCGTTGACGGTAACTGTTCAGGGCTACCGGGATCGGGAGCCCTCCGGGAGCAGCTTCTTCCTCAAGAGCATAGTACCCGATGATGGTGGCAGCTCCCGTATTCGGATCCCACTCAAAAGAGGGCGTCGAATCGGTAATCGCATCGGGAGTGGCTGAAGCCTGGATCCCGTTGGTGTTGAGATCCTGTGAAATCTGCAAAACCTCCGAGGCATGGGTGCGCGAGTGAGAATCGGTGGCGTCATTCTGTTGGGCTGTCTCGATACAGCTCTGCCCGTCACCCCCGTCATAGGCTCCGTGAGCTACACGGCAGTTGTTGGTGTTGGTTTCTGAAGTGCCTACGTCACAGGCCGAGGACAGCCAATAGAACTGAGGCGTGAACCCCAAATCAGGCATCTGTTGGGTGACAGGGGCCGCGCCTATGTCCTTGGTGAAAGTCCCAATGTCGATCCCGAGGGTGCCGTTGAAGGTCACGCACAGCACAAACCAAATATCCGCTCCCCCGGTGTCTGCCGTGGGTACGTTCTCATAGGTGAAACCATCGCTGTTCATGGCCAGAATCGTCACTCCCCAATCGGCAAAATTCAGGTCCATCTGGCCGGCAATCTGGTTCTCCACCAGGACGCTGCCCTTATCGGCCTGGTTATTGTTGCCCTGGAAAGCAAACAGTACCCACTCATCCGTACCGTCAGACACACCGAAGCTCTGATAGGAGTGTTCCGATTGATTGTTGACTGCGTTCCCGCTACAGATAGCCAGGACAATCTCGGGCTGGAAGCCTACTCCGGTGAATGGGCTACTGGCATCGTTTGAGGGTACGTTTCCGACAAAAGTTTGGCAATCATCGCCACCGAAAATCACGAAGTTGACAATCTGACCGGCAGAAAAACTCCCATAGGTCAGGGTCACATCGTTGGCGTTCATGGCCGCTGCCGTAATGGTGAGAATTTCGCTATCGTCTGTGGGATCTTCCAGGTCCAGAACCAGGGCGTCACTGTTGGATCGACGGGTGTTGACAAGGGAAGTCTGATCGGTGTTGTGAAGAACAGATCGGTCAACCGAGCCATCGCTGATCCCATGGTTCATTACCGAGTGGATCTGCTCGGTGTCCAGGAGAGTATTGTTGGTGCAGCACAGGTGGATCGCCTTGGCGTCATTCCCTTTATCCGTTATGTCGATAACGGTAGTTCCTGAAGCCGGCGTAATGAACTGCCCTGTCTTAATCCATCCAGCCATTAAGGGTTCACCCTCGGCCCCGAATAGAAGCTGGCTGTCACGATATTTTCATCCCCGTTGATGATGAACACCACCATTGTCGTCGGCCTGGGGGCTCCGGGCTTACCCGGTGCATCGGGGTTGAGCCAGCGGATCGTGAGGGAGTCCGAGAAGATGCTTTCATTCCCGCTCGTATTCCGGGCTGTCACGCGATAGACGTAATCCTGGGTGACGAACACCACGGGGCCGGGCTCGGTCCATTGGATCGGATCCGGTCCCTGCGCCACAGTGGCCACTTCAACGAAGGCAGGACAGTTGGGGGGAGCTGGCACCGGATCGGTGCAATCGGCATCAGCTCGGTAAACCCCGTAATCCACCATATCGGACTCGGTGTTGGCATCCCAATAGATCGGCAGCCCGAAGGTGTGATCCACGGTCTGCCCGGATACCTCCACGAAGATCAGAAGCAGAAAGACGATGATGATGGTGGTCAGTGTTCCTCGGCTCATTTTTTCCCCTTTGCTGGCGCTCTCGGCGGGGGCTTTTCCTGCTCTATTTGGAGCTTGCCGGCTGCTTCGGCCTGGGCCATCGCCGCGGTCATAATCAACTGTTTTTTCTCCGCTGCCGTTTCCTGCATTTGGATGGCTTCCTGGTGCTGTAGGGCATGGGCCTTGACGTTGATAAAACCCATCGGGTTCTGTTCCTTGGCCTTCTGGCCTTCTGAAGAATTGATCCAGATAGATAGCACTCCCAACTCGACGGGATGAACGTCGAAAACGTCAATTTCCACTGACGATTCAAAGCCTAGCTCTGACTGAATCGGCATTTCCTCAAGCATCTGCGTGATCTCTTTCCACTGTTTGTCGCGGCTGGTATCACCGGGTATTTCCAGATCGTCCAGTCCGAGCAAATCCTTGAGCATCTTCATGTTCTCGGGGTGCTGTAGAATCTGAGCGAATTCCTCGTTGCCGGATCCCAAAAGCTCCATGAGGGTTCGGCGTTTCTGGACCCAAGTTTCTGGGAACTGTTCGTCGGTTTCCGAGTAGACCGTTATTGCTCCTTGTAGGTCATCGAGTCGAATCAACCGACTGTCGTGTTCCTGCCCCAATTCGCTCATGGGGATCTCTAAATCCTCGTTCCGGTTGTCCCGGTAGACCATGACCCCCTTGACCATGCAGTTGTCCCAGAAGGTTTTGATGGCGCGCCAGAAGATGCCTTGCCGGCCAAGCGCCTGATCTCGGCTCATCGCATATCCACTGGCTGTGTCAATGTTTGCGGCAGAGCCGCCCATCAGCGATGGGAAAGCCCCAACTTGGAACTGGCCCATAGGGCCGGCAAGATCGTTGATATATCGGTAGGTTTCAGACGCCAGGGGCGTAGGTTGTGGTTGAAAAAAGGCGTCCCGGACCCTCCCCGTTGCCGGTGGCGTGACGGGGTAGTGACTCCCAGGTTCGGCGGTGGTGTCCTCGATGGCATCGAAGTCCAGGACGCTATCATCGGCATAGATTGGCGGGATGCCGAATTCGATATTCTCTACGACTAAATTGTTCAGGGTGTTGTAACGCTCTTGGATGGACACCAAAGCGGTCCCGATGGCCGGCCTGTTCTGCCCGTCACCGGGCATCGCGTTCATCACCGTCCAGTGGTCATCCATGTTCTCATTCCGGGCCTCGGCAAACTGATCGGCAGCGAAAGCGCAGTACACGCCATCCGGGAAAAGTCGGTACAGCTCGTTGCGGATAGCCTCATCAGCGATCCCCTCAAAAACATAGGGCCGTAGCCAGCAACGGTCAAAGGTAATCAGGTTGGCCGATGGGGTGCCGGCCTCGTCATAGATGCCGCTGTAGTGGAGCCGCAGCCGCACCTGGCGCTCGTAGGTATCCTCGCCACCTGAAGGCGTTTCCTGAGAGATTTTTTCCCGAATATGGGGGTAGGTTGCCTGAAGTTTTGCCCTGTGGATCTCCGTAGACCAAATCAGATAGGGGAATTCGTGTTGGGTGTTGCACCACATCGGGGTTCGCACTTCCAGGGCTCCGAAAACGTCCAGTACCTCCTGGCCCTTCGCTATCCGCTGGCTGCCAGTCTGCTGCGGAACCGTGTAGGGCTCCGGGGTCATCAGGGAACTTTCATCCAGGGGGGATCCGCACTCGGGGCAAAGATTGTCCTGGGGGAAGTCGCTCATTGGCGTTTGTCCACCACACTCGGGGCAAGAGTACGCGGCTTCCTCTCCGGGGAGCTGAATTTGCTGTTCTCCGTATTCCGGTACGTCCTCCCATCCGAATCTCAGGCCATCCTGAACGTAGCGCATATACCCGGCAACCTTGCCATCGGTCCAACAGAAGTAGCCGATCCGCTCCATTAGTGCGCTGGCCTCGTTGTTCCGCTGGATCAATTTGATGACTTCGTTCCCGACCTTGGCCGTGGTCACATCTTCGGGCTGTTTGCTGGATTGTGGGAAAAGGCGTGTTACCGGCTTACTCTGTGATAACACAGAGATTATGGAGAGGCCAAAGGCCTGGTAGATGTTGGTGACGAAGCTGTACCGAGGCATCTGATCCGAGATAAAATCCCGGTTGTAAAGGGTTTCAAAGGGGAATCTCCACTCCTGATCCGACTCGGCCCACCAAATGTTCTGGATGCCCTTCCAATACTCTCTGGCTTGCTTCGCCTTCTTCACTTCCTCGCGCCTGGCCGAGAGAGTTTCGTCCTTCATTTCCGCGATGATGGAGCGCAGCGATGACTTGATTGCGTCCGGGAGAGCTTCCATGAACTTCCCGTAGCCGGGGCCGCTCAGTGGGGCGTCAAGTTCTCCATCTATATTCCCCAACGGGTATGAGGCAGTTGTGAGTCCCATCGCCTAACGTCCCATTCCAAAGAGGCTTGAAAGGATCCCAGGCCTACCACCACCACCGGCGGCAGCCGTTCTCCTGCTTCCAGCCCCGCCCCATCGCGCACCACCACCCCCACCAATATCCCTGGGCTGTGGCCGCTGTGGCTGTCTGAATTGGGACAGGAAGGATTCAACGCCACCCCCGGCAGCCCCCGCTCCCCTGCCTCTGGACTTTCTCTTGCTCCCGCCCTTACCACCACCAATAGGGGCCGCTTGTGAAAAGGCTCCTCGTCTACCCATGTTTCCTCCCAAAAAGTTTCTTCTTTTTCCGACTGTTGGCTATTTCGGGAAGCTCGTACATCGCGTGACCCTTCATCTTGCCGACGATCTCTTTGGCGATGGCTATGGGCATCCCGTTATTCTTGCGGCCTTTGCCGGCCAGGACGGAATGAGCGTACCTGACCTGAGTTCGGGAATGAGGCATCAGTAGCTCATCGACTTGGCGCCGTGGCTGCCATGGCTACTGTGGCTCATCGTTTTGCCCTTGTGGCGGTGGTCGTTGAAGGCCATCTTCACGAAGGCTTGAACTTCGCCAACGGTGTTGAAAACCTTGACGGTGGGCTCCATGTAGGCCATTTCCATCGACCCGTTCTTCTTCATTTTCTTTTCATAGGGTTCTTCCCAATGACACTTCACGACGAAGCCGTTTTCCGCGTACTCGATCTCCAGCCGGTTAATCATGTAGCCGGCCTTCTCGTAAGCTGCGGCCTTCTCTCCGTAGGCCTTCATCGAAGCATCTTTCTTGCTCCCCCCGCCCTGCATCATCTTCCCGTAGGCTGGATTCGCGTAGTGATCGCCCTTTTCATTGTGCGGCATTTGTTTTCATGGCCTCCTGTTTTTTCCGGTGGTCCCGGATTTCTTGTTCCATGGCGGCAGCTTCTCTATGGCTCTCCCGCTCAAGATCCCTTCTCAATTTGGCATGGGTTCCGGCCCCTACAACCGCCCTCATTTCTCCAGGCTCACGCGGCTGCTTGCCCACACTCCGCAGACCTTTCCCCCTGGCGCCCAAGTCCTGTAGATCGGGTGAGGGTATTTGCTGGATGCCCTTGCTGGCCAAGAGGGTGTGGTTGAGCCCGGCGATCTCCATGCGAATACGCACGATCTCCGTTTCCAGATACCGGACATATCTCGAGCGGAACAGGTCGATGAATCCGTTGATGAATTCCAGTAGCCTCATGGCTACTCTCCGGCCTTTTTCTTCGTGACTTTTTTCTTGTTGGTTTTCTTCTTGGGTTCTGCCTTGGGGTTTGGATCGTAGGAATCCAGTTCCATGACACAACCGCGCTTCTCTCCAATTTTCACCCGGAACAGCTCTCCGCGCATCCTGCCAAAAATGTCCTCCGCACCGTCAACGCGAACGACAACGATGTTGGCAGTTTTGCCTTCGATCTTGGCTATGAGGCAGTCGTGGGATTTATTGGCGAGGTCAACGTAGGTGGCTGCTTGGCCGACTTCCATGGCGTTTCCTCCAGTGGAAAACGCCGACACTACCGTAAACTTGCGAAAGGATGCGCTCCCCGGATAAACATGAAAACCGGGGAGCGCGAATGGAAAACGTCAAACCCAAAACAGGCTTCAGGCTATCACGGGATCTCTGACAGAATCAACCACGGAGCCGGGGAGAGCATGAACGTGCCTGTTCACTAAGCACCTCCGCTCGATAGGACTCATATTAAGCCCGTCGCTGCTTCACAGCAGGGAGACTCTCCCCGTCAACTTGTCGGGTATCGGTTCAATCCTTTTCTTTGCCGCCCATACCGCTTTGGCATACGCCTGGCTTGCCGGCTGCGCTTCTTGTTCTTCGCTGTCTCCTGCATCACCTTCATCATAGCCTCATTCGGATCCTCGATGGGCTTAATTATCTGCCGCAACCGGCTATCGAAGGGCTCGGCCTTCGGCGCATAACGGCTCTTGAGCCCGTATCTGCAAGAATCGTAGGGATCGTCACCGTCAATTTTCATCACATCTTCGACGTTTTTATCGTCCCGGATCATCATGGGAAGGCACTCGATGATCTCCTTACAGTGGCTCCCGATTATCCAGCGCCCATCCCTCATCATCTGGTACATCAGCATGGCCCCGCCGATCCGGTCATTGTTGGCTGGCCGGCAGATAGGGAACTTCGCTTCCCGGAAAATCATGTTCATCTGATCCGCAATCGTGTCAGGCCCCTGACGCCGGGCAAACGCATCTGGCGCCAGGTACACCGTCTGGATCTTCTCCTTCTCCTGACTCCCGCTCCGCTTCACGATCTCGTAGGCCAAATCCTCCGGTGTGAGCTTGGCCTTGACCAGTTCCCGATAGGTGTAAGTGGTCCCTGAATCGCTCTGACAATGCCAATAAACCGCTGAAGGGTGGATATACCCCCAATCCACAGAAACCCACCTTGGCCACCAGGGCTTCATGCCCATTTCCTCTGGCCGGCAGCACATCGTCGCTCGATCAAAAATATCGAAGTACACACCCCCCAAAACGTCCCAACGCCCTTCCAAGAGAGCTGCCCGTAGGTGGTTGGGTAGGGCTCTGAGCTTCGCCTTGTAGACCTCATCGTTGGCGTAAACAGGGTTATCTGAGAGCAAGGCAGGGATGAATTCGTAGTCGTCCGGGTCGTAGGCTGCCGCTTGCCCCTCATCCATACCCGCCGGCGGCACCTTGTCCAGCCACATGGCCTTTACCCACCCAAAACCCGGTCCTACCGGATTGGTGGCTCCCGCCATCTTCCCGCCCATGTGAGGGCTCCGGTTCCACCCTGAAAGTGTCACCCACTGAGCCAGCGTGAACTGGGTCAGCTCGTCCCATCCCACGAAAGCCCACTCACCCCCCTGATACTGCCAAACGTCATCATCCGTCTTGCAATATCCGAACTTCGTTACCGATCCATTGTGCCAGGTAACTATCTGTTTTTGAGTGTTATAGCTCTTGTAGGCCTCCGGTGGGATAAGGCGCCGAAAATTCAGAATGATCGACGCTTCAAGCTCAGGGAAGGTGCGGCGTAGCACCATCGTATTGATGCCAGCGTGGACGTTGGCAGCTAAATCAACCGCCTCCATCAGCAACGCCCATGACTTACCAGGCCCCGCAGCTCCCCCGAAAAGGCGGTACTTCGACTCTGAATCGTGGAATACCTGTTGCTTGGGAAAGGGCTCGTAGGGCTGCAAAAGCTCAACACCCTGCCGCTTATCCTCGATAAGCCGCTCTGTGCCTGACTTTCCTGCCGCTACAACGGGGTCTGACATTTTATCCTCCCAAGTTTGAACAGATACACCCGGTTTCCCTCTACGATCTCCAGACAGTCAGAAAACAGAAGTTCAGCCTGATAGACTCCCTTACAGTCCCTTTCAGGCTGGCGTTCCCCATTCTCCCAATGCTCGTAGTCGTGCCAGGTCGTAACACATTTCCACATCGGCAGCCACCCGGCCACCCGGAACACCCCCTGCCCCTTGTAAACGATCAGAGCGTAGTTCCGGCTCAACTTCGGCTCTATGGCATCTTCCTCATGGAGAAACAACCGCCCATCCAGCCAGTCCGTAGCTCGAACCTCGCAGTTATCGCCCACATCAGCCTCATGGCGGTTCCGGTAATCAACGTAAGTCGTCCGGTCCAGTGGCGGCATCCCGAAGGCGTGTCGCAGACAGAACTCTGACACCGTTCCCATCCTGCGATGCCGCTTGCTGTCCGGCAAAGGCTGGCCCCACTTCCCCTTCCGCTCACCATGGAACTCCGTCATCGTATCCGCAATAAAAACCGCTTCACGGACCTGTTCGATGGGTAGCTCCATGTTCCCCCGAATATCTGGCGGCAACCTCGGTTCAGGGCCTCCTTTCATGCGTTCCCTCCACCCCCGCACCCTCTCGCTGTATCGTCCTGAAATTCAACACTCCCAACGCGCTTTTCAAATTCGTGATCGCACTCGCGTTCTCAGAACACGCGAACCCGCTGTCCTGGTAGAACTCCAGCCGAATCAACGCCGCCTTGATAACTGTCTCCACAAACGCCCCATTCGGCTTCTTCCTCTCCGCTCCCCGCCCAAGCGGCCCATTCTGCCAACTGATCTCAAGCCCTACCGCCTTTACCTTCCCTCCCGCCGGCTTCCCGTCCTTCAGCTTGTTCTCCAACACTTCAAAATCTTGCAACATCCCTTTTTCCCTCCAGATAATCGGAACCCTGATCCCACGGCTGCGACAGAACCCGTCTACCGCATACCGCAACCTCACCAATGCCTTCTCGGCCCTCT
>Ga0114948_10000020_pt1 | contig 40331 bp, 41 predicted proteins | sample CR04metaG_FD_83877 | JGI IMG/M metagenome (GOLD analysis project Ga0114948, IMG submission 83877) | Deep subsurface microbial communities from Mariana Trench to uncover new lineages of life (NeLLi) - CR04 metaG | ecosystem: Environmental > Aquatic > Marine > Ocean trench > Sediment | place...
ATCTCACTAGCTATTGTTAATAACTCAACGTCTGTGATGTGTTTCCCTTGATCGCCCAAATATTTTATCTTATCAAGAATTTGCTTTGCCTGTTCTTTGTCTGGTTGAACTCCAAACTCCTCAAGCATTGCACACATACCATGAATTCCCGCATGTTTTCCTACCTGAAGCCATCTTTTTCTACCTACAAGTTCAGGACTAATAGGTTCATAGGTTAATGGATTGTTAAGTATACCATGAGTATGAATTCCAGATTCATGTCCAAAGGCGTTTTCCCCAACTAGTGCCTTGTTTGGTTGAACTGGCATACCAATTAATTTTGAAACAAATCTTGATGTATCATACAACAATTCTGTTTTAATACCAGTCTCATATTTTTGATTAAACTGGAGACATTGTAAGGACATAACTAGCTCCTCCAAAGAGGCATTTCCTGCTCTTTCACCTATTCCATTTATTGTTACATGTGCACATTGTGCACCCGCTTGGATTCCGGAGATTGCGTTTGCTACAGCTAAACCAAAGTCATTATGACAATGGACACTTATTGGAAGTTTTGTAGCCTCTATTGCATCTTTTGTTATTTCGGCTATGTATTGGGGGGTAGAATATCCAACAGTGTCTGGAATATCTATTCTATCAGCCCCTGCTCTTGTAACTTCACTAAACACTTTTTTCAAAAATTCTCTGTCACTTCGGGTTGCATCTTCAGCTGAAAATTCCACTTGAAGCCCTCTAGATTTTCCATATTCTACAGCTTCAATGGCTTGAGTAAGTACCTCATCTCTACTGAGTTTTAGCTTGTATTTCAAATGAGTGTCTGAGGTAGCAATAAATGTGTGAATGTAATTTAGTCCTGAATCGACTGCAACATCAATATCTTTTTTGTTGGTTCTAGCTAAGCCACAAATCTCAGCGGATAAATTTGCACTTGTAATCATTTTGATTGCTTGGAGTTCACCATCAGAAATAATTGGAAATCCCGCCTCTATGGCATCAACTCCTAATTCGTCTAACTTTTTTGCAATAGTTAACTTCTGTTCAGGGGTTAAAGAAACTCCTGGAGATTGTTCTCCATCCCTTAATGTAGTATCAAAAATTCTTACTCTCATGCCCCTTCCCTCTGTAAAGCTGCAATTCCAGTTCTTGCTGTTTCGATTATTCCAAAAGGTCTTGCTAAATCTTCAAAGGCTTTTATTTGATCAGGGGCTGCTGTTAGTTCCACCATCACAGAATCCTTTTTTACATCATGAACTTTAGCGCCATATGAATTTGCTAATTTGTTAATCTCCATACTGTCACTTGGAGTATTGATTTTTATCTTAAAAAGTATCAATTCCCTATAAACGGATTTATGCTCATCTAGTTGTTTTACTTCTACAGTATCAATCATCTTGTCAAGTTGTTTTACTATTTGTCGTATCTGTTTTTCATCACCATGAGTACAGATTGTAATTCTAGAAAATTCAGGATCAGCTGTCACTCCAACTGAAATGGTATCAATATTGAAGTTCTTTGCTCTGAAAAGGTGTGTAATCTTCCATAGTATTCCAGGTTTATTTTCAACAAAAATTGAAAGTATTACCAACATTGTAATCACTATGAAGGCAATATCATGTCCTTTAATGGGGTTCCTGGTGCTACAAAAGGCAACACATCTTCCTCAGGATCAATTGGAATATCGATAACGGTAGCAACATCACTTTTTAAACCCACCTTTATTGCATTCTCAAGCTCATCAAGAGATTGGGCTCTAATACCTTGGGCTCCATATGATTCAGCTAATTTTACATAATCAGGACAATTTTGTTGATCAACTCCTATCATTCTTCTATCATAGAATGTTCTCTGCCATTGTGCAACCATGCCAAGACTATAGTTGTTTATCAAAAATACAATCACTGGAATGTCTTCTAATACCGAAGTAGCTAACGAATTCTCTGTCATGTTAAAACTACCATCTCCAGCAATATCAATAACTGGCACATCAGGTTTTGCAACTTTGGCACCAATTGCAGCTGGAAAACCCCAACCCATAGTTCCTAATCCTGTTGAGCTAAAGAATGTTCCTGGTTGAATGACATCAAAAAATAGTGAAGCCCACATTTGATGTTGGCCAACCTCAGTAGTAAGAATAGTTTCATTTGGAATTGTCTCTCTTAACTTTCTTAGAATCTTTGCAGCACTCATCTCGCCGGGATGAATTTTCAAATTTTCCCGCCAGTAATCTCTGACTTCGTTTACATGTTTCAACCACTTGTTATAATCGGACTTTTTGACTACTTCTTGAGTAAGCTTCTTTAGCATAATCCTCAATGAGACTCTGACGTCTCCAACCACCGCTACCTGAGCTGTTTGATTTTTTCCAATCTCTGCGGGGTCAACGTCCATATGAATAATTTTCAATCTCTTCTCAAATTCTTCAAATGTCCCCACTGAACGATCTGAAAATCTTGTACCTATTGCCAAAACACAATCAGCTTCTATCATGAGCTTGTTTGCCTCAGCATGCCCATGCATCCCTATTGGTCCTAGTGACAAGGGATGGTTTTCTGGGAAGGCACCTTTTCCCTTGAATGTTGTAACTACAGGAATCATTAACATTTCAGCAATTGCTTGAAGCTCAGCAAATGCTGATGAAATGATTACTCCGCCACCTGCTAAAATAATTGGTTTCTCCGCAGAAAGCAAAATTTGAATCGCTCTTTCAATTTCAGGAATAGCAGGATCAGTCCAGGGATGATATCCTCTAATCTTCACAACATCCGGAAAAATCATTTCAGCTTCATTTTGTTGTACATCTTTTGGAATGTCAAATAACACTGGTCCTGGCCTTCCACTTTCAGCAATATAGAAACCTTTCTTCACTACTTCAGGAATTTCTGCAGCATTCCTTGGTTGGAATGAATACTTGACACATGGATTTGACATTCCAATGATGTCACTTTCTTGAAATGCATCACGTCCAATCATAGCAACTGGAACTTGGCCTGTTACTGCAATCATCGGTGAAGAATCTGCATGAGCAGTGGCTAATCCAGTCACTATATTCGTTGCACCCGGTCCTGATGTTGCAAAACAAACGCCAGGCTTTCTGCTAACTCGTCCAAAACCATCTGCCATATGAGCAGCAGATTGTTCATGTCTAGCTAGGATATGACGGATATTACTTTTGTATAACTCATCATACATTGGAAGGTTTGCACCACCGGGTAGTCCAAAGACTTGCTTTACGCCTTCTTTTTCCATTGCAAGCATCAAGGCCTTTGCGCCAATCATATTTTCTATATTATTCATCAAACATCAAGTCCATAATTTTAATCGTTAAAAATGGACCACACTTTACAGTATCAGGTCAACTAACAGTACGATACTCAAATTGCCAGTTGTGAGGGTGGTTTTCATTGTGGTCAATAGTGACGTCTGATGACAATTAATAAACATTGCGAGAAAAACGCTCGTGATTTTTTAGGAAAAACACCCTGTAATTTTTTTTCTATTGCAGAAGACTTAAACTAACTCTTTGCAGATAGGCATTCGGTTTTGTCAGGGAAAGAACAAATCATCAATACGATTGAAAAATTCTTTGAGGCTGGAAAAAGTAAGAACTTTGCAATATTGCGTGAAATTCAACTTGATGATTCTAGATTTTCAAGTTTTAGTGATGTTCCACCCTATGACCTAAAAGACTTTGCAACTACTATAGTATTAGAGGAATTAAGGTTTGTAAGTATTTCAGATTATGATTATCAAATAAAAAATCCTAAAATTAGCGTCTTTGATGATACGGCAATTGTTGCCTTTGAATTACTTCAAAAAGGGATGCTGGTAGATAACAAAGCATTCACAGGTGAAATCATAACATTTGATGAAAGAGCTACTTTTGTTTTGATAAAAAAACCAACTTGGAAAATAGTTCATATTCATCTATCACAAATTAATTAAATTAGTATTAGATTACTGCAATTCGTAAAAAGTAATTGTACCAATACCGCCTCCTTTCCAACAAATCAGTCATTATATCTACGTTATCAAATTAAGGTAAAACAACTTCATCGTTATTTATGTTCATTAACAGTTCGTATCAAATGTAAATTAAATGAACAAAAACGAAATCTGAATCTAATAAACTGCTCAAAAATGCCATTTATTTTTGATCTTGATTTGAACACTATTGGTTAACGAGATTGTCGCCTAGAACACCCACATTCCACATAAACCACTTTGAACTCTCCACCTGTTTTGATATTATGTGATAATGGTTTACGACATTGTTGACATTCTACAAACCCATGATATTCTTCAACTTGAACCATCTTGTGTTCCCATGATTTTTTTTCTTCGTTCCAATACACAGAATTGATTTCAGTTGGATCAGTCATGCCAATTTTTAGAAAAATTAGAACATAAGCATATAGGCTGTGTCATGCCAATTGTGGTAAATAAAACCATCATATTTCAAAGTTTTTGAAAAAGCCTCACAAAATTCAGTATGTAAATTAGTATTAAATCGAAATTTTTGGAAAAGTTTTAAAGATTCTACTTTTTTTGTTTTGTTGGTTTTTGTTTATTGTTTTGTTTTTGAGAGATTGCAAGGGGTTTTTGTGGCTCTTTTACAAGTTTTTTAAACAGATCATAAGCCTGCTGAACATTGGCATGTTCATGCACAATTGATCGTACTGCTTTTATCATTGGAACAGGATTATCAGATTGCCAGATATTTCTGCCCATATCAACTCCTACTGCTCCAGCATTTATTGCATTAAATGTTAATTCTAATGCCTCTCTTTCTTTAAGTTTAGGACCTCCAGCAATTATGACTGGTACAGGACAAGAGGACACCACCTTTTCAAAATCTTCACAATAATACGTCTTGATAATATGTGCTCCAAATTCTGCTGCAATTCTACACGATAGTGAAAGATATCTTGCGTCCCTTTTTTCAAGTTCTTTTCCAACAGCTGTAACTGCAAGAACTGGAATGCCATATTCTTCAGCTTCATTTACTAAATTACCTAGATTGACAAGTGAATTGTGTTCATATTTTGCTCCAATGAAAATGGACATTGCAAGAGCACTAACATTTAGCCTTATGGCATCCCTTACACTTGTGACAATTTTTTCATTGGATAAATCTGCACCAATAATACTACTTCCACCAGAAACTCTGAGGACTATAGGTACCGGAAAACTTGCATCAACAGATGTTCTTAAAACACCTCTGGTAAGCATGATTGAATCGCAATACTTTAACAAGGGTCGAATAGTTTTTCTTGGAATTTCTAATCTTTCAGTAGGTCCTAAAAAATAACCGTGATCAACTGCCAGCATTACTGCCCTGTTGTCTTCTGGTTTGATTATTCTTGAAATTCTATTTTTTAACCCCCAGTCCATTTTCTTTGATTTTGAAGAAAAGGTGATAACCTTTCTTAAGCCTTTCTTATTTAGTGATGATTATCTTCATAGTGTCTGAACCATTGTGAGCATGATCAAATGCCTTCTGACTATCGGCTATAGAGTATCTATGAGTGATTAGATTTTTCACATTAATTCTTGAAGATTCTATTAACTGCAACGCTTCTTTTGTGTCGTGATCAGACGCGGCATAACTCGTCGTTAGTGTGATCTCTTTTGAGTAAACTTCACTCATATCAATATTCATTGTGTCACCTTTAGTAGGAACACCAAACATCATTACACTCCCGCCTTTTCTTACAAGATCAAATGCATCCTTCAAAGCACTTAGGTTGCTGGTAGCTACTATTACAACGTCAACCCCTCTATTTTCAGTTTCATTAAGAATTTTTTCTTTTCTTGAGGAATCCTTTGAATTAATTGCTTGAGTGATCTGAAATTTTTTTGCAAAATCTAAACGAAAATCATTTATCTCGAGGCAAAAAATCTTTTCAAATCTTTTTTCTTTTGCAATCATCACATGCATCATACCAGTTGGACCTACACCGAAAATTGCAACCGAATCTCCTCTATTGTAAGAAAAATTATTCCAAGATCTTACACAACATGCAAGTGGCTCAATCATTGCCGCCTCATCAAAACTCATAGTATCTGGAATTTTGAGCACACCTCCATGATTTACATTCCAGTCAGGAACAAGAAACTCTTCAGCTAAACCACATGGGGATAAATTCATCTCATAATATTTTGGGCACATTGTTTCATTTCCATGGTTACAAAAATGACACGAATAGCAAGGAACATGATGGTGAGCAAATACTCTATCGCCTTTTTTGAAATTGGATACTTTTGAACCAACCTCAGAAATTATGCCTGCAGGTTCGTGACCAAGCTTCAAAGATGGTTGACCATATTTACCAAAAACTTTTTCCAAATCAGAGCCACATATTCCACAAGATTCCATCTTTACGAGGATATCGCCAGGGCGCAATGATGGTTTTTCAACATCATCAACTGAAATTATTGAATTATTTTTTACAAAAGCTGCTTTCATGTCCCAATCAATCTTATTATGTATATTAAAGAATTTTCGAAAAATTCTTCGGCTATACGCCAAGGATTTTTTTTAACATGAGCCTATAATCAACATCAACTTTTTTGCTTCCAACAGAAGGTAATGAAAATACAAGCGTCTCTTTTTCGGAACGCAAGGTTGTTAATTGATCATTAATGGGCTCTGAGATATCATCACTAACTAAAACTAGGCCAACGTTTGAATCATCAGCTAATTTTTTAATTTCTTGTAGAGCTTTTTCAGGAGTCTCAGAAATGACACCGGAAACCCCCGCCAATTGAAAGCTAGTAACAAATGCCTTACTGCCAACCGTTACGATTTTCACAATCTTAATGTTTTACGTACTAATTTAACCCTTTTTAGGAATAAAATGTGTTCAGGAAAGATTGATTTAGTTTGATGTGTTAGAAAACCTGTGACAGAAATTGATTCTGAAAAAGATGTTTATCTTTTTATCCATGGGCGAATGGACCAGCAAGAAAAATATATCAAGGCTTTGTTAACAAAAGGTTTTTCAAAAGAAAAGATAATTACTGCGATGCCAGACAAAGTTGGTTTAGTTGACGATTATATGGCAATGGTGTGGATGCCACCAAATCCAGACCATATCAAAATTCAAAAAATTACTAAAGTAGAAGAAGTTAAATCTGAAGACATGACTGGATTATGGAAAGGAGTTTCAAAAGATGACCTGTTTACTATCCCGCTAGAATAAACAATTAACTAAATCCTACTCCAAATTTGTCTGTTTCTTGTAAAGGGTCGCCCGCATCGACGTTTTGAAGTTTAAAATAAACCAAGGCCTCGTACACTAGCTGCAAAGCTGCTTCATCACTTATTTTGAAATTTGTTTTTGCAAAGTCATGATATTTTTTTAGTTTATTTGGGTCTTGTTCATCTGGTGATAATTTGTCTTCACTCATTAAGGACGACAGCTTTTCGATTTGAGAATTGTATTTTGATTCCGTCACACTCGATGATTCATCTCATAACAAGTCAGATATCAAGCTTGATAAAAAATCCCCATATTCATCATCAGAGAATTTTATGATCTCAATTTTATTCTCACTTTGAGCTAGTTTTACAGACTCTAAATGATAGCATTCTTTTTTCGCATTTAATTTACTATAGTAGAAGCCAGGACATGAACAAAACTCCATTTCAGGAAAAAGCCAATACTCTTCACCCTTTCCCACCACTGTCCAAATTTTCTTGTTGCTTGGTTCAAAGACATGTAGTTTTACACGTTTTTCAGAAACAGTTGATTCTACTTTGTTTGAATCCTTGTTCATAAGGATTTAATTTCAAACGTTTTGTATATTTTTGATGGTAGAAACAAGATTAGTTCCATCAAAACCTGCCTTAATTTTGGAGGGCAAGTCAAGAAATCTTATTGTTACAGATTTGCATATTGGATTTGAAGCCAATCTTTCTTCCAAGGACATTTTCGTTGGAAAGAACACTACAATAAATGAGACAATTTCTGAGGTTTGTAAAATCATCGATGTTACAAAACCCGACTCGTTGATTCTTTTGGGAGATGTAAAATCAAGTATTAAATCAATCTCAAAAAATGAAATGGACGAAGTTCCTTTATTTTTTGAAAAGGTAAGCAAAAAAGTAGAAATTGTTTTGATCCCTGGTAATCATGATTCAAACATCCAAAGATTGGTTCCAGAAGGAGTTACTCTTGTTAGCTCTACAGGATTGGTGATAGAAAATACGTTACTGACTCATGGACACACTATGCCATCAGACAATTTTGCGCATGTAGAAAAAATAATCATGGGCCATGTTCATCCAGTTTTTTTTTATGAGGGTTCTGTGTTAAACGGACAAAGAGTATGGATATCAATTAAAACAGAAAAACAAAAAATTTTTTCTTCAAGATCTGGCGAAATTGAGATCACAGTAGTTCCTTCTTTTAACAAATACTTTTACGTAACTCGGAAAAGGCAATACAAAAAATCTATTTCTCCAATAATTAAAAAAATTAAAGAAAATTCCTCAGCAAAAATTGTGACATTAAATGGTGCAATCATTGGAAATGAATCAATGATTACTCAGGTGCTTTAAGATATTACATCGTATAGCTCTAAGGTATTTTTCGTCGTCTCATTTTTTTGTAGTTATTGTAACCCTCGACAAGTGTTTTTTATTACTGATTTAAGTTTTATAAAATATGATCACACTTGAAGTGTTCATGTAATATCTAAAAAGAAAACTATTGCTTCTTTGATTGTTTTTTGTGCATGCTCTGCTTTTTTTAATTTTTTTTACAGAGCTTTGAATTCTTCATTCCACTTATGGTAAGCATGAATCATTTCTGCAGAGACGCTTGGTTTTCTTCTAGTCATTATGGCTCTAAAATCCACCATTGTTAGATTGGTTGGTTGAAGCGATTGATCGCCCTCCACAGGTTCTTTGTAATTGTCAGAATTGAACAGCTCATGTACTTTTTTGAGTTGTGCTGCTTGACAAATATCTCTGATATCGCTTGCACTGTAACCATCAAATAGCTTTGCAAGTTCTGTTGACTTTAATTTGATATCTTTTTTCAGTGGGGACGTGTAAAGATCAAATAATTTTTCTCTAGCTAATTGGGTTGGGAGAGAAACATAGATTCTTTTTTGGAATCTTCTTAAAAACGGCCAGTCAAGACTCCATGGTTTGTTTGTAGCCCCAAAAACATATAACTTCAAATTCTTTCCTTTACCCTCAATTCCATCCATTTCTGAAAGGAATTGATTTTTGGTTCTTATTTCACCGCCTACCTCATTATTTCTTGTACCTAAAAGAGAATCAACTTCATCGATAAACAATATTACTGGTTTTCCTTCCTTTTCTGTGTAAGTTCTTGCCATTGCAAACAGCTTTGCGACATTTTTCTCAGCTTCGCCAAGCCATTTACTCATCATAGAAGCTGCATCAACATTAATGAAATATCCATCAATCTCACTTGCAGTAGCAGCTGCAAGAATAGTCTTACCACAACCAGGCGGACCATAAAGAAGTATTCCCTTTGGCCAACCTAAGGGAAATAAATCTGCTCTTTTTGTTGGATAGATTATTGATTCACGTAATGCATTTTTTGCATCATCTAGTCCAACAACCTCTACCCAGCTTACGTTTGGTTTTTCTTTTAAAATAAGATCTTCAAAATCATTTTCCCCTTGTTGTTTCTTCAGATTGGTTTTTTGTTCTTCTGGCGAGGCTTTGGGATCAATTGCTGGCTCAACACCATGTGTTTGTTGAAGTGCCTTTATTCTATTGTGGTATGATAAGGTTCTTTCCTTATAGATTGGATTTAGCTTACTACTTGGATATAATCGCATTATTCTTACAAGGATATCAATTGCCTTTTGATAATTTGTTATAGCCATGCCTCTTGCTCCTTGCGAATCACACTTTATTGCATCAGAAGCATATTTGCTGGCGCTTTTTTCTAATTCCTGTGGGGCTAAACTCATTTAAATCACCTGTCCAGTCTCAAGTGTAGAATTTTGTTGGTATTCTTGGGTGTAAACACCAGTAGAATCTTTGGTTAAATTATTTGAACAATTTTTGGGAATAATTTGTTCATGATTGGCATGAGTTTTTTCTGCTTCAAAATCAAACTCATCTGAAACTTCACCCTGTAGGTCTTTGAGGCGTGACATTGTGCCTTCTGCCGAATATATTAATTCATTGATTTCATCATCCAATGCCTCAACAGAGTAGGCAGACTTGTTTATTATTTCAACAAATTCTTTCAATAAGCTGTGAAATTCTTTTTTAACTTCATGTTTAGTCAAAATTAAATCGGCAAGTCGTAGTATTTCATTCAAATCAAGTAATTCGTCAGTGGTTAAATTTTCTACCATCTGATTGGATTTTTCAGTAGATTTTAACCGTTTATCTACCAAGGAATAGATTTTTCTGATCTTTTTTAAATCCTTTTTGATATTTCCTTGCGGCTTTAAAATAGTCAAGTATTTCGTGATTTGTGAAAATATACATTAGGACTCTGCTTGTTTATTTAGAGTCCACTATCAATTTTGCTCCATCTAGCCTAGTCAAATAATGTATTAGTGTTCTTGGCCCCATGTTGTGCTTGTTTTTAACCACAGTAATATCATACTGCAGGTACAATTTCTAATTTTTTTGAGTACTTGTACAAAGGAATTTAGCTCTAGATTTTACCTAAGCAAGAAATTATGTCAAACCATGGTAAATGAAAATGCTTTAACTGTTAGCCTTGAGGAATTTGGTCTAAGTAAATACGAAGCGCAGGCTTATGTGGCCTTGATATCAAAAGGAACTATTTCCGCAAGCGAATTAGCATATTATTCGGACTTGCCAAGAACAAAGGTTTATCCAATTTTATTAAAGCTTGAAAAGAAAAAGTTAGCAATAATTTCAACAAGTAAACCAATTTTGTGTACTGCAATCGCACCAGAAGATGCATTTGATGACATTGTTCAAGGTCAAATCAATAAAGTAAATGCTATGAATACGCTTGTTTCAAATCTAAAAAAAGTAAGTGAAGAAAGTAAAAAATCAAGGGGTGCAGAAGAAAAAAGATATTTCAATCTTAGTGCTAATGCTGTTTTAAATCGACTCAAAATAATGATTGAGAGTTCCAAATCATCTATTCATGTTATAGTTGATCCAGGGTGCTTAGTCCTTCTTACAGAATGTAAAGAACAGCTTCTATCAGTGTTAAGGCGAGATCTAGAACTAAAAATCATCATCGCGCCATCTTCAATTGGCTCTGAATCAATAAAGAGTATCCCAGACGGTGCAAAAATTAGAATTTCTGATATCATACAGAATTGCTTTGTTTTTGATCAAACAGAATTAATGCTGATAGATGGCAATGATGGTAAAGGAGCTACTTTTTCATCAACTGAAATTTTGAGTGCAAATCAAATGAAAGTTTTTTCATATGTATGGAAGAATGCTTTGAAGATCGATAGCTTAAACAACATGACAAAGGCTGATGCTCAAGAAGTATATCGCATTATACGAATAATTAATGAGAGTGCACTAGGGCATGTCCTTACTACAACCCTTGTTTCAAAAATTCATGAAATAGACATGTTAGCGTTTCTAGAAAAAAATGGAATAAATCTAAAATCAAAATCTCTTCAAGAAATTATAGACATTGTTGATTGTTCCTTGCAAACAATATGTTGTGGTAGAGCTGATTTTGAGAAAGGAACAAAAAACATTACAATTGAATCAAAAATGAACAGCGGTCATTCGCTTCCTTGGGCAGCCATAGTGATGGCATATCTTCAAAAACATGGATACACACCTAGATTGGTTTACCAAAACCACTCTCAGGGTGGAGAGAAAGTACACATTAAAATCGCTTCATAAAAACTAAAAATTGGTCTAATCAGATACCATTTTCATGATAGATGAAAAAATTGATTCGTTAGGGATTTCACTTCATGTTCCACCAAAACCCTCTGGCGCTTATCTGCCGGTTGTCATATCTGATAACATAGCTTACGTTTCTGGTCAGATTCCAATGCAGAGAGGAAAGATAATCTATCAAGGCAGAGTAAATGATGAAAATTTAGAAGAAGGAAGAAAATCTGCAAAACTTTGTGCCATTAATATTTTGGCTCAATTAAAAAGAGAACTTAAAACATTGGATAGAATTTCTAAAATCATCAAAATATCGGGTTTTGTGAATTCTGGAACTGAGTTTACTCAACAACCAAAGGTTATCAATGCAGCTTCGGAATTGTTCTTTGAAATTTTTGGAGAAAAAGCCCAACATGCAAGAGTGGCTATCGGAGTTTCCAGTTTGCCATTAAACTCTATGACGGAAATCGATGCGATAGTTGAGATAGAATAATTTCATCATGGTGTGGGTATGGAATATGATGATCCTTGCTGGAGAATTAACCATTATAGTTGCTGGACCTGGAAGAGTTTCGATTTATCATCTAGTGAAAAAAATTCCAAGATCTCTGCAATAATGTTCTATTTTTTAATTCAGTTTTTTATTAAATTCTTTGAGAAATGTCTTAATTTTGGGTTTTGGAATTACAGCTCCACAAGCTTTAGCGTGTCCTCCGCCAGAGCCACCTAGATCAGTTGCTAGGGTGTTGACGATTTTCCCTAGATGAGGTTTACAGTTTTTTGAACCTCTAACAGATACAGCATATATTCCATGTTCAATTCGTTCTTTGTAAGCTACCCCAACATCTTTGCCTGAAAATCCAAGGACAAAATTAACAGCTCCACTTGCTCCTGAATCGGAAAGTTCCATGTAGCCAAGATTTTTCATAAGTTTCATTTCTTTCTTCACTTTTACAATTATTTTTGCTAATTTTCCTACCTGAATTTGTGCAAATTCAAAGGTGTTGGGAATTTCATGCATATATTTTGATTCAGAAAGTTCTTCTACTAAATAGAGAAGATAATCAACATCCTTTTGATGTCCTACTATGTTGTATGTGAGAACGGTTGCATTAATTAATGCAAATTGTCTATCAAAAATTTGCAAAAGTTTTGAGCTAATTGGTTGATCTTCCATATAGTCAGTAATTGCTGCACATACTGCAATAAATGCAGCATTTTCTTGTAATTTTGTTTTAAATTTATTGTATGTAAGAACACTGGTACACTCATTTGTGTCGTGAATCATTTTAACACCAATTTTTATTAATTGTTTGAAAATTTTGGAATCAATATCATGATGATCTATGTATGTAATCGAAACTCTCCTCTTTACAAGCTCACTAAGAATTTTGACAAACTCATCTTGATTTTTTTTACTTAAGCCTAAATCACAAATGAATAGTGTTTTGAGTTTTTCATCATTTGCTATTTGTTCTAATGCTTTCATTTGTCCCGGATAATCTACAAGTATGGTATCACTTCCAAATACCTGATGAATTAAAGCAGCAGAGCTTATGCCATCCGCGTCTTCTTTGTGAGAGAGACACACAATTTTGGTTTTTTGTGGCTTTGCCTTTATTGCGGTTTTTTTTGTAATCTTTTTAGAAACCATATGGTCGAATCATTTATCGACCACATTTAAATCAAAAAATACTATTTTCTATTTTTCTTTTTAATCGCAGGAACATTTAAGACTGATTTTTTATCATATTTTGAAAATATATCATAAAAGTTTGAACCCTCCAATTGGGTCCTTAGGTCCAACTCTTGAAATTTCTTTAATTGAGATTCAGAACTATTTAGAATCATATCATCCACTTCTTTCATGAATTTTCGTTCAGCAAGTAACATTTGATTTTAAATTAAAAATTAGCTTAAAGGGAATATAGTTGATAGATTAGACATAATGCTAAATTTCAAATTTCTTTTTTTAATTCAAACAGCTAAGATTAATAGCAAATTTTGACTATTCCATGATATGGAAACAAAAAACATAGGCCTGAGGAATATTGAGGTAGCAGATACCAAGATTTCCTACATTGATGGTGTAAAGGGTAAGCTAATCTATCGGGGTTATGATATATTGGACCTCACAAAAAAATCCACTTTTGAAGAAACAGCTTATCTTCTTCTACATGATGAACTACCATATTCAAAACAATTAGATGATTTTAAACAAAAATTGATATCTGTAAGAACCATTCCAAGACGAATTCAAGAAAATATGGGAAATTGGAGAAAGGATGCCGACCCAATGGATATGTTACAGGCCTTTGTGGCTGCACTTGCCGGCTATTATGATGAGGAATTTAGAGATAAAGAAGCCAGTTATGATAGGGCCATAAACCTTATTGCCAAAATTCCAACAATTGTGGCAAGCTGGGAAAGAATTCGAAACAACAAAGAATTAGTGAATCCAAATCCAGATTTGAGTCACGCCGCAAATTTTCTCTATATGTTGACTGGTAAAACGCCAGATCCAGAAATTGAAAGAATATTTGATATATGTTTGATTTTACATGCTGATCATTCATTTAATGCATCAACCTTTGCTGCAAGACAGGTTGCATCAACAAGAGCGCACATGTTCTCAGCTGGTAGTGCTGCGATAGGAGCACTAAGTGGTGAGCTTCACGGCGGAGCAAATTATGAAGTGATGAAAATGTTGTTGGATATTAAAACAATTGAAAATGTTGAACCATGGATTAATAAACAATTGAGTGAAGGCGGTAGGATAATGGGAATGGGTCATGCAGTTTACACAACATATGATCCTAGAGCACAGATTCTAAAGGAGTTATCTAAAAAACTAGCAGAAAAAACTGGCGAGTCTTGGTTTAACATTACAGAAAAAGTTGAACATGTTACAATTGAAGAAATGAAAAAAAGAAAAGGTATTGATATTTATCCTAATGTTGATTTGTATAGTGCATCGGTTTACTATATGTTAAAAATTCCAATGGATTTGAATACTCCGATATTTGCAATTTCTAGAGTTGTTGGGTGGACAGCACATATCATAGAAGAAAAGTTTGCAGAAGCTGCGCCAAAACCTGCACTTTATAGACCAAAGGCAGCTTACGTTGGTAAATATTGTGGTCCTCAAGGATGTGAGTATAAACCACTTGAACTCAGAACCTAAACAAATGACAGATTAATTTATCGATTTTAGCCATTCTTTTGCTTTGGAGTTAATGTCGTGTCTATACAAAACTTCGAAAACCATGTCATAAAAGGAGATTCCCTTTTTTTGAGCTTGGCCATCAAGCCATTTAATTCCATCTGCAAGCTCAGGATCATGTTGTGAGATTACGACAAGATCATCAACCATTCTTTTAAAAAAGGTATGTGACTCATGCATCATGCAGTGCTTTCTAAATTTGATCATAAGTGAAGGATTCAAATTATATAGACAAATAAGCCCTTTTTGGTTGACTATTGGAACATGTTTTTTATTCTGATGGGAATGCCAAGCGAATTTCTTGGGTGATTCAAACCAATGATTCTCAAGTGGAACAAATTAGAGAGCACGCTGACATTTACTTGGATAAAATTGACACAGAACAATCAAAACACATCGCTCTTCATGTTGGATTATTTTGGGGGATTGGCACATTTACTATAAAAAATAATGACACGATAAAAGTTATGGTTGATTCAAAATCAATGTATGAGAATCTGGTTAACAATTCTGGTAGTTCTGATCGATTTATTGCTACTAGAACAGATTTTATAAAAAAATTTATTGTACAACGAAAATTAAATGTGAATTACAATCTTATTGATTGCAAAGAAAATCTTGCCACTAAATTATTATAATTACAAATTGGAACATATTTGAAAATTCAATTTAGAATTATTCCTATATCCATGAGGTTGGTATGAGTAGGACCTGTTTTTATTAAACCTCCATATTTTTTAAAAAACGAGTTTGAATCATTTTGTTTCAAATAATTGTTAATTTTATTGTTAGAGAGAGAAAAATTTTCTATTATTGCACCAGCATGTTTGGTGTTGCCATCTATTCCATCAGTACCCAGTGTAGAAATTACCAAATACTGTTTGGTTTTTTGAATATTTTTAAAAATTCTCAAGACCAACTCTTGATTTCTTCCCCCTTTACCTTTTCCAGTTACTCGAACCGTTGTTTCACCGCCAAAAATTATACACGAATTTTTTTCCCTTGGAATTAGTTTTACTAGTTTTTTTGCAGCAGCATTCACATCTCCAGAGATGTTTACGATTTTAGGATTGTACCCCAGTTGTTTTGCTTTTTTTACCATTTCTTTAAGACAATCCTTGTTTGTGGCAATAATTTGATTTTTTATTCTTGATTTTTTAGGTGTTTCATCAATCATTCCTACTGAACCTTCATGTAGTCGTTTTATAACATTTTTTGGAACTTTCTTTTTCAAATTATATTTTTTAATTACTTTTTGAGCATCCTTGAAAGTAGTCTTATCGTAATAAGTACATCCTGAGGAAATGGATGATAAATCATTGTTCCCAACATCTGACATTATAAGTGCAATACAATCACACGCTAGGTTTGCAATCATCATTCCGCCTTTGATGAGTGACAAATGTTTTCTAACGCAGTTAAATTCATGAATTGTGGCCCCAGATTTTAAAAGCTGTTTGGTTACTTGTGTTTTTTCATTAAGGGTTATCTTCGATGGTAACGATAATAATGATGAACCGCCTCCTGATACAAGAAAGATTACAAATTCACCTTTCTTTCGTTTATGTAAAAATTGCATAATAGTTTTTGCAGCTTTTAGGCTAGCCTTATTTGGTATTGGATGACCTGCATTGAAAATTTGAAATTTCTTGTGTTTTATTTGTGATTTAATACCATGTGGAATGACAATTATCCCTCTCTTTATTCTAAGAAGTGAATTTATGGCAGCTGTCATGGAATCAGCAGCTTTTCCAAATGAAACAAGGTACACATTTTTAAATTTTGATAATTTTAATGATTTTTTACCAATAATGATTTTGTTTGGTTTTACAATTTTTTTTAAAAATTTTTCAGGTTGTGCTGCTTGAAGACCTTCTTCCAAAATATCTAGAGCGCGTTTTTTTCGAAAATTTGTTGCTAATTCTTTATAGTTTTGAATAATCATGTTTCATCTCCAATGCAAAATTTGTAAGATATAATAATAATCAGAAAGTTTGATTTTTTCATGTATACAGTAAGAATTCCATCAACTATCAAATTTGGCGAAAATGCTCTTGGAGAAACAGAGTATCCTAAAAATGCCCTAGTTGTTACAACTGCTACGCCGAAATTATCTGGAAAGTGGTTGGATAAAATGGGAATTCAGGATTACATGTTGTTTGACAAGGTTACTCCTGAACCTTCTATAGATGATGTAAAAGCTGTTATGTCTGAATACAAGGACAAAAATCCATCAGTTTTGATTGGTCTGGGTGGAGGGAGTTCAATGGATGTTGTAAAATATGCTGCACCTGAGTTAGGAAAAAAGAAAATTTTGATCCCAACAACCTATGGAACCGGTGCTGAAATGACAACATATTGTGTTCTAAAGTTTGAAGGCAAGAAGAAACTGTTACGTGAAGACAAATTTCTTGCAGACATGGCAGTAGTAGATTCTTACTTTATGGATGGAACGCCAGAACAAATAATTAAAAACTCTGTTTGTGATGCATGTGCTCAAGCAACAGAAGGATATGACAGTAAGCTAGGTAATGATCTAACAAGAGCGCTTTGTAAACAAGCCTTTGACGTGCTATATGATGCAATAATGAATGATAAACCCGAAAATTATCCATATGGCTCAATGTTATCTGGAATGGGTTTTGGAAACTGTTCCACAACCCTTGGTCATGCGCTTTCGTATGCGTTTTCAAATGAAGGTGTACCGCATGGATATTCTCTTTCTTCATGTACTACTGTTGCGCACAAGTTCAACAAATCCATCTTCTATGAAAAATTCAAAGATGTTATTGAAAAGTTGGGATTTGATAAACTTGATCTAAAAGCAAATGTATCTGAAGCAGCCGATACAATTATGACTGACAGAGGACACTTAGACCCAAATCCAATTCCTGTTTCAAAGGAAGATATTATGAAATGTTTAAACGACATTAAAGCACGTAATCTGTAAAAAATTATACCGTTTTTTTACATTTTTTATATTTTACAGAAATTTTGTGAATCCATTAACTCAACTAAACTTATTTATTGCAAAAATTCATCGTATTGTTACAAGGTTCAAGATTGGTAAAACTAAAGTTTGGAATTCAAAATGGTCTTAATGTTGCACGTGCTGGATATTCAGAAGACCAAATTTTAACAGCATGTATACTAGCGGATAGAACCGGATACGATTCAATATGGTATATGGACCACACAAATGTTCCACAGTGGTCTAAGGCAATAGTTCTAGATCCCTGGGTAATGTTGTCAGCAATTGCAAATGCCACTAATAACTGTGAATTAGGAACATGTGTTACAGACGCTATAAGACGTCATCCATCCAATATTGCATTAGCCACAGTAACTCTTGATAGAATTTCAAAAGGTAGAGGTATATTGGGACTCGGAGCAGGAGAGGCACAAAATCTCAAGGAATTTTGTATTCCATTTGAAAAACCTGTCTCAAAGTGGGAAGAGCAAATTCAAGTTATTAAAAAATTGTTTACTTCATCTCCTGAGAATAAAGCTGATTATGAAGGCAAGTATTACAAATTAGAACAAGCTTGTTTGCAAGCCCCTCCAATAAGAAAACCACATCCCCCAATCTATTTGGCTGCAGGAGGACAACGAACCTTGAAGATCGTTGGAAAATATGGGGATGGTTGGCTTCCAATCGGTTACACCCCAGAACTTTTTGAAGATCATGCAAACATCATCGTGGATTCCATGAAAAAAAATAATCGTGAGAATGTTGATTTTCAGTTTGCGTTAGACATTGATGTGTATTTTTCAGAGGATGCAGAGGAATCTTGGGCTAGAATGAAAGAAGCGGTTAAAGTTAGTTTATTCAAGCCAGAAATTTTGCGAGTCCATAAATTAAAAGAAATCGAAGGATTTGATTTTAAAAAATACTTTACAGAATACTCAATGTCAAATCAGGAATGGATTGTGAAAATGCGTGAAGCTGCGATAAATATTCCAGATAATGTTGCACGTTCTTCCACAGCAGTTGGCACCCCAGATGATGTTATTCCTATTTTTGAAAGGTTCATGAAAGCAGGTGTTAATCACTTCGTAATCCGATTCTGGGGAAGAAACTATTTTGGAAGCATTGACAAGTTTGCAAGTGATGTAATGCCTTATCTAAAAGAAAAAGCTGAAGACAGCAAAACATTTTTTGCTGGACTAGAAAAATAGAGAAAAACACAGAATTCATTAGTCAAGTTTTAATTTACAATAGGAAAATTACACTAATGCGACTTTTAGGAAGGCTAGAAATAAAATCTAAGGACAAAATCAAGGAGTTTTTAGATGCTGAGCATGTTGGCAGGATTGCTTCAATAGATGAAACAGGGTATCCGCAAATCATTCCCATGAATTTTGTGTTTCTAAATGATGCAATCTACTTGCACACTCACACTAGAGGCGAAAAATTAGACAACATTAAGCGTAATGATAAAGTTGGTTTTGAGGTTGATAGGGAATTAGAGTTTTTACCTTCATATTTTGAGGATCCAAAGGATGCTTCACTTGCTGATACCTTGTACATCAGCGTGGTAATCAAAGGATCTGCATCTATAATTGAAGAAAAAAATGAAAAAGCGTTAGCCCTAAACGGTTTAATGAAAAAATATCAACCAGAAGGAGGCTATGAACCCCTCACACCGGAGATGGATGTTATTGATGAGGTTGCCATCATCAAGGTTACGCCTGATTCAATTCGTGGAAAATACAAAATTGGTCAAAATCTTCGGAAAGGCGAAAGAGCTGACCTTGCAAAAAAAATTTATGAACGAAATACTCCTTCTGCCATAGACACTTTGAAAATTATGGGCTTTGAGTTAACAAAAGATGGACTAAGAATGGTCAATGAACCACTATGGTAGTACAGTGCTTGTAATATCGTCATTGCTTTAAAATACTATTGAATAGTCATTCTTGCACGTCTTTTTTATTTAGAATGAGTATGATTGTAAGATATTGGCTAATATTTGCAAACCAAAACCAACTGATATTATAATTAAAGCGATAATTGCTCTTTTTCTATGTAAAATTTTTTCGTTAAGAAGTCTTTGATGTAATTGTAATACTATAACCCAAAGTCTAGAAAGGTCAGGCCACATCGCAATTTCAGATTGAGGCGTGTTAGGTTTTTGATCTTTTACTCTAGCATATTCTTCCATAGTATCTTTGGTTTGTTTTTCTAGTGTTTTTTTATTTCTTAAATCCACCTTTAATAATGGGCTTACAAGCATCCACACTCCTAATATGTCAAGTCCAAGACCTACTATCATCACATAAAGCCATTCATTCATGGATTTACTACCGTTGCATTACCACTGGTAGGGATTTAGTGTTTACCTCTTGTATTTAATCAACAATCGTTAGCTATAAGTTCAGTTTTAGGTGATTGTGATTGTGCAGCAGATACATGGATTTCAGTTAAAATCTGATTTTAGGCCAACGGGAGATCAGCCTGAAGCTATTAACAAGTTGGTAGAGAAAGTGAAAAAAGGAAAAATTCAAACTTTGTTAGGGGTTACTGGTAGTGGTAAAACATTCACTGTTGCAAATGTCATCGCAAGAACAGGGAAGAACACTCTGGTAATTTCTCATAACAAGACTCTAGCAGCACAGCTTTATTCTGAATTAAAACAGTTTTTTCCTTATAACAATGTGGGTTATTTTGTTTCATATTATGACTATTATCAGCCTGAGAGCTACATTCCACAAACTGACACCTACATTGAAAAAAACACTCAAATCAACGAGAAAATCGAAAAAATGAGACTAGAAGCAACTGCAATGCTACTTTCAGGTGAACCGACAATTATAGTTGCTACTGTTTCTTGTATTTACTCACTTGGCAATCCCGTAGATTGGGATGATTTAGCAGTTACACTTAGAAATGGAATGGAGATTAGTCGTCACTCTCTCATTAAACAATTGATTGATGCAAGATATGAAAGAAATGATTTAGAATTAGCTCCGGGTAATTTTAGAGTTAAAGGTGATGTAATAGACATCATTCCTGCTTATTCAGAAGATTTAATTCGCATCTCAATGTTTGGAGATGAAATAGAAAAGATTACACAGCTTGATCATGTTTCTTTAAATGAAAAGAAAAAAATTTCTCAAATCAAAATTTTTCCTGCGAAACACTGGCTTGTTGCCAGCGATGTTAGAAAGCGTGCGGTAGAATCTATAAAATTAGAACTAAAGCAAAGATTGCCGGAACTTAAAGAGCTTGAAAAACAACGACTTGAGATGAGGACAAAATATGATCTTGAAATGATTGAAGAATTGGGTTACTGTTCTGGAATTGAAAATTATTCCAGACATTTTGATGGAAGGAAACCTGGTCAAAAAGCATTTTGCCTTTTAGATTTTTTTGATAAAGATTTCTTGTTGGTAATTGATGAATCACATGTCACTCTTCCTCAGCTTCATGGAATGTACAAAGGTGATTTCTCAAGGAAAAAGCAGCTAGTCACCTATGGCTTTAGATTACCAAGTGCATATGATAATAGACCACTAAAATTTGAAGAATTTGAAAAATACATCAAAAACACAGTGTTTGTTTCTGCCACTCCGAGCGAATATGAGAAAGAAAAATCATATCAGATTGTAGAACAGCTAGTCAGACCTACCGGTCTTTTAGAACCTGAGATAGAAGTTAGATCAACTAAAAATCAAATGGATAATTTGATTTCTGAAATTGAGAAAAGGGCTAAGAGAAATGAACGTGTTTTGGTAACCACCCTTACAAAAAGAATGGCGGAGGATCTTGCCGAATATCTTTCAAAAAAGCAAATCAGAGTTCGATACATGCATTCAGAAATTGAGGGCCTGCAGAGAACCGAGTTGATCAGACAGCTAAGACTAGGAGAATTTGATGTTCTTGTAGGAATTAATCTCTTAAGAGAAGGCCTGGATATTCCAGAAGTGTCTCTAGTTGCTATTTTAGATGCCGATAAAGAGGGCTTTTTGAGAAATAACACCAGTTTAATCCAAACATTTGGCCGTGCTGCTCGAAATGAAAATGGTTCTGTAATCATGTATTCAGATTCAATGACAAGATCAATGAAATCTGCAATGAATGAAACCGAAAGGCGAAGGAAAAAACAGTTTCAATATAATAAAATGTATGACATTACGCCAAAAACAATCATAAAGTCAATTCCAGAACAAGCAACAAATCTAGATGATTTAAAACACAAGTCGACTCATGATTTGACTACTGACATAATTGAGCTTGAAGCTCAGATGAAAAAATATGCTGAAGATCTAGATTTTGAGCGAGCTATTGAATGCCGTAACAGAATAAAAAGAATTGAGAGGGAGATAAGTAAAAATGATGAAAGAAAATAAATTAAAAATCCGTGGTGCCCGCCATCATAACCTCAAAAATATAGATATCGATATTCCAAAAAATAAACTGGTTGTAATTAGTGGTTTATCAGGTTCAGGCAAGTCAACTTTGGCGTTTGATACAATTTATGCAGAAGGACAAAGACGTTATGTAGAATCACTTTCAGCTTATGCACGACAATTTCTTGAGATGATGGACAAACCAGATGTTGATTCAATTGAAGGTTTGTCCCCCGCAATTTCTATTCAGCAAAAGACTACAAGCAAAAATCCTCGCTCAACTGTTGGAACAACAACAGAAATTTATGATTACCTTAGATTGCTTTTTGCAAGAATAGGAATTCCGCACTGTACAAATTGTGCAAGAAAGATTTCTAGTCAGTCAGTTGAAACAATACGTGATTCAGTCCTGAAAGATTTTGCTGGCCAAAAAATCCTGGTTTTAGCTCCTGTCATTCAAAGAAAAAAGGGAACCTATGAGAAGCTTTTTGAACAAATCAAAAAGGACGGATATGCTAGAATTAGACTAGATGGCGATATTATTCCACTTGATGAGGAAATCCCTCTCCTCAACAAGCAAAAATGGCATAATATTGAGATTATTGTAGATAGAATTACAGCCGAAAAATCAGAGAAATCTAGATTGTTTGAGGCAATTCAAACTGCATTAAAATCCGCAAAGGGAAGTGTAATGATTTCTTCTGAAAAACAAGACAAAGTATTTTCTCAGAATAATGCTTGTCCATTTTGTGGCGTGACTATCGGAGAGCTAGAACCAAGAACATTTTCGTTTAACTCTCCTTTTGGAATGTGTAAAACTTGTAATGGATTAGGGGTTAAGATAGAATTTGATCCTGATTTAGTAATACCAGATCATAACAAATCAATTCTTGATGGGGCAATAGTTCCATGGAGTGGGAGATTTTCTTCATTTAGACGACAGGCTTTACGTTCTGTTGGTAAAAAATTTGGATTTGATTTAATGACACCTATAAATAAAATTAAATCAAAACATTTGAAAATTATTTTATATGGAACAGATGAATTAATTGATTTTAGATACAGATCGAAAGCTGGGGATTCCTCATGGCAGCATACTGATTCTTTTGAGGGAGTAATAGTAAATCTTCAACGTGGTTTTATGGAAACAGACTCGGAGGCTAAACGTGAATGGTTAAAACAGTTTATGCGAGATACTCCTTGTAATGTATGCAATGGTAAAAAATTAAAACAAGAGTCACTCGCGGTCAAAATTAACGAAAAAGGAATCATGGATGTTTGTGATTTATCAATTGATCACTGCTTTGACTTTTTTTCCAATCTTAAGCTTTCTGAAACTGAACAATACATTGCTCGTGATGTTCTTAAAGAAATTAAAGAAAGATTAGAATTTTTGAAGAATGTTGGATTAAACTATCTTACACTAAACCGATTAAGTTTAACATTGTCTGGTGGTGAATCTCAAAGAATTCGACTTGCCACTCAAATTGGTTCTAATCTGACTGGCGTTTTGTATGTTTTAGACGAACCAACTATTGGATTACACCAACGAGATAACCTGCGACTCATAAAAACGCTAACAAAGCTCCGAGATCTTGGAAATACTGTAATTATAGTAGAACATGACGAGGAAATTATTCGAAATTCGGACTGGTTGATTGATCTAGGTCCTGGTGCAGGAATCCATGGGGGAAATGTGGTTTTTGAAGGAACGGTAGACCAAATTTTAAATGGTCATCAATCTCTTACAGGCACTTACCTAAAAGACAAATCTCTAATAAAATTAGAAAATAAAATAAGAAAACCGCAAGGAAAATTAATTATTAGAGGCGCAGCTGAAAATAATCTCAAAAATATTGATGTTGAATTTCCATTAGGGTTTTTTATTACAGTTACTGGAGTCTCGGGTTCTGGTAAATCATCTCTAATTAACGAAATATTACTGAAAGCATTAGAAACACATTTTTACAAAACTAACAAGCGTTCTGGAAAACATAAAGAGATTGTAGGGATTGAAAATGTAGATAAAGTTATTGCCATTGATCAATCTCCTATTGGTAGAACCCCTCGCTCAAATCCCGCAACATACATCAGTGTCTTTACCCCAATTCGTGAATTATATGCAAATACTGAAATGTCAAAAGAGAGAGGATATGCTCTTGGACAATTTTCTTTTAATGTGGTAGACGGTAGATGTTTTTCATGTGATGGGGATGGTGTTAAACAAATTGAGATGCAATTTCTTTCTGATGTCTATGTAAAATGTGATGAATGTAAGGGAAAAAGATACAATTCAGAAACTCTCTCGGTGCTATACAAAGGTAAAAACATTGCAGATATTTTGAACATGACAGTTTATGAGGCATTAAAATTTTTTGAAAATATTCCGCCAATTAAACGAAAACTACAAACAATCAATGATGTTGGGTTAGGTTACATTAAGTTGGGACAATCTTCGACAACTCTTTCTGGCGGAGAAGCTCAAAGAGTCAAATTAGCTGCAGAGTTATCAAAAAAAGGAACAGGAAAAACTATCTACATTCTTGATGAACCAACCACTGGTTTGCATTTTGCCGACGTTCAAAAATTATTAGATGTTTTAAACAGACTTGTTAATCTTGGAAATACTGTAATTGTAATAGAACATAATATGGACATAATAAAAAATTCTGATTGGGTTATAGACCTTGGGCCTGAAGGCGGAGATGAAGGAGGCCAAGTTGTTGCCACAGGCAAACCTGAGATGATCTCAAAAGCTCCTGGCAGCTATACTGGAAAATACCTCAAAAAATTCATGAAAAAATGAGCTTCGATATTTCTACAATAAATATCCCTTCTCAATCCGGCGTCTATTTTATGAAAGATTCCAGCGGGAATGTGATCTATATTGGTAAGGCAAAAAATCTGCAAAAGAGAACCAAATCATATTTTTTGAAAAATCAAAATTATAAAACACAGAAGCTTGTTGAGAAGATTTCTGATATTGAATTCGTTATAACCGATAATGAAAGTGAAGCATTTTTGTTAGAATCAAATATGATAAAGAAATATCGCCCAATTTACAATATAGAACTAAAAGACCAACAACGGTATACCTATCTTAGATTAACAGATGAAAAATATCCCAGATTGCTGGTAACTAGAAGAACGCGGAGTGGACAATTTTTAGGTAAAGGAAAAATATTTGGTCCCTTTACGCATGGAAGTTCTAAACTACTCACAATTGGCTCTCTGCGTAAAACCTTCAAGATACGAATTTGCAAAAAGTTGCCAAAAAAAGTTTGTTTGGAGTATCATTTAGGAAATTGTGAAGCTCCATGTGAATTTACTAATGCGCAAGTCCAATATGAAAAACATGTTTCAGATCTTGAAGAAGTTCTTAAAGGAAAAGATCAGATGGGAATTTTTTCCAAAAAACTAGAAAATGAAATGAAAACAGCATCAGAATCTCTTGATTATGAACGTGCAAAGGAGATTCGTGACACTTTACAAAGATTAGGTAGTTTGAAGACAAAACAGAAAATGGAATATATACAAAGTTCGGATGAAGAATTTTTCGGTATTAAAATTAAAAATCAAACTGCTATCGTGATGACTTTTAGACAAACTCATGGGGTTATTCGAGACAGCGGCAATTTTTCTTTTGATATAGTTGCCGATAACACATTTTCAAATTTTCTTTTCCAATACTATACCACACATTCTATTCCAAGATTCATTGTTGTCAGTGAAATACCACAACAGAAAAAATTTTTAGAGTCATTATTATCAGAAAAAGCCAATTTTCAGGTTCAGATAATACAACCTAAACGTGGAAAACGAAAGGAAATATTGAAACTCATCCTCAAAAACCTTAGCATCATTCTAAACAAGAGAGCTGAGCCTGGATTGGTTGATTTGCAGGAGAAATTGACATTGCCCGAATTACCCCGAATCATTGAATGTTTTGACATTTCAAATCATGGAGATGAATATGCTGTTGCTTCCATGTCACAGTTTGTGGATGGAAAACCAAACAAGTCAGACTACAGAAAATTCAAAATTAAAACAATCAAAGGGAGAGACGATTTTGCGATGATTGGAGAGGTAATCAAAAGAAGATACATTAAGTTAAAAAAAGAAAATTTGCAGCTGCCAAATCTGATTTTGATTGATGGAGGAAAAGGTCAACTTCATGCTGCGCTGAATTCACTAAATACTGTAAATGTTAAGGTCCCTTGTATTTCATTAGCTAAAGAAAATGAAGAAGTGTTTATGCCCAATAAGAAAAAACCAATTCTGATTTCAAAAAACGAATCTTCACTACAAATTTTACAGTATGCCCGAGATGAGGCACATAGATTTGGAATAGCATATAATAGAAATCTTAGAAAATTTAATAAAAAATAAAAAAAGTGTTTTGTTTTAATGGGTGTATAACATTTGTTTGTGGATAAAAATTTCAAAGGTTTGCCTATTTTTACACATTTCAACAAAAGAATTTTTAGGATCAGAGTGTATTTGATATTGATGGTACACCTATAGTGGAATGAGGTAGAAAAATGGAACTCGCTTATGTTTTAATTCATTGTGATTTAGGTGCAGAAGTTGAAATAATCCAAGATCTCTCAAATGTATCGCAGATTAAAGAAGTAAGAGGTACTTATGGAATTTATGATATATTTTGTAAAATTGAAGCAGAATCAAAGAATGTTTTAGATGATATTATCACAAACAAGGTTAGGAAGATTCCAAAAATTCGTTCTACAATCACCCTTCATTGGATTCCATCCCAAGGTGACAGGTAAACTGATAGAAAAAAAATTCAATCCAGATTTATTATACAACAGAGTTGTTCATTATTATATTGATAAAAAAAAATATTCTCGAGAAAAAGCAAATGCGATTGCTCAAATAGTTATTAAAAGGGAACAGCAAAGACGATTATGTAAAAATACCAATTGCAGACATTCATTAGATGATCATATTAGGAATTCTGATACTTGTTTAATTTTAGATTGCAACTGTTCAAAATTTTTGACGATTTGAAACTATTAAAATTATTATAAAAAGTCATCTAGTGAGTCTTGACGCAATGGCTGTGCATCAATTCCCATTTTTACTAAATGAGAAGCAAATTCTTCAACAAATCCGTGTACTGTGTAAACCTTTTCAGCACCAGATTCAATCACCATATTTGAAAGTTCGTTAAAATCACAATGATCACTTAGTGGAATTGAGTAATCATATCCCCTAAATTGGAATCTTGGAGATTTTGCCCATCCACTAAATCCTATTGTTACTACGTTGTATTTTGATTTCATATGTTTTATGAAAAAATTCTCACTACGCATCATTGGTGCAATCATTACCCATGGTTTTTTATCAAGAAAACCTAGTGATTCTGCTTCAGAATGTCCCATTTCCTCTTTAAGCGAAACGCCTAACTTTCTATGTAAATCATTCATTTTTTTTACAGAATCATGATAGTACAAGGGTTGCCAATGGCCGAAAATTTGACTTAATGTCTGTGCTTTTCCGAGCTGATATCCTAATAAAATTACTGGTTTTCCTTTTGAAAAAAGATCTGAAATAATTTCATTCACTTTTTTTTTAATCTCTGATAATTGTGGAAATACAAACTCGGATAGTCCAAATGTACATTCAGTGATTAGAGTTTTACATTTTGGAATTTTGGCACCATTTAGAAATCCCCTATTTCGTGTACAAATGTCGCCAGTATAGAATATATCATCAAACAAAATACCCCTTGCTCCAAGAATATGGCCACTATTAATTAGTGAAAAGTTTTCCATAGAGTCAACAAATTTGTTCATGTTGAATCCTCGAATATTTGCTATTTCACTGGTTTCATGAGAAGAAAGTATTGTCCCGCCGTTTGATTTTGGCAGGTGATCAGAATGCGCGTGTGAGACAAAGTTAACACCTTCTGCCTCAACCCGCTTTGGATCAAGGCGTGTTTTCATTTCATTTATTTCGCATAATATGCCATTTCGGGTCATTCGAATTTTTTTTGACAAACTGAAAAGAAGAAACTAAGATTTGATATAAATTGCTGGTTTGATTAATGTAAACTAGAGATCAATGACTTTAACAGTATTTTATTCTTGGATAAAGTGAACAATGGCTAAAGGTATTCGAGGAGTGTGTCTTTTTCTATTTTAATATAATTTATGTAACTTGGAAGGTTAGAGTTTCTTCTTTATCATTTAATTTGATGGCCATCTTCCAATCTCCCTTGTCAGCATCCGGTGGCAAGATATAGATCATTGTAATACTTCCATCACTTGAAGAACTAGAATGAGCAGATGTAAAGTCACCATCAGGTTCTGTTACCTGCAAAGAAACTGATTGACTTGCTTGTCCATTTCCAGAAACCCTAATGATTTCACCCGGTTTGTAGGTTTCTTTATCTAGATTAATCGTTAAACCAGCTGGTATAGTACTTGATTCTTCTAAAGTTTGTAAATCGGAATCTGATACTGTTATAGATTTAACAACGGTTCTATCATTGGATGTGGCTTGAATCACATAGGTTCCTTCTTGAATAAAGCTTGGCAACTTTATTGAATGAACTAGCTTTCCCATTGCATCAGAATATGGAATGCTACTCGCAATTACCTCACCAGTATAGCTTAGCAATTCAATTTGGACTGGGATTTGGGCTCCCATATTATCAGCTGTGACTTTGATTGAATCGCCAATAGAATAGACTGACTGGTCTAAGCTAATTCCAAATAGGGCTATTTCGGAATTTGCAGTTTCTACAGCTTGTATAAACTCTGTCTTTATTGCTTCAAGCTCATTTATCGTATCAGCTTCTAGTGTTTCAATTTTGGCTGTGAGCTGATCAATCGTTGCCTGCATTGCCTTTAACTCATTAGAGTTATTGTTGATTTCAACTGTGGGAGTTTGTATATTATTGCCCGAAATAACAGCATAACCCGCTACTAGTAAAGCAAGTATACTTACTGTAAATATGCTTACTGCAAACATCCATATCTTTTTTGCCATGTGTGATTTATCGAAAAATCGCCATTTTATTTCCAGAGTAAAAAAAAGTGATCAATTTGCATCAAATGTTAACATAAAAAAAAGAGTAAGTTTTAGCATCTTATTCTTTTCATTAGGATTATGTAAAATATGCAGTTTATAACTAAAAATAAGCTAATAGCACATTTCTTAATTACATTGAATTTTCATTAAAACTGTTAATTAAACTATGATTTTATTTTCTAACAACAGAATTTTATTGCTGGTTTGATCTAGTTTTGACTACTTGCTAAACCTTGCGATTTTAATTTCTGGTCGTGGAAGCAATATGGAGGCCATTTTAAAATCAATAAAAAAGAAAAAGATGCCAATAAATCCTGCGGTGGTGATTTCAAACAAGCCGGATGCTAAAGGTTTGAAGATAGCAGAAAAACTAGGTGTGAAAACAGAGATCGTCATAAGCAAAGGATTCAAAGGCGATAGATGGGATTATGACAAAAAAATAATCACAGTTCTTAAACGATATGGAGTTACGCCAACCAATGGATTTGTCTGTTTAGCAGGATTTATGAGAATAATTAGTCCTCAGTTTATTAGAAAATACAAAAATCGTATAATGAATATCCATCCTGCACTTCTTCCAGCTTTTTCGGGTCTTGAAGTTCAAAAGCAAGCAGTAGATTATGGTGTAAAGTATTCAGGATGTACAGTACATTTAGCAGATGATAGAGTTGATACAGGTCCAATAATCATACAGGCAGTTGTAAAAGTAAATGATAATGATACTGCGGAAACACTTGCAAAAAGAATTCTAAAACAAGAACACAGAATTTATCCTGAAGCCGTAAGATTATTTGCAAAAGGAAAAATCAAAATTTCTGGAAGAAAAATAAAAATTTCTTAAATATCCCGTCCCCCAAAAAAATACAACACAACAAGTTCTCTTGTATTTCCCAAAAAACAGTGTTCGATATCTTTTTGAACAAAAAATACCTTTCCTTCAGAAACTGGATAATCTTTTTTGTTAATTTTTAGAAAACCGTTTCCCTTGACAACATAATATACCTCGTCAAAATCATGAGGTGTTTGCGTATCCTTCTCCCCAGGTTGTAAAACTAATACGCCTGCAGCTAGGGTCTGTTTATTTATAAAAGTGTGAAAGTAATAGTCATTTTTTCTAATTTTATCAACATACTCTTTTGTGTCAAAATCAAGCTTCACAGATGTCTACCACAAGATTTGTCTTAAAAGATTAACTAAGATTCCAAGAATTAAATATCTACTATTTCTCAAATGCATAGTTGACAGGCACAAAAATCGACGGAAAAATAATTGCCCAATCAGTAAAAGACCGTGTCAAAAATACAGTTAATGAGCTAAAATCACAAGGAATCAATCCATGTTTAGCAACGGTTCTTGTTGGAGACAATTCGGCATCTGCAACTTACGTCAGAAACAAACACACAGCATGCGAAGAAGTTGGAATCATAACTAGAGATCACAAATTTCCATCAAGTTTTTCTCAAAAAGATATGAATGAGCTAATTGATTCTCTTAACAATGATGATTCTGTTCACGGAATTTTGATTCAGCTTCCCTTACCAGATCAAATAGATGAGTTTGAAGCAATTTCACGAATTTCACCTATCAAGGATGTAGATGGTCTGACTCCTCACAATGCTGGTTTACTTGCTATGAAAAAGGCAGCTCTTGTATCATGTACTCCTTCTGGAGTTATGGAAATGTTTGATTATCATAAAATCGATTTGGAAGGAAAACACGTTGTAATGATTAACAGAAGTAACTTAATCGGAAAGCCACTTTATCATCTTCTTTTAGCTAGAAATGCAACTGTTACTACATGTCATTCAAAGACAAAGAGTCTCAAAGAATTTTGTAAAGCTGCTGACATTGTAATTACTGCTGTTGGAGATAGAACAAAGTTTACCTTGACGCCAGATATGATAAAAGATGGTGCAGTTGTAATTGATATAGCAATCACACATCATGATGGAAAACTTAGGGGAGATGCAGATTTTGATCAAATTATTGAAAAGGCATCATTTGTCACTCCTGTTCCAGGCGGTGTTGGGCCTATGACTGTTGCAATGTTATTAAAAAACACTGTCACAGCTGCATCATTAATCAAAGGCTATGGAAAATAGTGAAAAGTCTTCGCTTCGCAAAGTTTTGCTTGAAAAGCGAGATTCTATCTCTTTTGACTTGATGAAAATTGCAAGCAAACAGATACATCGAAACCTAAAAAAAATTACAGAATTTAGCATTGCAAAAAGCATAGGATGCTACTATCCTGTTGGGAGTGAGGTGTTAACACAAGATATTATGCAGGAGGCACTAAGTGAGGATAAAGAAATTCTTTTGCCAAAAGTTGTTGGAAAAGATTTGATGTTTAGAAAAATTAAAGGTTTGAATAGTTTAGAAAAAGGAAATTTCGATATTATGGAACCCCGAGATAATTGTCCACCTTCAGAAAAACTTGATGTTGTTTTAATCCCCGCAATTGGAATTTCACGCAATGGTTTTCGATTAGGATATGGATTTGGATATTACGACAGATTTCTTGCAAAAATAGATGTTACAACAATTGCGTTGACATATGCAAAACAAATTGTAAAATCAATTCCCAGTTCAGAAAATGATGTAAGAATTGATTGGGTTGTGACAGAAGATGAATTTTTTAATTTCTCTAATTCATAGTTATCATAAATATTAATAAAAGAAAAACTTAAGAACACTTTCTTTTGTTATATCTGATTCTGATTATTAATGAAAGATAAAAAATGTCATCGGTAAATCAATCCTTTTTTACCAATATCGGTTCTACAATATTTGTTTGGCCATGAGATTTTTTCTGTTGCTGAGTAGGCATTAGATATTGCAGATTCTAGTGTATTACCAAGTGATGTAACTCCTAAAACCCTTCCACCATTTGTAAAAATAGAATTATTTTTTTTCTTCGTTCCTGCATGAAAAACAAAGGTCGCTTCATCTTTTTGGTCTAATCCCTTGATTTCTTCATTTTTTAGATAGGACTCGGGATACCCTTTAGAGGCTAAAACAACACAAACTGCCGTTTGTTTTTTCCATGAAATTGGAGGTAACGATGATAATCTTCCTTCAACTGCTCCAAACAAATAATCATACAAATCAAAATCCATTCTCATAGTAATTGGTTGACATTCAGGATCTCCCATTCTAACATTAAATTCCAATACACATGGTTCACCATTCTTTATCATGATGCCAGCGTATAGGAAGCCTATGAAGGGAATTCCTTCATTTTTCATTGATGAGCTAGTTTTTTCTATTATTCTTTTTTGGATTTTTTCTGCCATGGAATCATTAATGATGGGTGTTGGAGAATATGCTCCCATTCCACCTGTGTTTGGGCCCCTGTCATTGTCGTAAATTCTTTTATGATCCTGACTTGAAGCCATAGGGATTGTAATGTTTACATCACATAATGTAATGTAAGATGCTTCAATTCCATCAATCCGTTCTTCAATGATAATTTTGTTGCCAGCATCACCAAAGGTTTTCTTTACTAAAATTGTGTCAATTGCTACAAGTGCCTCTTGAGTGCTATCACATATTATTACACCTTTTCCTGCTGTAAGCCCATCTGCTTTAATTACTACTGGATGAGAAATTGACTTTACATATTCGTAGGCTTGTTTTGGGTCATCAAATACCTCAAACTCTGCTGTTGGAATTTCATTGCGTTTCATGAATTGTTTTGCCCAAATTTTACTTGATTCTAGTTGAGCTGCGTTTTTTGTTGGACCAAAAATCTGAAGATTTTTTTCATTGAATTTATCAACAATTCCTAATGCTAGAGGGGCTTCAGGACCTACAACTGTAAAACAATTATTTTCTAATGCAAAAGCTGCTAGTTCATCAATTTTATCAACTGAAATTGGAATGTTATTTTCTGTTCCTCCATTTCCTGGAGCGGTGTAAACCTTGTCAACGTGAGAACTTTGTGATAATTTCCAACTTAGGGCATGCTCTCTTCCCCCAGAGCCCACAACAAGAACATTAACCAATAAACAAACTTTTAGAATCTACTATATAATCCCAGATTGTAAGAATCAAAAATTTTGATGAGTAGATGTTAATGAGATTTATAAAATCATTAAACTGCTCAACAACTGATGGAACAAGCAAAAGAGTTTGACGCAAAGAAGATTGAAGTGCAAATCAGAGATTATTTAGAAAAATTTGATTTAGAAAAAATGATTTTTGAATCTAAAGAAAAAGATCAAAAAATCATGTTTATTGATGGCCCTCCCACGATGAACGGAGTTCCTCACATAGGACATCTCAGAGGACGTGTCATTAAGGACCTGTGGTACAGATACAAAACACTGCAAGGTTACAAGGTGGTTTTCAATGGGGGCTGGGATGCTCAAGGACTCCCAGTTGAGCTTCAGGCAGAAAAGGAGCTTGGAATTACTGGAGGCAAAAACGAAATTTTAGAAAAAATTGGGATTGAAAAGCTTGTTGCTGAGTGCAAACGTTTGGTTCAAAAATATAATTCAAAGTGGGTTGAAGCTGACAAACTTCTTGGCATATCTTTTAATCATGAAAAGGCTTACTGGACTTACAAAGATGAATTTATTGAAAGAGAGTGGCAATTTCTAAAAAAAGCAAATCAAAGTGGGATTTTAGAAAATGATTATACTGTCATTGCATATTGCCCTGGTTGCCAAACATCTCTAAGTCACTCTGAAGTTAACCAAGGATATGAGGAGGTAAATGACCCATCTCTATATTACAAAGCGAAGCTTAGAGACGAAAATGCGTATCTCATTGTATGGACAACAATGCCATTTACCTTGGTGACTGATGCAATGGTTGGTATAAATCCTGAAGAGGATTACCATTATGTTAAAGTAGAAAATGAGACTTGGGTTTTAGGAAAAACAAGGCTAGAAGAATTTTTGAAAGAAGTAAAAGTTGAAAAATATTCTATTGAAAAAACTGTACACGGTTCAGAATTTGAAGGAAAAAAATACATCCATCCTCTCTTAGAAGAGATTCCAGAACTTAAGAAATTTTCGATGAATGAAAATTATCATATTACAGTTGCTGAAGAATTTGTCGATGTTACTGCCGGGAGTGGCCTTGTTCATCTTTCACCTGCAAATGGTGAAGAAGATATTAAAATTGCAAAAAAAAGAAAAGTTGAAATTTTCAATCCAATTGATGATGAAGTAAAATTCACTGAAAAAGCTGGAAAATATGCAGGCCTTTTTGTCAGAGATGCTGATGAAAAAATTGTAACAGACATTAAAAATAAAAATGCTCTTGTTAGAATAGGCAAAATTAGACACAAATATCCTTTTTGCTGGCGTTCACACCATTCACTTGTTTGGCTTGCAAGAAAAGGCTGGTTTTACACGATTAAGAAACTTGGAGACAAAGCAATACAAGCGGCAGAAAATGTAGAGTATTTTTATGAACAACCTAGGAACCGATTTTTGGGAATAATTAAGGAAAAACATCCTTGGTGTATATCTCGTGAAAGGTTTTGGGGCTGCCCACTACCAATCTGGTTATGTAATGATTGTGAAAAAAAGAATTGGTTCTTTTCCAGAAAAGAGATTGTTGATGCATCCTCTGATCTTCCTGATGGGCCAGATTTTGAATTGCATACCCCTTGGATAGATAATATCAAAATCAAATGTCAAAAATGCGGGAGTACTAACACAACACGAGAGAAATATGTTTTAGATACATGGCATAATAGTGGTTCAGCACCTTATTCTTCCTTAACTGATGAGGAATATGCCAATAGCATACCTGCTCCATTTTTCACTGAAGGAATTGATCAAACAAGAGGATGGGCGTACACTCTTCTTATTGAAAATGTAATTCTAAATAATGCAGCAATCTCTCCATACAAAGCATTTTTGTTTCATGGACATGTGCTTGACAAAAATGGAAACAAGATGAGTAAAAGTTTAGGAAATGTAATTTATGCAGAGGATCTTCTAAAAAAATTTCCAATTGATCTTATTCGATTCTATTATATGTGGAAATCTAGTCCTATTGAGCAACTCAATTTTAGTACAGATGAATTAATGGCAAGGCCATACCAAGTTGTTAGTACACTGTACCACATACACCTTTATTTTAAACAAAATAGTGAATATGATAAATTTGATTCTAGCTTAACCACACAGTGGGTAAAAGAAAAAAATCTTTTTTCATCAGCAGACAATTGGTTATTATCAAAGCTTCAAAAATTAATTAAAAACACAACAAGATACTATGATAGCTGTAGATTTCATGAAGCAGCAAAAGCGATTGAAGATTTTATTATAAATTTACTTAGCCAGGTCTACATTCCAATTACAAGAGGTGAGCTTTGGGAGGATGACCAAGAAAAAAAGAACCGGAGATTTGCAATCTATACTATTTTGTTTAAGACATTAATTACACTTGATGTTTTGATTCATCCACTTTGTCCGTACACCAGCGAATATCTGTATTTGGGACTAGTTAAACAGAAAAAAAGTATTTTGTTGGAGCGGTGGCCAATAGCTCAAGAATCTTTAGAAGATGAAAAGTTAGAAGAGTCATTTGATTTACTAAAAGAAGTCACATCAATTTCAGCTGCAGCCCGAATGAAAGGAAAACTCAAACGAAGATGGCCTTTGAATGAAGCAATAATTTGTGTTGGTAAAGGTAAAAAAGAAAAGTTAGAATCACTTTCAAACCTTTTGATCTCTCAGTTAAATGTTGAAAAATACAACATTGTGGAATTAGAAAAAAAAGAAGGGTTAGAACAAATTTTACAACTAAAGCAATTAGGACTTCCTGCAGTTCTAAACATTGAACTTGAAAGGAAAAGAATTGGCCCAAAAGCAAAACAAAATATGGAAAAATTGGTTCAGAGATTTTCTGATACTGACCCAGCTGAAATAATGGATGGTCTGAGAAAAGACGCAAAGTTTACATTTGAAATTGAGGGCGAACAAATTCTCCTGGGTGTGGATGACTTTGTTATTGATTATAATGCACAGGAGGGATTTGCAGTCTCTCAACGTGATGAATTAATTGTATTTATTTCAACCACTAGAAATCGAGAAATTGTGGCTAAAGGTCTAGTAAAGGATCTTGCAAGACGACTCCAAATGCTACGAAAAGAGCGAGGCTACACCCCAACTAAAATACTCAGCGTTGCCTCGATTTTAGATTTGGATGAGGAATTATTACAGATGGTAAAAGAAAAAACAAAAGATCTTGCGTTTTTGGTACGAGTAAAAGAGGTAAATTTTACACAATCATGTAAGGAATACAAAGAAGATGAGATTGATGGTCAGAAAATTAGAATTTCAGTTGAATGATTTATTGAAAATTCACTTTGGAACTGTTTCTAGCCTCGGATTTCTACCCTGCTTAAAGTTCTATGTGCCTATCACATAATATGAACGAACAAGTTAGAACATTAGGAAAAATTTTATGCACCACAATTTCGCAGCAAATGTTAGTGTCCCACGTTACTCTTCGACAAAGGACAGCATCACGCTTGCAATTTTGTAGTAACTAGCATGCACCAAGTGGTTAGCTTTTAGCTGATCTGGCATAATAAATAGAAAATCTGCCAATAACTATCATGGTAAAACAAATCAGCCTGGATGCTTGGCAAATCAAACACCTTACAGATTTGCTTAGACAGGGTTCATTAATTGTTGCCAAAACAAATTCCCCAATTGTTCTTTATAGACAAACTATTGAAGAAGAAGAAAATTCCTATGAAGAAATTGTTTGTACGCTTGCCTCGAATTATGTGATAGAACAGTTAGTGACCTCGGGCGGTCCTTTAGTCCCAAATTTCAATCAACAATTTGTGTTTACATTAGAAGAATATCCTGGACGTTTGATGAGAAAAAGCAGAGATCAATTCTTACAGGTTGTTTCTCTACTTGAGGACCATCTCAAATAAGTACCCTACAGATTATAAGTATCACAAATCCAGAATTTTTGGATGCGCTTACTAGAGTATCAAGCTAAAGAGTTATTCAAAGAATTTGGAATTCGAGTTCCGCCAGGAATATCATCAAAAGACATTGAAAAAGGTCGAAAAGATGCTGAAAAATTGGGATTTCCTTTTGTAATAAAAATTCAGGTCCCGGTTGGAGGAAGAGGAAAAGCTGGAGGAATTCAAAAATGTCACAACGAGGATGAATTTGAGCTCAAATATCCTCAAATTTTAGAGATGGCTATCAAAGGAGAAAAAGCTCGGGCAGTCTTACTGGAAAAAATGGTAGAGATAAAAGATGAACTATACTTATCCCTATTTCTGAATCGAAGTAAAAGATGCTATACCATTATTGCTTCTGCTGATGGGGGAGTTGAAATTGAATCAGTCAAAAATCAAATTATTCGGGAGATTGGATTGGGAAAGGTGGAAGAGGGTGTAGCCAGGCAAGTTGCAAATGAGATGGATCTTGAAGGAAAAACCGCAAACGATCTTGTTGAAATTCTCCAAAAATTATCAAAACTCATAATAGAAAAAGAAGTTGAACTAGCAGAAATTAATCCTCTTGTACAATTAGAGGATGATTCTTTGATTGCGCTTGATGGTAAAGTCGTGATTGATGATAACGCGATTTTTAGACATAATGAATTAGAAAAGTATCAAGAAAAATCAGAGATTGAAAAGAAAGCAGAAAAAAGTGGTTTTTCTCTTGTGGAATTAGAAGGGAATATTGCAGTGATTGGAAATGGTGCAGGTCTTGTAATGTCAACTCTTGATATGCTATCTGACAATGGTGGAAAGCCCGCATGTTTTTTGGATGTTGGTGGCAGTGCAACAACCGAGTCAGTTTACGAAGCATTAGCCCTAATTAGTAAAATGAGTAAAGTAAAAGCAATTCTAGTAAATCTGTATGGAGGTATAGTAAAAACTACAACAGTCGCATCATCTTTCATCAAAGCATATGAAGAAAACTTGATTGACCTACCAGTTTTTGCAAGATTAAAGGGTGCAGAATCCGAAAAATCAAAAGAAATGCTAAAAGACACTAAAACAAAGATGTTTGATTCTGTTGAAGAAGCAATCAATGCTGCGGTTTTGAGAGTTAAAAAATGATAGACATTTTTGAATTATTAAGGGGCAACCCAGGAGACTCGGATTACAAGAAAAAACCCATAATCGTTCAGGGAATAACTGGCAAATTTGGATCGTTACATACCAAAAACATGATTGATTATGGAACAAATGTTGCAGCTGGAGTTGTTCCAGGAAAAGGCGGTCAAAAATTTGGTAATGTCCCCATTTATGAACATGTAAAAGAAGCGGTTGACGCTACTGGCGCAAAAATTTCTATAATTTTTGTTCCTGCAAAATTCTTTCTAAATGCCGCAAAAGAAGCACTGGAAGCAGGAATCAAACTTCTTGTGGCAATTCCAGAAAATGTTCCAGTTCGTGATACAATGCAAATTGTCGAGTTTGCAAAGAAAAATGACTCCATAATGATAGGTCCAAATACGCCTGGCGTGCTGATCCCAGAATTAATTAAGATAGGAATTATGCCTGCTAGTCCCTTCAAAGCTGGCAACATTGTGGTTTTATCAAAAAGTGGAACTTTGCTTTATGAGATTTCAGACTGTCTTTCCGAGGCAGGTTTTGGTCAAAGCATCACCATTGGAATTGGTGGAGATCCTATCAACGGTACAAGACTAATTGATGCATTCAATATGGTCAAAGAAATTCCTGATTTGCAAGGTATAGTAATTGTTGGAGAAATTGGAGGAGATGCAGAAGAAATTCTTGCTCAACACCTTATAGAAATTGACTTCAAAAAACCAATTGTAGCCTACATTGCAGGGAGAACAGCTCCTAAAGAAAAAAGAATGGGCCATGCAGGTGCAATTGTTTATGGAAATTACGGTTCTGCAGAATCAAAAGTTTCAATGTTTAACAAGGCAAATATTCCTGTTGCAAAACGCCCAATTGAGGTTCCTATACTCTTAGCAGGTAAGCTGGAACAATCTGGCGATTAAATTAAAAGAGAGTATCTTTAGTTTGAAATAAGATGCCAATAACAGACCCAGTGAAGAAACAGATAGCACAAAAAGCTCGTCTTCACATAAAAATATGCTTTAACTGTGGTGCAAGAAATTCAATCGATGCTACTAGATGCAGAAAATGCCATAATAAGTATCTCAGACTAAAAAATAGAACTCTGGGCGTCAAGAAATAAATTCTTTTCCATAATCTAAAGACAAAAAAGTTCTTAATTTCTAAAACCAGTGGACCGGTTGTCTAGTGGTTTAGGATGACGCACTCACACTGCGTATGGATTTTAAATCCCGCAATGGTCATGGGTTCAAATCCCATCCGGTCTATTTTCATATTTTTTTGAGTACAAAATTTTAGAAGAATTTATGAGTAATTTAACTAAGAGGCAAAGAAAATGAAAAAAGAAATAATTTTTCTCTCAATTATAGTTGGATTTCTCTAACAATTTTGTAATAGTTTAATTATAACACGATTTCACAAAGTTTTGGAAGAACGTGTCATTTAACAGACCAAGAGAAATGTTTACCGTAACCTGTGGTGACTGTGGAAATGAATGTCAAATACCATTCAAGCCAAAAGACGACAGACCTGTTTATTGCAAAGAATGTTTCCAAAATCACAAACCACAAGAACGTAGTGGTGGCTCTAGATTTAGCAGAGGATCGAGTTATGGTAGAGTATCGAGTTATGGTAGAAATGACAGAGGTTCCAGGTTTAGTAGAGGTTCAAGAGGCGACAGACCAAGAGAAATGTTTACCGTAACCTGTGGTGACTGTGGAAATGAATGTCAAATACCATTCAAGCCAAAAGACGACAGACCTGTTTATTGCAAAGAATGTTTCCAAAATCACAAACCA
>Ga0114948_10000021_pt1 | contig 40108 bp, 51 predicted proteins | sample CR04metaG_FD_83877 | JGI IMG/M metagenome (GOLD analysis project Ga0114948, IMG submission 83877) | Deep subsurface microbial communities from Mariana Trench to uncover new lineages of life (NeLLi) - CR04 metaG | ecosystem: Environmental > Aquatic > Marine > Ocean trench > Sediment | place...
CAGCTGCTGAGGGTAAAGCTCCAGCTGCTGAGGGTAAAGCTCCAGCTGCTGAGGGTAAAGCTCCAGCTGCTGAGGGTAAAGCTAAGACTGCAGATAAGAAGGGGGATTCAGCTGCAGGAAAGAAGGCAGATAATAAAAAGTAGGGACAATAAATGGGAGATCCTAAAAATCCAAGAAGAGTTTGGAGAAAACCAAAGCGTCCATTTAACTATGAATTAAAAATGGAGGAGCTCAAAACTCTCGGTACTTTTGGACTGAAAACAAAAAGGGAGTTATGGAAAGCTCACACAGAGCTTTCTCGAGTTAGAAAACAAGCTCGTTCTTTACTTGCATTGAGACAAGAAGTTAGAGAGGAAAAAGAACCAGTGCTTATGAAATCATTAACAAAAATTGGATTGGTGGAAGAAAATTCCACTCTCGATGATGTGTTAAATCTTCAAGTTACAGACTTGTTATCACGTAGATTGCAAACGATAGTTCTAAAAAAATTTGGTTTTCGAACACCATATCAAGCAAGGCAATCAGTAGTTCATGGACATATAATTATTGGAAATAGGATAGTTAACATCCCTTCGTACATTGTTACAACTGAAGAAGAAAAAAATATTCGTATAGCGCCCGAATCTTCATTAAAGGAACTTTTATCAAAATTAGAGCCAAAAACTGAACCTATTTCTGAAGATAGCGGGGTTACAGAATCAGGAGAACAATCAACTGTAATCAAGACTGAAGTTGGCGTTGAAGCAAAGGTTGAAAATACTTCCACTGGTTAATTATAAAATTAAGCTTATCTCTAAATATTACAAATCCTGAGATAGAACAGACATGTGTTCAATAATCGGCTATTATGGCAAAGAAATTGCGGCACCAATTATAGTCAAGGCTCTTAAACGGATGGAGTATAGAGGTTATGATAGTGTAGGCGTTGCAACAAAATCAGAGAATCAAATATATGTAAAAAAAGGCATTGGTAAAGTAGCTGAAGTAAATGAATCACTGAAACTTTCCAACTTGCCAGGAAATATAGGAATTGGACATACCAGATGGGCTACTCATGGAAAAGTAACTGATGAAAACGCACATCCTCACTCTAGCAATTCAGGCAAAATTACTATAGTGCATAATGGGGTGATTGAAAATTTTACTGAATTAAAAGAAAATTTGCAAAAAAATGGTTTTACATTCAAAAGTGAAACTGATACCGAAGTAATTGTAAATTTAATTCAACAGAATTTATCAAAATATTCTGATGTAAAAAAATCAATTTTAAAAACTGTTTCTCAATTAAAAGGTCATTTTGCTTTTGTTGTTATGTTTGATGATGGAACCTTAGTTGCTGCTAGATTTCATGAACCTCTTATCATTGGCATTGGAAAGAATTCTTATTTCATATCAAGTGATGTGTTGGGGTTTATTGAGAACACTGATGATGCAATATACTTAGATAATGGCAACATTATGATTATTGACTCGTCGGATCTAAAAATTTTTAGCTTCGATGGGACCAAACTTAAAAAACCAATTACAAAAGTAGCAAAGGAATTTGCTGACGTAAACAAGGGTGATTATGCACATTTTACTCTGAAAGAGATATCAGAACAACCAGATACCATACTAAAAGCTGGTGAAGATACCCTTGAAGCATTAGAAAATATGGTTGATTTCATAAAACATGCAAAGAATGTGTATTTTACGGGAAGCGGAACAAGTTTCAATGCTGCTCTTTTAGCAAAAAACCTAATGTCAAAGTATGCCAAAGTTAAGGTTGAGCCTTTAATCTCCAGTGAGATCCTATCCATTCCTGAATCAATCGAGCCCAATTCAATCTTGATTGTACTTTCTCAAAGTGGAGAAAGTGCTGATGTTTTAGAAGCAGTAAATATTGCAAAACAACAAACTGCAAAGATTCTTTCAATTGTGAATTCATCTCTTTCCTCTCTTGTACAAGAATCTTCCTTGGTAATTAGAATGGGTTGTGGACCAGAGATAGGGGTAGCTGCCACTAAGAGCTTTACTGCAGAACTTGCAATTATCTACAAAATCACAGAGAAGTTATGTGAAGGTTGTATGGGAATTGATTTCAACAAAATTTCTGAAGCAATTTCAAAGGTTCTTACTAATCACTCAAAAATCCAAGCAATTGCTAAAGAATTGAAACAAGTATCTGACATTTACGTAATAGGAAGGGGGGTTCATTATCCAATTGCAATGGAGGCTGCTCTCAAGTTAAAGGAGCTAACCTATATTCATGCTGAAGGAATTGCTGGAGGAGAACTTAAACATGGTCCTTTGGCACTAATGGATTCAAATGTGTATGTAATCATAATTAATCCTGATGATTCAACATATACTGATACCATTACTAACGCACATGAAATTAAATCTCGTGGTGCCAAAATAATTGGAGTGTCTAACAAGAATAATGAAATTTATGATCATTGGATTCAAATTCCAAAGATTGATGAACCAATGTATCCAATAATAGAAATTATTCCGATTCAATTATTAGCATATTATTCTGCAATTGAAAAAGATACTGATCCTGATTATCCAAGAAATCTTGCTAAATCAGTTACAGTCAAGTAAATATTCTCTGATATTCCTTTTCAATTAATTCTAGTAATGTTTGCGAGTTTGTTCCTGTTTTTAAAATCGAAGCAATGATGCTACCACCTGCACCAGCTCCTTCTTTTGCAAAACCTTGTGAATATGCTCTAATCCCCTCAAATTTTGAAATTTCTAATTTTGGATTTACAGTTAATATAGGTATATCCGAAACTTGAGCCACAATTTGTTGAAAGTTAGCTGTTTTATCGTTTGTAATGTAACAAGTAGTTCCAATTGCCGTATTGTTTTCATTAAATCCAATCTTTTTCCCAAAGGCTAGAACTGCAGCCATCTGTGTTCCTCCTGAAAGTAAGACGTTTGTGATTTCAGATGCAGAACTTAACATTCCTGCAATTACAGGAATCATAGGATCACCTAAGTTTGATACAATAACAAAAGGATCGTCAGAATCAAATCTTTTTGATGCACTTTCCACAACCCTATTTTTTAATTCTACAGGATTGTTTGGAATACTGGAGCTTACCATCGCATCCAATCCTAATTTTCTCATCACAGCTAAAGCAGTTGTAGTGCCTCCTGGAATGCTTTCACCAATCAATAAACAATTTGTTAAAGATGCCAATGTTCTTCCAATGATTCTACCGTAATCAACTGCCCGAACTACAGACGAATTTTCAAGTGCAGGAGATTGTGCAATATTTTTGCCAGACTCTATATCAATATGGAAATATGGAAGCTGAGGGGTGATTTTGCTTCCTGCATTAATTATTACGTGAGGAATACTTGCTGATTCTAATGCCACTTTAGTTAGTAGAGCAGGAGTTGGCTTTCCATCTGGAGTCATCGGAATTTTCTCAATGCTTTTACAGAATCCATAATGGAGAAATTCAGCGTCAGCCGCAGGAGTGTATTTTATAGATTCCTGATCTACGCCTGCTATTGTTATTCCAGGAATTTCACAGGTTGCTGTATATGAAATGACAAATGAAAAGAGAAAATCCTTTTTTTCTATTCTATCGATGAAATTTTTTCCTTTTTCAGAATTTCCTAATATTTCAATGTCATACATCAATTTTTCACTATCCAATTATTGCAGTGAATTCTTGTTCAGTTCTTTTTTGCATTACAAAATTGGTCGCTTTTTCTTTCCTTAATGTTGATGTTGGTGTGGGGCCGTAGTTATGACCTGGATACAGAACTAAATTATCATCTAAATTGGAAATGATTTCAAACAAACTATGATAAAGCTCCTTTGAACTTCCTCCAGGCAAATCAACACGACCGCAATTTCCAACAAAAAGTGTATCACCAGAAAAAATCTTAGCATCGCCAACTAAACAAATACCATCTTTGGAATGGCCCGGAGTGTGAATGATTGAAAGTTCTGAATCGCCAAATGTTATTTTATCTCCATCCGTTACAGTCAAATCATGTTTTAGTTCAGATGCTTCATGTTGTATTATTTTGGCACCTGTCAATTTTGTCATTGCTTCATTTCCCAAGGTATGATCAAAGTGGTGATGTGTATTTACAATGTATTTTACCTTCAAGTCATTTCGTTTTATTATCTGTTCAATGTTTTCCAGATCCCATGATGGATCAATAATTATGGCTTCTTCAGTCTCTTCATCTTCTAAAATATACGAAAAATTTTGCATGCCTCCTACTTGTATTTGATGTACTTTCATAGTACGCCTTCCTCTGCTTCTGGAGGAATTCCAATTTTTTCAACAATAATTTTTCCACACAGATCATTTCTCTTGGGTATTCCTTTTTTCATCTTGTGAAATGTTACAGTTAGATTAGCTTTTACAACTATGCTTGCCGTATCGCCTGTGTCAGGATCTAGACCAGATGGAACATCAACTGCGAATTTGAAAGCATTAGAATTATTCATGAAATTTATTGCAGATGCATACGGTTCTCTAATTTGTCCTGAAATCCCCGTTCCAAGAATTGCATCAATAATTATATCTGGCTCGTAGTCAAAATTTGTATTTGTTCCAGTAATTAGCTTCACAGAAGGCATTTTTTCTAAGAGTTTCCAATTCCATTGACTTTCCTCAGTCTTTATTTTTTCTGGCTCTCCAAGCATAACTACAGTTATAGATATTCCATATCCAGATAGATGACGAGCCATGACGAGTCCATCACCTCCGTTATTACCTAATCCTGCAAATATGATTACACTCTTTTTTGAAATATCCTCGAATTTTTTTACTAAATTCTTTACTGCAGCAGCTCCTGCATTTTCCATCATGAATTTTTTCAAAAATCCCATTTGGTGACCATTGTTTTCTATTTGCATCATTTGTTTTACAGAAATTTCCATGATTTATTCAAAAAATGAACATCAAATAAGAGCTTTGGCAAACGGCTTTATCTTGGTGTCAAATCAATAAAATCATGTCATTAAAAAATGTGAAATCATCTCTTGGCAGTATTTCAAAATCTTTATCTGTTTTACAGGATTCTAGAGAATATCTCATAAAAAATACCCGAGAGGTTACAATTTTGTGTAGTCATGCCATCATTAACATTCACAAAGGAGATCGTAAAATCGCTAAAGCAAAGATTCAGCGAGCACGAAATTTGTTAAAATCATTCAAGAAAAAAGCAACAGGAGAATTACAACGCTATTTAGTAACACCAGAACAAGAATTCGTTGAAGCAAATGCATTGTTAGCTATTGTGGAAAAAAAGAATATACCAGATCATAAAACCATCTCTGTTTCAAACGAATCCTATGTACTTGGGCTCTTAGATTGTATAGGTGAATTAAAAAGACTTATTTTTGATAATATTCGAGTTGGTAAATCTAAAGAGGCCGCAAGCTTTTTTGAAATCATGGAAAATTTGTATCTTTATCTGTATCCCTTTGCCATACATGATAAGATACTAAAAGAAGCAAGAAGGAAATTAGATGTAAATAGGATTCTAATAGAAGATGCAAGAGCAGTTTTAACTGAAGAAATTAGAAGAGATCATCTAATTAATACAATCAAAAAATTACAAAAATAATTTTTTGAAAAATTGAATGCGGGGGATATAGATAAAACGATACATTTTACACTCACGTGAAAAGTATAGTTTTATTTTAATTCAATAATTCGTGTAATCTTAGTATGATTACCAACTTATGATTAAGCTACAATTTTTGTGAATAATGGAGATGTATATCAGTTTGACTTTGAAAAACATGATTCAGAAGAATATCAATTCAATTCTTTGATGAAATCTGCTATTACTGACTAATATTTTGGTTATTCAATAAAAAACGCAGTGTTAAGATATATTGTTCAAGCTTTTTTGTAGACCGATTTTGTACTGATTAGATGCAACTTTCCTTGGGGTTTTCTAGGACTCCGATAGACGAAAATTGTTCTCACCTTCTTCCTCAAGAGACATTTCAAATCGGTACACAAAGATGAAAATTTACCTCATGAAAACGAACCAGAATGAAGGGCTCCAAACAGTTGCGTTTGACTCACTCTCCCGGCGCTTTACACAATCATTTAATGTTCAAATGTCAATAACTTGTTATTGACCAAATTTGATGTCGCAATAATTGGGGGAGGAATACTTGGCACCAGTATTTCTTATTGGATTTCAGCATTATATGATCTGAAAATTTGTGTAATAGAGAAAGAATCCGATGTTGCAATGCATGCAAGCAGCAGAAACACTGCTGTAGTACATTCACCATTTTACCTAAATCCAGAAACAAAGGGGATTTTGGCAAAATCTGCAATCATTTCATACTCAATGTGGGAAAACCTAGCAAAAGATAGAAACATCCCATGGCTAAAAACTGGTGTTTATGAAATTGGATTCAACGATGAGCAGTACAAAAGCCTTGAGGAATTTATGGAATGGGGAGACATTAATGGAATTCCAAAAGGAGATTTAGAACTTTTAGATGGAAAAGAAATTGCGAAAAGAGAACCAAATGTAAAATGCCACTCAGGTGTTTTTTGTAATAGAGAAGTTTCAACAGACTTTGGAGCATTTACTCGTGAAATTAGTAAAGATTCTAAAAAAAATGGAACAAAATTTCTTTTGAACAGTAATGTAAAATCAATTAAAACAAACAATGGGAACTCAACAATAATGTTTGAAGATAATTCTGAAATAACATCTAATTTTGTAATCAATTGTGCTGGTGGAAATGCACTTGACATTGCACAAACAATGTATCTTGCAAAAGAATATTCAGACTTACATTTTCGTGGCGAATACTGGGTCGCAGAACCACAATATCGTGATTTAGTAAAATCCACTATCTATACGGTCGCAGAATTCAAAGGATATCCATTCTTAGATCCCCACTGGATTAAGAAAGCAAACGGGGAAACTGAGATTGGTCCAAACGCAGTTCCAGTTTTAAGTCCAGAAACTTACAATGGATATCTTGGTGATATCAACACATCAATAACAAAACTAAAAGAAATTGTTACTGGAAATGCATTAAAGCTGTTATATGACTCTCAATTTTTGAAAATGGTTTCAAAGGAATGGATGAGCTCTATTTCAAAAACTGCAATGGTAAATCGGGTCCAGAAATTTATTCCAAAAGTAAAACCTGAATATTTTTCAAAAAGAGGAACAGCTGGTATACGATCACCTGTAATCACCCCTAAAGGAAAATTCTTACTAGATGTAATGGAGCTTGAAAATGATAACTCTTATCATATCATAAATTATAATTCACCAGGAGCAACAGGCGCGCCTGCTTATTCTGCATTTATTGTAAAAAGGCTACAAGAGAAGGGATTTCTTGATTACGCTTTAAAGAAAAAAGAATCATTTTGGAATTTTGACGATGTGATTAACCACGCCTAGAAAAATACTTCAAGGGAAATTCCACTAATACATTTAAAATTTAAATAATCAAGCTTAATATCGCCTAAAAAAAAATTTTCCCTGTTGCTACCTGATAGATGTTCAGTAAAAAAAGAAGGAAAACAATGCGTTAATCCACCAGAGTTTGTAATATCTGTAGTTGTAGAGAATGAGGAATACATGATTGGAGTAACATGCCAAAAACATAAGCAAGCAGTATCTGAGAAGGTAAAAATCCTTCAAAATGAGGGCAAAATCCCAAAAGGAAAAGTCAATTTTTCAGGACTTAAAGCAGTAGGAACAGATTGCATTAGGGCAGATCCTGAAGATATTATTCAAATTGATTAAAGATTGAAATAATTTCTAAAAGAAACTTTCTCAAGATGTTAAAAGAAATTCTTTCTGATTTACTAAAAATAGACGATATTCTTTTTATTGTAAAAAGTGAGGGCGCAGTTAGCGAAATTAGGAGTAATTCTCTTGGAATTAAACAGAAAGATCAGTGGATAACAATTGGCGATAATGATGGTCCATGTCATATGCATATCAATGCTAAAAACATCAAGAAAGCAAGATTTGTTATGGAGGACAAACCTGAACGAACTAGTTTTAGTGTTATGTTTTTTGATGAAAAAGATGAAAGAATACTTGGAGCCTTTTTTACAAAAATGTATGATGAAAACAAGAATTTAAAATCAGATAGAAAAAAACTCTATGACGATTTATTTTCAAAATATGGTTCAAAAGAAACTATAGAATTTACTTAATATTAAACTGTGTAAATTGGTTTTTTATCCGATAAAGCAAGCTCTAAATTTTTTACAGTAAGCTCTGTCATCTTTTTTCTTGTTTCGATTGTAGAGCTTCCTACATGCGGTGCTAACACAACATTCTGCATTTTTGTAAATGGATGATTCTTTCCAATTGGTTCGTTTTCAAAAACATCTAGTGCTACTCCTGCAATGATTTTTTTTCTTAGAGCTGAAACAAGATCCTTTTCTTTAATTATATTTCCACGAGCAGTGTTTACAAGAAATGAAGTATTTTTCATTTTCTTAAGAAAGTTCATGTCAACTAACTGATGCGTTTGCTTTGTATATGGAACATGAATTGAAACTACATCACTTTTTCTTAACAATCCATTTAGTGATTCATATTTAGAATGTGTAGAAATCTCAATTTTTCGTGCTAACCGCTTTCTATTGTGATAAATGATTTTCACCCCAAACGCGTTTGCTCTTTTAGATACAGCTTTTCCAATCCTTCCTAATCCAAGAATCCCTAATGTTTTTCCCGCAAGATCATTTCCAACATAATCATACACACCGTAGATTTCTTTCCAACCCCCTTTTCGAATAATCCTGTCTCCTTCAGTCACTCTTCGTAATAAATCCAGAATTAAGGTAAATGCTAGGTCAGCAGTAGCCTCAGTTAGAACTTTAGGCGTGTAACAAATTCGAATTTTTTTTCTTTTTGCATATTTTATATCAATATGGTCATATCCAACACTGTACGTACAAATAGTTCTAAGCTTTTTTGCAGAATCAATTACTTGTTTGTCAATGACATCATAAGGAAAACAAATCAGGCCGTCTTTATCTCTAATTTTATCAATAAGCTTATTTTTTGGCATTGGAATTTTTCCAGAATGAACTTCAATTGCGTATTTTTTTCGTAATCTCTTTAATGCAAAATCATGTAATTTTCGTGTAAGAAGAATTTTGTTTTTCCTAGTCATTTTAACCATTAGTTGGTGCAAGCAACCTAAAACCATTTATAAGATTTCATTTCAAAAAATCTATATGGGTTCGGAAGAAATTGAAGAATTTGCAATTTGTGTAGCATGTGCTAACCCAATTGAAAAATGTGTTTGTGTTTGTCCATACTGTGGTGAACGAGACAAATGTGAATGTGCCTTATTTGATGCTGCAACGGGTGGCTAAACTTAATTTGGGATATTATTAATATCATATAGAATATCTGTTATCTGTGAACTCTGTAGACCTTACATGGTTAATTGGTGGACCGCAAGGTAGTGGAGTAGAGACCGGTGCAAATATTTTTTCACGTGTTTGCGCAGAAATGGGCTATCAAGTTTTTGGAAAAAGAGAATTTTATTCAAACATTAAAGGTGAACACAGCTACTTTGTTCTACGAGTTTCAAACAAAAAAATTCACTCAAATCTAAATGATGTCACTTTAATGGTCTCATTTGATGCTGAGACAATTTTCAGACATTACGATGAAGTCATTTCAGGAGGAGCCTTGATTTACGACTCTGATTTGGAAAACACTACTTCTGACGAAGTTCATACCCTTGATCAACACTTTAAATCAAGACTTCACAAGGAATTAGAAGCTAAAAACAAACCTTTCACAATAACAGGCGTCTTAGAACTGACCAAAGAAAAAGGAGTTAACCTTTATCCAGTTTCCTTTAGAAGCATTCTTTCAAACTTGGCAGATGACACTAAAAATCCAAAATTAAAAGGACTTATTCGCATGTTTAACGTAATTGGAGTTTCCTTGTCATTAGGTCTCCTAAAAATGCCTCCTGATTCTCTCTTGAAATCAATCGGAACCATTTTCGCTAAAAAACCTAAAGTTGCAGAAATTAACAAAAAAGCCGCCAATTATTCCTATAATCTTGCCACAGCCCAGTTCAATAGTTTCAATTATTCCCTTCCAGGAACAACAAAAGAACCCCATACCATTCTGGTGCAAGGTCAACAAGGGACAGCGATTGGAAAAATGGTTTGTGGATGTAGATTCCAATCTTACTATCCAATAACTCCAGCATCTGATGAAAGTATGTTTTTAGAAGAACATGAAATTCTAGAAATTGAGGGAGACCGACCTGGTTCCACAGTAGTAATACAAACAGAGGATGAAATTTCTGCAATTGGAATGATGATAGGAAGTGCACTTACAGGAACTAGATCATCAACTTCTACCTCCGGTCCAGGATTTTCTTTAATGGCAGAAGCTCTTGGTTACGCAGGAATTAATGAAATTCCAATTGTGATAACTTTGTTTCAGCGAAGCGGTCCTTCAACCGGTCTTCCAACAAGGCATGGGCAAGATGACCTACTTTTTGCCATTAATGCAGGACATGGCGAATTTCCCAGAATTGTTTATGCATCAGGTGACATTGAAGAAAGTTTTTACGATACAGGTAGATGCTTTAATTATTCTGATGTATTCCAAATTCCAGTTATTCATATGATGGACAAATTTATGTCAAGCTCTGTGGTTACTTGCAAAAGATTTGATCCTGACAAAGTAACAATTGATAGAGGAAAATTACTAGATAAAATTGATGGTAATGATTACAGACGGTTTGCCTCTACAGATGATGGCATCTCTCCCAGATCAAAACTTGGACTTGAAAATGGTATTTTTTGGAATACTGGAGATGAGAGTGATGAATATGGTCATATTTCAGAAGATCCTTTTGAACGAGTCAAGATGATGGATAAAAGAATGTCTAGGCTTGGGTTAATTATCAAAAAAATTCCAAAAGAAGATCAGATTGTAACTTTTGGTGTCCACGATTTTACCATTATAAGCTGGGGTTCTCCAAAAGGGCCCATAATTGACGCGTTAGACATGCTCAAAAATGAAAACATCAATGTTGGATTTATTCAGTTTAAGTTATTACATCCATTCCCAACTGAACACACAAAATCGTTACTTAAAGACACCAAAACAATCATAGATATCGAAGCAAATTATACAGGGCAACTAGGGCAGATATTCAAACAAAATCTTGGAAGAGACGTAGATTATTTCATCTTAAAATTTACAGGAAGGGGAATGACAAGTACAGAGATTTATGATTCCCTGAAGAAAATCATCGAAAATAAAGCAAAAAAGAGGGAGGTTTTAACACATGGCGCTTAAGCTGTCAGACTATAAAACAGACGTTCACAATGATTGGTGTCCAGGTTGTGGGGATTTTGGAATTGTAAATGCAATTCAAATGGCACTCGCTGAAATTAATATACCAAGACACAAAGCAGCAATATTTTCTGGGGTAGGTTGTTCTGGAAAAACTTCACACTTCATCAACGTGTTTGGTGTCCACACACTCCATGGACGAGTTTTAACATTTGCTCAAGGGGCAAAGATTGCAAATCCTGAAATGACAGTTATAGCTGCTGGAGGAGACGGAGACGGTTTAGGAATAGGTGCAGGACATTTTGTTGCAGCAGGAAGAAGGGACGTTGACATGACTTACATTATTTTTGATAATGGAGTGTATGGATTAACAAAAGGCCAGGCATCTCCTACGCTAAAATTAGGAGAACAAACAAAGTCTCTCCCGAAACCAAATACGAATTACAATGTTAATCCAATTGGTTTGGCAGTTACTAGTGGTTTTACTTTTGTAGCTCAAGGCTATTCATATGATGTAAGGCATTTGAAAGACTTGATAATTGCAGCCATTCAACACAAAGGTTTAGCATTTTTAAATGTTTTACAACCTTGTCCGACCTATAATGACATAAACACAAGAGATTGGTATGCTGGAATTGATCAAGTTGATGAAGCCCAAAAACGCCATTCTAGGATTTACAAATTAGAAGATCAAAAATATGATCCCGTGGTTCATTACGATGAAGAATCTGAATTGAATGAAAAATTGAGTCAAGCGTTGATAAAATCTTTGGAATGGGGAAATAAAATTCCCATTGGAATTTTTTACAAAAACGAACTTATTTCACAGTATTCGGAAAGACTAATTGATAAGATACCAAATTATCTGGAAAACCCACCCGCAAATCAGGCAATTTCATCAAAAGGGAAACCGATTACTGACGTTTCAAAAATTTTAGATTCATTTGAAGTGTAGTGTAATCCATACCAAATTAGCCTAATGAAATATTAGCAAGTCGAACAAAAGATCACTTTATCATTGAACATAATCGAAGCAAACAAGATATTTAGAAAATCAATTATCAAAGGTTTCTTTGAACCACAACTTATTAATCTTGATTTTAAAAAATCAAACGTAAAGCATCCATTGATTCCTGATGATGGACTAATGCAATCCCATCTTTTGCATATTTTTTTCGATGTTGACACTGGGCATGATTATCCTGATGGGGATGAATGGTTTATTGTTGATTTGCTTTTTCCTTATGATATAAAATTACCCGATTCACTTAAAGGAACAGACTATTTTACAATCATTGCAGTAGAAGAGGGAAAAAATTTTTGGCATCACAGAGAATTAGTTCGTTACAAATACGGTAAATCAAAAAAACTTGTGGAGTCTTTAGAATTTATAGAATCAAAATATAAAGAACTTCATTCATTGGTAGAACCATTAGAAAAAGATCTCAAGTAATTACTTTCCAAGTATTGTCTTTAAATTCAAACTTTTTACTACCCGAATATACTGTTTTAAGTCCCCATCTTGCATGCTCTGAATCAAATTTGTAAATTACACTAGTAACCCCACTTGGCAATTTTTCAGGAACAAGATGGTAAGGTAACATCTCTATAACAAAATCAATTTTTTCTACCGAATTGTTGTACAAATATTTATCACTTGAATCTATTATGAAGCTGATTTTTGGTGAACCAGAAAAATTAATTTGAATCTTTATTAGTTGCCTTTTGCTCCTTCTTCTCTTCATTTCCTTAAATAATTTCTTGATCTTTTCCCATCTTCTTAATTCAAACCATTGGAAAAATTTTTCATTAAAAGGCAATGGAATATCCAGGTTTAACACAGTAACAAATTCTGAATCTGTCTCTGGTTCAAGTTCTTCTTGAATCACTTTGAATCTTGAACTCAAATACCCATGGATTACTTCAATTTCCCAAGGTGAAATTCCATGATATCGTAAATGGGCTTCTAATGGGTGATCGTTCATCGAATCAAAAGCTTAAAAATTATAATTAAATGGATCTAAATTCCTCTTCTGTAATCTCTTCCTTGTCACAATTTGATGTTTATCTACTGAAATGCTTGGAAGGCCATCGACTATATTTTCTATAAAAGAAAATTATTCAAAAATACTTGGTCTTTAACGGATTCAACTTTAATTTAAAACGGCGAGAGGGAGATTCGAACTCCCGCTCCGTTTCCGAAAGTCGTTTTCGAGACGACCGCACTACCTGGCTATGCGACCTCGCCAAACTATGTTAATATTCATAAAAATAAAAGCTACTTGTCTAAAATCAAACGATTTCATCAAAAAAACACTCCCTTTTTACTTCAAATAGAAATGCAAAAAAATACAAAAACTCTACATTTATCAAAAATTAGGCTGAACTACGTACCTGATCCCTCTAGATTTGAACTTTAATTAAAAATAATTTTACCAAAAGATAGTTCTAGATTGTGTGAACATATTTCCATAAGTAAAAGGAACTTGTAGTTCCAATTACAAAAAGCATGGGTTTCCAAGCAAATACTGGAATAATTGTCGCTGATAGTTTTATCTTGTAATTGTTAAACACAGTATGGACATATTTTTTAATTTGCTCATTCCAAATTTTATAATCAACTTTGTGTTTCTTTAACATCTCTTCAATCTCATAGATCACTGGTGTCCTTTGGGAAAAGAGATGTTGTAAGTAATCTCTTGAAATTTCAACCTCTGCATGAATAGCAATTAGGCCTTTTTTCATTTCTATTAATCTTACATGAAGCTCCCATGGTTTTTTGAGCTTCAAACTAAGACCATTGCCTAATTGGAATGGTTGTTTACGTTCAAATTTCACCCTTGTGAAACCCTCTTTAGAAAAGATTTTCATTAATTCTTCAAAATTTTTCTTAACAACAACATTAAGTCTCTCCACTCCAGTTTTACTGTCCACTTTTATCGAGTCTTTCATTCCATCGATGAATGAAATTAATTTTGGATATCTAGTAATATATTCCATTAAATTGGCCTTCTAACCACTTGTATTTAAAGCAGGGCGATGAAGATATTATTCCTTAATAAAAAAAATATCGAATTTCTAGTTCATTTGATATGGATTTCTTAATCCTCTGACATAAACACACTGATCATGAGATATGGCTAATTCATTTGGTTTTATTTTCCTGTCTGTTAACTTTGCTTCAGAATCTCTAATTATAGCAAACGGTTTTGATTCAGAGCCTTCACCCATTTTATGATTAGCAATTGATGCTAAATTATCAACTACCGCCTGAAAAGTAACTTTCAAAGGATTTCCATCAAGATCTTTTTCTGCCCTCAAATCTAAAACAGGTTCAATTCCAGCACAAGCAATTGCAATTCCAGTAGTGCCGACTCTTGAAGGCATTAGCCTACTATCCACAATAATTACTCCTACCCGAACCAAATTCTTTAAGAAAACTTTTCTTCGGATTTGCTCTGCAATTAAATAAGGATCATTTGGATACAGAATAAGATTTCCCTCTTGTACATTTGATTTGTCTATACCTGCATTTGGAGCCATAATGTTATCTGATGAAGTAATTACAAAACCAGAAATGCCTCCAAATATTACATCGGATTCCCGAATTATCACTTCTGCAATTTTTGGTTTTATTTGAAATTTTTTAGATAATGAAATTCCTTGTTGAGATGCTTTTACATTATCTATGCTAATAATTCTGCCTTGAGAATTTGAAACGTATTTGCTTGAAATTGCTAAAACATCTTCATCTGCTAATTTGAGTTTATTTTTTCGTAATGATGCTTCGATAGCCTCAAAAACATCAAACTTTTCCTTTTGTCGCTCTGCTTTTACAGGATAAACTGTTAACGCCATATTTTCATTATGCAGGCTTTCTTTTTTATTGTTCTGAAAACCTTTTAATCTATTGAAAAAGGTTTTTCGATCATGAATATTACGGAGAAGATCCTTGCTCGTGCTTCAGATTGTGAAAGATTGGCTCCCGATGATGTAAAATTCGTAAATGTAGACAAGGTTATGATTCATGACGTTTCAGGCCCCGGTGTTATTAAGGTATTTGATAAATTGAAAAAACAAGGAATCAATGTTGACAAGTTATGGGATCCTTCAAAGGTTTGGGTTGCTGAGGATCATTTTGTTCCTTCAGCTGAATTGATTTCTGCAGAGAATATTGTGAAACTTAGTAACTTTACAAAAAATTATGGAATTGACAAACACTTCAAGTATGGAATGGGCCAGTATGGAATTTGCCATACACTTTCTCATGAAGAAGCTATGGTTTTGCCTGGTGAAGTCTATGTGGGAGGAGATTCTCATACAAACACTACAGGTGCACTTGGTTCTTTTGCTTGTGGTTTGGGTCACACTGATATTGCTTATGTATTGCTAAATGGAAAAATTTGGTTTAAAGTCCCTGAAACCATTCTTTTCAAACTAAATGGAAAACTTCCAGAACATGTTATGGCAAAAGACTTTATTTTGAAAATAATTGGCGATATTGGAACTGATGGTGGAGCCTATAAGACAATGCAATTTGAGGGGACTGGAATAGATGAAATGTCAGTTGAAGAACGTCTTACACTCACTAATATGACCACCGAAGCAGGTGCCAAGACCGGAATAATAGAACCAGATCAAAAAATTGTAGATTATCTTGCAGCTCGTGGCGCTAAAGATTTTTCTCTAGTTAAAGGAGATCATGATGCAGAATTTGCTAAGATATTTGAATATGAAGCATCAGAATTGGAACCGATTGTTGCAAAGCCATACTCGCCAGAAAACATATGTGTTGTAAGAGAAGCACCATCAGTATCACTGGATAAAGCCTACATTGGTTCTTGCACCGGTGCAAAACTAGAAGACTTGAAAGCCGTTGCAAAAATTCTCAAAGGAAAAAAAGTCAAAATAAGGACTGAGGTTTTGCCAGCTGCAATCTCAATCTACAAAAAGGCCTTGGAACAAGGGTTTATCAAAATATTTCTTGATGCAGGAGCAACTGTTGGTCCTCCAACCTGTGGGGCATGTTGCGGTGCACATATGGGCGTTCTTGCACAAGGTGAAATCTGCATTAGCACCACAAATAGAAATTTTCCAGGCAGAATGGGTCACGTTGAATCACAAACTTATCTGGCATCTCCGTTAGTCACTGCTGCTTCAGCTGTTACAGGAAAAATCACTGATCCGAGGGATTTGAATTGAAGGGAATGGTAATCAAATATGAACGTGATAACATAGATACCGACGTAATTCTTCCTGGAACATATCTAAAGATTCATGATTATGACGAACTTGCTACACATGCAATGGAAGGAATTGATCCAGAATTTCACTCAAAAGTTAAAGAAGGTGACTTTATTGTTGCTGGCAAAAACTTTGGATGTGGTTCCTCTCGTGAACATGCACCAATTGCATTATCTCACTCTGGTGTAAAGGCAGTTTTAGCATTATCATTTGCAAGAATATTCTATAGAAATTCAGTCGATGGTGCTTTTTTATTGCCAATAGAAATTGATGAAGATACATACAAGAATATTGAAAACGGCGACGAACTAGAAATAATCATTGAAAAAAACGAAATCACGAATTTGACGAAAAATCAAACATACCGAATTAAACCATTTTCAGAAATAATTAGTAAAATTATACTGGCTGGCGGACTATTCAAATTCAAACCATAGGTTTTTGGATTTACTATGTCACAAACATTGTTTGAAAAGATCTGGGAATCTCATGTTGTAGTTGAAAAGGAAAACGGTCCCTCTCTTCTATATATTGACAGACATCTAATTCATGAGGTAACATCACCACAGGCTTTTGATGGTCTTAGAATGAAAAAGCGTAAGGTAAGAAGACCAGATCTTACCATCGCAACCATGGATCATAATGTACCAACAAGCAAGAGAACATTACAAATAATTGATCAAACATCTGCAATCCAAATTCAAACACTGGAAAAGAACTGTAAGGAATTTTGCATCAAACTATTTGATATGAACAGTCCTTATCAAGGGATTGTACATGTGATAGGACCACAATTAGGCATCACGTTACCTGGGACAACAATAGTGTGTGGAGATAGTCATACTTCAACTCAGGGAGCATTTGGGGCATTTGCATTCGGCATAGGAACAAGTGATATTGAACATGTCTTAGTATCGCAAACACTCTGGTTAGAAACACTCAAACCTTTCGAAATACAGATTGAAGGAAAGATAAGAAACCCCTTTGCTATAACTGCAAAAGACATCATATTATCAATTATCAAAAACATAGGTACTGATGGCGGCATTGGTACAGTAATTGAATATCGTGGTCAGGGAATTACTGAACTTTCAATGGAACAACGAATGACCATCTGTAACATGTCCGTTGAGGCTGGTGCTAGAGCAGGGCTAATTGCTCCAGATCAAAAAACATTTGATTATTTGAGAGGGCGAAAGTATACCCCAAAGAATTATGAAGATCTAGTCGAATTGTGGAAAGATGACTTGAAATCTGATCCTAATGCAAAATTTGAAAAAAGTTTCAGATTGAATGTTGATGACATTGCCCCTCAAGTAAGCTGGGGAACAAATCCTGCCATGACATCAGATGTTACAGAAACTGTCCCCTCTCCAGAAGAATTTGCAAAAGGTGATGAAATTCAACAAAAAAATGTAGAAAAAGCATTGCAATACATGGACCTAAAACCCGGTACTGATATTACCGACATTAACATTGACAGAGTTTTCATTGGCTCATGTACTAATGCTCGTCTAGAAGATCTAATTGAAGCATCCAAAGTTGTAAAAGGGAAAAAAGTTTCAAAAAAAGTTAGAGCCATGGTTGTTCCCGGATCACAAATGGTAAAGAAAGAAGCTGAAAAAATGGGTCTTGATAAAATTTTCAAGGAGGCAAATTTTGACTGGAGAGAATCTGGCTGCAGTATGTGCCTTGGAATGAATCCAGATATTCTCAAACCTGGTGAAAGATGTGCAAGTACATCAAATAGAAATTTTGAAGGAAGACAAGGAGCTGGTGGTAGAACACATCTAGTAAGCCCAGTTATGGCTGCAGCAGCTGCAATCGTAGGGCACTTTGTTGATGTTCGTGAAATGGAGATAAACTAGATGGAATCTTTTAAAAAAGTCAAAAGCACTGTAACTCCTTTTGATCGAGTAAATGTAGACACTGATCAGATTATTCCAAAACAATTTCTTAAATTAATTCACAAAATAGGATTTGGAAAATTTTTGTTTTTTAATTGGAGATATGATAAAAATGAACAACCAATCTCAAATTTTGTATTAAATGATAAAAAATATAATAATTCGAAAATTTTTGTGACAAGGGATAACTTTGGATGCGGTTCAAGTAGGGAACATGCTGTTTGGGCTCTAAAAGATTATGGTTTTGATGTAATCATCGCTCCATCTTTTGCTGATATTTTTTACAGCAATTGTTTTAAAAATGGAATGCTTGCAATAAAGATAGAGTCTAAAATTGTAAATAAATTAATGAATTTAACTTCAGAAATTGAAGTTGATTTAGAAAATCAAACCATAAAAACTAAAACTGAAACAACCTCATTTCAAATAGATTCTCACAAGAAAAAAATTCTACTTGAAGGCTTGGATGACATTACATTAACCTTTCAGTATCAGGATAAAATAGCAGATTTTGAGAAAAAAACTATAATTCCATCTGTGTTATGATTTTTTTTATCAAACTTTGATTTCGATCAATTACTACAGGCGACTCAATGTCAAGCCATGGTGTATTTCCAATATCAAATGCACTAATTTTACCTTTTTTTGCAAGGTTTTCAAGTACATCAAAAGAAAGATTAATTTTTTTTTGTTTAGATTTTGGTTTAATTTTACTTAGAATTTTACGATCAAAAATGTAAACTCCAAGGCATTCAGACATTTTTAATGTTATTGTGGGTTTCTCATTAAATTCCTTAATTATGTTATCTTCAACAATAGCAAACCCTGTCTCTTCCTTCCTTTTAGTACGTGTAGCAATGCAGGCAAGACTCTTTTTTTTCTTAAATGTTAAAAGCATCTCCCTCAAATTTATGGGAGAGAAATTATCTACAAACCATAATATGAATTCAGTAGTGCCTGATAATTTTTTATGAATGCGCAAAAGATCTCCAGCTGTTCCTGATTGTGAATCTTGCACAAAAGAAATGTTTTTTTTATATGTTGAATCTTGAAAGTAATTTTTTATCTGACCTCCTAATCCCTTAAAATCAGAAATAATGATAATTTCATTAATGAACTTAAAAGATGAAAGATAGTGTACAATGTAATCTATCATTGGCTTTCCGTTGAGGGGAATCATTGCTTTTGGAAAATAATCGGTATAGGGTCTTCCTCTAGTGCCTTCGCCTCCGGCTAAGATTATGGCTTTCACGCTCTACCGATATGATTTCTGTTTTCTTCTTCTCGCACCTGGTCCGCCAAATTTCTTTGGTTCCTTTCTTCTAGCATCGCCACTAATTAGATACTTGTCAAATTCTGTAATTCTTTTTTGAAGATCTTCTCGGATAGATTTGGAAAAAGGATGATCTTTGGGATCTTTTTTTGATTTTGTCCAGCCAGTAAGAGCTCTTGATATTGCTGTAGCTGTTGCGCTTGCTTGCCCCATAAAACCTCCACCTTTCACCCTGACGGAAATATCAATCTTTTTTCGTAAATCTCCAGCTATTTCAAGCGGAGCTAAGATTGCTTCACGAGCTGTTTCGTGATTAATCATATCCACTGGAACGTTGTTTATTCTAACCTTCCCTACTCCTTTTGAAATATACACATGTGCCTTGGCAGTTTTTCTTGCTGCAAAATAAATTTGAATCTTTGTTGTCATTCGGTCCACCCTATTGTTCTGCTAAGGTCCTCCATAGGCGTATAATATGCAGATGGTTTAGTAATTTTTGCTTTATCAAACTGAATTTTTCCAAAAGATTTTAGCTCCTTTGGAGTTCCAATATATGCTCTGAGTCGTTTGTGAGCTTTTATGCCTGATGGTTTTTTTCGTGGAAGCATTCCTCGAATCATTCTCGTGATAATAGTATCTGGTCTTCTAGGATGAAAAGGACCATGCTTAGGATTTATGATACTTGCAATTTCTAAAAAGTTTTTGTATTCTTTGATTATATTACTTCGGGTACCGCTAATCATTATGTTTTCACAATTTACAATCGAGACTCGTTTGCCTTCTATTAGTAATTTTGCAACGTGTGATCCAAGTCTTCCTGCAATAAGATTAGTTCCATCGACAACGATGTGCTCATTTTTTTCAACTAGAACATTTTTTTGTTTCTTAACCAAGTAAATTCACACCTTTGCCAGAAGGATATTTTTCAATCATATCCAACACTCCAACTAATTGGCCTCCAGAATCTTTGATTCTACTTGCTGCAGAGTTTGAAATTGCAAATGAACACAACGTAATTTTATGAGAAATTTTTCCTGTTCCTAATACTTTTCCCGAAAAAAAAACCACATCATTTTCTTTTGTCAACTCATCAATTCTTTTAAGATTTATTGTGCGCCTAACAGAATTTGGTTTTAAAGCTAACTTAGCAAGTTTTGCCCATATTGGAGCGTTATTTTTAGCAGATGCTCGTTTCAGATCTTTTACCATCCGAACAACAACTTGATTATTCATTTAATAAAGCGCTTTAAAACCCAAATATAATGTGTATGCTTTTTTTATTTGATTTTCAAATGACCTAAAAGATCTTTGAATTCCACAAGGCGATTTGAAAGCTCATCTACGCCAGCTATGATTATTTGTTCTGGAGTTAATGCCCCTGTTGATTCAACAGTTAAAAGACGTTCGTTTTTTTTTCCAGTTTCCGTTAATATTGAAATGTTTGAAGAATTCCACTTGGCGTGTTCAGTTCCACGACCAAGTTTCGCATACGCTTCAACTTTAACCCGTTGACCCTGAGTTAATCTTACAATTGAAATTTTGTCAGAAACTGGTGCAATATCCTTGTCTTCTGAGGAAAGTTCGTTTGAAAAAACAGTTCTTGTGGTATTAGTATCTCCTGAATCTAAAACTAACATTACTCTGCAGTTTGAGCAACCTGTTTCACTTTTACACTCACATTTTGAAGGTTCAGCAAATCTTGTGAGGTCAGTCTTTATGGGGATTAACCCAAGTCTATGTGCCAGTGCTTCATCTGCAAAAGCAGAAGAATTTTCAATGATATCTACCGTATCTATAGCAAAAACAGGGATCCCATTAAGGCAAATTCTTCGTAAGGCATTACTATATGGTAAGGGTATATCTTTTAGCTTTACCGATATCCGTTGCTTATCATGGCTTACTATTTCAAAAGAGTACAAATCTCAATGAAAACTTTTCAAGTCCAAATAAAAATCTAGCGAGAATTGGGAAATTGAATAATTGTTTATTCTGATATTTCATGATTTGTTAATCAGAAAAATTTACTAGAAATAATGAATTAAAATCAAATTTTCAAAAAATTGATAAAAATGAACTGTCAGTGAAATCTCAATACTGGCGAATAATCTGGCCCAATAAAAGTTAAAAATGTTAAATCATCCAACAATTTTTTGTGTAGAGATAAATATCTATCACCCTATCAAAGGTGATTATGGTAGATGTTACAGTTGCAAAATATTCTTTTGAAGGTGAAAAATTCGAAATATTGGTAAAACCAGATCCTGCCCTTGAATACAAACTTGGAAAAAATAAAGACATTTCTTCAGTTTTAGTTTCTGATGAAATTTACACCGATTCAAGTAAAGGCAAAAAAGCATCCACAGAAAAACTTCTAAAAGCTTTCAAAACAGATGATGCTACTACTATAGCTGAAAAAATTCTGCAAAAAGGTGAACTCAATCTAACAACTAATCAGCGACGCAAAATGATTGAAGAAAAAAGAAAACAAATAGTGGAATTTATTGCAAAAACATACGTTGATCCACGTTCACACTTGCCACATCCTCCACTTAGAATTGAACAAGCAATGAAGGACGCTAGAGCTTCAATTGATCCACAAAAAAATGTGGATGACCAAGTCCAAGATATAGTTGAAAAATTACGGTTAATAATTCCCTTAAAATCCGAAAATTTGGTTCTGGAAATTGTTGTTCCCGCCCAGTTTGCCGCTCAATCTTATTCTGTTCTAAAATCTACTGGTATTTTGAAAAAAGAGGATTGGTTAGCAAACGGTTCTCTTAAAGCAATACTTGAAATACCGGCTGCAGCAAGGCCAAACGTGATTGATAGATTAGGTTCTATTACCAAAGGCACTGCCACAGTCGAGGTTAAAACGTAATGGATAATGCTAAAAGAAAGTATGTTATTCCAGGTGATGTTATTACAACAGCTCCTTTCAGACCTGAACAAAATGTAATTCTAGATGGAAAAAAAATTATCGCAACTGTAGTTGGAACTTCAGAAATTTATGATGATTCTGTTAGAGTTATCCCCCTAGCTGGAAAATACTCTCCAAAAGTTAACGACTTGATAATAGGCAAAGTAGTTTCTCATTCTTCTCTTTCATGGGAACTTGACATAAATTCATGTTATGTGGGATTTTTGCCTGCACAAGACGTTTTTGGAAGAGATTTTTCAGCTCACGCTGATGAACTTACCTCTAAACTAAAGAAGGGGGATTTGGTTGTTGCTAGAATTGCAAACTCTGATAGATCTAGAGATCCATTGCTTACAGTCTCCGATAGAGAACTAGGAAAAATTGAATCTGGAGAACTAGTTAAAATCTCTCCAAGCAAAGTACCTAGACTTATTGGTAAACGTGGAACAATGATCCAGACTATAGAAATGGCAACTAATGCAATCATTACAATTGGACAAAATGGTTGGATAGTTGTCTCATGTGAAAATAGAAATGGCTTATTAAAGGCCATAAAAGCAATCCGAATGGTAGACAAACAGGCGCATATAGCTAATCTTACTGATAGAGTGAAATTAATGTTAGAATCAAGTGGTGAATAATAATGGGTGGAAGAGATACTGATTTAGTATTATTGGACGAAAATGGCATCCGTTGTGATGGAAGAAAGATCGACGAACCAAGACGAATTATGATTAAAGCTGGAGTTTTAAAAAATGCAGACGGTTCTGCATATATTGAATTTGGTGATAACAAGATTTTAGCTGGAGTTTTTGGACCAAGAGATGTTCATCCTAAACATATAGCAGATACAGATACTGGAATACTTCGTTGCAGGTATCACATGTCACCTTTTTCAGTAACCGAAAGAAAAAGTCCCGCACCGTCACGAAGAGAAATTGAAATTTCCAAAGTCCTAAAAGAAGCATTACAACCCGCAGTAATGCTTGAACAATTTCCAAGAACTGTTGTAGATGTTTTCCTTGAGGTACTTCAAGCAGATGGCGGTTCCCGTTGTGCAGCTTTGGATGCAGCATCAGTTGCTCTGGCAGATGCTGGAATTCCAATGAGAGACATGGTATCTTCGATTGCTGCAGGAAAAGTTGCAGATACAATTATTTTAGATGTTAATAACGAAGAAGACCAAGCTGGTCAGGCGGATATGCCAGTTGGTTACATGCCTAACTTGGAAAAAATCACACTGGTTCAATTGGATGGAATTTTGACACAAGATGAATACAAAAAATGTCTAGAAACTGCCATCGGTGGTTGTAAATTGGTCTATGAAATACAGAAAAAAGCTCTTACTGACAAATTCTTTTCAAACGGAGAAAGTGCCTAATTTGGGTAATACTCCCTTAATTGACGAATTAAAAAGTAACCAGATTCGTGATTTTCTAGAACAAGGAAAAAGAATCGATGGCAGAGCATTTGATGAACCAAGATCAATATCTATAGAAATCGGTGTCATCCCAAAGGCAGAAGGTTCGGCACGCGTTCGTTTAGGTAATACTGAGGTCATAACTGGTATCAAAGTTCAGCCTGACAGACCATTTCCAGATCTTGGTGATAAAGGAATTTTCATTTGTACTGCAGAAATTTTGCCGCTAGCTCATCCAACAGCTGAGCCGGGTCCACCACAGGAGGATGTAATAGAATTGGCTAGAGTTGTGGACAGGGGAATAAGGGAGAGTGGCATGATTGATTTGTCTAAACTTGTTTTAGTAAAGGACAAGTCAGTTATTGGAATTTTTGCTGATAATAGTGTGATAGATCATGATGGCAATTTGTTTGATGCATGTGCATATTCATCAACTGCCGCAATTCTTTCAACTAAGATTCCAAAATGGGAAATGCAGGATGACGTCCCTGTTAAAATAGAAGATCAGGAATCAGATGCGCCAATTACCACAATTCCTGTATCTGTAACAATGGGAAGAATTGGCAAACACATCATTGTAGATCCTAATATGGATGAATGGTTATGTTTAGATGCAAGAATTACAATTACTACAAACTCTGATGGAAATATCTGTGCCCTCCAAAAAGGCGGTAAGGATGGATTTACTTTAGATCAGTTAACAAAATGTGGTGAAACCTCAACATCTGTTGGAGCAAAGATAAGAGAAATAATTAAACAAACAAAAGAGACCGGTCAATAAAATGGTAAAAAAAAAATCTCTAAAAGGTCTTGGAGCTAGGTACGGCATAAAACTTAGGAAACAATACACCAAGATTCATTTTCAAATGAAATCTAAACGAGCATGTCCGGATTGTGGTTCACAAAAATTTGGTAGAGAATCTGTGGGAATTTGGAGGTGTAAGAAATGTGGGATCAAAATAGCTGGTACTGCCTATGACATTCAACTTTAAATCAAGTATTACCGTAGATGCAAAAGAAAAAACCAATTCAATTTTTGAATCAATTAACACAGATAACAAGTTTTATCCAGAAAATCCAACAACGACAAAAATTTCTCTGAAGGACACAATTTTGATTTCAATTGAATCAAGACAACTATCACAATTGAGAGCCAACCTAAATTCCACTCTACGATTAATTCAAGCAAGTTACGATTCTATTGAATCTGTAAAAAAATAGGACAACTAGCGAATCTTGAACGATTCATTTCATGGATACGAATTGTTTAATGATCACTTAATTATGATTATAAAAAAATAATTCTAATGGGTGTTAACAAATTAATGGCAATATTTACTATCATAACGCTTATTGTGTTGGCTATGGGTTCAATAGCGTTTATGATTTCTGGCTAGTATTTTTGAAAATTCGTGATTTAATTTACTGCAATTCAATATGTGGCCTACAATTTTTCCTGCAATACCGAAGGGAATTTGACTCAAAAACATTCGATTAAATATTCCATCCAATCATAATATGAACAAATTATGAGTATAAAAGACAAAATCATAAAATCAATCCCTTATCTTGATTTACATTCAGGATGGACTTTTCTTTCACTACCAAATGAAGATGTAATACTAGGAATAAAGACAGTAATTATTCAGACCAATAAAATAGAAAATAAAGATGGTACGCCTGCTATTGAACCAAAGTCAGGCAATAAAATCTATGGCGTAAACACTCAACAAGTAGTTAGAATTTTTTCAAAGGAAGAATACGCAGAATACATGAAACTAGTAGATACTCTAGGAATGAAATAAGAATATCTAATTAATATGATCCAGAAGCTTCTCTGCAATGCCGAAGAGAATTTGAGCCAAAATTGCGTTCGAGTCTAAGAATTTTCAGGATTAAACATTTGAAGCCTCACAAAACTCAAGCGGACCTTTATCATTAAATATAGGTCTTAGTTAGTTTTTGTATGACAAGTATGAAATGTGTATCCTGCGGAATTGGATTCTTTTCTCCTACAGGTTCAACCAAATGTTCTAAGTGTGAAGGCAAAGAATCAGGCGAAATAAAAACAAATCATGACTCTTGTGGTTGCGGTCACAGCCACTAAATTGAATTTTTCTTTGAATCCTAAGATTGAACAATATTAGAGGAATCGTAAAGATTTAAGAAAACCATCCAATCATACACATACATGTCTTCAGGTCAACAGATTCCTCCATGGCTGCAGGAGCAATTACAGAAAATGCAACAAGCACAACAAAGTCTTCAATCAATTCTTTTACAAAAACAGCAATTAGACATGGAACAGATTGATTCTGACAAGGCTCTTGAGGAACTAAAAAAAGCATCTGATGATGAGTCAGTTTACAAACACGCAGGTTCTATATTGATAAAATCAACAAAAAATGATCTTATTGCTGAACTTGAAGAACGCAAAGAACTATCCAAAACGCGTTCTACTGTGTTGACAAAGCAAGAGGCACGAGTGAAAGAGAGCATCAAGGAGCAAGAGTCAAAAATTAATGAAATGATTACAAAAACATCAGCTGGCGCATCAAGTTCTCAACAACCACCAAAATTCGATCCTCGGAAATAAATTATTAACAAAAGTAAGCCATTCTAAATTATGAAGTTAGACAGATTACGAATAATAGTCGATGAACGAGAAAAAAAGAGTGGAATTCCTGATTTACTAAGAGCAGTTGGAATCAATATCGAAATGAAAACCCTTCCAATAGGTGATTATATTGTGGCCCCAGAAACGGTCGTAGAAAGAAAAAGCATTCATGATTTCGTTTCATCTATTTTTGATGGAAGATTGTATGACCAGTGCAACAGACTAAAGACTCAATTTCAATTTCCAATACTTTTGATAGAAGGAAACTTTGATGAAATTAATGATATAACTGAAAATCCCCTGATATTCTATGGGGCAGTTTCATCAATTGCATTAGATTTTAAGATTCCAGTACTTCCTACTCCAAATGCAGATCATACTGCAAAATTGCTAGTTTCTCTATGCTCAAGAAAAGAATCCCCAACAGGTCCCTTTTTAAAAAAAATAAAGAAATCTAATGATATACAAAGACAACAACTTAACGTACTTTCAAGTTTGCCAGGAGTTGGTGAAAAACTATCTGTAAGAATGCTTGAGAAATTTGGCTCACCTTTACGAGTCTTTACTGCAAGCTCAACCGAGCTTGCAAAGGTTGAAGGATTAAGAGAGGCTAAAGCAAAAAAAATCAGGAAAATGCTAGAGACAAAAAGCAAGCACCTAAAAAAATCAAATCAAAAAACTTTGCACGAGTCAACATAAAGAAAAAAGCCTATCTTTAATTTTGCTTGATTAACTTCCTCTTCAGAATAGAACCGCATAAGGGACACTCAGAGCCAGAATCAAAATTTTTTCTACAACCGGGACAATAAAGAATCCAGATTCCCACATCCTTTATTCCAGAAGTCATTAAAGGTGAGACTTTGATATCTAGATTTTTTGCTAAATTGGAAATAGCAAAGTCATCAGTGATCAACTCTCCCTTTAGTTGAAGGCATAACGCAATTAAAGAAACATCCTGTTTTGAAAGTTGATTAAAATCACCAGTTTTTTTAGATTTTTCTATGGCAATGTCTATAAACTCTGAGCTTGGATCTTGGATTTTTAACCGATTTATCGCAAGTAAAATATCTATTGCATCATGATTTTTTTTGATGTGTTTAATTTCATCAAAAATTAAAGATGTAGTATAGAATTCGTTTGAACTGCTAAATGGTATGCCAGCATAAAATGCACTGGCATCTATAATTCTAAAAACCAAGTTTACTCAATTGACGTAATCCGCGTTTCTTAAGTCTTACAAAAACTGCTTGTTTTTTGTATTTCTTAATGGTGATGGGTTCTTCAAAACCAGCGGATTTTACAACTTGTGCATCCATTACAACATTACAATCATGCGAACTAATAACTTCGATTTTTTCATCAGGAACTACAATTGATTCTAGTCTGTAAACTGGGGCTACTGGTGTAATAATGAGAACATCTAGACTTTCATGAATGACTGGTCCACCTAAAGAAAGAGAGTGTCCTGTGGATCCACTAGGGGTCGCAATTATCACACCATCCATTTTTTGTTTTACAGTATCATTTTGAAATTTTATTTCAATTTCTGTAGTCTTTGTGAGATTTTTTCTGTTAATGAAAATCTCATTTAATGCTGGAGGAAATTCTTCACCGCCACACGAGGCTATCACTCTAGTTCTTTTATCAAGAAAAATTTTTCCACTCATTATCTGCTTTATTGCTGTATCGACTTGATCAAGAGTTATTTCTGACAGTATTCCTCTAGTTCCACCAACGTTAATTGTTAGTATTGGTGTTTCGTTTTCTAAATTTCTAAATACTCTAAGAGTGGTACCATCCCCACCCAAAGTAACAACAAGATCTAACTTTTCTTTTTTTAGTTCATTAACTGTCTCAATTTTTTTGCAATTCTGAACTGAAACTGGTGATATGGTAAACACTGTTGCCTTTTTTGCTAGAAATTTTTTTGCAACCTTTACTGCTGCCTCTTTTGCCTCTTTGTTGCCGAATTTACTTACAACGGCAACTCTGTTTAATTTCAACAGGGACTATCCCCAAAATCTACTTAAAAATGATGTTTTTCCATTTCAACTGGGAAAAACAATTAAAAATGAAGTGGAATTAACTGTATTGATTAGAAATGAGTTACGCACATCCAGAAGTCTTGGTTGATACTGAGTGGGTATCAAAAAATCCTCCCAACGAAAATAGAAAAATCGTTGAAGTTGATTATGATCCTGAAAGTGCATATAGAAAGGGTCACATCAATGGCGCTAGCTTAATTTGGTGGAAACGTGACGTAAACGACCCAACTATAAGAGACATCATTGACAAAAAACATTTTGAAGAGTTGATGAGCAAAAATGGAATAAAATCTGACACTGAGGTTATTCTTTATGGAGATTTTAACAATTGGTTTGCAGCATTTGTTTTCTGGATATTCAAGTTTTATGGACACCAAAATCTCAAGATAATGGATGGCGGGAGAAAAAAATGGGAACTCGAAAACAGAGAATACACCACTAATGAACCCCAAATTCAAGCTACAGAATACAAAGCAGCCCCACCTGATGAAGGGCTTAGAGCTTACTTGTTTGATGTGAGACGTGCTATGGATAAGGAAGATTCTGTAATGGTAGATGTACGTTCACCAAAAGAATTTACCGGCGAGATCACCGCACCACCTGAATATCCAACGGAGCATGCACAAAGAGGCGGACACATTCCGGGCGCACACAACATCCCCTGGGCTACTGCTGTTAATGATGCAGATGGCACTTTCAAATCATTTGAAGAATTAAACCAAATTTACCAACCAAAAGGTGTTGTTGCAGACAAGGATGTTATCTGTTATTGTAGAATTGGAGAGAGATCGTCTCATACTTGGTTTGTCTTGAAATATCTTCTTGGATATCCAAAGGTAAGAAATTATGATGGCTCTTGGACAGAATGGGGTAATATGATTGGAAACCCTGTAGAAAAGTAAGTTGGATCAAGATTTACCAATTTTAAAAAAAGGTAGTTTTTATTTCATTAAAGATGGAAAAACCCATTTCATAATGGAAGACAAAACAAAGAGGGGTTTAACCGTAAAAGAAAGATCACTTGATGAAAAACTCAAAGTTGAAGCTGAAAAAGGCATGATTCATGACCTGGATGGAATTGGGCATTGGGTTCCAATAAGGTGGTTTTTTCCTAAAAGCGAATTTGATCTTGATAAAATCCTAGTTCATGCAGAGGCGATGGAAAAGAAGTACAAAGAGCTTAGGGAACTTACCTGCCCTGATGATGACGAGTAGTTAAGCTAAGCTTTTTAAATAATTTCAAATCATTCAGAGCTAATGTCACTTCTTCTAAAGGATCGTGTTTACACCATGGAATCTCCTACTGCAAAAAGAGGAGTTTATCCGCTTCATGGCTACAAACTGGGACTTTATAGATTGCCTATAAAATTAGATGATCCAGCAGAAATCCAATCTGTCCATGATGGTCTGAAAAAGACATTCGATATGGATACCTTTGCAGACCGAATTTATGCAACATACAGATGGATAGAACAAAACATGGATGATCCTGATGCATCAGGTTATGAAGAAGCTAAATTAAGCGTTACAGTTGAAATCGTAACAGGCGAAGTCGTAGACATTATTTATCAGATTTTCCCTATTGAAAAATTCGGTGATCCACAATGGGTAAAAGATTACAGAAAGAAGGCAGATCATTTTGCAAAAATGATTATTGATACAATTTTACGAAATACCATCCTCGCAGAGAAGATGATTGAATCTCTTGCAAAATCAGAGAAATTATCTGAAGCCCAAGCAATGGAAAGACTCGAGGATTTGACACCATTAGCAAAAATTGTTCCAAACGCAAAACCAAAACCAAAGGTTGCCATACCAGAGGGACAACCGGCACCAGAAGCAGCATTAGAGGAAGTTGTTGAAGTCCCAGAAGGAGCTAAACCCGGTCCTATTGATATAGAGTTCAAGACAAAAATGAAATCTTCAGCAGACTATGTTGTACCAGATAATGATAATAAAATCAACACTTGGGGTAGAGTAGGAACCGACAATAAAATTATGGGAGTCTGGGGCGAAATTGTCTCAGTTGACTTTGATATTTGTATTGCAGATGGTGCTTGTATTGACTCTTGTCCAGTGGATGTTTTTGAATTTCGTGATTTTCCTGGAAATCCTGCCTCAACGGCAAAGCCACTACAAATTAGAGAGCCTGATTGCATATTTTGTATGGCTTGTGAGGGTGTTTGTCCTCCCGTGGCAATCAAGATTTTTGACAAAAAATAACAATTTTAAGAATCTTTGGATTTTTTTCTTGCAAATATAAATACAGATAATTAATTTTCACATATAGGAAATGGGTGCAAATGCTTTTACTCAATTTGTTTTTGACATCTTTATTATTGCCGCAATTTTGATTACAGCATACACTTGTAATTTTTACTATTTAGCGTATATCGCAACACATCGTAATGAAAAATATAGCATAATTCCAATCCATGAACCATCTATTACCATTCAACTTCCTATCTATAATGAAAAGTATGTGGCAGCCCGTCTTCTAAATGCAGTTTGTGCATTTGATTATCCAAAAGACAAAATGAAAATCATGGTTTTAGATGACTCTGATGATGAAACTGTTGAAATCTTAGAAAATTTGGTGAATGATTACAAACATCAAGGACTTTTGATTGAACACATTAGACGTGGAACGAGAAAAGGGTACAAGGCAGGTGCTCTTAAGCATGCCATGAAAACAACTGATACTGACTTTGTCGCTATATTTGATGCAGATTTCATTCCGCCAAAATGGTTCTTAAAAAGAGCGATTCCACATTTTGTAAAATCTAATATTGGTTTAATTCAATGTAGGTGGGGTCACATTAATGAAAACTATTCTGCCATAACACAAGCTCAGGCGTTGAGTCTGGATTTCCATTTCTTAATTGAACAAAAGGCAAAAAGTAACTCGCACCTTTTCATGAATTTCAATGGAACTGCAGGAATCTGGAGAAGAGAATGCATAGAAGATGCAGGAGGATGGCATACTGCAACACTAGTCGAAGATCTTGATCTAAGTTACAGAGCTCAAATGAAAGGATGGAAATGCCTTTTCCTTCCAGATATTGTTGTTGATGCAGAACTTCCCGTTCAAATGAATGCTGCAAAACGACAACAATTTCGTTGGGCAAAAGGCTCAATCCAGTGTGCAATAAAATTGCTAGGAAACATTGCAGTTAAGAAAACAATTGCAACAGAAGCAAAAATTCAGGCGTTTGTACAACTTACAAGACATATAGTTTATCCATTAATGCTGATTCAGTTTCTTGCGTTGCCAATTCTTTTGGCATCTGACTTTAATCTATATGTGATTAGCTTCATTCCAGCACTTACCATCGCAGCATACTTAGCAATGGGTCCTTGTGCATATCTTTTGGTTATTCATAAAGTGTATAACAAATCTTGGAAGTCAAAAGCTAAGGTTTTACCGTCACTATTAATTTACACTGCCGGCTTGTCAGTTAACAACACAATTGCAGTATTTGATGCATTATTTGGAAATAAAAGTGAGTTTTTACGAACTCCCAAATTTGGAATAATAAAAAATTCTGACGATTGGAGGGATAAAGCCTATAATTTACCCGTCACTCAAACTACACTCCTTGAGATCTTCTTTGGAGTTTATGGTCTTTTTGCTATTCTAATTTCAATTTTTACTAACAATCCAATTTTTGTGCCTATTATAGGAATTCAAACTCTTGGCTTCTTCTACATTTCATACCTAAGTCTATCTCATTCTAGATTTAAAAGAAATAAATCAAATATCCGTAGTGTTTTAACAAAGAAAGAAAAAATGGCAAACTATATTTACAAACTAGCAATGATCGGAATCCTTTCTATAATTTCCCTTGGTGCTTACCTGGCATTTACTGGCTACCAGACTGATGTCTATCCATTAGATTTATCGAGAGGAAACTTGGAAGGAATAGGCGCATCTTCAGATCCACAGACAATTTTGACACATCTTAATGCTATCAAGGAAAATTTACCTGAGGAAGGAAACCCTGTTTGGATATTTCCAACTGAAACAACGAATTTTGCTAGAATGCAATCAGACCTAGATGTTATGATTGGAAGTGTTGAAAAAATTTCGGCCATTCCAAGAGACAGCTCAGCTTTTTACACAGGCATGCTAGATGTTAAAGAAAGAGCTGAAATTATAAAAGAAAACATAGAGGATGCAACCCCATACATGTACGCCAGTATCTCAAACATTGTTTTTAGCTCGATCTGGATTGCAGGGATTTTGGGAATATTCGCGTTGCTTAAGAGAAAGAAGGAACAGCTAAAAGCATACGATGCATCTGAGGATGTTTAAGAAATATTTAGATCTTTTCTAATTTCATCAACAGCTCTTATTCCGAAAATCTCTCTTACTTGTTTGATTCTTATTGATTCCTTTAACAAATCTTGTCCTAGATTATTTGTCAAGATGTTAAAAACATCTGAGAATCTAATCTCCCATTTATCTGCACAATCTAATATTTTACTCACTGCCCATTGTCTGACTTCATGAGGTACTGGAATTTTTTCTTGAGATTCTATTGAAAGTTTATCAAATAGATTAATAATCTGAGTTGTTTGGGATGTCATGTTTTCTAGATCTTGAAGCCCACCATATTTTGATTCAGTATTCATTCTAATGTTAGATTGAAATTCAGATAATTTCAAGAGGGCCATCATTTCTTTAGAGGTATTGCTTGCTGCCTTATTTGTGACATTTTTTATGTTTTGTAATTCCTGAAAAACCTTGTCTGTCTTTATATGAAATTCTGAAGCAGAATTCTCAGATCTTTTTACGAGGTCAGAAATACCTGAAATCTTTTGTTCGATGGTATTAGTTTTATTGAATACATTTTCTTTAAAATCAACAAAATCCGACTGTATGGATTTGAGTCCTTCTCCTAACATTGCAGACGAATCAGCCCGTTTTACCAATGAATTAATTTCAGATTCTATGTTTTCCATTTTACCAGAAAGATTAACAAATGAATCAGCTTTTTTGTATATTTGCTGAAATTGCTGTTGAAGTCCTTCAATTACGCCACTGAGAGATTCAACCTGTACTGCTTTTCCAGAAATTGATTCTATTCTCTTTCTTATTCCCTCAAGTTCTTTTGTAACTGAAGGTGAGGTTTCTGTTTTTGCAGAAACCTTTCTAAGTTCATCTTTTACCTCATCAATTCTTTGAGAAATTTTAATGATCATTTGTGAATTATTTTTAATTGAATCCGTACTTTGAGAAATTTTTTGTGACAGTTTTTCTGTTTCAAGTGGGCTTTTTTGGACTTCTCTAAGTTTAGTAATTTGATCTTGCAATCTTGTTGTCTGATCGTTAATTTTTGTAACTAAGTTTGTTTGTCCCTTAACTTGGTTTAAGCCAAAAAATAACTTCTGAGTGTCTTCTTCGAGAATGTTTATCTGTCTTGATTGTTTTTGAATATGATCTAATGCTGAGGTAAGAGAATCAATCATATTTTTCATTGTTACCAAAATTTTTTGATTTTCAGAGAAAATTTTTGTCATAGCTTTAATCTCTTTAGATAATGTCTTAGTGGAATCTGATACTGATGCAACTTTTTTTAACACTGCAGCAGGAGTTGGTTCTTTCTTAGGTATTTTTTTCGGCTTTGATTTTGCAGTTTTTCTGCTGGTTTTGCTTGACATATACCTTGATTATAAAATACAGGTAAAAAAGTTAGGCTAAAAAAATCGAAGAGCTAATGGTTTACAACTTCTGGCTCGTGAAGTAATTCATGGAAAGTCTTCTCGGCTAGGCCATTCATGTTTTCCACGAAATTCCTCGTACAATACTCACATCGAATCATAATATTACGGTACTTTACCGTACTATTAATAATCAGGTTATTATGTCGTAACCAAATGATTTGGTAATAAGAAACAGATGTCTTACATAATTGAACCAGCTCATCTAATCATCAATCTGCTAGAGGATCAAGCAGTCTAACTGTTTTTAAAGAATTTTGTATAAATTCGATCATATGCAAGATTATTTTCTACAATTAGGTTCTCAAGAAAGCATTCAAAGTACGATAAGTCAGAGAGTTATAAACATTATAGAACAATTAACCCCTGAATTACCGCACACCACATTTGTAACTGACCTTGCGATAATCATGATTTTAGCATCAATTGTTACCCTTGCTTTCTTCAAAATCAGACAACCACTAATAATAGGTTATTTGTTTGCGGGAATGTTAATTGGACCGCTGTCTCCATTGTGGGCTTGGCTTTTACCGAAAGGTGGTCCTCCATCCGAATCTTTAGAAGGAATTGGAATTTTGTCTGATATTTCTGCATTGAATCTCTTTGCTGAAATTGGTATAATTTTATTACTTTTTGTAATTGGTATAGAATTTCCATTTTCAAAAATTCGTTCAATAGGAAAAGTTGCTATTGGTGTTGGAACAATTGGTTTGTTCTCCACATTAGGTGCAGTGTTTTTTGTAGCTAATTCGTTTGGAATGAATTTTATGGATTCGTTGTTTATTGCAGCAGCTCTTTCTATTAGTAGTACCACCATAATTGTAAAAATACTAGAAGATGCTGGAAAAATTAAAAAAGAGTCTTCGATCCTAATACTTGGAATTTTAATTGTAGAAGATGTAATAGCAGTTATTCTTATTTCTTCTTTACAATCAATTGCTTTGGTTGGTACAATTTCTATTGAAGGAGTTATTGTAGTGGTAATTGTTGCAACTGGTTTGATTGTTGGAACATTTACTATTGGAAGAAAAGTAATCCCATCACTAATTGACAAAGTTGCTGCTACAGAACATAAAGAACTTCTTTTACTAAGCGTACTTGGCCTGTGCTTCGGATATGCTTTACTCGCAAATATTGTTGGTCTTTCTGTAGCAATTGGAGCGTTTCTAGCTGGAGTTTTGGTAGCTGAATCAAAATCAGCTGAAGTTTCAAAAATTCTTTCAAGCCCAATTAAAGACATGTTTGTTGCAATTTTCTTTGTTTCAGTAGGTGCCTTAATGGACATAAGCCAAATTGGAAATTACATACTTCTTGCAATTGCTCTAATTGCAGTTTCAACAGGCATGAAATTTGGCGGAAATATGTTTGGAAACTTTGTTTTAAAACAAAAGACTAGAAAATCAATTAGGTCTGCATTTGCATTGGCGTCTCCAAGGGGAGAATTCTCAATTGTTATTATAAAAGCAGGCCTTGACGCTGGGGCAATAAGCGCATTTCTTTTCCCTCTGATTGGAATTATTACTATTATTACTGCTTTCATCTCGCCATTTCTAATTAAGGCAGGTGATATAGTAGCTCCAAAAATTAAGGAAGATTAGAACATGTCAAATGATGAAATGCAAAAATTGTTAGAAAGAGTACACCAAAGAATTACATTTTTTGATTATGATGGAAGTAAAGTCCCATGCATTATTTTGTCTGAACAACGAATTGAAGAGATAATGCGCAGCGTTGGAGAAAAACCAATCTCAGTAGATACAAATCTAAATATTCTTCAAGATGGACTAGGCCATGTTTTTGTTGAGGTGACATTGACCTTTTCATTAGGGGGAACAACAGAGACGATTTTGGTAAATGCGAATAAATCTATGGGTTTTTTTGAATCATTAGCTAAAACATCGATGCTAGCTTTATCATCACCTAACCCTGGTTCGGGGAACAAAAATATCTTTATGATTCAGTTACCAAAACCTGAAAAGGCAGTTAACGCACTGGAAATAATCAAAAAAGGATTGTAACTAGGAATCAACTCCAGAAGCTTGACCTTAATAAAATTCATTTAATATTGGTGCAGTTGCCGGGATTTGAACCCGGGTCACGAACTTGGCAAGCTCGAATATTAACCAAACTGTACGACAACTGCTCATTCGAACAAGTCAGATTTTCGTTATTAAACTCTAACTAAATATCATTTTTTGTCTGTGTAAGGTTCTTCAAATTTTCTTTACCCATATGAATCCAAATCTCGTAACATGGATTGAATTTTAAAAATAAATTTAGTTTCTTCTAATGATGAAAGAATTGAAATCCTGATGTTTTTTATTCTCAATACGTCTTCAGAGTATATCTCATAAGCTTCAATTATCTTGTTAAAGTCATAATTTTGGAGGTATGATTTTCCCAATTTCAAAAGTTCAGAATATCTATCAGAACTATTATTCAAAGCCTCAATTTTATTGCATAAAACTTTGATAACGCCCTGAATTTTTCCTAGATGAACCTTTATGATATCAAGATCACCAGGTTCGTCTTTTCGCTCCTTTAGAAAATTATAGGATTCAGAAATTTGAGTCAAAAGACTTTTGATATATTCATCCATTTCCATTCATAGTAAATTAAAGATACGCTTTAATTTCATCACTTGGCATAAACCAGATGGTTGAAGTCCTATATCAAGACCTGAGTAACAAAGATTCCAACTATTTCTATATCGGTATACCTAGAGATTGGAAAGGAGGCAAGGATGACGAAGTAACTGTAATAGTATCTGATGTATGTGTAGTTATCCCACAAACAATTTCTGGGGCAACTGGAGAATTAATAGTTCTTAGATTGCTTGAAGCTATGATCGAAGGAAAAGTAGTTGATGCAGGAGATATTCAAAAGGCAGTAGAACATATTCTATATTAGTTAACATACTATGTTCTCAAAGGAGCATACCTACAATATTTTTTCATAGCCATTACCTTAATTGCATCATTATAGCTTGCTTTTCTCTTCAATATTGTTTTTAATCTTAAAATTTGTATGTGTATTATGGATGAAAAACTAAGAGAAATAGTAAATCAGAAGATCAGAGAAGCTCTCTCAAACATGGATGAGATTCAAGATATCGTTAAATCCCTTGACAAATCATCTTCAGAGAATGATATATTTTCTTATGGATTGGTTGTAGGAAGACTGTATAACTCGTTTTACTATCAATGCCGACGAATTTTAAAGAGAAATCCAACAAAAAAAGAATTTTCTGAATTTCTAAAAATAATTAAACTAAAAGAAAAAGAAATTCTAGAAAAACTTGACTTATGCAGAAAGTGATTATTTCAGTGGAATAACTTTTATCAATGGGGTTCCCGGCAATTTGACACAGGCGTTTTTTAATGCTTTTTTAGCAACTTCAAGATGTTCTTTGTTTACATTCATCTCCATAATACATTGACCTCGTTTTACTCGTGCTGCCAAGCTTACAGCTTTTCCAAAGGCGCGCCTCATTCCTTCTTGCAATCTATCTGCACCGGCAGTTGCAATCATTTTGTTTTCTCTAAGCAAGACATGAGGATAAATTCTTAACTTCGATGAAAAACCTGTTTCTCCAGTAACTTTTTCGACTCTTTTGTTGGCAGTAAGTCTACATGCCTCTATTGCCATGTGTGTGATCTGAATTTTTTCATTAATCAATAGCTGAACACAATAATCATAATCCCCAGGTTTACCGCCCTCAAATTTTGCAATTTTTGATTGTGGTTTACCCTTGATGTATTCTTTTCTAGTATATGGTTGTCCATTACTTCTTCGATAACAAGCTCCGTGCATAGTAACTTCTATTTTTCAAACACTTTGATGACCCTATTTTAACGGTGGTATATAGTAACAAGGTTTCAACATTTTGCAAATCTTTGTTTTGAATTGATGCATGCTTATATGGTAATTAATGATCAATTCCCCGTACCATGGAAACAGAATCAGAACCTCAAGTTGAGGGTGAATTAGTAAAAGATCAAACTCTGATTTCAAAAAAGGAAATGCAACAGGCTCTTGAACAAAAGGGTTATGGAGAAATTACAAAGAAAAAATTCTACCTAAAACCATTTGAATCACTATACCTGCTTTATTGTGGAAAACTCAAACTGAAAAAAGGAAACAAAATTTTTGGTTTTGATTCTCTTATGGGAACCTGCAAAAAATATGATTCAGATATTTTGACAAGATTTTTGATTTATCGAGATTTGAGAAATAGAGGATACACAGTAAAGGATGGATTTGGTTTTGGTTCAGATTTTAGAGTGTATGAGAGAGGTCATTTTGGAGAAAAAGGAACAAAATATCTGATTTTTGGGATGAATGAAGGAATACAGGAAAAAATTGGGAAACTGCAAAAAAAGATCGAACAAATTATTCATATGGGAAAAGAGCCAATAATTGCAGTAATTGACAGGAGAGGAGAAGTAATTTATTACAAAATTTCAAGAATTGACTTTCTTAAAAATAAAGAAAAGATCAATTTAGAAAATTTTAGGTAAACTCTAATGCCCATGGTGAGGTATATTTTAACAGATTATTTTTTTCAGCATAATCGAAATCGTAAACCTCAACATACTTTGTTTTATTTTCCCATAACTCCTCGAAATCTTTGATCTTTGTTTCAACTCTTGATTTGTCATTCCAAGAAGTAAAAATATCCACTGATTCAAAATTTCTATTTTGAGTGCTGAATGTCTCACTTGATGTCCCAGCAAATGCAACAACATCGTCGTTTTCATCAAGAAAGATACCTATTTTCTCATCAAAAGATCCTACAATCTCTTCAGAATTAGGAATTGCAATTTTAACTTCTAGTTTATGGTTTGTTATCATGTCTTTTAACAATTTGTTTTTATCACTACCAAAAAAACTTAGATTGAATCTAAATTCACTTTTATGATTTGGCATCATCCTAGTTAATACATTAAGGTCAGAAGCTCTAAATCTATGACCTGTAATTACTCTCATTTTGGCTTGATTCTTTACAAAATTCTCAAAACCCAATGTAAGCGTGGAGAAGCTTTCCACTGATACATATTTGATACATCTGTCATATTCAATGCAATTGCTTAAACATGGAATGAAAAATTCTGAGATAATATCATCTCTGTCAGATCTATATTCTTCTTTTAAAGAAAGTTCACGTAAACCCAATAATTCTTAATACGAATTTTCTTATTTAAAGAAACAAATCTCTAAATTTTGTATACCAAAGTAGTTCTAAAATATACGGACTTAACATAGTTACGTATGAAAATGGAATTGAGGGAAGTTTTGGAATTGTTCCAAGCTTCTTGTAAATCTGAAGCGTCTTACGAAATCTATAAGGGCTCTGTTAATTCTTTTATTGATTGGCTAGGATTTTCAAAAGAAGTAGAGGGCAAGAAAATCCATGATTATGTAAAATTGTTAGTTCTTTCTGAGGATGAGACAACGGAGAAATTTGAAGAAGATTAAAGGGTAAACTTCAGGATCACCACTGCTTAGGAATAGGACCCTGAAGAACTCAAGGCGAGTTGTATTGTATTTTCATTCGATAGTAAAAAAACTTTGTAATAGGCACGTTTTTCGTGAAAAATGGGCTCAGGGGACTCTTAATCACTTCATAGTTTGCGCTAACTGTGATCATA
>Ga0114948_10000025_pt1 | contig 39155 bp, 40 predicted proteins | sample CR04metaG_FD_83877 | JGI IMG/M metagenome (GOLD analysis project Ga0114948, IMG submission 83877) | Deep subsurface microbial communities from Mariana Trench to uncover new lineages of life (NeLLi) - CR04 metaG | ecosystem: Environmental > Aquatic > Marine > Ocean trench > Sediment | place...
CATGGATGTGCAGGTGCCGCGAAGCACAGGATGTGCGAGAGCGGCCATCCATGGCGGTCAGATGGGCGAAAGCGGCCGCGCCTTGCAGGGCACGCCCGGGAACCGTCTCGCCAGGTTGGGCGATTCATTCACAGACTCTGAGCTCGGCAGCAGAAGCAGCGCCCGCCATGGCCGTCTGCAGAACCGCAGCCAGTGCAACGTGATGCCAGAGGCCCGCGAGCTGCGCTTCCTGCCATTGCAGGTTGTCCGCGTCATCATTCGTCGATCAATCGAGGTGGGTTTCGAGGAATGCCGGGATGCGCTCCTCGAGCCAGTAACGTGGGCGCCATGGCAGGCTTCCATGGACAAAGCCCACGTGGCCGCCACGGGCGCTGACTTCGAGCGTGATGCTGGGCGAAAGCTCATCGCGGGAGGGCAGTCCATCCGGTGTCATGAACGGATCGTCCTCGGCGTGCAGCATCAGCGTTGGAACTGCGATGTCATGCAGATACTGCCGGCTGCTGGAACGGTTGTAATAGTCATGAACGTCCTTGAAACCGTGCAGCGGCGCGGTAACATGGTCGTCGAACTCCCAGAAACTTCGGCTGCGGTGGGCCCGTTCGAGGTCGATTGGACTGCTGCGATCGGAAAACTTGCGACGCAGCTTGGCGCGCAGATCGCGGATCAGGCGGCGCTGATAGATGCGGGACAGGCCCTGGGTGAGACGGTCTGCCGTCAGCGACAGCGTGTAGGGAACGGAAATCGCCACGGCAGCTACCAGCGGTGCGCCGGCACCCCGTTCACCGAGCCACTTCAACAAGACGTTACCGCCTAAGGAGTATCCGACGGCGGCCAATGCGGGCACATCGCCGCTGGCGTGAAGATGGCGGACCACGTCCGTCAGATCTTGCGTGTCGCCGGAGTGATAGCTGCGCGGCAGGCGATTGGGTTCGCCGCTGCAGCCGCGGAAGTGCATCACCACCCCGCGCCAGCCATGAGTGTGGGCTATCTCCAGCATGCCCGATGCATAGGGCGAGTCGCTGGAACCCTCCAATCCGTGCAGCACCAGAATTACGGGCCCCTGTGTCCCGGGGCCCCAGTCCAAGTCCAGAAAATCGCCATCGTCGAGCTCGATACGCTCCCTGCGCAGTGCAAGCGTGGGGCGGTGGCGGAACAGGGTGGCGAAGATCGTCTGCAGATGGGCGGACTTGAGCCACCAGGGCGCGCGATAGTCGCTGCTCGTCAAGCGTCCGCCAGCGTTCGCCATTCAGCCGTTCTGATCTTCTAAAGTGTAGGGCAGGGTCCCGAGGGTCAACTGTGAGCCGCCGCCAGACGCCGCTCCCCTCCCCGACAGGTCGCCGGCGATCTCGATGGGCATTACGGCGAGCACCGCGAAGCCGCCATCCGGTAGCGCCTGGGCGTTGACGACCTGCGCCTTGGCTGAAGCGGGATCGGCGGAAGTATTCAACCTGTCACCGGGGCCGACAGGAGATCCGCCGCTCCAGTGCGCCCGATACATACGCCGTTTGATGCTTCCCAGGTGTTGGGTGCGCGCCACGATCTCCTGGCCCACGTAGCATCCCTTGGTGAAGCTCACGCCGCCGATGCGATCGAGATTGATCATCTGTGGCACGAAGGTGTCGCTGGTAGCGGGTCCGATGCTGGCGACACCAGCCTCGATGTCCAGAAGCTCCCAGGTGCCGGCGCCGGCGGCCACGGCGACCTCGCGGCAGGCGTTCCACAGCTTGACGATGGCGTCATGGTTACCCAGCAACTCGTAGCGGGGGCGCTGGCCGCGCAATCGAATGATGGTCACGTCGCCGGTGGCGCGTCGTTCTTCGGTGTTTTCCGGCAGGGGGCCGAGCAGATCGCGCAAGCGTGCCGCGGTATTGTCTCCGATGGCACCCATGCGCATCCATGAAGCGCTGGCGTCTTCGAGAGTCGCGTGTGCGCGCAGCACGAACATCCGCATTCGTTTCAGGGTCTGCTCGAGAAGAGATCCCGGCAGCTGCAGCAACAGATGTCCGTCATGCCGGAAAACGAGCAAGTCGGTCAGCACCCGGCCCTTCGGCGAGCACCAGGCGCTCTGTTGGGCGCGCTGCTCGGTGATCTCGCGGACGTCGCTGGTGAGCTGTCCCTGGAGAAATTCCTCGGCTTCATCGCCGTCCACCGTGATGAGGGCAAGGTGCTGCAGATCGAATACGGCATCACCGGCCAGGGCCGCTCGTGCTTCCGCGCAAGCTTCACCGAAGCGTACGATACGTGAACCGTCACGCACCAGCTCTGCAGCCGCCAGATCCGTTGTTCGTGTATCAGTCATCGGGGCTCATGGGTCGAAAAGATCCTGTCTCGCAGGATGGCGACGATCCGGCGGATCTCCGCGTCATCGGGTTTCGGCTCGGCCGTCAGCCAGGCGAGAATGTCCTGGTCCGGTTGCGCCAGAAGCTTTTCCAGACAGTCCAAATCGGCGATTCCCAATGATTGTAGTCCGGTGGCGAGAAATTTCCCCAGTAGCAAATCCAGCTCGCGCATACCGCGCCGACATCGCCAGGCAATGCGCGCACGACGTGTATCGAACGAATCTGTCCTCACATCGCGCTACAGGGAACGTGTAACCAGCAGTTTCTTGATTTCCGCAATGGCTTTTGCCGGGTTGAGGTTCTTCGGGCAAGTCTTGGTGCAGTTCATGATCGTGTGACAGCGGTACAATCTGAACGGATCCTCGAGGGCATCCAGACGTTCGCCGGTGTATTCGTCCCTGGAATCGACGATCCAGCGATAGGCTTGCAGCAGTATCGCAGGTCCCAGATAACGATCCGCGTTCCACCAGTAGCTGGGACAGCTGGTGGAACAGCAGGCGCACATGACGCACTCGTACAGGCCATCGAGGCGGACACGATCTTCCTTCGACTGCAGCTGTTCCTTGTCCGCGCGCAGCGGTGTTTGCGTGCGCATCCACGGTTTGATGGCTGCGTACTGGGCGTAAAACTGCGTCAGATCCGGCACCAGATCCTTGATCACCGACATGTGGGGCAACGGGTAGATTGCCACGTCGCCCTTGATCTCGTCGATGCCCCTGATGCACGCCAAGGTATTCGTACCGTCGATGTTCATGGCGCAGGAGCCGCAGATCCCCTCGCGGCAGGATCGCCGGAAGGTCAAAGTGGAATCGACTTCGTTCTTGATCTTGATCAGCGCATCCAGAACCATGGGGCCGCAGGTGTCCAGGTCCACCTCATAGGTATCCGTGCGGGGGTTATCGTCGCCATCGGGATCCCAACGGTAGACGCGGAAGCGCCTGGTACGTTTCGCGCCATCGGGCGGGGGAAAAGACTTGCCCTTTTTCACAACGGACTTCGCCGGTAGAGTGAATTCAGCCATTCACGCGTCTCCGCTCAATAGACCCGGGCCCTGGGGGGGATCACCTTGGTGTCGTCAGTGAGCGTGAACATATGCACTGGACGGTAGTCGATGCGTGGCTCTCCGTGGCCGTTCAGCCATATCAAGGTGTGTTTCATCCAATTTTCGTCGTCGCGATCGGGATAGTCTTCACGGGCGTGAGCGCCACGGCTCTCGGTACGGTTGCGTGCGGCGAACATCGTTACCAGCGCCTGGCGAAGCAGATTGTCGAGCTCCAGGGTCTCCATCAGGTCCGTATTCCAGATGAGCCCGCGATCACTTACGCGTACGTCTTTGATCGACTCCCGTACCTCGTTGATCAGCTCGACGCCCTCGTCCAGGGTTTCGCCGGTACGAAATACTGCCGCGTGGCTTTGCATGACCCGCTGCATCTTGAGGCGAATGGCGGCGGTGGGAATCGTGCCATCGGCGTGGCGCAATCGATCCAGACGAGCCAGCGCCTTGTCTTCGTTGTTCGCTTGCGCGGGTGCTTGCCGCTCGCCCGGCACGATGAGCTCGGCACAGCGTTTCGCCGCCGCGCGTCCGAAGACCACGATGTCCAGGAGCGAATTCGATCCCAGCCGATTGGCACCGTGCACGGACACGCAGGCGCACTCGCCGATGGCCATGAGTCCGGGAACCACGTGGTCCGGATCCCCGTTCTCGAGCGTGACCACCTCACCGTGGTGGTTCGTGGGGATGCCGCCCATGTTGTAGTGGACGGTGGGCAGCACTGGAATGGGTTCCTTCGTGACATCGACGCCGGCAAAAATTTTCGCCGTGTCCGCGATCCCGGGAAGGCGCTCGTGTACGACATCGGGCCCGAGATGTTCCAGGTGCAGGAACATATGGTCCTTCTCGGCACCCACGCCACGGCCTTCACGCATTTCCATCGTCATGGCACGGCTGACCACATCGCGACTGGCGAGATCCTTGGCGTTGGGCGCGTAGCGCTCCATGAACCGCTCACCTTCGGAGTTCGTCAGGTAGCCACCTTCGCCGCGCACGCCCTCGGTAATCAGGCATCCGGCACCATAGATCCCGGTGGGGTGAAACTGTACGAACTCCATGTCCTGAAGGGGCAGGCCAGCGGTCAGGGCCATGGCGTTTCCATCACCGGTACAGATGTGGGCGGAGGTGCAGGAGAAATAGGCACGCCCGTAGCCACCGGTGGCGAGCACGGTCATATGCGCGCGAAAGCGGTGAATGGAGCCGTCTTCCAGGTTCCAGGCGATCACACCGCGACACGTGCCGTCGTCATCCATGATCAGATCGAGGGCGAAGTACTCGACAAAAAACTCGGCCTGGTGCTTGAGGCACTGCTGATAAAGGGTGTGCAGAATCGCATGTCCGGTACGATCGGCGGCGGCGCAGGTACGCTCGGCGCGGCCTTCACCAAAATGCGTCGTCATGCCACCGAAGGGGCGCTGATAAATTTTCCCTTCCTCGGTGCGCGAGAAGGGTACGCCGAAGTGCTCGAGCTCGATGACTGCGGCGGCCGCCTCGCGGCACATGTACTCGATGGCGTCCTGATCGCCGAGCCAGTCGGATCCCTTGACGGTGTCGTACATGTGCCAGCGCCAGTCGTCCTGGCCCATATTACCCAGGGCGGCGCTCATGCCCCCCTGAGCGGCAACCGTGTGGCTTCGGGTGGGGAAAACCTTGCTGATGCAGGCCGTGGAGAGTCCCTCCGCGGCAAGACCGAAAGTCGCGCGCAATCCGGCGCCACCGGCGCCGACGACGATGACATCGTAGCTGTGGTCGACTATTGAATAGGCAGCCGGCATGGACCTGTCTCAGCTCCCGAATGCGATACTCAGCACGGCGAACAGACAGGCACCAGCCATCAGCAGAGACACGAACTTGGCAACCACGATGCTGGCGAGCTTCAACCACTCCGTGTGCACGTAGTCTTCCACCACTACCTGAAGTCCCAGCTGCCCATGATAGAAGATCGCCACGATCAGCGCGCAGCACAGAATGGCAACCAGGGGCGAGCGCAGCCATGCGATGACGGTGGTGTGATCCGCCGTTGCCAGGACGATCAACGAGGCGACGAACCACAGACTGAGCGGCACCAGGGCCACCGCCGTCAAGCGCTGCATCCACCAGTGATGGGTGCCCGATTTTGCCGATCCGAGTCCCCGGGCCCGGGCCAGCGGCGTGCGGAACTTCATGCACCACCTCGTAAGGCATAAGCGAGACTCCAGGCCAGCACCGTCATGGCGATGGACACGATGACGACGGCGGTGCCGGTTATATAGACGGTCTTCAGCTCGAAGCCGAGGCCCACATCCCAGAACAGGTGACGAATGCCGTTGCACAGGTGGAAAAACAGCGCGAAGCTGAATCCCAGCAGCACGATTCTGCCGAACCAGGACGCAAGCAATTGCTGCGCCGCGGCGTAAGCTTCGGCACCCGATGCCGCCGCCAGCAACCAGTACACCAGCACCAGCGTACCGACCAGCAACGCGATGCCGGCGACCCGGTGGGTGATGGACAACACCGAGGTGAGCTGAGGTCGGTAAATCTGCAGGTGAGGGGATAGTGGCCGCTGACTCTTTTCCATAGGCATGGAGCCCCGTGCTCGCCCCTCGCGGTAATGCTGAATTCGGCCGTGGTTGCTGGTGACTGCGACGGCCGCAGGTTTCATGCAAAAACGGCGCCGCGCGGCTAAGTTACTTGGTTTGCCGGTCGCTTCGCAAGTCAGGCACCGGTACCTGGGCCTCGCCAGAGACAGCGCCGGCGGATCAAAAGTCCGTGCATCGGCCGTTGCGTTCCCAATCGCCGTAGCGGGTCGGCTCGGGCCCTGGCGGACCGCCGATCTCCCGCTGGGGAGCCTTGCCGGTTGCCTGCGGGCGGGCCGCCTTTTCGGGCCCGGCGTCCCTGGCGCGGGCCAGCCCCGGGGCATTTTGCTGCGGATCTTGCTTCGCTCTGACGGACTCAGGCATATGGCGGGATCTCCACGGGGGCTCGCGCATGGCGCTACTTGTGCGTCGCACAATTTCCAGTATGCCGGGCGCTGGCGCCCCCTGCAAGAGCCCCCGGCGGCGCCCGGCAGGGCCGAAAGCCTCTCTCGAAAGGCCGGGCCAGGGGTTAGCGTGGCGGGATTGTCCGTGCTACTCGGGAATGCCGTGTCAGAGGATCCGGCCAGCAGCATATCTCTGCGTCTTGGCGCGTCGCGGCAGCTCGGTTTGTTACTGGGCGCGCTGCATCTTGGCGCCGCCGCCTGCGGCTTCGCCGCCGATCTACCCCTGGCGGTCCAGAGCTTGCTGGCTGTTTGCCTGCTGTCGACCGCCCTGCGCGCCATCGCACTCCACGGATCGCGACGGGCGGCCCGCTCCATCGTGCTTCTCGTGTGGGATCGGCGCGGCCAATGGCGGCTGGTGCGGCGGGATGGCCGAGTGCTGGATGTGCGCCTCGAACACGGCGCCTACGCACACCCGAAGCTGCTGGTGCTGCCGTTTCGCAGCCGCTCGGGGCAGCGCGTGCCGGTGCTGGTGGCGGCGGACATGGCGGATGCCGAGGGCCTGCGGCGATTGCGCGTGCGGCTGCGTTGCGGGTCCTCAAACAACCCCTGAGCCGAGCGCCAAGGGGCGGTGTGTTCATCGCGTCACTGTTTCGTCATGTTCATCGCCCGCGGGTCTCAAGAGAAGCGCAGCGTGTCCCGATATTTTCAACAACCCACCCATTCCATCCGTTCGGCGACCGGGGAGCAACGGGTCTCCGGGCACTCGCATCGAGGATTCTCCATTGAGCGATCAGCGGTCGCTGAAGGTCGACGACGCCCAAGCGGTGCTGTGGAGCGCCGAAATTCTGGAAATTTCGGAATTTGAACTGTTCGACACGGCCTATCAAGCGTGGTACCGGGAGACCGCCCAGGTCGCGCGCCCGGAGCGCATCTTCGCTGACTACATGTTCGACGAGGTGGTGCCTTTCTGGGTGCGCCACTTCACCCGTACGACCCTGGAAACGCACGACGGCTGGCGGTGGGATGAGGAGATCCCGGTCCACGTGTACGTAGGCGCCTGCCTGTGCGCCGCGTCGGCAACAATGGTGTCTACCGTCGGACTCGCCCTCAGCTTGTTTCTGCCCCACCTGGTCTTTCCCTGGATCGACGCCGACTACGCGGCATTGCCCGCCTGACGCCCAAGCCGCGGCGGCCGGGCGCCTGACCGGGCAGCTGAATCTCGAGGTCCGGATTGGCTACACTGTGGTCCGGTGTTTGCTTCGGGTGTTTCATGCTGACAGTGACTCAGGCCCTGGCCGCGGAAGGTCCGCTGGCCGATCGCGTCGAGGGCTTTCACGGCCGGCCGCAGCAGCAGGCGATGGCCGCTGCCATCGAGCGCACCCTGGACGACAATGGTGTGCTCGTCTGCGAAGCCGGCACCGGCACCGGCAAGACCTTCGCCTATCTGGTGGCGGCGGTGCTCTCGGGCAAGCGCGTCATCGTCTCCACCGGCACCAAGAATCTTCAGGAGCAACTGTTTCACAGGGATCTGCCCCGGGTACGGGATGCCCTGGCGGTGCCCCTGGACAGCCGGTTGTTGAAAGGGCGCGCCAACTACCTCTGTGTGCAGCGCCTGGCGGTGCACGCGGCCTCGCCGGGTCTTCTGGACCGGAAGCTGGAGGCGGATCTGGCGCTCATCAGGGAGTGGGCGGGTCGTACCGAAGAGGGTGACCGTGCCGAGCTGGTGGAAGTCCCTGAAGGTGCTGCCGCCTGGCGGCTGGCGACCTCCACCGCCGACAATTGTCTGGGTGGCGACTGCCCGCACTACGGCGATTGCCACGTGCTCAAGGCGCGCCGCGCCGCCCAGTCCGCCGACATCGTGATCGTCAATCATCACCTGCTGTTCGCCGATCTGGCCATTCGCCAGGAGGGCTTCGGCGAGCTGTTGCCCGGTGCCGACGCGGTCATCGTCGACGAGGCCCATCAGCTACCGGAGCTGGCGACACGCTTTTTCGGTATCTCGCTCAGCAGCGGTCAGCTCACCGAGCTCGCCAGCGACGCGCGCGCCGCCTACGAAGCCGAGGCTGGCGACGTGCCGGGATTCCCGCCACTCACCCGGGAGCTGGAATCCAGCCTGGCGACCCTGGTCGAGGGCGTTGCCGCGACACTGCCCGGTGCTTCGCCGCGTATCGCCTGGGACGCCATTCGTGACCACCCGCCGGTGGCGGCGGCGGTGGACGGACTGAGATCCGCGCTGGCGGCGATCGTCGAGGCATTGGCTCCCATGGCCGAGCGCGGCCGGCTTTTGAGCGCGCTCGAGCGGCGCGCCCGGGAACTGGGCGAAAGGCTGAGCATCTTGAGTACCGGTTCCTCCCCGGAAAGCGTGCACTGGCTCGAGCTGACGGCGAATTCCCTACGATGGCACGCGAGCCCCCTGGATGTGGCGGACTTGTTTTCCAAGTGGACGCAGGAGCAGGGCGGTGCCTGGATTCTGACATCGGCGACCCTGGCCGTGGGCGGGCGCATCGAGCCGTTCGCCGAGCGGCTCGGCCTGGGCGATGCACGCATGCGCGTATGGGAGAGCCCTTTCGACTTTGCCCACCAGACACTCTGCTATGTTCCCCGAGGTTTGCCGGAACCTCGGGACAGCGGCTACGTGGACGCGGTGGTGGCCGCCGTCGTGCCCGTTTTACGGGCGAGCCGGGGACGCGCTTTCGTGCTGTTCACCAGCCACCGGGCCCTGCGGCGCGCGGCGGATATCCTGGAGGGCTGCCTGGAATATCCGTTGCTGGTGCAGGGCAGCGCGCCCCGGGACGAGCTGGTGCGGCGCTTTCGCACTACCCCCGGTGCGGTATTGCTGGGCACTGCGAGCTTCTGGGAAGGCGTGGATGTGCGCGGCGAGGCATTGTCGTGCGTCGTCATCGACAAGCTGCCCTTCGCGCCACCGGACGATCCCATCAACGAGGCCCGGGCGCGGGCATTGAAAGCCGCCGGACGGGATCCCTTCTTAGAGCATCAGCTGCCCCAGGCGGTCATCGCGCTCAAGCAGGGCGTAGGGCGCCTCATCCGTGACGCCGGCGACCGCGGCGTTGTCGTCTTGTGCGATCCCCGCCTGCTCTCCAAGGCGTACGGACGCGTATTCATCGACAGCCTGCCGCCGATGCCATTGAGCCGCGACATCGACGACGTGGTGGAGTTTTTCGCCCATCCATGAAGCTGCTCGCCATCGAAACTGCCAGCGACGCCTGCTCCTGCGCCCTGCTGACGGATGAAAACCGTTTCGAGCGCTTTTCCATCGCACCCCGGCAGCACGCGGAGCTGGTGCTGCCCATGGTCACCGCGCTGCTCGACGAGGCGGGGCTGGCGCTCAGGGATCTCGACGCGTTGGCTTTCGGCCGCGGCCCGGGTTCCTTTACCGGCGTGCGGATAGCGGCGGGCGTGATTCAGGGACTCGCCTACGGTGCCGATCTGCCCGTGGTGCCGGTGTCCTCCTTGCAGGCGCTGGCCCAGGGCGCTTATCGTGAAAGCGGCAGTGCCCGTGTTCTTGCGGCCTTCGACGCCCGCCTGGGCGAAGTTTACTGGGGTGCCTACGAAGAAAACGGAAGCGGCCTGATGACCGCTTGCATGGATGATCTGGTAAGCGCGCCCGGCGCGGTGCCGCGGCCCAGCGGTGGCGGCTGGCTGGGAGTGGGGGAGGGTTGGGGTGTGTATGCCGGGGTGCTCAGCGCGCGCATCGGCGAGGCTCTCACCGGGACCGAACCGGATCGTCTGGCACGGGCGCTGGATGTGGCGACCCTGGCCAGCGCCGCCTATGCACGCGGCGACAGCGTGAGCGCCGCCCTGGCGTTACCCGTGTACATAAGGGATAAGGTCGCGCGCAAACGCGGCGAGTGAAATTCGCGAATGGTCAGTCCCCAATCCATCCAGTACAATTCCAGCGAATGACGGGATGGACCGGATGAAAGTCGAAAAGCAAAATCTCACGCTGTGCTTCTCGACGCCGATCTGGCGCTTCGAGTTCGATGATTACGAGCCGATCAACGCAGCTATCCGTGAAGAGCTGGAGCGGCTCGGCTGGGACACGCTCGACTAACGGCAAAGAACGATCGTCCACCCGTCGCACTCGTTCAGTGAAGATCGCTTCGTTACGGAGGACGAGATCCCCTCCATACGCATCGTTCTCGAGCTCTTCGTCAGCGCCTGCAACGCCATTGCCAAGGAGCGGAACTGGGATATGCGGGAACAGGAGATGTCGCTGCGCAACTATTGGATTCACGCAACGCCGCCCGGTGAGCTGACCCAGTTCCATGACCACAAGCCGGATCTCTTGAGTGGTGTCTACTACGTGGACAAGCCGGAGAACAGCGGCGATCTGATTTTTGTCGACGTGAATCCCTACCACGAGTACAGCCCGCGGGTGCTGCCGGACAAAACGGATCCCGTCAGTTGTCCGGAAATCACCTTCGAGTGCCAGGAGGGCACCATGCTGATTTTCCCGGGATGGCTGCCCCACAAAGTGCCGCGCAACGACAGCGACCAGCGTCGCGTCTCCATCAGCTTCAACGCTGCATAAATTATCTGAAAATTTCTACAATAACGGTGAGTTATCGAACATATTTAAAGTTAATTCTCGATCACGACAAGCCTTCCAGCCACACTCCTGCATGGCCGCCGGCCGCCTCTGCTCATGCTGGCGGAGCGTTGTTGTTGCGCGAATCCCCCTCTCCGGTCGCCGCCAGCGGCGCGAGCCCGGTTGCCTGTGGTTCGCCCATGGCGGGTGTGCTTTAATGCCGCGCCATGTTCAAACCCCTCGAAGTCTACGTTGGCCTGCGCTACACGCGCGCGAAACGACGTAACCACTTCATCTCCTTCATCAGCCTCAGCTCGATGCTGGGGATCGCGCTGGGCGTCACGGCGCTCATCACGGTGCTGTCGGTGATGAACGGCTTCGAGAAGGAGCTGCGCGAGCGCATTCTCGGCATGGCGTCCCATGCCACCATTTCCCGCTTTCGCGGCGCCCTCGAGGACTGGCCTGCGGTGGCGGAACGCGCCCGGAAACATCCGCGGGTAGTCGGGGTTGCGCCTTATGTTCAGGGCGAAGCGATGCTGACCCGCGGACGCTACGTTCGCGGCGCCATGGTGCGGGGTGTGTTGCCCGGGATCGAGCCCGAAGTTTCGGATATCGGCAAGTTCATGATCGTCGGGGATCTCGATTCCCTGCGCCCGAGGGAATTCAACGTGATACTGGGCAAGGGGCTGGCCGGCGCGCTGGGTGCCCGGGTCGGCGACAAGGTGACCCTGGTGGCGCCGAAGGCCACGTCGACGCCGGCCGGGATCCTGCCGCGTCTGCGCCGTTTCACGGTGACGGGGATATTCGAGGTCAAGCACGGTCAATACGACACCCAGCTCGCGGTGGTGCACCTGGACGATGCGGCGCGCTTGTTTCAGTTGAAAGACGGAGTCACCGGATTGCGCCTGAAGGTCGACGACATGTTTCTCGCGCCCGCCGTCGGGCGCGAGCTGGCGGCCGATCTGCCTGGCACTTTCTGGGTGCGTGACTGGACCCACTATCACGCTAATTTCTTTCGTGCCCTCAAGACCGAGAAGACGGTCATGTTCGTGATCCTGACGCTGATCGTGGCGGTGGCGGCATTCAATATCGTGTCTGCGCTCATCATGGTGGTGATCGACAAAGAAGGGGATATCGCCATACTGCGTACCCTCGGCGTAACGCCAGGCAGCATCATGTTGATTTTCATCGTCCAGGGCACCCTCATCGGCTTGATCGGTACCTTGCTCGGCATGCTGGGGGGTGTGGCCCTCGCCAGCAATGTCGAAACTCTGGTACCGGCCATCGAGCAGCTCTTCGACACCAAGTTTCTCTCACCGGACGTTTACTACATCAGTGACGTGCCCTCCGACATGCGCTGGTCCGATATCAGTCTGATCACGTCGGTGGCCTTCCTCATGTCGATCATCGCGACGATTTATCCGGCGTGGCGGGCGTCGCGCACGCAACCCGCCGAGGCCCTGCGCTATGAATGACGGCGCGGCCATCGAATGCCGCGGGCTCACGCGCAGCTTTCAGGAGGGAGGGCTGAATGTCGACGTGCTGGACAATGTCGAGTTGAGCGTCGCTATCGGCGAGCGCGTCGCCATCGTCGGGGCATCCGGCTCGGGAAAGAGCACGCTGCTGCATTTGCTCGGTGGGTTGGAAAAACCCACCAGCGGCGAGGTGCGGGTCAGCGGCACGCGCATGTCGGACCTGGGCGAGGCGGCCCGCGGGCGGCTCCGCAATCAGGCGCTCGGTTTCGTCTACCAGTTTCATCATCTGCTGCCCGAGTTTACCGCCTTGGAGAATGTCGCCATGCCCTTGCTGGTACGCGGCGAGTCGGTAGCCGAAGCGCGGCGTGCCGCCCACGATATGCTGGCACGGGTGGGGCTCGAGGAGCGCCTGCGCCACAAGCCCGGGCAGCTCTCGGGTGGCGAACGACAGCGGGCAGCCGTCGCCAGGGCGCTGGTGTCGCGCCCGCGCTGCGTGCTGGCCGACGAACCCACGGGAAATCTCGATCGTCACACCGCGGATCGGGTTTACGCGCTGATGCTGGAGCTCAACCAGGAACTCGGCACCAGTCTGGTGCTGGCGACCCACGATCTGGATCTGGCTGCGCGCATGGATCGCGTGCTACGGCTGGAAGACGGCCATCTGCACGCAGCCTGAGGCAATCAGGTTCCCGGCGGTAGCTTGCTCTGCGCCTCGCGGCGTCTTTGCCGTTCCCGCCACGAGCTCATGACGTGAATGCGCCAGATCATCCGCACCGCAATGTGACCGATGATGGCGGAAATCAGTCCGAGCAGGAGGCAACCGAGTAGAAACGGCTGCCACACGGCACCCAGCTCGTGGATCAACCATTCAGCGGACAGCTCGAAGTCCAGGTGGCGGGGCGCCTGCCCGAGTATCCACGCGCCGGCCTTGTAGGCGGCATAAAATATCGGCGGCATGGTGACGGGATTGGTTACCCACACCAGAGAAATCGAGATCGGCAGGTTGCAGCCGATGACGATGGCCAGGGCCGCCGCCAGCGGCATCTGGAAGGGCACAGGAACGAAGGCGACAAACAAGCCAACCGACACACCCCAGGCAACGGAGTAACGGTTCAGGTGCCAGAGATCGCTATTGTGTAGCAGCTCCCCGAACAGCCGCCGCAGCCGGTGGTTTCCCTCCGGAGAATGGAAGCGCCCCAATATTCTCTTCAGAACTCTTCTTGGCATGGATGCGCTCTCGGACGCGTTCTGTATGGGCGGTTTGCCGTGGCGCCAAGTGTAGCGAATTCACAATCCAAGGCCAGTGCTATGGTGGTTATGGTTAATTGGGGAGATTAATCGGGGACAGATTTTAATTGGGGACAGATCTATTTATCCGTTGGACGGACCCGTCCAGCGGATAAATAGATCTGTCCCCAATTAAAATCTGTCCCCAATGAATCTCCCCAATTAACCACAACCAGGGGAAGGTTGCGGGCATGCGCACAGGAATCGTGCTGATGGCGCTCGGTGTGGTGTTTCTCGCGCAGCTGCCGCGAGCGCCTGATGCCGTCCTGGTTTGCTTGTTGCCTGTTTGCATGCTGTGGGCCTGGCTCAGCGCTTCGGCCAGGCCCCTCGCCCTGTTCGCCTGTGGACTCCTGTGGGCTTTGCTGCGGGCCCAGTACCTGTTGGGAGCTGTTCTGCCGGAGTCCCTCGAGGGCCGGACCCTGGTGGTCGACGGAACGGTTGTCGGCCTGCCCGGCAGCGATGCGCGCCGGCTGCGATTCGATTTCCAGATTTCAGAGGCGCGGCACGACGGGCGGCCGGTGCGCTTCGGGGGACGGGTGCGACTCAGCTGGTACCAGGGCGCACCGATGCTGTTGCCCGGCGAGCAGTGGCAGCTGGCCGTGCGCCTCAAACGGCCCCGGGGGCTGGTCAATCCCGGCGGCCTGGACTATGAGCGCTGGTTGTTCCGGCGTGGATTCGCGGCCACCGGCTATGTGCGGTCCACAGCCGGCAACCGGCGTACCGGCCCCCGTGGTGCCAGTGGACTGAACGGGCTTCGCTACAGGCTTTCGCGCGCCATCGGCGGCCATCTGCCGGGCGAGCCCATGGCTGCGATCATCGCGGCTCTGGTAGTAGGGGACCGATGGGCCATGACCACCGGCCAGTGGCAGATCCTGCGGGCTACCGGTACCAGCCATTTGATGGCCATTTCGGGCCTGCACGTGGGCCTGGTGGCGGGATTGGCCTATTTTCTGGTTGCCAGGCTCTGGTCGATGGCTGCGACGCCGGTGCTGCGGCTGGCGGCAACCCGGGCGGCAGCTGCAGCGGCGCTGCTGGCGGGTCTCATCTATGCGGGCCTGGCCGGATTCGCCCTGCCGACCCAACGTGCCCTGGTGATGCTGGCGGTGATCATGGCCGCTGTGATCCTGCGAAGGCGCATGGCTCCCAGCACATCTCTGTGCCTGGCCCTGGCGGCGGTGCTGGTGCTCGATCCTTTCTCGGTGCTGTCGGCGGGATTCTGGCTGTCCTTCGGTGCGGTGGCCGTGATTCTGCTGGGCATGACCGGACGGGTTCGCGCTGTGCGGCCGACACTCTGGCAACGCGGCTGGTGGCGTTGGGGGCGCGTGCAGTGGTTGGTGTCCGTGGGGCTGCTGCCGCTTACCATCGGTTGGTTTCTCGAGTACCCGCTCATCGCACCGTTTGCCAATCTGCTGGCCGTACCGTGGGCAGGATTGGTGCTGGTGCCCCTGGCGTTGGCGGCGGCCGCGCTGTTGCTGCCCTTTCCGGCCATCGGCTCGGTCGTGCTCCATGGAGCCCGGTGGGCAGCGCACGTTTTGTGGCAGTTCCTGGAGAGCCTTGCCGGTCTGGAGCTGATTCTGCAACCCACCCGCGCACCACCGGCGTTGGCGTTGGCGGCGGCCTGCGTGGGCGCCGTGTTACTGATCGCGCCGCGGGGTTTTCCTGCCCGGGTCCTCGGTGTCATATGGCTGCTGCCACTGTTGCTGCTGCCGGTGCCCCGGCCGCAGCACGGCGGTTACTGGCTGACACTTCTGGATGTCGGTCAGGGACTGGCGGCGGTGGTGCGTACCCGTTCCCATGTGGTCATCTATGACACGGGCCCGAGCTATGCGCCCGGATTCGACGCCGGCCGGGATGTGATCGCCCCTTATCTCCGTCATCAGGGCGTCGCCCGCGTCGATACCCTGATCATCAGTCATCGTCACGACGACCACGCGGGCGGCGCCGAGTCCTTGCTGGCTGCCTTGCCGGTGGCCACGGTCATGACCAACGTCGGCTCCTGGCGGGCGCGCGCAAAGCCCTGCCGCGATGGTGCGCGCTGGCGCTGGGACGGTGTCGATTTCCGTATCCTGCACCCCCAGGCCGGAAACGATGGCCACGGCAACGACGACTCCTGCGTGCTCCAGGTCACCGGTCCCGGTGGCCGATTGCTGCTTGCCGGAGACCTGGAAGCGCGCGGCGAAGCGGCCATGGTGTCGCGCATGGGGCAGGGGCTGCGGGCCGACGTGCTGGTGGTGCCTCATCATGGCGGGCGCAGCTCTTCCGGCGAGGCATTTCTGGACGCGGTGCGCCCGCGCATGGCGCTGATTCCGGTGGGATATCGTAACCGTCACCGGTTTCCCCATGCTGAAGTGCTGGAGCGGCTCAACCACCGGGGGGTGGAGATCTTCGACACTGCCACCCATGGGGCCATCACCCTGAAAGTCGGTCCCGAGCGTGGCTTTCAAAGACCGCGCTTGGAGCGCGCCGCGAGCCGCCGCATGTGGCGGGCGTGGGAATAGAGCAGGCGCGACTTCGTCATCTGCCAACCATGCTCCTAGGCGGATCTGGCGGCGTTTGATACAGTCTGCGCCGTTGCGATTCTCTCGGAGGTGATCGACTCTTGCTTGAACTCATCAAGGCCGGCGGCTGGTTGATGGTGCCAATACTGATTTGCTCGGTGGTCGCTATGGCCATCGTCGCAGAGCGCTTCTGGACGCTGCAGCGCAAACGCATTACCCCCGGCAATCTCGTGGTGCAGGTCTGGCAATGGGCGAAGAGCGGGGATCTCGATGACGATCGACTTCGAGCGTTACGCAAAAGTTCTCCACTCGGGCGCATACTGGCGGCGGGGCTGGTCAACCGCGAGACCGGCCGTGCAATGATGAAAGAGAGTATCGAGGAGGTCGGCCGCCACGTGGTTCACGATCTGGATCGCTATCTCAATACGCTCGGGACGATCGCTTCGATAACACCTCTACTCGGACTGCTCGGCACCGTGATCGGCATGATCAAAGTGTTCGCCGTTATCACCACCCAGGGGGTGGGCAACCCGGGCGTTCTGGCCGGCGGCATTTCCGAAGCCCTGATTACGACCGCCGCGGGATTGACGGTGGCGATTCCGACGCTCATGTTTCATCGCTATTTCCGTGGTCACGTGGATGAGCTGGTGGTGACCATGGAACAAGAGGCGCTCAAGATGGTTGAAGCCATGCACGGTCCCCCACGGGAGCAGGCGTAACAGCCTGACGGCCAGCATGAATCTACGACCTGTACCGAGGGAATCTGTCGACATCAATCTCACGCCGTTGATCGACGTGGTATTTCTGCTGCTCATCTTTTTCATGGTCTCCACGACCTTCAACCGGGATTCGGAACTCAGCATCGAACTGCCTGCCGCCTCCGCCGAGGCGCAAGAACGGCGGCCCGATTCCATCGAAGTGGCCATCGACGCCACGGGAAGGTATTACGTCAACGGGCGGCAGCTGTTGAATACTCAATCGAAGACCCTGCGCCAGGCTCTGGTAACCGCCGCCGGAGAAAACCCATCGCCCCCGATCATCATCAGCGCGGACGCGAAGACATCACATCAGGCCGTTGTGCAAGTCATGGATGCGGCGCGCACGCTCGGATTCGTGCACCTCACTTTCGCCACTCGCCTGGTCCCCGACAGCGATCGATAGCGCGCGGCGGCTGGCAGCGGTACCGCAATCGAATGCGCATGGATTCCCGCCTCGACTCACTGTGGTACCGGAAGTCGCCCCTGAGCCTGGTGCTGGCGCCGCTGGGGTGGGTGTATTGCGCCGCCGCGATTGTGCGCCGCGGCGCCTACCGTCTCGGCATCGCCCATGTGAGCCGGGTCGGCGCGCCGGTGATCGTGGTCGGCAACATCAGCGTCGGCGGCACGGGCAAGACGCCGCTGGTCATCTGGATCGCGCGCTTCCTGATGTCCAGGGGGCTGCGTCCCGGAATCGTTTCGCGCGGTTACCGGGGCAAAGCCGACCACTGGCCGCAACAAGTCCGGCCGGACAGCGATCCGATCATGGTTGGTGACGAGCCGGTATTGTTGGCGCTGGCGACGGGTTGTCCGGTGGCGGTGGACCCGGACCGCACGCGCGCCGCCAGGAGCTTGCTGGCCCATGCCGAGTGCGACCTGATCGTCAGCGACGATGGCCTGCAGCACCTGGCCATGGGCCGGGACGTGGAAGTTGCCGTCATCGACGCTGTCCGCCGCCATGGAAACGGACGCTGTCTGCCGGCTGGCCCCTTGCGCGAGCCGGTGTCACGGCTGGCTTCTGTGGATTTGATCGTTGCCAACGGGGGTGGTATCAGCGGTGAATACCACATGCGCATGGGTGTCGGCGAGGCGAAAAGCCTGAGCAAAGAGACGCTCAGTCGGCCCCTGGACGACTTCAAAGCCGGTCCCGTGCATGCCGTGTGCGGTATCGGATCCCCGGAGCGCTTCTTCGCCAGCCTCGAGCGCGCCGGTCTGGAGCTTATCCGGCACCGGTTCCCCGACCACCATGCTTTCCGCGCCGCGGATATCGACTTTGACGACCAGATTCCGGTGTTGATGACAGAAAAGGATGCGGTCAAGTGCCGCCGCTTCGCCGGCCCACGGCACTGGTGCATCCCGCTCCAGGTGGAACTCCCCGAGGCCTTCGGCGCACGCCTTTTGTCGCTGCTCGGTGCGTTGGCGCCGGTGACGGCGAAACCGTGACCTGGGGCGTTGAAATATGCCCGGAGTCTGGCAAAGTGGCCATTCGCCATGGTCTATGCTTGGCATGACAGTGGCATCACACCGTGGCCGGCGGCTTCCTGCTCAGGGCACTCGCCGGCGTTTCCAGTGGCCTGACATGATCCGCGTGCTGTTTGTCTGTATGGGTAATATCTGCCGCTCGCCGATGGCCCAGGGAGTTCTCGAGCGGCGTCTCAGGGATGAGCAGCTCGAAGACCGGGTGCAGGTAGACTCCGCCGGCACCCACCACTATCACACCGGCGAGTCGCCGGATCGGCGCGGCGTGGCGGCCGCACAGCGGCGCGGCGTCGAGATCGGCGGCCAGCGCGCGCGACCGGTGCGCGACGGCGATTTTTTAGAATTCGATTTGATTCTGGCCATGGACTGCGACAATGAACAGAAACTGCGTGCGATTTGCCCGCCGTACTATGCCGACCGGGTGAAGCTGGTGATGGACTTTGCACCTGATCTGCGTGAGCGGGAGATCCCGGATCCTTATTATGTCGGCGGGGAGGGCTTCGAAAAGGTTCTGGATATGCTCGAGTTGTGCATGGAGGAACTCATGGACGAGCTGCGCGACCGCTTGGATCAGCGTGGCGTGGTTGCGTGAGTGGGCGTGAGTGAGCGAAGAGGAAGCCGGTATTGACATGAAGGTTTCCGAATACCGCGGTGGGCTACCCACGCCCGAAGCCTCTGACGCGCCGGCGGTAGTGCGTTTCCCATTGAACGAACACGGGCGCGATTTCGTCGTCGGTGACATTCACGGCATGTTTGAGCACCTGCGCCGGCTGCTCACGGACATCGAGTTCGAAGAGGAAACCGATCGCTTGTTCTCGGTCGGCGATCTGGTGGATCGCGGACCTGACTCTCGCCGCGCCCTGGAATGGCTGGACAAGCCGTGGTTTTTCGCCTGCCGGGGGAACCACGAGCAGTTCGCCATCGATTCCAATGACCCGGAACAGCTGGACGTGTGGGTGAATTACAACGGCGGCGAATGGTGGTTGGACCTGGATGCCGAGGAGAAGGAAGTATTTCGTGCCCGCTTCATCGAACTTCCCATGGCCCTGGAGGTGGAGACCCGCTGGGGGCGCGTCGGTATCGTGCATGCCGATGTACCGCCGCTGTTGCCGTGGGAGCGTTTCATGGATCTGCTCGAGGCCCGGGACCGGGACGCGGGACTTTATGCCATGTGGTCGCGCAACCGGATTTCAGGAATGTGCACCAGCCTGCCCGTGACCGGCGGCGTGCAGCGCGTGTACTGTGGCCATACGCCGACACGGGAAACCGTTCAGATCGACAACGTTTGCTATATCGACACCGGTGCCGCGTACAGCTACGACGGCTACGAGGAGGCACGCCTCACCATGGTGGAAATTCAGCCCGACTGCCACCGGGAGTATGCCATCAGCACCCACGAGGATTAATTAGGGACAGATTTAAATCTGTCCCTTTAACGCACGCGGTAGGTGATTCGGCCCTTGCTCAGGTCATAGGGCGTCAACTGCACCGTGACCTTGTCGCCAGTCAGTATGCGGATGTAGTGCTTGCGCATTTTCCCGGAGATATGGGCCATGACCACGTGGCCATTCTCCAGCTCCACACGAAACATGGTATTGGGCAGCGTCTCGATGACGGTGCCCTCCATCTCTATGTGTTCTTCTTTCGGCAATGTTTCCTCGCTTCGTTGAGACGTGCACAGACGTGCCTGGCTTCGAACGGACGCTAGTGTGCCCAAATTCGGACACGCTGGCAAAGCGCGCGCGAGCCGGAATCACCGTTCAACCCCATGCCAGCGTCCGTCGATGAAGCGCTCCTGGGGCCGAAACTCCTGTTTGTACAGCATCTTCGGTGAATCCGCGATCCAGTAGCCCAGATAAAGCCACTGCAATCCGAGCTGACGCGCTTCCTCGATCTGCCACAGGATGCTGAAGGTGCCGATGCCGCGCCTGGAGAAATCCGGGTCGAAGAAAGTGTAAACGGCCGAAAGTCCATCCGTCAGGCGGTCGGTGACCGCCACCGCCAGCAGATGTCCGGCCAGGCGGAACTCAACCAGCGTCGTGTCCGCCCAGGAGCTCAAGAGAAACTCCCGGTACTGCTTGCGGGTCGGGTTGTCCATGCCGCCGTGGGCGTGGCGCGCGCCCAGATAGCGGCTGTAAAGCAGAAAGTGCTCTTCGCAGAACTCGCTCTGGCGGGGGAGCACCCGAAGATCGCGGTTATCACGCAGCGCGCGCCGCTGGCTGCGCCGGGGGCTGAACATCTTCACCGGCAATCGAACCGGCACGCAGGCACTGCAGTCCTGACAGTTCGGTCGATAGACGTGCTCGCCGCTGCGCCGAAAACCGTTCCGGGACAGCAGCGTGTAGACGCCGGAGTCCTTGGGGAACTCCGGGTCGACGAACAGCGTGGTTGCAGCGTTACCCGGCAGGTAGCTGCAATCGTGGCTCGGCGTGGCAAACAAGAGCAGCTTGGCGGGTTCCATGGGGACCGTCATGGCGTACTCGATGGCGAATCGCCGAGTTCGACCTTGGGGGCGTCGCGCCAGCAATGCAGCAGACGCATGAAGTCGCGGCGCGGGATTTCGGTTGCACCCAGGCGCTTCAAATGATCGCTGGGCAGCTGACAGTCGATGAGCTCATAGCCGCTTCGGCAAAGGGCCGTCAGTGCCACCTTGGAGGCATCGGAGACGCGGCTGAACATGGATTCGCCGAAGAATACCTTGCCGATGGCGACCCCGTAGAGGCCGCCGGCCAACGCGCCATCCTGCCAGCATTCCACCGAGTGGGCGAAGCCGCGGCCATGGAGCTCGCAGTAGGCGGTCATCATGGGGCCGGTGATCCAGGTGTCGTTCTGACGGGCACGGGGCTGCGCGCAGGCCTCGATGACCTGGGGGAAAGCCCGATCGAAGCTCACCTGAAAGGTTTCTCTGCGGAGCGTCTTTCCCAGGCTGCGGGAGATCTTGAGAGCTCCGGGGAGCAATATCGCCCGGGGGTCCGGGGCCCACCACAGAATCGGTTGTCCTTCACTGAACCAGGGGAATATGCCCTGATGGTAGGCGTGCAGCAGGCGCGGCGCGCTCAGATCTCCGCCCACCGCCAGCAAACCGTTGGGTTGGATCATGGCGTAGTCCACCTCCGGAAAGGCGTGAGCCGGCGCGTCGTCGGTGATCCAGATGGGTTGCAGCGTCATCGGGCAGCCCCTCCCGGAGCGGCTAAAGGCCCTCTTCCATCCCTTATTTTAGGGCAAAGCGGCCCCCCTTGGCTGCCCCCGGTCCGATTATCCATGGCCCTCGTCCGGCCGCTGTCGAAACGGCAGATGCGCGCGCATCATGTCCATGTGTTGGTTGATCTGGGCGCGCTCACGGCGGAGAAAATCGCCGATGGCGTCCCGGAAGCGACTGTCCCGGAACCAGTTTGCCGAATAGGTGGTTTGCGGAACGAAGCCCCGCCAGATTTTGTGCTCCCCCTGGGCGCCCGCCTCGAAGGCAGCGAGCCCCTGCTCGATGCAGTATTCGATGCCGCGGTAGTAGCACATCTCGAAGTGCAAAGAGGGCAGATACTCGCTGCAGCCCCAATTGCGTCCGTAGAGAGCGTGGCCCCCGCGAAACAAGTGCGCGCCGGCCACGCAAACCCGTCCCCGGTGTGCCAGCATCAGCATTGCCGAGTCGGGCATGGTGCGGCCTACCTCACAGAAGAACTCCGGTGTCAGGCTCGGGTAACCCCACTTGCGGTCGTAGGTGGCGCTGTAGAGGGTGTGGTAAGCGTGCCAGTCCGCCGGGCTTGCGTCACCACCCGAGAGTACCCGTATCTCCACGCCGTGGGCGTTGGCCTCGCGCCGCTCCCGGCGAACCTGCTTGCGCCGCTTGGATCGCAGCTCGTCCAGGTAGTCCTGAAAGTCACGGTAACCGCGATTTTGCCAGTGGTATTGGCAGCCGATCCGTCCGGCGTGCTGTTCGCTCTTCAATAACCGGTAGTCGTCCCGGCTGGCGAACAACCACTGCAAGGACGAGACCCCGGAGCTGCGGGCAATCTCTAACGCAGCCTCGATAATGATCGTCTTGATCGCGGCGCTGTCGGCGCCGGGGGCACACAGCAAGCGCCGGCCCGCGGCCGGGGTGAAGGGGACGGCGCTCACGAGCTTCGGGTAGTACGCGACGCCCGCGCGCTGATAGGCGTCCGCCCAGGCCCAGTCTGAACCGAACTCACCGTAGGAATGTGCTTTGATGTACATGGGCGCGGCGCCCACCAGCCGGGCTTGTGAATGCACCAGCAGATGGCGCGGATACCAGCCGGAATCCCCGCCGACACAACCATTGCGTTCCAGGGCAATCAGGAACTCGTGGCGCAGGAACGGATTGTCCCCGCCGGCGAGGCGATTCCAATCGCTGGCGCAGACCTCGGACAGGCCCTCGGCGACGGTTACCCGCAGCGCGCTGCCGGCAGACTCGGTGACCGGTTCAGTCCCGGGTCTAGTCGCCACCGGCGTCCCGCCGTTGCTGCGGATGGCTCATTCGGAGCGCAGGGCGTCGAGGTATTTTTCCGCGTCCAGGGCTGCCATGCACCCGGTTCCCGCGGAGGTCACGGCCTGGCGGTAAACGTGGTCGGCGACGTCGCCAGCGGCGAAAACGCCTTCGATGCTGGTGGTGGTGGCATCTCCGTCGATGCCGCTGTGCACCCGGATGTAACCGCCTTTCATTTCCATCTGGCCTTCGAAGAGCTGGGTGTTCGGCGTATGACCGATGGCGATGAAGACTCCTTTTACGTCCACCTCCCGGGCCTCGCCGTTGCGCGCGTGGCGTATGCGCACACCCGTCACGCCGCTGTCGTCGCCGAGCACCTCGTCGAGGACGTTGTCCCAGGCGATGCTGACATTTCCGCCGGCGCTCTTTTCGATCAGCTGGTTAGCGAGGATCTTCTCGGCGCGAAATTGGTCGCGGCGATGCACCACCGTGACGTGGGAGGCGATGTTGGAAAGATAGAGCGCTTCCTCTACGGCGGTGTTGCCGCCGCCGATGACTGCCACCGGCTGGTCCCGGTAGAAGAAGCCATCACAGGTGGCACAGGCGGACACACCGCGGCCCTTGTAGGCCTGTTCGGAGTCCAGTCCCAGGTATCGGGCCGAGGCGCCGGTGGCGATGATGAGTGCGTCGCATGTGTAGAGGTTTTCATCACCGGCCAGGCGGAAGGGGCGGCTGTCGAGATCCGCCTGGCTGATGGTGTCGAATATCACCTCGGTCTCGAAGCGCTCGGCGTGCTTGCGCATGCGCTCCATGAGCTCCGGGCCCTGCAGGCCGCTGACGTCGCCCGGCCAGTTGTCCACATCCGTGGTGGTGGTCATTTGCCCGCCCACCTCGAGGCCGGTGATGAGCACCGGGTTCAGGCTGGCGCGGGCCGCGTAGATGGCGGCGGTGTAGCCGGCGGGGCCGGAGCCGAGGATTACTAATCGGCAGTGTCTGGCATCGGTCATGAAGAATTGCTCGCGTTCCAGTGTGCATTTTCCAGAAAACCCACGCGCGCGCGTGGCGCGGGACGGCACCCGGCACCCGGCACAACATGGGGCAATCGCGGGCAATTATCAATATCCGTCATGGCCAGGCGGCGGGCGGTTGCCACGCCAATCCGGCGCAATCCCCCGAGTCCGTAGACTTACTGGATTCTTCGGAATTTATCGTTAATAATTACGTAGTTATCCGATCAATCTATAAACGAGTTTAACTAATGGCTCAGGCATCTCGGCAAAAGGCTCCATGGCACATGGCGTGGCGGGCACCTCTGGCACGGGGCACCCGCGAGGGCATGCTGATCCTGGTTTCCGCCGTGGCCGTGTATTTACTGTTGTCCCTGGCGAGCTACTCGCCCGACGATCCCGGCTGGTCCCACACCGGCCGCGCCACATCGGTGCTCAATCAAGGCGGGGTGGTGGGTGCCTGGCTCGCCGATGTGCTGCTGTATCTGTTCGGCTACATGGCCTTCCTGTTTCCCGTGATGGTGGCTTCTGCCGGCTGGATGTTGACGCGCAATCCGGTCGCCAAAGCGGGAAACAGGGGCGAGCCCCTGGACGGCTTGCATCTCTCGGGCCGGGCCATCGGTTTCGTGCTGACCCTGTCCGCCGGCTGCGGCCTGGCGACCCTGCATTACCAGGCCGGCATCAGCCTGCCGCTGGATGCCGGCGGTGTTCTGGGCGCTGTGGTCGGCAACGGTCTTCACGCCAGCTTGAGCGGCCTCGGCGCCACCTTGCTGCTGCTGGCCCTGTTCCTGTCGGGCTTCTCGCTGTTCACCGGCCTCTCGTGGCTGACCATTATCGACGCCACCGGATACTGGACCCTGTGGCTGTTCGGCCGGGCCGCGGCCGGTGCGCGCCGCCTTTCCGAGTATCGCCTGGCGCGGGCAGCAAAGCGCCAGCGGGAAGCTCAGGTGAAGGTCGCGCGGGCAAGCAAGAACAAGCGGGCACCGCCGCGCATCGAGCCGATGCTGGCGCCGGTGGAGCCCAGCGTGCGGGCGCAAAAGGAGCGTCAGGCGCCGCTCTTCGACCTGCCCACGGACCCTTCCGGCTTGCCGCCCCTGGGGTTGCTGGACGAGGCGCAGAAAAGCCGCCACACCATCTCCCACGCCGCCCTGGAAGCCATGTCGCGCCAGGTGGAGCTGAAGCTCCAGGATTTCGGCATCGAGGTGGAAGTCGTGGCCGTGCACCCGGGCCCCGTGATCACGCGTTTCGAGCTGCAACCGGCACCGGGCGTGAAGGTGAGCCGCATCACCAATCTCGCCAAGGATCTGGCCCGCGCGTTGTCCACCACCAGCGTGCGCATCGTCGAGGTGATCCCCGGCAAATCGGTCATCGGCCTGGAGATCCCCAACGAAGAGCGCGAGCTCGTGTGCCTGAGCGAGATCATCGCCTCGTCGTCCTACGATCGCGACCCATCGCCGCTGTCGCTGGCGTTGGGCAAGGATATCGGCGGCCAGCCGGTGGTCGTGGATCTGGCGAAGATGCCGCATCTACTGGTGGCAGGGACTACCGGGTCGGGTAAGTCGGTGGCCATCAACGCCATGGTGTTGAGCCTTCTCTACAAGGCGAAAGCCAGTGATGTGCGCCTCATCATGATCGATCCGAAAATGCTGGAGCTGTCCGTGTACGAAGGCATTCCACACTTGCTGGCGCCGGTGGTCACGGATATGGCCCAGGCTTCCAGCGCACTTCGCTGGTGCGTCGCCGAGATGGAGCGGCGCTATCAGCTGATGTCGACCCTGGGCGTGCGCAATATCACCGGCTACAACCGCAAGCTCAAAGAGGCCGCCGAAAAGGGCGAGAAGCTGAGAGATCCACTGTTCACGCCCACCGAGGCCGACCCGGAAGCGCCGGAGCTCGAAAAGCTGCCGCTGATCGTGGTGGTGGTGGACGAGCTTGCCGATCTGATGATGACCACCGGCAAGAAAGTCGAGCAGCTGATCGCGCGCCTGGCCCAGAAGGCACGGGCCTCGGGCGTGCATCTGATCCTCGCCACCCAGCGGCCCTCGGTGGACGTCATCACGGGCCTCATCAAAGCCAACATACCCAGCCGCATCGCGTTCCAGGTCTCGGCAAAGGTGGATTCGCGCACCGTTATCGATCAGATGGGCGCGGAAACCCTGCTCGGTCATGGCGACATGCTGTACCTGGGCCCGGGCACTTCCAATCTGGTCCGCATACACGGCGCCTTCGTGTCGGACCAGGAGGTGCATCGGGTAGTGAACCATCTGCGCAAGCAGGGTAAGCCCGCCTATCTGGACGGTATTCTCGACGGCAGCAACGACATCGCCGGCACATTCGACGCTAACGCCCTACCCGGGCAGAGCACTGATGGAGAGAGTGATCCGCTCTACGACCAGGCGGTGCACATCGTCACCGATTCCCGCCGTGCTTCCATCTCCGGGGTGCAACGGCGGCTCAAAATCGGTTACAACCGGGCCGCGCGCATGCTCGAGCAAATGGAGGAATCCGGTGTCGTTGGTACGCTGCAATCCAACGGAGCCCGCGAGGTGCTGGCGCCGCCGCCGCCATCGGGGTAGATTGCAGCGCCGATGGCTTGTGCCATCGCAGCCGGTCCTGATGCCGGGTCAATGGGGCTCAGCCGTTGAGAGCGATCATCCTTCTGTTTCTGTGTGTCCTGACGGCGCCTACCTTGGCCGGCGGCGGGCCGGAACGCCTGCACGCCTTCTTCAATCAGTTCCGTTCCCTGCGCGCCGAGTTCCAGCAGAGTGTTTTCGACGAAGACGCCCGCAAGCTCGACGACGCCCGTGGCATGGTGTACATCGAACGCCCCGGCCGATTCCGCTGGGATTACATCGAACCCTATCCCCAGGAGATTGTCGCCGACGGCGAAAAAGTCTGGATCTACGATAGCGAGCTCGAGCAGGTCATGGTAAGACCCTTGGGTGATGCGCTCGGCGATACCCCGGCGATGCTGCTGAGTTCCGACCAGCCCGTGGAGCACAGCTTCAAGGTACGTGCTATCGATGGGCCCGACGGCTATGCATGGGCGGGACTCACCCCGCTGGGTGATCAGGGCAACTTCACGGAAATTCGCCTGGGCTTCGACGGCGATACGCTCAGGGTCATGGAGCTCACCGACGCCTTCGGCCAGCTTACCCGCCTGCGCTTCACCAAAGTGGAACGCAACCCCGATCTCGAGCCGCAGCTATTTCAGTTCACGCCGCCGGAAGGTGCCGACGTGTTCGGCAATTGATCGGTGCTTGGAGTGAGCCGCAGATCTACTCTTCGTTTCTGTCCAGCGCGTCTATGGCGCCGATCTGGCCGTCGAGAACACTCCGAATCTCGTCGAATTCGTGATGCAGGCGATCGGCCACGTCGAGCTTTTTTTCCAATTCCTTCTTGGCTTTCTGGATCTGTGCTTTCTGCTTGGCGACTCGGTCGGTAAGCAACTTCAATCTTCGATAATGCTCGGCGATGGTTTCCTGGTTTGCCGACAGATTCTTCATCCACTTCGCGCGAGCCGTGTCGAGCTGCTTCTTGATAACGATCATGGTGGCTTTCTTGAGTTGCACCTTCCACTCACTCAGCTTCTGCTCGCAACGGCGGCGCTCGGCTTCGGCAAAGCGCTGCAGCACCGCCTCCATCCCCGATATCGCCTGTGACATTTCAGCGTCCGGTCGTCCGTCGGCGGGAACGCCGGCCGCGGCGGATTTCCCGGGGGCCGAGGAGGGCTGGTCTGTGCTCCCAGCGCCGTTCCCGGCGCCTTCCGATCCCTCCTGGGCGCCAGCGGCCAGCTCCAGGACCTGGTCGAAGCGGGACAAGCTGGGATCGAAGTCATCGCCGTCCTGGCTTCCGCTGCCCGGCGCCTCACGCTCGGCGAGTCTCTTCTGGGCGGCGTCCTTCTCCTTGCCGATATCCTCGATGAGCTCTTTCAGGCTGCGCCCGAGCTGGGTATCGCCAAGAGCATCGTAAGGGATCTCGGTACCCGCCGAGGATTGCCCGCCGTCGTTCGATCCGGATTTGCTGGTCACAGTCTTGCATCCGAGCTCGTGCAGTTCACAAGCGTTACCATAGCCAGTCGCCGCTTCGCTTCGGCGCGCCAAGCGTCGAATCGCAGTAGAATCTTAGGCGAAGCTGGCCGCAATCGTCCGGAATGAGGCGCAGTTCTCATTTTGCCCGCGGCTTCGGATTTTTGTTCTGGCGAGGGGAGAAGAGTCACTATGAGCAGCCATCTTGCCACGGCGTTGTGGAAAGCGCGGTTGGAGGGTGGCGTCGTCGCGGTGGACGACGCGCAGCGTCCCGGCAATGACGCCGAGGCCTATGCCCTGCAGGACGAGGTGACGGCGCTGTTCGGTTCCGAGCTGGTGGGCTGGAAGCTGGGGGCTACCAACGCCAAGGCCCTGAAACTGCTGGGATTCGAGCACCCCTTCGTGGGCCCGTTGCTGGCGATGCACTTTCACGATATGAACGATAAGCTGGCCGTGTATCCAGAGCATGGCCCGTGCCTGGAAACGGAATTTCTGGTCGTCCTGGCCTCCGATTTGCCGCCACGCCGCGGCCCCTATAGCGACCAGGAGGTGATGGAGGCGGTGGATACCATCTGTCCGTCCTTCGAGATCGTCGGCTGCCGGGTCGAAGGCGGGTTGACCTCGGCCGGATCGCTGCTGATTGCCGACGGTGCCGCCAATGTGGCGGTGGTCGCCGGGCAGCCGGTAGCGGACTGGCGTAAGGCCGATTTGTCCGACCAGCCGTTGACGGTCACGGTGAACGGCATCGAGGTCGCCACCGGCTCGAGCAATCTGCTCATGTGGGGCAATCCCTTCGGCGCCGTTTCCCACCTCGCCAGCCACCCGCAGCTGACGGAGCGTGGGCTGCGCGCAGGTGACCGCATCATGACGGGCACTTGTGGTGGCCTGCTGCCGCTCAAATCCGGCGATCGGGCTTTGGCGGACTTCGGCGTGCTCGGCACGGTGCGGCTGAAGGTGGCTTGAGCCAAAGGTGAAAAAATCCCCGGTCGTTTCATGGATACGGCTCGGGAGACGATTTTGCGCAGCGGAATCCAACCATCGACAGACCGCTCTGGGGAGTATTCGCGTGTCGTAACGTCGTGCGCAATCCCCAGGGATTGTTCCCCCAGCCGCCTCCGCGAATGACCTTGCGTTTCCCGGGTGCGGTATTCATCGGGTCCGCGGCTGGCGAGCGTCCGTAGAAGGTTTCGTCGTAGCTATCGCTGACCCACTCCCAGACATTCCCCGTCATGTCATCGACACCGAACGGTGAACGTCCGCTGGGGAAGCTGCCCACGGGCGCCGTATACAGGAACCCATCGCCGTCATCGGCGCTGCAACATTGATCGCTCCCATAGGACGCCCGATATCGAGCGTTCTCGACCGGTGGTGCATTTCCCCATGCATAGGGCACGCCACCGGCGCCGCGCGCGGCGCGCTCCCACTCGGCTTCTGACGGCAATCGCTTGCCCCGCCACTCACAATAGGCATCTGCATCGCGCCAGCTGACCTGCACAACGGGATGTTGCTCCAGGCCGTCGATGCGCGATCGTGGTCCGTAAGGATGGCGCCAATCCGCGCCCTTCACCTGCTCCCATTCGCCGCTCCAATGCCATCCGACACCGTTGCGTTCCGGGTCGGTAAGGTGGTCTGTCGCTGTGACGAATTCCGAAAACGCCGCGTTCGTGACTTCGACGCGATCCAGATAGAAGCCCGATACCGTGACCTGGTGAACGGGGCGCTCGGCGGGCTCGCCCGAATCGGATCCCATGGAGAAGCTGCCAGCGCGTACTTTCAGCATGCCGCGGTAGGCCGACCACCATCTGCGCCAGGCCTGGGAATCGAAGCCAAAGCGTTCACCGCTCAGGACGGAGAGGGCGCCCACCCAGTCTCCCGCAAGCCAGCGTGGTTCATGGCCGGCGTCCAGACGGGCGACGAGCGCATCGATGATCGCGTCTTCGTGCTGCCCGGTTTGTGCGGCGGCCCATGCCGCAGCCGGTGCGAGCTCGAAGTACTTCTCGGTGGGATTTCGTGGCGCCTGCCAGTCTTGCGTCAGGTATGCCGGCGGCACGCGGCCGCTGCCGCTGAGTCCCATGGCCCACAACACGAACCAGCGATTGACTTGATTCAGTGGCGCCTCCAGGGCTCCTCCGAAAGCATGCAGGGGCAATTGCGAACCGTTCGCGCGCAGTTGCCGCGTCAGGTTCTCGGCCAGTAAAGGAGAGCGGCCGAGGGCCAACGGCTGCAGGTACGCGTTCAGAAGGACTCTGTAGTCATGGAAGTCACGCACCTTCGACAGGCCGTCGTTCATCTGCCGCAATGGATCGGTGGACTGGTCGATGGAGGCGGGCCCGCTGGCCGGCGACAACGGTGGCATGGGTACCGTCATCATCGATTCGGCATTGGCCGGTGCATGCGGGCCCCACAGGGCACCACGCTCCCCGGGGCCGCGCGTACCCACGTACACGTTGTCGGCATAAACCGCGACGTCCAGAGGTTCGGCGTTCTCGAATCGTTGTACGAGCGTCCACTGCAAGCCATCGCGGCTGCGCCAGAGAGCGCCGTTCCCGGCGCCGGCCGATACTGCCCACAAATACTCGGGCCCGGAGGCGAAAGCACGAACGTTCACGCCATGGAGCCCGGTGACGGCTTCGACGCGGATTCCATCGGTTCTCCACACAGCCCATCGGGCGCCGTCATCGTTCACCGCGTAGAGCCAGCCGGCGTGAGCGTGCAACGCCGTGCTACGCTGGCCGCGGGGCCAGTCACTGACAGCCACGAGGGTGCCCATTTCGAGCCGGAATAATTTCCCCCCTTCGTCCGTGTGGCTGGTGAGACCGGCGTAGAGCGTGTCGCCGAGAAGGGCGAGACTGGTGATCCGGCTGACACGCCCCGCCGGGGTAGGGTGGTCATAGACGATCTTCCAGCTCGCGCCTCCATCGTCGGAGCGTTGCAAGCCACCCCGCCACGCCGAAGTCGCCGCGAATAGTGTTGTTCCGCGTCCAGCCATTGCGTGGACGTGGAACACTTCCCCCTCGGGCAGCACCCGCCATTGCCAGAGTTGCCCATTGGTGACAGCGTATTCGCCGCGCCCGGCGGAGAAGCGCGCGTCTTCGAACGGCCAGAAGAGAAGACCGCTGGAAACGACAGGATCTCCAGCGTCCTGGCTGAAGAGGTGGCGTTCGTAGCGCGTATCGCCGGAAACGGGATCGTAGCTGTAAAGATCGGCGGAATTGTGGTTGCGAAACTTTACGCTGTTGACGAACCATATCCGGCCCATGAAGCCGATCATCTGTGAGACGCCTTCCCAAATGCCGGCCCTGGATAAAACGACGAGCGGAGCGTCTCGGGTGCTTGCGGTTACCCCCGGGAAAATTGCCAGGTAGGCGATGAAGACGAGTATCGAGCGAGCGGTCATGGTGGCAAATACTTGCGAGCACGGTAAGCAGGGCGCTGCCGTGCAAAAGCGACCGCTAAAAGTCCTTGAGTCGTTTCGCGGGCCGTGTTCAATCCAACCAACTCCGGCAGGAGAGATGTTACCGCGCCTGTGACAAACAGATTGAGCGACACTTCTGGAAAGAAGCCCGTGGCACTCTCGGCCGAAATTGGAAAGTCGGTTGATTGCCCATTCAAATCCGCCGCCGACTGCCCACCCGTTTATTGCTCCGTCAACCGGTTTATCGCCAAAGACGATGGCGCGAGTTGCGCGCTGGATGGCATCCACGGGGTCGCGGGCCGGCGCCTCGTTTTTGGGATGCACATGCTCATGGCGATCGTCGCCGGCACAGAATGCCCTGCCTGCACCGGTTAAGGTAATTGTCCTGGTCGCGTGATCTCCATTCGCATCGTCGAGATCCGGCTCACCACATGGATTGGAAACCTGGCCAATGCCGAAAGTTCCGATGGGTAAGGACACAGCCCGATCATGACATCGAGCTTCTGCGCCAAATTCAACAGCATGGTGTCTCAAGACTATGACACGTTCCACTTGAGGCCATCCTCTCGAATGGGCGCTCAAGGCTCCGTCGCATTTTACTTCATGGACCCGCTGTTCCGGGAATTACTTGTGCCGCGCGGTCAAACGTATAAACTCCGTTGAGCACTTCGCCTTTTCCCATGGCGTAAAACTTCGCTTTGTTGGCGATCAATGCGTCGGGAAAATCAGCCTCTTTCTTTTTGTTGCCGACCTTAACCGGTTTTGCTTGTCGATAGTCGTTCAAGGCCCGCCACATGGTTTGCCCATCCTCAAAACAAATGTTGGGTTCTTCAAACAGCGAATTGAGCACATCGATCATCGCTGTTTTGTGTAACTTGTACTTTTTCCCTTTGAGTGTCCACAGGGTTTCAGCCAGCACTACGTCGGTTATCAACACGGGCGTAGAGCCATTAATCAGTTTATCGGCCTTTGCCGCTTGTGTTTTGTCATCCCATAACAGGTAATGAAGCAGTACATTGGTATCGATAGCGATCACGCGCGCTCCTAGTCCAAGGCGCTTTGTAGAGACGCTTCATCGGTCACTGTGGTGTCAGCCTCGACATGCTCGAGAATACCCCTGGCCGCACCCGGGATCTTTTTGACAATAGTGATATGACCATCGGCAACAAAGCTTTGGTACTCGTCACCGGGTTCGATACCGACTTGCCGGCATTGATCAACTGGCAATGTGATTTGTCTTTTGGAACTGACTTTGGGCATGTCCCGTTCCCTTTACTACTGGCTGTTAGTAAAGAATAGCAGTGTCTTTACTGCATTCAAAATGTAAAGATTTGACGGTCCAAATCCGGAGATCAGGTTTCGGCAAGTTTCACCGAAGTTAAAGTAATTTCAAGGAAATGATTCCGCGGAGGCGGGCACTATACCGTTCCGCCCACGGACGGTCTTGAAAATCGGTTGATGTGGAAAGCCCCGATGGGCAAATCGGTATCTCCTTTGACAACGAGATCGGCAACTATGCGCCCAACGATGGGGCCCAGGGCGAAGCCGTGGCCGCTGAAGCCGAAGGCGTGGTAGGCGCCCTTTGCAGCGCTGGCGCCGATGACCGGAATGCCGTCCGGCATCTCTCCCTCGATGCCCGCCCAGCAGCGCACTACCTGAACGCCGCGCAAAGCGGGAAACAATGCAGCCGCGCTGGCCGCGTTGGCGGCGAGGCCATCAAAATTCAGATGCGTCCGGTTGCTTTCCGGCTCGGCTCGGCCCTGGTGGCCGCCACCGATCAGAACCGTGCCATTGTCGAATTGCTTGAAGGAAAGCATTCGGCCCTGGGCTCCGACCACGGGTTTGACGAACGCTTTCACGCGGGCGGTGATCATCAGCATCAGGGCCTTGGCCTCCACCGGTGCGTGCTCGCCGAGCAAGGCGGCGATGTGTCCCCCCCAGGCGCCCGCGCAGTTGACCAGGATCGGTGCTTCCAGAACACCTCGCGCAGATTGCACTCGCCAGGTTCCCCCAAGCCTTCGCAATGCTTCGACCGGCGCATCTTCGAGAATACAAACGCCAAGGGCCAGCGCCCTGCGCTTGAATGCCTGCACCGTCAGGAAGGGATCGGCGTGGCCGTCACCGTGCACCACCATGCCGCCGACACAATGGGGGGCGATGGCCGGGACCAGTTCCCGAAGTTGCGCCTGGTCGATGATCTCTTCGTGCTTGAAACCGAGATTCAGCACGGTATCTCGCCTCTGGCGCAGTGCGCGCAATTCGGACGCGGTCTCCGCCACCTTCACCTGACAGGAACTGACGAAGCCGCAATCGTCATCCACCAGTTCACGAATCCGATGCCAGGCGGCCAGGGCGGCGACCGCCAGAGGGATCTCCGGCAACGCTCGGCCCAGCCGGCGCACGCCGCCGGCATTGGCGCTGGAGGCGTGGCGGCCGATGCGGTCCTTCTCGACAACGACGGCAGCCAGGCCCGCGCGCGCCAGATGCAGCGCCGTTGCGCAGCCATGCAAGCCACCGCCGATAACGATGACGTCGGCAGTATGAGTGCCGCCAGCCACGGGATCAGTCTCGGCCGGGGATCGATTCGGGCGCCGTCGCCAGCGCAGCCAGCTCTGCCAGCATCAGCGGTTTCACCGGCGGGCGCAGTCGCAGCGCACCGACTTCGGCCACCGGCACGCCGCGCTGCCTGGCGATCATTTCGCTGATGGTCAATCCGCACAAGCGCCCTTGGCAGGGCCCCATGCCGCAGCGGCTGAAAGCTTTCAACTGATTGGGGCCTACACAGCCCAGCGCGACGGCCTCGACCACCCGCGCGGCCGGCACCTCTTCACAACGGCAGACGATGGTGGCGTCGTCATCGGGTAACCGAAATTGCCGCGACGGTCGGAACATCGCATCGAGGAACGGCCGACTGCGCCGCTCTTGCACCAGAGTCCGCCGCTGTGGCGCGGCCAGCCGGTCACGGTCCCGGGCGGTGAGGCGTGCGCAGCGGTGCAGCGCCCCATAAGCGGCAATGCGCCCGAGGCATTCCGCGGCCCTGGCGCCATGGATGGCGACGCCATCGCCGGCGATGGCGATGCCCGGTACATCGGTCTCGCCCCAGGCGTCGGTGACGGCGTGCCAACACAGCTGCGCGTCGCTCCAACGGTGGGCGCAACCGGCGGCCATGGCCAGATTGACGTTGGGGACGATTCCTTGATGCAGAAACACTCGGCTCGTATCGAAGCGTTGCCAGCGATCCCGGTGCCGATACTCCACAGCCGACAGCGCATCCGTGCCCAGCAGCTTCAAATCCTCGACGTGTCGGATAAAGGGAATACCGGCGGCGCGTAGCTCGGCCAACCAGCGCCGTCCCTTGAGCAGGGCGCCCATATTCATCAGCGCTGCGGGCAAGTGCGGCAGCGCGCGCAGACGGTTGGCCCGGGGTGTGGTGTCGAGGATGGCGCGGATGCCGATGCCGGCCTTCCGATACTGGTGGGCCACCAGGTAAAGCAACGGCCCGGTTCCTGCGAATACCGCGTCGGGGGCGGCCAGGGCGGCAGACTTGAGCAACACTTGTGCGCCGCCGGCGGTCATCACGCCAGCCAGGGTCCAGCCGGGAACCGGAAACGGGCGTTCCTGGGCGCCGGTGGCGAGAATCACCTGGTCGGCGCTCAGCAGCCGGGCGACGCCATCCCTGGAGACGCCGATTTCGTGCTCCGGGGAAAGCTGCCAGACGGTGGCGCCGCTCACGTGCTCGGCGCCGCTCGCCTGCAACGCCGAGACCAGCGTGCGACCCTGGTAATAATCGCGGCCGAGAATATTCTCATCGTTCAGTACCTGACGGCTGACAGCGCGGTAAATCTGACCGCCGGCAGTGGATTGCTCGTCCAGCAGCAGCACGTTGGCGCCGTGTTCGGCCACCACCGTGGCCGCCGCCATGCCCGCCGGTCCGGCGCCAACCACGACGACGTCGTAGTGATCTTTCACGACGGCGTTTCCTGCTCGCCATCGGCGAAAAGATCCGCTCCAATGCCAATGTCGCTTGCCCCCAGCTGGCGTTTGACCCGCATGCCGTCGCGCACCTCGATCATGCAGGCCTGACGGTTGGCGACGCCATCGATCTCCACCAGGCAATCGAAACACACGCCCATCATGCAGAACGGCCCTCGGCTCGCACCACTTACCGGCGTGGTGCGAAAGTTCCAGTGGTTGCCGGCCAGCAGGGCGGCGGCGACGGTATCTCCCGCGTATGCCAACAACGGTTGGCCTTCGAATTCCACGCGCACCTGCGGGCCATCGTCGCGCGGGAGCCTACGCATGACCGAACCTCCGGGTATCCATCGGCGAGAGCGCTTCGGGCAGGGCACCTTCGGCAATCCCGGCAGCCAGGTGCAGGACGTGGGCAGCGGCCAGGGTCACGCCGCTGTGGCAGACGGCAGCGAACGCGCCGGGGTGACATTGCGACTGTGCGTAGATGGGATAGCTGTCCGGCGTCATGATGCGCAGTGCAGCCCAGGCGCGCACCACACGGGCGCGTTGCAGATGGGGAAACACGCGCACGGCGCGGGCCGCGATGCGGTTCATCACGGAAGCCCGCGTGCCCTCGTCGAAGCCCGCGTCTTCATTGGAAGCCCCCAGCTGGACGCTGCCCTCGGCGGTCTGGCGGATCCGGGCCAGGGGCAGGGAGAGAAACGGACGCAGACGTTCCGTGACCAGAATCTGCCCGCGCTCCGGCCGCAACGGAATTTGCAAGCCGATCATCGCCGCCAGCTCCCGCGTGCCCAGCCCGGCAGCGAGAACCAGGCGTGCGCTGTGATGGCGCATCCCGATGGTGTCGACGGCAAAGGCCGATCCCCGGCGTTGAATCGCGATCACCCGGCTGCCGGTTTCAATGCGCCCGCCTTTGGCGGTGAGGCATTGGTGCAGACCACGCAACAGCAACAACGGATTGACATGCCCGTCGGCCGGCGAATAACAGCCGCCGGCTACCTCCGGCCCCAGTCCTGGAAGCAGCTCGGACAATGCCTTGCGGTCCAGCATCTGGTATTCGAAGTGCGGGGCGTGGGACTGTAAGCGGTGCATCTGCGCGCGTGTGGCTTCGAATTCTCCGGGGTCGATACACACTTCGGCGCCGCCGGGGCGCCGGTATCCAATATCCTCGCCGGTGATTGCCTCTATCTCGGCGACCAGGTCGGGCCAGGATTGCGCCGACGCCCAGGTCCATTGGGCATAAGGCGGAAAATCGCTGCCCTTGCCCTGCACCCATACCAGGCCGAAATTGCCGCGGGCGGCGCGAAACGCGATATCCCCCTCGTCCAGCATGAGCGTGGACAAACCGCGCCGCTGTAAGCCGAAAGCCAGCGCCGCGCCCACCAGGCCACCACCGACAACGATGGCGTCATGAACACTCAGGGCTGACTCTCCCGAATCTCAGCCACCGAAGCGATCCAGACGGTAGGGAGTCATGTCCGTGTTCAACCGCTCTTCCGTTACCAGGGCCGCCAACATGCGCCCGGTCATCGGTGCGCCGGTGAGTCCCAGGTGGCCGTGGCCGAAGCCACAGAAAATGCGTGGGTGTCCAGGAACCGGGCCGATGTAGGGGACGGAATCGGGTGATGCGGGGCGGATCCCCATCCATTCTTCGCTGGACGCGGTGTTGAGATTTGGTAGTAACGCCTTGGTGTGATTCGCGAAGATCCGGGCGCGGCGATAATCAGGGGCCGCGTCCAGGCCGGCGAACTCGGCGGTGCCGGCGCTGCGCACCCCCATCTCCATGGAGCTGGTGACGAATTTTCGATCCGCATCCAGAATCGAGTGGTTGAGCGTCAGCCCCGGATCGGTGAAGACTAGATGGTAGCCCCGTTCCGCCTCCAGGGGCACGCGAACGCCCAGGGCCGATAGCAGCCGTACCGACCAGGCACCGGCGGCCAGGACCACGGTTTTCGTCACATGCCGGCCTTGGTCGGTGTCGATGCGATAATCGCCGTCGGGGCCGGGAACGATGCCGGTAACCCGGGCGCGCAGGAAGCGCGCGCCGCGGGCCTCGGCCTTGGCGGCCAGAACCTGACCCAGGCGGCCCGGATTGACCGTGCGGCCCTGCTGTTTGACCAGCAGCGCCGATTTGAATGCCGGTGATATTTCCGGCTCCAGCTCTTGGATCGCACCGTTTCTCACGATCTCGAAGGGCACACTCCGCTCGCGGCGCAAACGCCAGGGCAGGCCATCCGTGTCGGCGCCGTCCACCGCCCGATAAACATGCAGATAGAGGCAGCCCCGGACCAGGCTCTCCTCGCCGGTGCCGGCCAGCAACTGCCGGTACAGGTCGACACTCGGCCGGTTGACCGCGAGCATGGCGTCCGCGATGGCCGGTAGTCGTTGCAGCGCACCGGCCTGGAAGAATTTCACCAGCCAGGGCAACAACCGGGGCGCGTAAGCCCAGCGCACCGCCAGCGGTCCTTCCGGGTCGAGCAACCATTTCGGGACGTTCTTCCAGATGCCTGGCAGGGATTGGGGCACGCAAGCCCAGGGCGAGATCACACCGGCGTTACCGGCGCTGGTCCCTTCTGCCGGGCCGTCGCGGTCGATGACGCTGACGGTGAAACCTTTGTCCTGGAGCGCCAGCGCGGCGCAAATGCCGACGATGCCGGCGCCGATGACGATGGCTTCCCTGGCGCCCGGGTCAGGCAATTTCGGGGACAGCGTCACGTTCCCGCCGCCGGGCCAAGCCTTGCTGGATCAGCACCGGAGCCGCCAGCACCAGGGCGTAGAGATCGCTGGTCACGCCCGGCGCGACCATGAAGATGGCGGCGAATGCCATCAGAATGCGAATGGCCACCGGCATGGGGGCGATAAAATAAGCGCTGACGGCGGTGGCCATCATGGCCACACCCAGGGCGCAGGTGAGGGCCGTTTCCAGGAATGCGGTCCAGGTGAAGTAGTCGTCGAGAACGATGAGCATGGCCGGCGAATAGACGAAGACCATGGGCACCAGCAGCTTGCCGATGCCGAAGGAGAATGCCGAGACGCCGGTCTTGAACGGGTTGGAGCCGGCGATTGCCGCTGCCGCATAGGCCGAGGTGCAGACCGGCGGCGTGATTTCCGAAATGACGCCGTAGTAGAGCACGAACAGATGGGCGGCCAGGGGCGGAATGCCCAGGTTGGCCAGGGCCGGATGGGCGACGGTAACCAGCATGATGTAGAGGGCGGTGGTCGGCAGCCCGGCCCCCATCAGGATGCAGGTCATGGCGATCAGCACCAGCGACACGAACAGCGTCAATCCCTGCAGGCTTATATCCATCAGGGGGATCCAGGAAATCAGCACATGGAAATTCTCGGCGAAGGTCAGCGCGCTGTTGGTGACCATGAAACCGAGACGGAAACCGAGGCCGGTGGAGTTGACGACGCCGATGACGATGCCGATGGCGGCGCCCACGGCGCCAACGGCGAGCGCGTATTTGACGCCGGTGATACAGCCTTCCAGGACGTCGCGTATGCCGATCCGGTGCATGGGATTGACGAAGCCAATCGCCAGCGCCGAGGTGATTCCCCAGAACGCCGCCATGTGGGGCGAGTAGCCGCTGAACAAGACATAAATCAGCACCACCAGGGGCACGGCCGTTGGCCATCCTCCCTTGATGACGGCGAGCAGCCGGGGAATTTTTTCCGGCGGCAGGCCCTTGAGGCCCAGACGCTTGGCCTGGAAATGGACCATGCACAGGACGCCTACGTAGTGCATGGCCGCGGGCACGGCGGCGGCGATGACGATGGTGGTATAGGGAACCTCGAGGAACTCGGCCATCACGAAGGCGGCGGCGCCCATGATCGGCGGGGTGATCTGGCCGCCGGCGCTGGCTGCGGCCTCGACGCCACCGGCCAGATGGCCCGGGTAGCCCA
>Ga0114948_10000027_pt1 | contig 38221 bp, 40 predicted proteins | sample CR04metaG_FD_83877 | JGI IMG/M metagenome (GOLD analysis project Ga0114948, IMG submission 83877) | Deep subsurface microbial communities from Mariana Trench to uncover new lineages of life (NeLLi) - CR04 metaG | ecosystem: Environmental > Aquatic > Marine > Ocean trench > Sediment | place...
ATCCATGGTCTGTGCTTGTGTCCACATAGTAAAAGATCAACTTTAGTTGCAGCAATTGTCCTTAGAACATCACCTGCATCAATAATTGTTAGTCTATCAGCGCCAGTATCTGGAATACTAACAAGATGGTGATGCATTGCAAGAATCTTTACCTTGTCTTTTAGTTTTGTCATAGTACGTTCAAGCCAAAGGTTTTGTCTATATCCAACTTCGCCTTCGTTTCTATCAGGTCTTGCAGTACCTAGAGTGACTAGAACAACATCTTTTGAAAGCTTGTTTATGCTTTCAAATGGAAAATATTTCTTAAAGTGAAGATATCCTGTGTTTCTATAATCATGATTTCCGCTAATTGTAATGATTTTTTTTGCCTTTAGTTTTGATACCAGTCTCTTGCATTCTTTGTATTCTTTTTCTAGTCCTTCATTTGTGAGATCACCGGTGATTATGATGATGTCTGGATTGATTTTGTTTACTTCATTTATCACTCTATCAAATACTTGAGGTTGAAACTGAGATCCTACATGAATGTCAGATAATTGAACAATTAACATTTGATGAGAAATGAAAGCTCGTACTAAATAAATTAGTTCAAAAAAAAATTGATCAAAAAGTGAGGGTACAATTAAATACGCTTGATCGGAAACTCTGGCTGTCTTGGCTAAAAAAGCAGCAGTAATCAATGGTGATGGTATTGGTCCTGAGCTTGTTGATGCCATGACACATGTTCTAAAGGAATGTAACACCCAGATTGAGATGATTCGGTGTGAAGCAGGTTCAGAACAATGGAAAATACATGGTGGAGACACCTACATTCCAGATGAGACTGCAAAAATTATGGAAGAAAGCGATGCTTGTTTTAAGGGTCCAACAACAACGATTCCAGACCCTAATGCACCAAGAAGTGTTGCTGTGTCTACCAGACAAAAGTTTGAGTTATATGCAAATGTTAGACCAATCAAAACTTATGACAGATTATCACCTGATAAAAAATTAGATTTTGTTTGCTTTAGGGAAGCAACTGAAGGACTATACGCTGGAATTGAATTTGCAATATCTGAAGACTCTGCTATCGCAATTAGAAAAATAACAAGAAAGGGTTGTGCAAGAATTGTTAATGCAGCATTTGATTATGCAAAAAAACATAACATGAACAAAGTTGTCGCAATAACAAAAAGAAATATTCTCAAAAGAACTGATGGAATCTTTTGGGGCGAGGTAGAGCGTGCATCAAAAGAAAATTCTGGAATTAAGATTGAGGAATACTATATTGATAATATGACACAGCAACTAGTAAAAAATCCAGAACGATTTAACGGGAATGTTCTAGTTAGCACCAATTTGTTCATGGATATAATTTCTGAGTGTGCATCAGGAAATATTGGCAGTATTGGAAATGTGTATTCAGCAAACATTGGGGATAGTTATGCAATGTTTGAGCCAGCACATGGAAGTGCACCAAAATACAAGGGAATGAATAAGGTAAACCCGACTGCAACAGTTCTATCTGGTGCCTGGATGGCTGAATATCTTGGAGAGCCGGACATTAAAAAAGCAATTTTTGATGCAACAGAGCAAGTAATCAATGAAGGAAAGGTTGTTACCTATGATCTTGGAGGCAATTCTGGAACAAAAGAGATGGCAGAAGCCATTGCAAATGTTGCAAAAGAAAAATTAAAGTAATTTAGCCTTAAGTTAAATTAATTCCCCTAGCAAAAAGTTCTATTAGCAACTTCGTGACGTCTTCGTTTTTATCATATCGTCCGTCAGAAGTTTCTTCCATAAAATGATCAAAAGAGAATGTTGTGTCAAATTGATCCCCAAAGCTGCGGTCTGCCTCAAGCAGATCTACATTGATACAGAAACCAGGAGCAATACAAATGTCAATTCCCAAAAATTCCTCATCAAATAGTCCATCCAATGGTGAACTTAGTTGTTTTCGTTCTGATTGATTGAATTTCTCTCCAGTAAGAGTAAAGACATTAACTAACTCTCCGTTAAATATTACATTACCAGGAAGAAAATCGTGTCCACTTCTTAATGCCAAATTATGATTGGCATCTACTTCCCCTAATTGGGGTTTAGGAAATGGTTGATCAAATGTTCTTTGAAATGATTGTTTGACTTTATGGTGATAAATGTCTAAAATCTTTTCGTATGCTAGATCTTCACCGAATTGTTCTTTAAGCTCAAGATATTTTCCTCCTAATTCAGATGAAACAGTAAATATTAAGATGCTTACCCTGTTTCTCAATTCCCCACCAAGGGCAATGTCTTCATTTGAGCGAGGCTCACCTGTCGTTGGATCGAATAAAAGTGTACTCAAGTCTAGTTTTCCATTTTCAAAGTTTACAGCACATTTATCATTTTTATTGTTACACCTATCAACGTTAAAAAAATCATGAGCGGCAATTTGTAATATTCCTAAATCTTCGAGTGTTGTTTCCCTCCATTTCTCTTGTTTATTATCATTATCTGCAAAAACAAATTGAGACACACCAATAAATCCTGAACTTAGTAAACCTACAGCAAGTGATATGATAAGAAAATTCTTGTACTCCCAAATGCCCATTAATCAATGCATCAACAAAAACTATTTAACAATGTTTAACTGTCCTAAAAAAATATTACAATTTCACATTTTGAAAATTGGCTTGTCTTAATTTTTTATTACACTAACATTTCATTAAAACTGTCGATTAACAGTTCGTATCAAATGTAAATTAAAAAATAATTAGTTTTTTTCCAATTTAGCAATTTTTATTTTAATAGAATCCAGCATATCTTGATAGTGGGTCATCAATGATTTGTCTTTTTTACCTTCATTCCACTCAAATTTAGAATCAAGCCTAGCTTGATACATATCCTTCAATGTGTGTAATTCTCTTAATTCTTGGGAATCATTTCTTTTTTCAGACATAGATCCATAAGGAAATATGATTTAGAAAAACAATTCGTATCAAATGTTAATGAAAATTCTTAGATACAGAAAACATAAGCCTAGGTTTGATATAATATAGACCGTGAGCATGATTAAGGAATCCATTACCTGTGAAATATGTAATCATGAATTTACGTTTGAATTTCTAGAAAAACGTGATAAAATTAAAATCAAATGTCCTAATTGTTCAGCTCATACTACTCTTACAAAAATTAAAGAGGAAATTAGTAGGGAAAGAGAAATAGTTCAATTCAAGGATTCCAAAGTTTGTGTTTTACGTTATACAATTGAGGATACAAGAGATTTTACCAAGAATTTTCAGAATTAACTACTCAAGGTTTTGAATTGAAAGTTGTGGTTGGCCCATTGACCGGTACCTTTGGATTTGGTGGTGCTCCTACGGTACTTTGTTATTTTCAAAAATTTGATAGTTAAAAATCAATTGAAGAACAAAGAAAGAAAATGCTAAATTTTTCTTCTAAAGAACCTGATGATCCTGAATACTTAAAATTTGTAGAAAAAATGAAGAATTCTTAATTCTCATTCGACAGTTCGTATCAAAAAAATCCAAATATTAATAGTAAATTACTAGAAATGGAAAAAGGCGAATCCTAAACAAATGACTAGTATCCCAAAACAGATTTCTCTTTTTCCAATAATGCTAGTTAATTTTATTGGAACTCTTGGATTTAGTATTGTTTTACCCTTCTTGGTGTTTTTGGTTACAGACTTTGGAGGAAATGCATTAGTTTTTGGAATTGTAGCTGCAATGTATCCTGCTTTTCAACTTATAGGTGCACCAATCCTAGGAAGATGGTCTGACCTTTACGGAAGAAAAAAGGTGTTATTAGTTAGCCAAGGAGGAACCTTAGCCGCATGGATAATTTTCCTTTTAGCATTATTTTTGCCTGTTGAAAATATTTTTGATATTGATTCAGCGATTTTTGGAACATTTGTCATTACACTTCCGTTGTTAGTTCTATTTGTTGCAAGATCTTTAGATGGAATTACTGGTGGAAATGTTTCTGTAGCCAATGCTTACCTAGCAGATGTTACTTCAGAAGCCAATCGAAGTAAAAATTTTGGCAAAATGGCAATTTCATCTAATCTTGGTTTTATTGTTGGCCCTGCAATAGCTGGAGTTTTGGGTGCAACTGTCTATGAAGAAACGCTACCTGTATTGGCAGCTTTATTTCTTTCTCTTGCCGCCATATTTGTAATCAAATTTTCTCTCAAAGAATCAAAACTTTCAGTGATAAGAAAAATTCAGGAAAAAGAAAATGTTAGAAAAGTTTTCGTACATGAATGCAAGGATTGTTACAAAATACAGGATCCAAAAAAAATCAGTTTCAAAGATGTATTCAAATTAAAACATATTCCTTACATGCTTACACTGTATTTTTTCATTTTCTTAGGATTCAATATTTTTTATGTATCATTTCCAATTCATGCAGTAATTGGATTAGGGTGGAATATTACCCAAATGGGCATATTTTTTGCTGTATTGAGTGGCATAATGGCTTTGGTTCATGGTCCAATTCTAAGTAAGGCTTCAAAAAAATTTTCTGATGGTGTATTAGTTATAATAGGCAGCATAATTTTAGGTATCAACTTTATTTTTTTCATTTCAAATGATATTGTTTTGCTTTATGTTGCAGCAGTTTTGTTTGCAGTTGGAAACGGTTTGATGTGGCCTTCAGTAATGTCAATTTTATCAAAATGTGCAGGAAATGACCATCAAGGTGCGGTGCAGGGAATTGCGGGTAGCTTTGGAAGCTTGGCAAGTATTATTGGTCTAATTGCAGGAGGAATTTTGTATGGGTTTTTTGAAGAAAATGTATTTCTGATTAGTGCTGGAATAATTTTTGTAGTTTTTATTATGTCTTTTAGACTTTTGAGGATCACTAAAAATACGTAAGATAACGCAAAATTGAAACTTGATTTAACAGGTCTACATTCTATAACCGAATCCAATAATACTAGGTAACGTTATTTGGTCTTATTTTAGACCAGTTAACAGTTCGTATCAAATGTTAATGTTTAACAATAGATTCCCAACAACAGCATTCTTCCAACGTGCAGTTTGGACATTTTTTTGAAGATTTACTGGTCTTACATTCTGCCGGAAGACAACCGCAGTCAGCACACTTTATCAGAACCATATTGTTTATCGTGCTTCTTAAATTAATAATAGATTCTGAACCTTTCTTCCACTTTTGCACTAAGACCCCAAGTACTGCACCAAACGCCAAATGAGCAATTAACGTGATAACAAACAAGTTGTATCCATCCATGTGTTCAATTCCAAACGGTCCTTTCATCATTATCAAATATGGAGCAAGCATCATTCCAATTTCTATGATAAATGCCCAGATCATCCCATACCACCATCTGCCCTTTCCAATGAATAATGCATAGACTATGCCAAATGTGGCGCCGTTCCAGAAATGCCATAGTGCTCCTGCCATAAGTGCATCAAGGGGTGCATGGTAGAGATTCATTTCAACACCTGACTGCATAATTACTTGCTTTATTTCACCTAGAGAAGTAATTTTCTCAGTTAATAACAAACCCGGAAGTGAAATCATGCTATCCATTGGTAACCATTTTGCAAACATGTAACCTGGAATCCTGATTGCTTCTAGTGCCAATGATGCAATTGCACCAGCTGCCATTCCCTTGAATAATCTATTTGTAAGACGTGGAAATTTAGAACGTGCTAAAATCCCTATTGCAAAAATTGCAATTACTGAAGGGATAATTGCAATATCTCTGAATGTTGCATAGGGCACAATGTTAAGAGGACCAAAAATGAGTAAGCTTGCAGAAACTCCACTGAGAATTATTACAATAATGCCAAGTCCTAACTCGCCTGTTTTTCTATTTTGAATTACTTTGGACACATCTAATATTCAAAATCCATTTATTTATTATACACATCTAAAAAAGGAAATCCCCCCGACCTTTTTTAGTTCAAATTCAGTCCTGTTATAGGACACAGCAAAATTAGTTTGATACTCTAACTTGTGTGTATCTATACATACAGAAAATCAGCGATTTACTTTTTAGTTTTAGTAAAAAATCCTGCCGGAGGTGGGTTTCGAACCCACGACCTCCAGATTATGAGTATTACCCTTTGTGTGGACTGGCACTCTAGGCCAGGCTGAGCTACTCCGGCACAAAAATATAACCACTTTATTGCAAAATTAAATGATTCTAAGAACAGAATTAGTAGTACTGTGAAACTGATTTCCACTTTTCATTTTCTTGTTTAACCCAAAGGAACTTTTTCTGCAAGGCAGATGTGTAAAGTTTTTCCCATTCAACACCCACCTCATCAGTCCATGATTTGAAAATTCTAGGATCGATGTAGTTTCGAAGTGAGGTTCCTAGATTATAATCTCTAGTTTGTTCTGTTAGATCAATTTGCAGCTTGAGTTTCTCAACTTTTTCTTTGTGCTTTTTCTTTTGTTTTTTTATTTGATCATTTAATGTCTTTATTCTTTTTTCAAGTGCTTGTCTTTGCTTTTCAGTTTTTGGGGCAGACCCTTCTACTTTCTTAAGAGTGGTTTTTACCTTTTCCCAAGTAGTCTTTTCTACTTTTTTCAGAGTGTCTTTTTTCTTTTGAAGGGATTGCCCAAAGGTCTTTGGAATTGTTCTTTTGTGGTTGCACATTATTGCCGCCTCTAAATTCGCAAGCTTGGCATGATAAAGCTTTTCTGCAGGTGATTTTGATTTTATATTTTCGTTTTCTCTCAAATATTTTGAAACAACAATTGATGAAAGATATGTTCTGAATACTTTGGCAGTTAAACCCTTTACAATACTAGAATAATATTCATTTACATGTCTTGATGTTATTCCATCAAAGATTTCTTCAGTTGGTTTTTTGTTTTCAACAAGTTCTTTAAGATTATCATGAAATTGCTTGTCATGTCCTTCTGCTGGGACTGTTTCTTGCCATCTTACACAGTCTTTTCCAAGAAAATCAAATTCGATAGCTTTTCCAGTAAGTCTGATATGTTCCTTTCTTAATGTTGTAGCCCCCACAGTATCAGCTTCTTCAGGATCTTTTTCATCTCCAACCCTCATAGAAGTTCTGTAAATAAGATAGCAAGCAGTAGATATTCGCTTCAGCTTTGAATCTTTACTTTGCATGTCTTTGACAATTCTATCCTTTACTCTTTCAATCTCCTTTGCAAGATTCTTTGCTTTGTCGTACTTTGCTATGTCTCGTTCTTGCTTTAGACCAGCAGTATCTGCAAGCCATACATACTTTCTTTTTTGAGTAAGCTCATCCATCCAGCTAGCCAACCACATTGAATCCCGGTCGTGAACAATTTTGCCCCAGGTCCCTTTTGGCACCTTTGCATCTTTTCCCAAGTTTAGAGTAATATCTTTTGGAGTTACTCTAGGCTTCCATTTTCCGCGAAGTGGATGCTCTCCACGTCCTATGAAAATTCCAGGGGGTTCGGCCATGTAATTTGCAACCTCAACCTCTGAACCATCAATTATGGCCTTGCCAAACTTTTCTGTCATTTCTTCTTTAAGCTTTTTTCGTTTTTTAGCAAGCTTCTTTTTTTCCTCCTTTGACATCATTTCCTTGAGATCTTTTTCTTTGTCAACAATCTTGTAAGCTTGAGAAAAGTCAATATCTTGGTAAACAATTTTATTGAATTTTGAGTTGAAAGTTTTTGCAAAATCAGATGTGAAATTTTTTTGAAAAACCTTGTCCTGAGCATAGGGGGTATCTTTTTTCTTTGCCCACTGGTAGATTACTTCCTCCTGAAAAATATTAAGATCCACAGACTGACCCTTGATTTTGATCTTGATTCCTTTTGACTCAAAATCAGGCGGAAACAGGATTCCGTTGTGTTGTAAGGTCTTCCATTTCATTTTACTATCATTTCTCCTAAAATTGTGGACTTTGATGAATTCTAACAGAATTTGTATATCAATTTAACGAAGTTCAAATGATCAATCACTGAATAGCTCCTTTTTCAGATAATTCTCAAACTCAATATCGGTCTTCATCTTTTTTGCTTCTAAAAACATAGAAGCATCATTTCCTACTATGTATCTTGGCAGGGGTTCTTTTGCATTTATTGCCTTTATCACAGCTTTTGCCACCTCGTCTGGATGCGTTCCCATTTCAGCCATCATTTTTACTGCAGAAATCACCTTGTCAGTCATTTCCTTGTAGGGCGAATCGGGTTTTGGTTCTACAACCTTCATTGATGAGAAAAATTTTGTTTTGATAACTCCTGGTTCTATAATTATTACTTTGATCCCAAATTGTCCTAACTCAAATCTAATAGATTCACTCAATCCTTCTAATGCAAATTTTGAGCTAATGTAGGGCGTAGAGCCCGGAAAACCAATTCTTCCAGCCACCGAACTGATATTAATAATAAATCCCTCTCCTTGTTTTCTCATAATTGGAGCAACTTCTTGAATTAATCTAATAATTCCAAAAAAGTTTGTTTCAAATTGTTTTTTAAAACTCTCAACTGGAACATCCTCCAAACATCCAAACAAACCATAACCTGCATTATTTACTAAAACGTCAATTCTTCCAACATCCGCCATTACTTTGAAAATTGCCGATTTTATAGAATCTTCTTTTTCAACATCAAGTGGAATGACCTCAATGCTTAGATTTTCTTTTTTTGCAACTTCTTGCAGCGCTGAATCTTTTCCAGTATTTCTCATACTGGCAAAAGTGTGATATCCTTCTCTTGCTAGTGCTATACAAGTTTCTAGTCCAATTCCGCTAGAACTTCCTGTAACAAGGGCAACCTTTTTCATAAAATTACCAATTTTTTTGTTACTAATAACTCAATGGGGTTAATTTGGTCTGGTTCCCCATCCATACGATATCAGTTTATCGACCGTTGATGGTGTAACACATGCTGGGGTTCCAGTAGTTATTTTTAGTAATAATTCAAATCCCATCCTACATTTTACATCAATTGGTAATATCCCAATACTAAACTGTTTTAGTGGTGACAACAAATCTTCAGGTGTTTGTGTTAAGAGAGGTATAACACGTAATATTCTGTCATCGTTTGGTGCTGGTGAACCTCTTCCATCACGATTGCTTGTCAAAAGATAGAGATTGCCATCAGGACCAATACTTGCATCACGCAATCTTCCAAACTCGCCAGCAAACAATGCCTTGCTTGAAAGAACTTTATTTTCTTCCAATTCTAAGTCTAGCATTCTAAGGTGATTCCCCCTAAGGGTGGCAATAAAGTACTTGTTTTCCCATTCTGGAATATTTTTAGAATTGTAGAAAACTGCACCTGAAGGAGCCCATGTTTCAGTTCCCGTGTGCAACAAAGGACTTTGATATTTTGGATCAGTTTCATCTCCAATCACTTCTGGCCAGCCATAATTTTTTCCAGACTCAATTACATTCACCTCATCATGAGCAGATTGCCCATGTTCTGAAGCAACTAACTTTCTGGTAACTGGATCCCAATCAAGTCCTTGTGGATTTCTATGTCCTAAAGAATACACAGGCGAATTTGGAAATGGATTGTCATTAGGAATCGAACCATTAGAATTTATTCGAAGAATTTTTCCTCCTAACGAATTAAGATCTTGTGCATTTGCAACAATTCCAGCTTCGCCTGTAGTGATATACAACTTGCCATCAGGACCAAACTTTATCCTACCGCCATCATGATATGATGCACCTGGAATTTTGTCTAACAGAATTTTTTCCTCTGATAATTTATTATCAGATTCTGTGAATCTTGCAACTTTGTTAAATGTACTAAGAAAGTTATTGTAAGTATAATACAAATACAAATAATGATTTTCTTCAAAATTAGGATCCAATGCAATTCCTAAAAGCCCGCCCTCTCCGAATCCAACATCGAAAATCTTTACTGGTTCAGGATTTAGAACACCATCTTCTATTACTCTTAGTTTGCCAACTCTTTCTGTAACAAAGATTCTTCCATCAGGTGAAAAGGCTATTGCCCAAGGAACTTCAAGATCTTCTGCAACTGTTTCAACTTGAAATGTTTGAGCTGAAACATTTGTGAAAGAATAGCTTAGAATAAAAATCACAAAAAATACTGCAACAAATCCAGTTTTCATATTTTTAAACAAGCGGTTTGTCACCCTCAGCTGGTTCCTCAATTTCTACTGCCTCACCATCATTGATTCGTTGTAAAACTTCACGAGATGAATGTTTGTGCAAAAACTCGTTATTATTTCCACACCTATATGAAAAAGTGCATCTAGGACAACCTGCCTCGCTTTTACAGGGACATTCCTTTACAATATGCAAACTACGCTCTAATGCACGCTCAAACCTATCATACAGGGCTTTGCTTGCTCCATTTCCTCCAATGGCTCCATCATAAATGAAAATCAAACCTGAAGTTCCAAGAGATATTCCTCCCAAATCTTGAGAAACACCTCCTGTAATCATGTTACTTCCTTCAATTATAACATGTTCAGTTGCATGATACCCACTAGCTTCTACATATTCTTCGTCTACAGACTTTTTTATTTCATTTAATGGTCTTGGTGCGTGAAATACAATTCCTTTTGTTACAAAATCATATTCAAGTGGTTTTTCAAGTAAGACCTTTTTGCCTTGAGACACTTCTTGTCCTAGTTCAATGTTGACATAACCATAAACTGTTTTTTGTATGTGCAATTTACAAAACACAGTTTCAACACCAAACGCCTTTCTACTTTCATAAGTCGTTTTGATTGTAGGCCATTCCTCAGTTAGTGCCTTAGTATAGTATGGATAATCCCTTGGAATTTTTTGCAATTTTGCATAATTTTTTTCTGGATAATCAAATTCCCTGACCTTGTAACGCATACCTGCAAGAAAGTAAATTGCATCTTTGTGTAGCTCTTCTAAAGCTATCGGAAGGACCCTATCGCCAACTTTTCTTCTATCAAGGAAAATATCAATTGACTTTCCTATTCCTCTAATGTTATAATCCCTAATCATTGATTTTATTTTGTCAAAATTTGGAAGATACCGATTTTCATGCATCACAAAACATCCATTTTTCAAATGTCGTTGAATGACTTCTTCATGTTCTTTTAATTCATGTTTTGAGATTGGTTTGTCACATGCCATAGCTACTACATGAAATTCTTCAACGAAAGGATTTTTTGGATCAATGTATATTTTTTCAATATCATCAAAGTAATCATTAGGATGATTTTTGTAATATTGTGAAATTGGATCATTTCCAAGTGCTAAAAACGCATAACCTCTTTGACCTTTTCTTGCAGCTCTGCCAATTCTTTGAATCAGTCTGTTTATCGGGACTGTGGATGAAATCACTCCATCAACATTTCCTATATCTATGCCTAATTCGAGAGTAGGTGTACATGAAATTGCTTGAAGCAAGTCATCCCTAAAGGCTCTTTCAACTGATTTTCTATAATTTGCCATCAAACCTGCTCGATGCACTTTGATGTTTACTTTTTGTTTTTTTGCCTGCATTGCCAAAAGCTCAGAATTAAGATGAGAATTGCTAAAGACCATTGTTTTATGTTTTTTTTCGGTCAGCTTTTTTGTCAAATCAACCATAAGCGATCTCTGAGTTCTTAATGATGGAAAAAGCATTACAAAATCTGTTTCGCTTTTATTTCCTGCACCTTGAATTAATTTCATTTTAACATCAAATAATTTTTCACAAAATTCTATAGCATTCTCAAGTGTTGCTGAAGCTGCAATAAATTGAATTTTGTTTGATAATCTTTTCAGTCTTTTGATGATATAATGAACATTTGAGCCAAATATTCCAGAGTATACATGCACTTCGTCAGCTACCAAAAACTTTACAGAATTAAGCAGTGATGCAAATTTTGTTTGGTACATCATATGATAATGAAGAACATCAAAATTAGTCACCACAATTTGTGGTGGTTCTTGTAAAACTTTAGTTCTATCTGTTTGTTTGGTGTCACCATCAAACACTGCTACATTTATTCCCAATTTTTCTGCAAAAGCAAGAATTTTGGGATATTGATCTCTTGCTAATGATTTGGTAGGATAGATAAATAACGCAAAAATTTTTCCAGACAAACTTTGATTTTTTATTTTTTGAATAATTGGAATTAGAAAAGCCTCAGTCTTACCTGAAGCTGTGGGAGCTTCAATGACAACATTGTTTCCATAGAAAATTTCTTTTATTGCATCTTCTTGAAATTTATAAAATTTGTTAATTCCAATTTTATTAAGATGTAATGATATTTCTTTTTCAAGGCCTATTTCATCAACACTTGAACCCATGATTGGATTTGGTTTTTTAATTGTCATGTAATGGGAAACATAATCTTTTTTTGAAAAAAGAATATTTTTGGTAAGTGAATCAGGCTTGTGTTTTCCAATCATAGCCTCAATTTCATCCTCCTGCCGGATGATCCCCTCCTGTTTAAGGCCTTTTTTCATCTGATTTTCATCTGGCAGTTTTCCTTCATCAAATCTGTTTAGAAAATCAAGGTATACTTCATCTGGATTTTTTCTATGGTCTAGAATACCTTGAAGCTCACAGTTTGAACATGAAATCACAATTTTTTTGTTAAACGTTCTCTGAATGTCAAGATTTGAACCACATTTGGGACATCTATATCTCATATTCCTCACAGAAGTATGATTTTGGATTTATTGTTTGATATGCAAATAGTTTTGATCTGCGAATAGTATAGCGATCATACAACTATCGACCTGCTTCCCTCTGTCAGAGAACATGGTAAATCACAAACAAAGTTTATCTATTGTTTTGTTTTCGAAAAACTCATGGGAGCAGGAAATTATACAAAAGAAGTAGCTTCAAGTCATAAAAGATTCCAAACCTCACTAAAACGAGCAAAGACAAGACAAGCAGTAATGAATGCTTATTGGAAACACAAGCAAGAGCATGAAAGGCTGTTAGCTAAACACCTCAAAGAAGAAATGCAGGATGTAAATCGTATTAAAAGTAAAATACCATACCGATAGTTCGTCAGAAAAAGTTCAAAAATGGGATTTAGGATTCTTCCAATCCAACGTGTTATTTTTAATTTAAAATTTTGAAGTAACGACATTATTAAACAACCAGATAATTAGAATAGCTAAATTTGAAAAAAACTGAACTCAATAATATTCACAATATTGATTGCCTTAAAGGAATGAGCTTGTTATCTGACAAGAAAATTGATCTAATCATTACAGATCCCCCGTTTGCTATTAATTTTAAAGCGGCAAAAGCAAATTACAACAGAACTGCGTCTAGAGTAATCAGTGGTTACAACGAAATCAAACCTGAAGATTACTATGATTTTACATATAGTTGGATGGTAGAGGCTTACAGAATTTTAAAAGAATCTGGCAGCATGTTCGTATTTTCTGGCTGGAATAACCTCAAAGACATTCTAATGGCATTAGATGATGCCGGGTTTATCACTGTAAACCACATAATTTGGAAATACCAATTTGGAGTAGTTACAAAAAAGAAATTCGTTACGTCACACTATCATTGTCTTTACGTTTGCAAAAACCAAAAAAAGAGAAAATTTTTCCCTTTTTCAAGATTCAAAAAGCAATCAAAGACAAAAGAAGGTCGAAGTCTTCATTATAGAGACAAAGAAGATGTTTGGGACATTAAAAGAGAATATTGGACTGGAGATGAAAAAACTCCAACTAAATTACCTGCTGAATTAATTGAAAAAATTATTCAATATTCAAGCAAGAAAAATGACATTATACTTGATCCCTTTTTAGGATCAGGTCAAGTAGCTTTTGTTAGCAAATCATTAGGAAGAAAATATTTGGGATTTGAAATCGTTAAGAAATATTACAATTTTGCAAAAAAGAGATTGGACAAAAATGTATACCGTTTCAAAAAATGATTTATTTTTTTGATATTGAATCTTCGGCTCTTCCAATTTTAGAAGAAATAAGATTTCTAAGCTCATCATCTGATTTATTTTTAGGATCTACCCCGAGATTTTTTGCAATCATTTCGAGTTTCTGTCTTTCACTTCCAACTGGACCATCAATTTTCAAATTTTCATTTGAAAAATCTTTCATTTGATCTTGTATGCCGTCTTTAGCTTTCTTGTATTCGTTCATTGCTTTTCCAAATTTCTTTGCAGCTTCAGGTAGTTTATTGGTGCCCAAAATCAAAACCAGTGCAGCAAATATGATGATTATCCATTCACTGCCTCCAATATTTAGGATATAATCAATCACAAATTATTTTGGTAAAGTTCTAAAATTAAAGCTTTCAACATATCTTTTGAGTCTAAAATTACTAAATAAAATAGAAAAAATGGAATTTAATCCAGTTCTATCATCTTAGAGAGTTTACAAACTCCTGCAAATATACAATCTTCTCATCTAGGGAGAGTTCTGTAAATTCTTCCATCATGGTTTTGAATTGAGCATGTTTTTCAGTTTTATCTTCATCAGATAGACTGGCATATTCTGCCTTCATTTCCTTAAAGTGAGTCATGATAGTTTCTTTATCTTCATCAGATAATGATGAAAATGCTTCCTTCATTTCCATGAATTGTGCATATTTCGCTTCACGCTCTTCGGGAGTTAGATCAGCATATTTACTCATCATACTATGGTGATACCATTTTGTACCATCCATTGAAGAATAATCAAATGATTTCTCGATTGTAGTTATTTCATATCCTTTTAGGGCATCTACAACATAGATTGTTGCTGTTTTAGTTCCATCATCATTCTTGTTCATGCTGACAAGTTTCCACACCAGGAATTTTTCACCTGCATCATTGACTGCAATTCCAATGCTAGCTTTCTTTACATTGGGATAATTGTAAGATGCAACAGATAGAGCGATAATGTCATCCATTTTCTCATGTGCAGTTTCTCTAGTTACTGCTTCTGAACCAGATAATTCACCAATCTGAATTTTCATGTGTTTTTTGTAATGAGTTGTGCTATCCCATTTAGCATAATCTCCGCCTTCAGCCATCACATAGGGAGTAGCAAAGACAAAGATCAGAGCAAAGACTGCAGCAAATGCTGGGATCAAATACTTTATTTTTCTATTCAATACAAAAAAAATCTGCTAATAGTATTAATGCTTTGTTACTAACTGATACTAAAAACAGACTTGCTCTCAAATCTATGTGCCAGTACTGCCATCATAGTAACGTGGATTACTTGTATTGACAAAATTCCAAGATTTGGATATTAGACTCTTCTTGGTTCAAACGACTTTCTTTTTGCTACTGACAATACCGCGATTCCAAGTCCTAGGATGAAAAATACCAAATACGGTGTACTGTTTCCAGAAAACTGTGAAATTAAGCCCGCAGTGATTGGACCAACTGCCCATCCAATTCCAAACGTTGTTTCATACGCACCTATGATTGTGTGAGAACTCTCTTTTCTTGTCTTTGAGAGAATAATCTCTAAAGTTAGTGGGAAAAATATGCTAAAACCAAATCCCATCAACATCAATGCTAATGCAAATTCAATAATCGAATCTGAAACAAATGCAATCATCAATCCAAAAGCTATTGACAAGGTTGCTCCAAGCAATGTCAAACTAGTTTTTCTAGCTAATATACCTGCAAAAACTAATGTTACAATTCTTGAAGCTCCAAAAATAAAGTATAAAATTTCAATATCGGTTACTGACATGGAACGATCATTCAAAAAGGCAGGAAAAATTGTCAAAATCATTCCAAATGATGCTGTACAATAAATCAACATTACAATTACTTCAGGAAATCTTGCCATCTGTTTAATTGATGAAAAAGAAAATTTTTCACCTTGCTTTCTAACCCTGCCCCTTGAAACTAACAACGAAAACAAAATAGCTGAACCTAGAACGTATGAAGCTATCTGAAAGAGAAATCTAAATGATGACTCGAGATCCTCTAGTATGATTACTCCAAGAAGCGGTCCAATCATAAATCCAGCAACAAAAAATCCCGTGAACATCGAGATGTTTCTAATTCTTTGGATTCCAGAACTTGCGCTTGCGATTATAGATTCACACGGTGGCCAAAAAAAGGCATGTGCAATTCCAGTCATGATTCTAAATCCCATAATTTCAGGAACCGATTCAGCTACAGATAGAAGAAAAATTGAAGCAGTGTTGATTATGATTCCAACAGAAAGAAGATAACCACTGTTGAATCTGTACAGTAAAATTCCTACAAGGAGAGGAATGAACATGTAGGGAAGAAAATTTGTTAGTCCGATTAGTCCCAGATCTGCATAGGAAGCCCCGATTACGTTTTTTGCAAATACTGGAAGAATGGGTCCATGCATTCCATAGGAAATACCTATGAGTAAACCAATGAGATTAACAAGAATCAGATCTTTTTTCATTTGTACGCGCATACAATTATTGCCCCGCCCAAAAGCACTCTTTCAAATTCAACCTTGGAAAATTTTTCAAGTAACAGTGATTCTAGTTTTTTGTTTTGGGGCCATCGTTTGTAGGTTCCATACAATGTAGCAAATTTTAGACCTAATCTTCCACCAGCAACAAATGCCACAATTGGTAGAACAAGTCTAAGATAAAATGAAACTCCAAATCTGGTAATCACATCATCGGGTTTTCCAAGATCAACTATCACAAATCTCCCTCCTTTTCTCAAAACTCTGTGAATCTCCGAGATTGCAATTCTAAGATTTATTGCATCACGAAGAGAATATCCGCACAAAACTGCATCAAATTGCTCATCTTTGAATGGAATATGTTCAAAAACACCACAGAACAAATCAAGATTACTTTGAAAAAACTTGCTGGTGTTTTTTAGCATTGGAACAAGGGGATCATAAAGGGTTATTGATAAATTCTCGTTGCAAAGTTTTGATGCTGTTTTTGACATGTTGCCAAAACCTGAACCTGCATCAAGGATTTTATCTCCAGGTAGAACCCTTCCACTAATTCCTTTGTTTCTATGCTCTGCATCTTTTCCAAATGAAATGGCAGAATTTACCTTATCATAAACCGGAATAATATCCTGTAATACATCAAGTACTTCTCCCCAATAACTTCCTAATCCCATGTGACACCATATCTAAAATGGAGTTTAATTTGTATCTAATCAAACATTAGAAACTATGAATGATGGAATTAATCTTGTTTGAATTTTTGACTAGCTATCTGAGAATATTTTTCAAGATCACTCTCTGAAATTTTTTCTAAAATTTTTTTTTCATTTGTTACTTTTGCCATCTTTATATTTTTCACACCATCTTTTTCTTCTGACTTTAGTTTAATTGCAGCAATAGCAAGAACCGCTGCATCATCCAAACTCAAATCATCGTTGTAGTTTTTTTCCAAAAAATCGTTAACTTCATCAGAACCTGCTCCTATAGCTATTGCAGCATATGGAACATATGTTCCACTGGGATCTGTAATGAAAAGAGATTCTCCTTTCTGATCTACTCCTGCAATGATTAATGAAACACCATAAGGTCTAACACCTGAGTATTGAGTAAATTGGTGACATTGGTCAGCTATATACTTTGCAACAGTCTCAACCTCAACTGGCTCATCATACGTTAGTTTGTTTCCTTGTGAGAAAAATCGTGCATTGTCTACCTGAATTCTGGCATCTGGAATATATCCAGCCGCTACCACACCCATATGGTTATCAATTTGGAAAATTTTCTGAGTAATGCTGGCAGTTTGTAATGTACGTGGAATTTCTTCTACTGCCATTATCACCCCACCTTTGCTTCTTAGGCCTATTGCTAGGGTCCCACGCTTTACAGTTTCGATGGCATATTCTACCTGATAGATCCTTCCATCTGGGGAATACATTGTGGGAGTCATGTCGTAACCACGAGAAGCCATCATTTCAAGTCAATTTCCTCTAAAGACAATTTAAGGGTAATTATTAAACACAGTCTCAAATATGTAACAAATCTGGGCAAGATTTGGAAATAGCGTTTTAAGCTATCTAGTGTTACATTGGCTGGTAATCAAAAAAATGAGCAATCCCCAATTACTAGAATTCAAAGAACAGATAAAGTCGCAATCTGAATCTGCAAATCATGCACCAGATCGGCAGACAAGAAGACTTTTGCTATATTTGTTCACAGGTACTAGAGGAGGATATACCAGACTTCGAATAGTAATGTTACTTTTGCAAAAACCATACAACACTTATCAGCTTTCTCAAAAATTAGAAATGGATTACAAAGCAGTTCAACACCACATGAAAGTTTTGGTGAAAAATAACTTAGTTTCTAAAATCGGAGAAAAATATGGAGCTCTATTTTACATTTCAAGCTTTCTTGAATACAACATAAGAGCATTGAATGAAGCGATTGACAAATTAGAAAAAAAAATGAATACAAAGAAAGTATACCTGTGAAACAGTTTTTAATTAATTTCTGAAATCACTTTCTGAATTCCATGTTGGTATGACGGAAATTTAAATTCATAAAGCCTTGAAATTTTTTCATTTGATGTTCGTATCGAGGTAGTTAATAACTTTACAAAATCACCGCCAAGAACAACCTTTGCTAAAAATGTTGGAACGCCACCAGGGTGTTTTAGTCCAAGTAAATCACAGGCAAAGTTAATGAATTCTTTGAACTGTGCAGGTTGACCATCTGTCACAATGAAAGAATCGTTAACTGCATTCTTTTCACCTATTGTAATCAACGCATTAACAACATCATCAACATGAACAAAATTGCGATAGTATTCTCCAGATTTGGGAATTTTGAATTTATTCTTTTTTAGTCTCTCAAGAAATTCGGATGTAAACCAACCTCCATTTCCGTACACTTCGCCCAAGTATACAACAGTGAACGGAATGGAATTTTCTTTACATTGTAACTCTAGATATTTTTGAGCATCAAGGCGAATTTTTGCATAATCTGTATGTGGTTTTAGGGGAGTCATTTCGTTAACTATGCCCTCCGCGCCTCCAAAAACTCCTAAACCATTGATGTAAACAAAAAATTTTGTTTGGTTTTTTATTATGTTGAATAAATTGACAGTTCCATCGTAGTTGACTTTTTTCAAAACCTTCTTGTCTTTTTCTAAGGGAGTTACTGCAGCAAGATGATAAACAATATCATACTGATCATCGGAAAGTGCAAGATTTGGATCTGTAATGTCACAACGAATCTTTTGTATCAAATTGTACTCAAGATTCTTCTCATGAATCAAAGCAGTAACTTCATGCCCTTTCTCAGAAAGTGCAACTACGAGTTTTGAGCCGATAAAGCCTGCAGCACCAGTAACAAGAATCTTCAATTCTGTTTACCCTAAACATTTCATAGGATTTAACATTTAAAACTCTTAATTTGAATTTGAAAATTTTGAAAAAAATTTCCATAAATCGGACCAAACTTAAATATAATCTTGTCTAATGTTTACGGTACCTTGGTTACAGCAGATCCTTTTGAAAGTTCAACGAAACAAGTCAATGATGCTTGCGATGTTTTAGGAATCAAGGACAAAGGAATGCGTGAATACTTGGCTATGCCAAACAGACTTTTGCGTGTAAAAATTCCAGTTAAATTAGATAACGGAAACATTAGAATTTTCACAGGATTTAGAAGTCAGCACAACAACGATCGAGGTCCATACAAAGGTGGAATTAGATACTTTGATCCTGAAGGGGGGGTAAAGTATATGGAACGTGAAGTTATGGCACTTTCATCATGGATGACATGGAAATGTGCTATTGTTGATGTACCATTTGGTGGTGGAAAGGGCGGCATTTTTCTTAATCCTAAAAAAGAAAAACTTAGTGATGGTGAATTAGAAAGAATCACAAGAAGATATGCTTTTATGATTTCCGAAGTAATTGGTCCAGAAAAGGACATTCCAGCTCCTGATGTATATACAACAGGCAGAGAGATGACGCAAATCATGGATACATTTAACAAACTAAATGGAAATCGCAGTCAACCGGGAGTTATTACAGGAAAACCGATTTCGATGGGTGGCTCACTTGCAAGAAATGTTGCAACAGGATTGGGAGTTGCTTATTGTGTAAGAGAAGCCTCAAAAGTTTTAAAACTTAAACTGAAAGGCGCCCAAGTAGTTCTTCAAGGATTTGGAAACGCTGCTACCTTTGCAGGAGTATATTTGGAAAAAATGGGTGCCAAGGTCATCGGAGCCAGTGACTCTAAGGGTTCTATACTTAATCCAAAAGGAATGAAAACTCAGAACTTAATTGCACACAAAGAAAAGAAAGGCTCTGTTGTGGGATTCCCAGGAAGCAAAAAAGTTTCTACCGAACAACTACTTACAGCTAAATGTGATGTTCTCGTTCCAGCTGCTTTGGAGAATCAAATAAATGCAAAGATTGCAAGAAATCTGAAATGTAAAATAATTGGAGAAGCCGCAAACGGTCCCACCTTGCCTGAAGCAGACCCCATTATCTACAAAAAGAAAATTATGGTAATACCTGACATCTTGGCAAATTCTGGAGGAGTATGTATTTCATATCTAGAATGGGTACAAAACAACATGGGATATTATTGGACATTTAATGAGGTCGCAAAGAAAATGGAAGACAATATTGTTCGTGGTTTCAAAGACACTTACGAACGTTCAAAGAAATACAAGATTGACATGAGAAGAGCAGCAATGGTACTCGCTGTAGAGCGAGTTGTAGAAGCATTCAATCACAAAGGAATCTGGCCTTAAACTTTAACTGAAAAAAGATTCGTAACACACAAGCTGTTCGATAAATCTAATTTTTCCTTTGGTAATTGAAACAAGCCTTCTTTTAAACGATAAATCAATTTTTGTTCTGCGTTGTAGCTGCTCGATTAATTTTGCAGTAAGATATTTTCCTTTTCTATCTCCATCAAGCAAGATAATCACCCTGTCATATTTTGCAACAAAATCAACAAATCTTATCAAACCGCCAAATTTGTGTAATTCTAAAACCGTTCCTGAAAATCCAATTTTTCTTAATGCCTCTGAATCTCGTTTGCCTTCAACGATAACTACGCTATTGACCTGAGAATTCAGTAACGAAATAAAATTTCTAACATCCTGAAATTCCCCTTCTGTAATCTGCATATAATGCAATCTAATTTGACATATTAAGCACTTTGGCAAAAAATTAGGTAAATGACAGACGTTTTGGTAATTCAGAACACACGATTAGAGGAATCTGGGATATTGGGAGAACTTCTTAACGCTGATGGATTTAAGATCCAATCAGTTTTTGCAAAGAAAGAAAAATTTCCAAAAACTGATTTCTCTGTACTAATTATTTTAGGAGGACCTCAAAGTGCAAATGATGATCATTTTTATCTAAAAAATGAACAACAATTAATTCGTGATTTTGTAACAAGAGAAAAACCAATTTTAGGCATATGTTTAGGCTCTCAACTTATTGCAAAAGCATTTGGAGCAAATGTTTATCCTGGAGTAAAAAAGGAAATTGGTTTTTACCATGATCTAACTATAGACGATTCAGGTTCAAAATTATTTTCAGGTTTTGTAAACCCTTTTACTGTTTTTCATTGGCACGAAGACACATTTGATCTTCCGAACAATGCAGTTAGACTTGCGCACTCAAATGATTACTCTAATCAAGCTTTTCAGTTAGGAACTGCCGTTGGTTTGCAATTTCATCTTGAGGTTGATGAAAACATGGTTAATCTTTGGTTAGACGAGATAGAGAAAAAACAAAGCAAGATTGCTAATATCGATACAACAAAAATCCGTCAGGACATTAATGCAAATATTTCGACAGTAAAGAAAAACATGGATACTTTTTACAAAAATTTCAAATCAACATTCCATTTGTGACCAAAGTTTAATATAATGAATTAAGAATTCAACGATCTAATTATGGTTTCTGTGAAAAAAATCTTTGACGAGACTATACAAACAGACCACAAAGTAATCACAGAAGAATTATCAAAATCAATTCTCAAAACTTATGGAATTTCAGTACCTGATTATGAGTTGGTCAAATCACCAAATGAAGCAATTAAAGCAGCAAAAACACTAGGATTCCCACTTGTAATGAAAGTTGTTTCTCCACAAATTCTTCATAAAACTGATGTTGGTGGTGTTAAAATTGGAATCGATAATGTCAATGATGTTAAGAAAACTTTCAATGACATGTATGGGCGTCTTTCGAAGAAAAAGGGCATAAAAGTAAAAGGAATTTTACTTGAAAAAATGGTTCCAAAAGGAGTTGAGCTAATTGTAGGTTTACAAAATGATCCCCAGTTTGGTCCAGTCATAATGGTTGGAATGGGTGGAATCTTAACAGAAGTTATGAGGGATGTTGCATTCAGAATGCTTCCCATAACAACTTCGGATGCAAAATCAATGTTAGCCGAATTAAAGGGTTCTAAACTTCTCAAAGGCTTTCGTGGAAGCAAACCTATCGATATCAATATGATTTCAAAGGCTCTTGTTCGAATTGGAAAACTTGGTGTAGAACATGCAACTCATTTTGATAGTATTGACTTTAATCCAGTTGTATTTTATCCAAAATCATATGCAGTTGTAGATGCTAAAATTATTTTAAGAAACGAAGTAAAGAATAATGCTATTTCCACAGCAAAACCAAACTCTTCTTTCATGGAGACATTCTTTACTCCAAAAACCGTTGCACTTGTTGGTGCTTCTGCAACCCCTGGAAAAATAGGAAATTCAGTTCTTGATAGTATGGCAAAACATGATTATAAAGGAAAAGTTTATCCAATTAATCCAAAGCAGGAAAAAATTCTTGGAATCAAATGCTATCCATCAATTTCTTCAATTCCAGAAAAGATAGACCTCGTTATAGTATGTGTTGATCTTTCCATTACACCTCCTATTCTAGAAGAATGTGCTAAGAAAGGAATTCATAGTGTCGTAATTGTTTCAGGTGGAGGAAAAGAACTCGGTGGAAAAAGAGCAGAATACGAAGCAGAAGTAAAAAGATTAGCTGCAAAACACAAAATCAGAATTATTGGTCCAAATTGTATTGGAATATTTAATGCTGCAAATCGTTTTGATTGTGCCTTCCAAGGACAAGCAAGAATGGTAAGAGCAAAACTAGGATCTGTTGCATTTTTATCCCAAAGTGGAACGATGGGAATAAGCTTCCTAGAAACTGCTGACTCTTTTGGTCTTTCTAAAATGGTGAGTTATGGTAACAGATCTGATGTAGATGAAGCAGATATGATTTGGTATCTAGCAAATGATCCACAAACCAAAGTAATCGCATTATACGTTGAAGGCTTTGGTGATGGTAGAAAATTCATTCATACTGCCAAACGAGTAATGAAAGAGAAAAAGAAACCCATTGTAATTTGGAAGAGTGGAAAAAGTACAGCGGGAGCAAAACAGGCAGCCTCTCATACCGGCTCTCTCGGAGGTTCAAACGCAATCATTATGGGGGCATTCAAACAAGCCGGAATAATCTCAGTTGATAGTTATCAGGAACTTGCTGCAGTTACAAAAGCATTAGCATGGCAACCCTATGCAAAAGGCAACCGTTGTGCATTAACAAGTAATGGTGCAGGACCAATGATCGGAGCAATTGATCATTTCGAGAGACTTGGACTTGCCATTGCAAAAGTCTCTCCAAATAGCCTTAAGAAGATGAAAGATCACTTTCCACCAACCTATGTTATTGGAAATGGTAATCCAGCTGATGTAACGGGTGGAGCAACAGCCGAAGATTATCAATTCGTAATTCAAATTTTCATGGATGATCATAACGTTGACATCATTATGCCATGGTTTGTTTTTCAGGATGACCCTCTAGATGAAATCATAATTGATTATCTTGCTCAATTTTCGAATAAGGGCAAAAAATCTCTTCTTGTTGGTGCAAACGGCGGACCTTATACAAAAGGCGTTTCAAAGCGAATAGAAGAAAAAGGAATCCCTGTATTTGACGACCTGAGAGATTGGGCAGCTGCCGCATCAGCTTTGATGCAATGGGGAAACCACAGAAAATAATAGATAACACTTAAACTCGGTATAATTTCAAATTTTATTATGGCTTTAATACAGACATCAAAAACAGACAGTGTTTGCACTGTCAAAATCAACCGTCCTGAAAAACTAAACGCAATGAACCTGGATGTTGCTAAAGAGTTAATCAAAACTTTCGAAAATCTAGGAAAGGATGATAGTGTAAAAGTCATCATTCTTACTGGAGTAGGCGAGAAAGCATTCTCTGCAGGTGCAGACATTGAATACATGTCAAAACTTTCTCCGGACGAATCTGTAGAATATGCAAAACTTGGCCAACTTCTTACTTCAACTGTGGAACTTGTGAAACAACCAACCATTGCGGCAATAAACGGCTTTGCATTAGGAGGTGGTTGTGAGCTTGCAATGTCTTGTGATATTAGAATTGCAGCTGACACCGCAAAGATGGGTCAACCAGAAGTAACCATTGGAATTCCTCCAGGATGGGGTGGTACTCAACGATTATTGAGAATAGTGGGAATAGCAAAAGCAAAGGAGCTTGTTTATACTGGAAGAATGATCAAAGCAGATGAAGCTAAAGAAATTGGATTGGTAAATCAAGTAGTTCCTTTAGCATCTTTGCAAGAAGAAGCAATTAAACTGGCTCAGAAAATTGCAGAAAATTCTGCTATGGGAGTACAGATGTCAAAGGTGGCAATTAACAAAGGAAGAAACGCAGATCTTGATACTGGTCTTGGTGTCGAACTATTAGCTTGGAGAAACTGCTTTACTCATCCAGATCGTGAAGAACGAATGACAGCATTCGTTAACAAGTCTAAAAAATAAGCTGTTCCTAATTTTATTCTTTTTGACTCCTAGTAGGTAGAGTGTGGAAAGTTTTTATAATTAAAGCCAGATTTTGAAGTATAATGGCAACAGAACAAACACAAAAAGTAATGACTGTAACTCCAAAAGCTGCAGAGAAGATTAAAGAATTCATGAAAGAGGAAGCTGACAAGCCAGAATATCTTAGAGTTTATGTTCAGGGTGGTGGTTGTTCAGGTCTTTCATACGGCATGGGTTTTGAAAAAAAACCCGAAGAAGATGACCTTGTGCTTGAGGAAAATGGAGTAAAAATAATCATTGATAGTTACAGTATAGATCACCTTAAAGGTGGAAATGTTGACTACATAGAAAGTCTCATGGGCTCTGGATTTAAAATAAACAATCCAAATGTTACAAAGTCATGTTCATGCGGTTCATCGTTTACCACTGAGTAAGAGAAAAACCATTTTCTATTTTTCTAGCGCTCTCTAGTTTTAACTTTCGATTTGTTGTTAAATGATGGAAATAGGTACAAATTTTATCACCCATATGTAAAAAATGTCGATACGCAAATATAACCAAAGTTAGGAAGACAAATCGTTGTTATTTAAGGAGTTGATAATGTATTGCCTCAATCGGGAATTGTCAAATATCATGTTAAGCTTTCCTACCAAGTTGATGGGCTCGTTGAAAGAACAGATATAATCGGAGCAATTTTTGGTCAGACCGAAGGATTGTTAGGTCCAGAGATGAATCTAAACGAATTACAACGCCTATCAAAAGTTGGTAGGATTGAGATTACAACAATATCTACAGCAAATACTACTTCTGGCGAAGCATTACTTCCAATGAGTACGGACATTGATACATGTGCTTTAATTGCAGCGGCTATTGAGAGCATCGATAAAGTTGGCCCCTTTGATTGTACTTTCAAATTGGATACAATTGATGATGTAAGAGCTGCCAAAAAAGAGGATATTGTGAAAAGGGCTAAAGAAATCAAACAAAGATGGGCAACAAAGACTGTTAGCGAAGGTGATACAATGTTAAGAGATGTACACGAAGGTGCCCCTGGAAAAGTAACAACTTACGGTCCATCAGAATTATCTTGTAGTTCCGGCGTTTTTGATTCCAATTGGATCATACTAGTGGAGGGTAGGGCTGATATTATCAATCTTTTAAGAGCAGGATATGATAATGCACTTGCAATTGAAGGTGCAAAAATTGATGAATCAATTAAAAGTCTTTGTGATAAAAAGAAAAACGTGATTGCATTTTTAGATGGTGATAGAGCAGGAGGATTTATCCTTAAGGAGTTAAAATCTGTTGTAGATATTGACTATGAACTGAGAGCAGATCCTGGAGTTGAAGTTGAAGATCTTACTCCTCAAAGGATTGATGAAATTTTAAGACCTGTTGTTGAAAGTTTGAAAGAACAAATAACTCCAACAATACAAAATGAAGCTGACAAACTCATAGCCGAACTTGCATCAAGACTCTATCCAAATCTCAATGAAACACTGGAAGCAATAGCACTAGACAGTGATCAAAAAGAAATTTTTAAAGTCCCAATAAGCGAAGTGGTTAACAAACTCTCGACTCAATCAGGTATCAAGTATCTAGTGATAGATGGAATCATCACACAACGACTTCTTGAAGGTGCCAAAAACGCTGGAATTGAATGTGTTATAGGTCACCGCGCTGTAAAGCTATCAACACCAAGTGTTTTGAAAGTCAAAACATTTTCAGAACTTGGACTCGCATAAAATTCTTTATGACTGACCTTAAGATACAACACATCCTAACACTCACTTATCTTCTGTCGAAAGGAGCAAAACATAATTTTATTCCAATTACGAGTTCCTCCCTTGGCAGAAGAATTAAAAAATCTCAGCAGGCAGCTTCAAAACATCTTTTGGAATTAGAAAAAGATGGATTCATTGAACGAATAATGACTGGCAGAAACTTTTCCTTAAAAATTACAACAAAAGGATATTCAGAAGTTGTAAAACTTTTCACAACTCTTCGTACCAGTCTTGATTCGTTTCCACCATATGTTGAATTGCAAGGAACCGTAGTTTCTGGAATGGGGGAAGGCGCATATTATATGTCTCTAAAAGGGTATACTAAACAATTCAAGAAAAAAATTGGGCATGTTCCCTTTCCTGGAACTCTAAACATCAATCTTATCAAAAATGAATACGTAGAAGCAATTCATCAGTTTGACGCACTAGAGGGAATTTTGATTAAAGGATTTTCTGACGAGAAAAGGACGTATGGATGGGTAAGGTGTTTCAAAGCCAAACTCAACAAATCGATTGATTGTGAATTGATTCGTTTAGAAAGAACTCTTCACGACAAAAAAATCATTGAACTAATTTCTAAAACAAATCTTAGAAAAGCAGCTAAACTATCAGATGAAAGCATAGTGACAATTACAATTCCAATACATTCATAATTATCTAAATTCCGTGTATGTCTTTGCCATATGCCATTTCGATTTCAGAGCTTGAAATTTCTGGAATTGGAGACTGTAATCTTGCAACCTTGATATTGAGATTTAACTTTCTACAACCATCAACAATGAATTTCTCCTGATGAATCTGATCATATCCCAAAGCAATCACTTCAGGCTTGATTTGCTCAACAGTTTTGAAAATGTCTCCTTCATATCCAATTACACAAAGATCTACCATTGCTAAAGAATTAACTAAACTTCTTCGTTGTTCTTGGTTATGTAACGGTTTTCGTTTTTTCATTTTTTGTGCAGTGTTGTCGGTAGCAACCACAACAACTAAAACCTCACCAAGGCCCTTTGCAGAATTAAGTGTATGAATGTGTCCGGGATGAATAATGTCAAAAACACCTCCAGATAAAATTACTCTCAAAGAGGTACGACCAAGTTCTGTCAAGCTTTGTTTGTCATCATTGATGAGACCGTTTTTTATCATGTTTTCAATTCTTTTATTGATGAATTCTTCTGAGAGGTGATTTTTTTCTTTTATAATTTCTACGGGAGCCATTTGAGTTATTGAGGAAACATAGATTGCCGATAAAATTGACTTGTTAATTATATTCAATAGTTTTTCTCTAAATCATTCCCTTCTTTAATTCATCGATAAAAATTACATTTGTGGTTCTAATCCCTTTACCATTCTAAGAGAATCTACCAGGCCATCAGCATATCCAATACTTAGAATCGCAACCTCATCTTTACCCTGCTCCAAAAAATTTTCTGCATCTTTGATATACAATTCTGCATTCTCCAAAACTTCCTGAAAGTGCTTTGAATTTTTGAAATAAGGAACAATTTCCTTTAATGATTTTCTTACCATTGGAACATATTTTTCAATCATCTGTTTTGGGATTTTCTTAATTTTTTCAGAATTGTCAAGTGGTTTTGTAATGCATTTTGTTAAGGCCATTATTGCTTCTGATTCAGTAAAGTGAAGTTTACCTGGAATAATTATTGCATGTGGGGGTTTACCATAATTCTTCTTTTTGAGAATTGAAATTTTTCCAGAAGATATCGATTGATTTTTGAATCCAATTCTTGAAGCGACAATAGCAAATGTTGAAGGCAGTATAACCTTTCTTCTCTGCTCCTTTTCTGTATCGATTAGTCCCACAAAAGCATTATTTGGTTTAAGGAAAAATTTCGAATCTTGATCATATTCTAAAAGTAACAAAGTGTGATTACCATCAATTAAATTTTTATAAATTACATAATATGGTGTGGTTAATGCTTTCAAATCTCTCATTATGGTAACTATTCTTCCAATTTTGTAATAGTGCAAACCACACTCACCTACTACAGACGTTAAAGCCGATGCAGCATGTACTGATAGAGTCTTAATTTTGTTCTGAATAGCCCTTGTTCTCAATTCTATGTGTGTTGTAGCTATGTAAGGATCCCCATAAGATAATAATATGACAATGTTCTTTTTTGCATTTTTTAAAATTTCTTTTCCGTCTTCAATCATCCAACGTTTAGCAATTTTGAAATTTTTTTTAACAAATTTTTTGATTTTGGAAATCTCACATTTGGAAATTGGACTTGTAAACTGTTCCAGATAAACAAAATCTGCCTGTTTTAGAAGTTTCTGAGTTGAAGTTGAAATTGAATCAACTCCAGAAATTCCTAATCCAATAAACCATAACATTACTTTTTCTTTCTGTCATGAAGTCTTTTTAAATGATGTAGAGTTCTTTTCAGAACTTCTATTCCGCGGAGGTACTCATCAATTGAAACTGTTTCATTAACTGTATGAGATGCATGAGGATCACCTGGTCCGTACGTGACAACCGGAATGTTCAAACGTGTTCCAATTACATTCATATCCCCAGTACCAGTTTTTCTAATCAAGGTAGGTCTTGTGTGCTCTACATCCAGTATTCCTAGTGTAAATGCCCTTACAAGTGGAGAGTTGTGAGGAGCTTCAAATGGTTCAGTTTCATCTATAATTGAATAAAATGCTTCAACGCCACGTTTTGTTGCAATATCCTTTACTGACTCTGCAATTTTTTCTTCTACTTTTTTACAATTCATGCCCACTGGAATCCTAATATCTAAAGTAGAAACACATTCCTTTGGAGTAACGTTGTGACTGATACCGCCATTAATTTCAGTAAGCGTTGCAGTTATCATCATTCCTTTCTTTTTACCTTCTTGACCGGATTCTAAGATTTTTTTCAATTCACTAGTAAATATCATTGATTCCTCAATTGCATTCTTTGTAAGCCATGGGGCACTGGCATGGACACTTTCCCCAACATTTATTCGCAAATTAATTGCAAGACGTCCTTTGTAAGAAATTGTAACTTGTTTTACCCCACTTGGCTCACCAAAAATTGCATAATCAAAATCCAGTTTGTCCTTTACAAAATTCTTTATTCCAGTTGCATTTCCTTCCTCATCAACTGTAGCAACAAATACTACCGTTCCATTGTTATTTTGTATGGATGCAGCAGCAAATAGCATTGCTAACAGTGGAGCCTTTGCATCAGAAGCTCCTCTTCCGTATAAGATATCGCCTTCTCTTCTTACTTTGATTTTTCCAGGAACGGTATCCATATGTCCACACAAGAGCGTTTTAGGAGAACCTGAACCTTTAGTTGCAATTAGGTTGCCAACTTCATCCATGTGTATGTTTTCGAATCCAAGATCATCACACCTGTCCGCAAGAAATTCTGCTATTGGTTTTTCACTCAATGATGGTGTGTAAAGCTTTAGAGCTTTCTCTAACATCTTTACTGCAAATCTGGGGGTGAATGTAAAACCTATGTCCAATTCTACTTGTTTGATTTAATAGCATAGTCTAGCATCAGCGATGGTATGTCTACTTCACAGACTCTAACTGTGTTTTTGTATTCAGTTGTGTTGTTAACTTCGTGGACCAATAACCCTCTATCTTCACTTTCCATCAAATCTACACCTACTATTTGTCCTTGCACTGCATTTTTTGCCTTAATACATATTTCTTCCATCTCTGCAGACACCTCGCACTTTTCTGCTCTTCCACCTAGGGCCATATTCGTTTTCCAGTTTCCATTTCCAGAATGCCTGTAAATCGCTGCTACTACTTTATCTCCAACCATAATTGCCCTTATGTCTCTTGGAGGTCTTTTTACAAACTCCTCTAGAAAATGAACCTGGTGGATTGGATACATCTTCTCTCTACTTTCTATGATTCCTTCAGCAGAATCTTTATCATTTAGTTTTGAAATCAATCTGCCCCAGCTTCCTACAGTTGGTTTAATGATCCTGGGATACCCTATTTCTTCTAAGGTTTCAAGCGCAGCTTCTTTTGAAAATGCCACAGTAACATGAGGTGTTGGAACACCATATTTTTTTAGCAACATATGAGTGTACAATTTATTCCCAGCAAAAATTCCAGTTTTCAGACAATTGATAACATTTACTCCCATGCCCTCAAGTGCAGCAGTAGAGTGAACGTTTCTGTAGTAACTTACACACCGCTGTAACACTGTACCATATCCGTCTTTTTCTTTGTCAAGATCTAAACACAACTTCCTGCAGTCAAGCATCTGAATGTTGATGTTCTTTTTTTTACCAGCCTCTAGTAATGCTTTTTCTTCCCAACGGATGGTATCATAAAGAACAGTAATGTCATGGGTCACTGCCCCCAGTCCTCACCAACCGTTTGGGCAGTCTTGAGTTCAAAACCTTGTGGTGTCTCTACTAATTCAAAACTTGCACCACATTCAGGACATGTTACAATCTCTCCTGCTAATGCATCATTAGGAATTGAGATACTTCCATCACATTCAGCACATTTAGTCATATTCTTCTCTTCCTCTCATCATCTATTTGTCATTAATTATCTTTTTTTCAAGCCTGTCTTCTAATGGAATTTCGATAAGATCTCCCATTCTTAGACCTTTAAGACCAGCTGCCACAGACTTTGCTTGCTCATCATTTTTCTGTAACCCTAGAAGAGACATGAGGTATGCAGCACCTGTTTTTCCTGACAATTCTCCAAACACTATTCTTCTTCTGTTTCCTACAGCTCGTGGAGGAATAGGTTCGTAGGCAGCTGGATTTCTTAGAACTGCCGCTAGATGTGTTCCAGCTTTGTGCTTGTAAGCTGAAGAACCAACAATTGGTTTTGAATCATAAGGCTTTATCGAAGTATATTCTTCTATTAATCTTGAAAGATCCTGCAGCATATCTAATCTGAAATCATTGGATGATTTGTACAAGTATGTTAATGCAACTGCAACTTCTGCAAGAGCAGGTATGCCTGTTCTTTCACCAATTCCATCAACGGTAGTATGAATCTGATCAACACCGGCATCACAAGCAGCAAATGCATTTGCTAATGCAAATCCTAAATCGTTATGTACATGAGCATCTAATGGAGTGTCAATTTCATTACTAATTTTTTTTACAAAATTATACATGCCAACTGGCCTTAGTATCCCAACTGTATCTGGAAGACTGATTCTATCAACCCCAACTTCCTCTATAGCTTTGCAAATTTCCAATAAAAATTTTGGATCAGCCCTGCTGCCATCCTCAACTGTAAATCTTATCTTTAGCCCATGAGATTTTGCATATTCTACAGAATCTACTGATCTTTTAAGCGCTTCCTGTCTTGAAATTCTTAACTTATCCTTTAGATGAATATCAGAAATGCCAAGATATACAGCAATCCAGCTTGCGTCACATCTTAATGAAATATCAATATCTTCCTTTAGTGCTCTCCCATGTGAAACAATATCTGCTTTTAATCCTTGTTTGATTATTGTTTTTGTAGATTTTTCATGATCTTTTGAAATCACTGGAGAAATTTCTATTTGATCGACTCCAAAGTAATCGAGCATCCATGCAATCTGTATTCGTTGTTTATTCGTAAATGATACCCCTGGATGTTGTTCGCCCTCACGTAGAGTGCTGTCTAGGACTCGTATTTTCTTTGGATTTTTGCTATATGCATTGTACGTATTTGCATAGAAATTCGGATCATTCATTGCAGAATTCGATAATAAATTAATATAATATAAACATATTCGTACTAAAATCGGCGAAAAGTAAAAAAATCAATCCTATAATAGTTGTTATAACGATTTCCGATCCGAATCTCGTTTAGGTGATTGTTTTGAGAATTATTACAGTATTTGTATCAATCACTCCTGGAATTTTTCTTAGTCCATCAATACTTTGGTTAATGTCTGCAATGTTTGGTGCACTAATTATTACGCTAATGTCATACTGCCCAGTAATTTCATAGATTGTTTTTACTCCATCAAGTTTTGTTAGTTTGGAAGACACTTTTGTAGTATCGATAGTAGAATCTACTGAGATTAATACAATTGCACTAGTAGCGTCTCTTTCTCCAACCTCAATAGTAAATCTTTTAATTATTCCATTTTTAACAAGATTTTTTACTCTTCTTCTAACTGCTGATTCCGAAATCATAAGCTTTTTACCCATCTCAACAAAAGATTCTCTTGAATCATTTCGTAAGAATTTTATAATTTTTTCATTTGTCTCATCTCTATACATTTCGGCGTTCTTCCTCCTTACTAAACAATATATCTAATGTTTCTAAAACTTTTGTAACGTCTTCTTCTGAAATGACAAGAGGTGGTAATAATCTCAAAATATTCCTGCCTGAATACAAAAATAACACTCCGCTTTTTATTCCATCCATTAGAATGTTTTTTACATCAAATCTCAATTCCACTCCGATCATAAGTCCTTTTCCTCTAATCTCTCTGACAATTTTGTGTTTTTCTTTAAGATTCTCTAAACCCTCATAGAATTTCTTTCCCATTTTTTCTGCATTCTCAATTAATCCATCTTGTGTTAGCACTTGGAGTGTAGCTATTCCTGCTGCACAAGAAAGAGGATTTCCACCAAATGTAGATGTATGTTCTCCTTTACTCATAATTCTAAGTATTTCTGATTTTACAAGTGTTGCACCCATTGGAACACCGCCTGCAATTCCTTTTGCAAGACACATAATGTCTGGAGATGTATTCCAATGTTCTGAAGCCCACATTCGGCCTGTTCTACCAAGGCCTGTTTGAATTTCGTCAAAAATTAGAAGAATTCTCTTCTCATCACAAAGCTTCCTTATTTCTTGCAAAAATCCTTCTGGTGCAACATTAATTCCACTTTCACCTTGAATTGGCTCCAAAATTATAAAACCTGTATCTTCATCAATTGTTGAACGTAATGATTCAATGTCCCCGAACTTTGCAAAAGATGTTTTTTCAACTAATGGTTGAAACATTTTTCTATACTTTGGATTAAACGTCAAAGATAAGGCTCCCATTGACTTACCATGATAGGAACCATTCATTGCTATCATTCCTTTCTTTCCAGTAAACTTTCGTGCAAACTTTATTGCAGCTTCTATTGATTCAGCACCGCTATTGGTAAGATGAACTTGGGACAATCCTTTTGGCGCAATACTTATCAACATTCTAAGAAACTCTTCTCGAGTTTTATTGTATAGTGAGCTGTGAACAGTAATAATTTTTTCAAGTTGTGATTTTAATGCATTTACAACCCTTTCGTTTCTGTGGCCAACTAACGCTACGCCGTATCCTCCCATACAATCTATGTATTCGTTGCCATCAGTATCCCATACTCGTGAGCCAAGTCCTTTTTCAATTGTAACAGGGAATCTTTGGTATAAGTTTCCCATAAATTCGTCTTCAGTCATTTTTTAATGACCGTACAATTATTGTGTGCAATTGCAGCTGATATCGGATTTTCTTTTTGTCCATTTGCAATTAATGCTTCTTTCACTCCCATGTCTAAAGCTTCAGTTGCAGCTAAGATTTTTTTCTCCATTCCAAACCCAACCTTAGGACGTATATCTTTAGCTTCTTCTAGGGTTAACTTTGTTACAAGTTTATCATCCATTAACAAACCATCAACGTTTGTAATGAACAAAACTTTGTCTGTTTGAACTTTTCCCGCAATATAAGCCGCTGCTCTGTCTCCGTCAACATTAAGAAAATCAAATTCTTCACTAATTGCAATAGGAGCAATTACAGGAGTATATCCCTGCTCTAAAATTGATCTAACGAATTGTGCATTAACATGCGTGATTTTGCCCGTATATCCGCCATCGATAGCCTGTTTTCGTCCCCTCTCGTTTATAATGAGTAGTTTCTTTTTTCTCTCTGCTTCCAATATTCTAGCATCAACTCCTGAAAGACCAATTGCATTTACACCATTTTTTTGCAAAAGACGAACAATTGTTTTGTTAATTTTACCAGACATCACCATTGTGAAAATTTCTACTGTTTCATGGTCTGTATATCGACTTTTTATTCCGCTGGGTGAAACAACAAATTTTGGCTCTTTTCCAAGTTGTTTAGAAACTTTCGTAACTTCTTTTCCTCCACCATGTACAATAATAACTCCTTCTTGCTCTACTATTTTCTTGATATCAGAAATTGTGGATGGGTGTAAATTATCTATTACACTACCGCCAATTTTGATTGTGATCATTACTACACAGGAGTGAGTGGTGTATATTTAAGACCAGCCATTTCATCAAAACCCGCCATGATGTTCATGTTTTGTATGGCAGAGCCTGCTGCACCTTTCATTAAATTATCAGATGCTGAAATGGCAATCAATCTGTTGTTGTCTTCATCCAAATCAAATCCAATATCACAAAAGTTAGACCCCACTAGGAACTTTGGATCTGGGAATTTGTATAACCCATTCTTGTCACGAATCAATCGAATAAACTTCTCTTCGCCATACGCTTGACGATACAGTTTCCATACTTCTTTTTCATCTAGGGGTTTTTTCATGAATGTATGATTAGTACACAAGATTCCGCGAACTACATCAACTGCATGTGGACTCATTGATACGCGAATTTTCTTTCCTGCAATTTCACTTAATTCCTGTTCAATCTCACCAGTGTGTCTGTGCTTTGCTGGCTTGTATGGTCGTATGACTCCAGCCCGCATTGCGTGTGTAGTTCCTGAACCAGAACCTGCGCCTGATGATCCAATCTTGGCATCTACTATAATGTGTTCAGTATCTATGAGATCATTTCTTATAAGAGGTGCCAGTGCTAAGATGGAAGTAACTGCCATGCATCCTGGGCAAGAAACTAGTTGTGCATTTTTGATTTTATCTCTGTGCAGCTCTGGAATTCCAAAGACTGATTTAGATAGATAATCAGGATGTGGATGCTCCCATCCGTACCACTTGCCATAATCACTTGGATCGTGTAATCTGTAGTCTGCACTCAAATCAATAATCTTGATACCTCTGTCATACAGCGTCTTTACAACTTCTGTAGCAGTTCCGTGTGGTACTGCCGTGAAAACAAGATCACACTTGTCAGAAATTTTATCATAATCTAATTCAGAAAATGTCAGATCTATGAATCCTTTCAAGCTAGGTTGTACTCTGTGTATGTATTCACCAACGTGTTGACGTGATGTCACCATAGCAATCTCTACATCCGGGTGGTTTACCAATAGACGGAGTGTTTCTCCACCTACATAACCAGAAGCTCCTACTACTCCAATTTTCATGATGAATCACCTCATGGATAGTATAATTTATTTCCTAATGGAGTTCAGAACAAATTCTATCATTTCTTTTGGGATGTTTTTTTTCGTAACTTTAGCAAGTCCTTTGAATTCCACAGTATTGTTTACCTCATGAACTAAGAGACCACGCTCTTCATCTTCCATAATATCTACTCCCAAAATTCCTCCTCCGACTGCCTTTGAGGCGTTTGCTACAAGGTCCTCCATTTCATTTGTAATCTCACACAGTTCTGGCTTCGCTCCTAATGCTATATTGGTCTTGAAACCACCTTCAGATTTCCTATACATGGCCGCAATTGCTTGGTTTCCAATAGAAATAACCCTAATGTCTCGTGGAGGTCGATTGATCAACTCTTGAAGATAGAAGATCCTATCATGTGGACCATCAGTTAATTCTCGTATCTCAATAATTGCATCAAGCGTATCTCTATCCTTAATTAGCATTACTCCTCGTCCCCAACTGCCTATGATCGGTTTTATTACGAAGGGAAATCCAATCTTATCGATATTTTCTAGTGTTCCATCTTTTGAAAAAGAAAAGTATGTTTTTGGAGTAGGCACGTTATGTTTTTTCAAAAGTAATGTCATGAACATTTTGTTGCCACAGTTGTTAGCAACTTCAAATTCGTTGATTACTGGAATATCTAAGAATTTTAAAAAAGCTGTAAAGTGTAATCCTCTAAAGTAACTGATACATCTTTCTAGAACGACATCTCCAAAATCAAAATCATTTTTTTTACTGTTTGTATTTACTTGAGTTACTTTTGCATCTAGCATAGATGTATCGTGGCCAAGCTCTGTTGCCGCTTTTTGCAACAGCTTTTCTTCTGACCTAATGCGGTCAAACACGATACAAATTTTTGACATTACTCTCCCCAGTCTTCACCTACAGTTTCTGCTTGTTTAAGCTCAACATTAGATCCATCTTTTTTTGAGATTTCATAGTCAGCTCCACAATCAGGGCAAGAGACAATTTCTCCTGTTAAGGCATCGTCTGGGATGTTTAGTTTTGCATCACATTCTGGACAGTTCATGTTTCAGTTCACCTTTTTCTTTGTAATTTATTAGCTTCTGTTGACTGCATTCCCCACAATTCTACAAATCCTTTTGCTAATTTTTGGTCAAATGATGATCCTTTTCCATATGTTGAAACTTTCTTACTGTACAGTGAGTACTTCGATTTACGGCCAACAACCCTCATACTTCCCTTGTACATCTTGAGTTTTACCGTTCCAGTAACACACTTTTGAGCCTGATCTATGAATGAATCAATGTCTGCCCTAAGTGGATCCTCCCACAAACCTGAATAGACTAACCAAGACCACTCATCATCTATGTATGATTTGAATTTGTTTTCGTGTTTTGTGTGAACCATTTTTTCTAAATCAGCATGTGCTTCAATTAGACAAGCAGCAGCTGGAGTTTCATAAACTTCACGGGATTTTATTCCAATAACTCTATCTTCTATATGATCAACAATTCCAACACCTGAAGCACCTGCTTTTTTGTTGATGTATTCGATCAGGCTGATTGGGTTCAACCTCTTTCTATCAACAGCTACTGGTATCCCTTTCTCAAATACTATTTCTAAATAACTTGGATTTGCTGGTAAGTTTTTTGTCTTTGTCCAAATGAAAGCATTACTAGGTGGCTCTTTAAATGGATCTTCTAATACTCCACCTTCAATAGCACGGCCCCAAAGATTTTGATCAATACTGAATTTTTTTGCAATTGCATCAATCTCTATGCCATGTTTTTTTGCAAACTTTAATTCAGTTTTCCTATCCAAATTCAAATCCCTTATCGGTGCAATGATTGGTAAATTCGAACCAGAACGTAATGTGATATCAAACCTAATTTGATCATTTCCCTTTCCAGAGCAACCATGAGCAAGTGCAGTTACCTTTTCTCTCTTAGCAATGTCTAGAACTTTTTTTGCAATTAAAGGACGAGACAAAGCTGTAGCTAAACAATATTTTTTTTGATAAAGTGAGTTAGCTTTGATGGAAGGAAAAATAAAATTGTCGACGAATTCTTTTTTAGCATCTATGTTATAGTGTTTTTTTACTCCAAGTTTTTTTGCTTTTGTCGCTATCTGTTTTTGATTATCACCTTGTCCAACATCCACAGTAACAGTTACAACATCCATGTCGTATTTTTCCTGTAGATACTTTACCACAACTGAGGTGTCAAGTCCTCCAGAAAATGCAAGTACAGCTTTTCCAGTCATAAAGTAACTCACTGACAATATGTTAGAATTTATTTTTTTTGTTTTGTTTTTTACAGCTTGGTTTTGTCAAAAAATTTACCCGATACGATTGCTCATAGCTTAAGCTAAAATTCGATGATTATTTAACAACCTACTATAACGCTGTTTTATGAAATTGCAATTAGCTCTTTCAATTGGAATTGTCTCAATCGTCATCATAATAGTAGCCGGCGCAATCATCAATTCTACAGAACTTTCACGTGAAAACAAGGTACGAGTTGCCTATTTTCCCAATGTGGGGCATGCCGTTCC
>Ga0114948_10000030_pt1 | contig 37656 bp, 35 predicted proteins | sample CR04metaG_FD_83877 | JGI IMG/M metagenome (GOLD analysis project Ga0114948, IMG submission 83877) | Deep subsurface microbial communities from Mariana Trench to uncover new lineages of life (NeLLi) - CR04 metaG | ecosystem: Environmental > Aquatic > Marine > Ocean trench > Sediment | place...
ACGAGTCCCGGCCGCTACCTGCTGGAATGCTGGGAAGGGGCCTGGGACCGGCGTACCGATCTGCTGGTCGAATACTGCAAGTACTGAGACCGTCTCTAGCCTGGATCTCTCACCAGGTTGCCGCAGGAGGCCACCGGGGGGGCTATCCGGGCTAGGGCGCGCAGGCCCCACCCGCAGCGAGCCCGGTGGTTGACCCCGGAACCCGGCGTCCTATAGGCTACGCTTGGATTCATTCTTGGGGCAAAAAGCACCCAGATCATAGCTGCGGAGGGAAGCATGAAAAATCGGTCGTTTCATCACTTAGTTGCGTTGACCCTGGCTGCCCTCGTCCTGAGCTGGACGACGGCCGCGGTTGCTCAGTCCACCGCCGACGGCAAGCGCACGCTTAAGGCGGAGAAGATTTTCTACAAGGAACCCGGGATGATGGAGGTCACGCTGCGTGCCATGCGCGGCACGCTGATGATGACCGGATACGTGGCGACCGAGGAGAAGCTCAAGAAGGCCGACGAGCTGGCGAAGGAGGTCAAGGGCATCAAGGACATCCGCAACCGCATCCGCGTGCGTGACCCTGACGTAGCCTCCGCGCCCGATGAGGTGCTCATCAAGAAGATCGATAAGGCCATCGAGGCGGACGAGGACCTCGCGCGCACCAAGGCCAAGGGCAAGCTCAAGGTCGAGGTCTCGGACGGGAATGTGACGGTCGAAGGCAAGGTTGCGGGCTGGGACATAGCCCAGTCCTTTGTGAACGACATCAAGAAGATCGGCGGCGTCAGGAGCCTTAACATCGAGAAGCTCAAGTACTGAGGCCGGAGCCTTTTCGAAGAGAGGCCGCCGTCGCGGGACGGTGGCCTTTCTTGCTTGGAGGTTCTGCAAGACCCGCAGGGCTGCGAGGCGTGGCCGAGCGTAGTGCGCGCAGGCGACAAGGCAAAGCGGAGCTTTGCCGTGCCGGCAGGCGGGCAGGGCCCGCCGCTACCCGGCCAGTAGGCAAAGCGGAGCTTTGCCGTGCCGGCAGGCGGGCAAGGCCCGCCGCTACCCGGCCAGTCCCGCTCGCCGATCACGCGCTAGCAGTGGTTGACGTGAAGGGTCGGGGGCTTACGCTGGAGCACAGTCGTGGCCGAACTCCCTGAGTTTACGATCGATTTCGGCGGTGAGACGCTCCGTGTTCCGGCTGAGCTGCCGCTCCTGCCGATCCGCAACACGGTGGTGTTTCCGGGCACCACGCGGCCCATGAGCGTGGGCCGGGCGCTCTCCCTCGCCGCGGTGCGCACGGCCGCCAAGGGCGACGGCCTGCTGGCGGTGCTGACCCAGCGCAGCCCCGATGTGGAGCAGCCTCAGCAGCACGACCTGCACGAGGTCGGGACCGTGACCAAGGTGGTGCAGTTGCTCGACACCGGGGTCGGGATCTCTGTTGCTGTGGTCGGGCTCGCGCGCTTCCGGCTGCTTGGCCTGGTCGAGGCCGACGGCATGCTGAAGGCGCGGCTCGAGATCCTGCGCGATCGACTCGAGGGCACGGCCGAGGCCGAGGCCGCGCGCCGCACCGTTCAGCGCCTGGCCAAGGAGCTGGTGGTCCTGCGCGATGATCTGCCGGACGAGCTGCGGGAGATGCTGGATCGCATTGACGACCCCGCGCGTCTCGCGGACCTGGTCGGCTTCGGCGCAAATCTAGCGCTCGATGAAAAGGTGGCGCTGCTCGCGCAGACCGACGTGTTGGCCCGGCTGCGGGTGCTGATCCGCCACCTGATTCGCGAGATCCGAGTGGCGCAGGTCTCGCGCAACTTCGCCGAACGCGCAGCCGGCGAGATCGACGAGGGACGACGCAAGACCCTGCTACGGGAGCAGCTGCGCAAGATCCGCGAGGAGCTGGGCGAATCCGACGACCAAGCCGCGGAGGCGGACGAGCTCCACGAGCGAGTCGAGGCTGCGGGCCTGCCAGAGGCGGTGCGCGCGGCGGTCGAGCGCGAGCTCTCCCGCCTGAACGCGATGCCGGCGCACTCCCCGGAGCGCTCGGTGATCCGTACCTACGTGGAGTGGATCCTCGATCTACCCTGGGACAAGGAGACCGAGGACAACCTCGATATCCGGCATGCGCGGACGATTCTCGACGAGGACCACTTCGACCTCGACCGCGTCAAGGAGCGGATCCTGGAGTTCCTGGCGGTGCGGCGTCTGGTCGAGGAGCCGAAGGGCCCCATCCTCTGCTTCGTGGGCCCGCCGGGCGTCGGCAAGACCTCGCTCGGCAAGTCCATCGCGCGGGCCATGGGTCGCGCGTTCGTGCGCACCTCCCTCGGGGGTGTACGGGATGAGGCGGAGATTCGCGGCCATCGTCGGACCTACGTGGGCGCGCTGCCGGGGCGCATCCTGCAGAACCTGAAGCGCGCGGGCTCGCGCAACCCCGTGTTCATGCTCGATGAGATCGACAAGGTGGGCTCGGACTACCGGGGGGATCCCTCCTCCGCTCTGCTGGAGGTCCTGGATCCCGAACAGAATACGAGCTTCAGCGATCACTATCTCGAGCTCCCTTTCGACCTCTCGCGCGTGCTCTTCGTGGCGACCGCCAACCGCACCGACACGATCCCCCCGCCTCTGCTGGATCGCATGGAGCTGATCGAGCTCCCGGGCTACACCGCGCGCGAGAAGCTGCGCATCGCCACCGAGTTCCTGGTGCCGCGGCAGATCGATGAGCACGGACTCGATCGCGACGCGGTCTCGATCTCGGACGATGCCCTGCTGCGCATCGTCGAGGGGTACACGCGGGAGGCGGGCGTGCGCAATCTGGAGCGCAACATTGCCTCGCTGGTGCGCAAGGCCGCGCTCAAGATCGCGGAAGGCGAGAAGCAGGCCAGAGTTGAGGCTGACGACCTTTCGAAGCTGCTCGGGCTCCCGTCCTTCACGCGCGAGATGGCTGAGCGTATCGACCGGCCGGGTATCTCCATCGGGCTGGTCTGGACGCCGGTGGGGGGCGACATCGTGTTCGTGGAGGCGGCTCTGATGGAGGGCAAGCCCGGTCTGCGCCTGACCGGCCAGCTGGGTGACGTGATGCGCGAGTCGGCCGAGACGGCCCTCTCCTATCTGCAGGCCAATGCCGAGTCCATGGGCATCGATGCCGCGCTGTTCGAGAAGAACGAGATCCACGTCCACATTCCGTCGGGCGCGCTCAAGAAGGACGGGCCCTCGGCCGGCGTTACGCTGCTGGTGGCTCTGGCCAGCCTGCTGCTGGATCGACCGGTGCGCAGCGATCTCGCCTTGACCGGCGAGATTACACTGCGCGGGCAGGTGCTGCCGGTGGGAGGCATCAAGGAGAAGGTGCTGGCCGCGCACCGCGCCGGCGTGCGCGAGATCATACTGCCGACTCGCAACGAGAAGGACCTCGAAGAGGTACCCGAGGAGGTGCGCGAGGCGCTGCGCGTTCACCTCGTCGACCATTCGATCGACGCGATCCGCGAGGCCATCCCGGACCGTGGCTGAGCTCGACCGGCCCCTCTCGATCTCGGAGCTGTCAGGCCCGGCGCTGCTGCGCCTGGGACGTAAGGACCGCGCAGCCGCGCGCCAGAGTCTGCGTGCGATGAGTGCGGAGGCGCAGGCACGGGCCTGTCGCGAGCTTGTCCCCGAGGTGCGCAGCGAGTTTCTGCTGCTGCTCGAGCATCCCGAGCAGGTGGTTCCGCTGCTGCCCGAGACGGAGGTCTGCATCACCATCCGTGCGGGCGGAATGTCCGAAGCCTCCTGGCTGCTCGAACTGGCTACGACCGAGCAGCTTCGCGCCTGCTTCGATCTCGACTGCTGGCGGGGCGATGAGCTCGATCTCAAGCGGCTGCAGGAGTGGATCGAGGCGCTGATCGAGGCGGGACGCGAACCCCTGCTACGCGCGGTCCGCGAGCTGGATCTGGAGCTCTGGGTGCTCTTGCTGCGCGCGCTGAGCGAAGTGGCCGTGCTGGGCAAGGACGACATACCGCCCGATGGCTGGCTCACGCTGGACGGTGTGGTGTACTTCGGCGCGCGCGGGGACGCCGAGTTCGCACTCGTGCGTGAGCTTGCGGGTGCGACCTTCGCGGGCGCCCAGGCCCATTACTGGCAGCTTGTCTATGGTGCGCTCTTTGAAAGCCCCGCTGAGTGCGAGGAGTACGCGCTGCGCTGGCGGTCTGCCCGCTTGAACGACCTCGGCTTTCCCGAGCGGGAGCAGGCCATGCAGGTCTACCGCCCGCTTCAGGCCAAGGAAGCCGAGATCTGGGAGGAGGTCGATACCCGCGACGCCGTCGTCCCCGCCAGCGAGTTTCCAGAGCGGGTTCAGGGCAGCTTGTTGGGGGAGACGCTGGCACGCCTGGCGCCGGACCGCGCTGGCGATGTGCTCGGCTACGTTCTCGGCGTGGCCAATGCCGTTGCCGTCGCCGACAAGCTTCCGCTGTCGGACGCCGAGTCGGTGCCCAAGGCCCTCGACAAGGCCGTGCGCGGGGTCGAGCGAGGGCTGCGCGAGCTGGCTGCGGTCCGGGCCCAGCCGCTGCACGAAGTTCTCGATCGCACACGTCCGCTGGACCTGTTCCGCATCGGAGCGACGCTGGATCGGACGCTGCGAAAGCGGTAGCGCTACGGAAAGGAGGCCGAGATGGCTGACGACGATCGGTATCAGCGCGGAGTGGAGATGATCAAGGAGGTCTACGCGGGCGATGTAGTCGCACCCCCGAAGGGAACCATGGCCTTCTCCGACCTGATGCTTGAGAGCCTCTTCGCTGAGGTCTGGACCCGGGAGGTGCTCTCGATCCGCGACCGGCGTTTGATCCTGCTCGGCGCGATCGGTGCTCTGGGCGAAAAGGACACCTTTGCCATCCAGGCCAAGGCGTCGCTCAAGCGGGGGGAGCTCACGCCCGCGCAGCTGCGAGAGGTGCTGATCATGCTGGCGAACTACGCGGGCTACCCGCGCGCGGCCGCTCTGATCGGCATCGTCGAGCAGCAGATCGCTGCCGTCGCCAACGAGCAGAAGGAGAAGGGGGACGGCTGAGCCTCAGCCCTTGCGCGAGCGCGGATAGGATCGAGCGCCGCGAGAGCGGTAGCGCTACCGTCCGCTCATGAGCCAGAGCGTCGAGATCGGAGGGGTGCGTCTGCATCTGGCCCATCCCGACGAGATCTCTGTCTCCTGGGTCGGCCGGGAGGATGCTCTGCGGGCGTTGCTGGCCGCCTGGCAGGTCGTGGTTCCCGAGGACCGTCCCATGCACCCGCGGGTGCTCGGGAAGCCGGGGGTGGGCAAGACCACACTCGCCTATGCGGCGGCCCGCAGCCTGGGTCGCCCCGTGTACATCTTTCAAGCCACGATGGATACGCGGCCTGAAGATCTCCTGATCACCCCCGTGGTCGGCAGCGAGGGACAGATCCGCTACGCGGCGAGTCCGCTCGTCTCCGCCATGATCCAGGGAGGCGTGTGCATTCTCGACGAGGGGAACCGCATGAGCGAGAAGTCCTGGGCCAGCCTGGCGCCGCTGCTGGATGATCGGCTCTACATCGAGTCGATCGTATCGGGGATCAAGGTGAAGGCCCATCGAGACTTCCGCCTGACCGCGACCATGAACGACGACGCCTCGACCTACGAGCTGCCCGAGTACATTCACTCGCGCCTGCAGCCGCAGATTCTGCTGGACTTCCCGGACGAGGAGGAGGAGCGGCAGATCCTGGCGAAGCATCTGCCTTTCGCGGACGAAGAGATCCTGCAGTACGTGACCCAGTTCCTGCAGCGAGCCCACGACGCGGACGAGCGTTACACCGTGCGGGATGGCATCAACATCGCGCGCTACGCGCTGAAGCGGCTGCACCAGGGGCAGCTGGGTGGGGACTTCGAGGTCGCCCTGCGCGAGAGCGTGTCGTCGGTGCTGGGCGAAGAGGCCCTCGGCTACCTGCCGGAGCCATGAGCGCAGGCCCAGCGTCCGGGCCGGTCTTCACACTTCAGCACGGCGGCTGGCTGCATATCCTGCCCGTGTGTCACTACCAGGCTGAGTTCGCCAGCGAGGTTCGGCGCGCCATCCAAGAGCTCGAGCCTCGTATGGTCGCGGTCGAGCTGCCGTCGAACCTGACGGACGTGGTCTTGCGTGCGATCACGCGCCTGCCGCGGCTCTCCGTGGTGGTGCTCCCGTCCGCGGACGGAACCACGATCTATCTGCCGATCGAGCCGATCGATCCCGGGGTCGAGGCGCTGCGTACGGCGCGCGAGCTCGGCGTCGAGGTGGCGCTGGTGGATCTGGAGGTCGAGGGATACGCGGACTACCGCGACCCGGTACCGGACCCGTATGCGGTTCGACGCGTTGGGTTGGAGGCCTTCTACCGCGCCTATCGAGAGGGCCTGCACCCCGAAAATCCACTCGACGCGCAACGCGAGGCGGCCATGGCCTACCACCTGCAACGCCTGCATGCGAAGCACGGCGGCCCGATCCTGTTGGTCTGCGGCATGCAGCATGCCGCGGGCGTGCGCACCCGAGTGGGCTCTCCCCAGGGCATCCCCTTCGTCCGGCCGCGGCGGCCCGAGGCGATGCTCTTCCACCTCGACCCAGCGTGTCTGGGCGAGGTGCTGGCCGAGGCGCCCGCAGTGGAGGCCGTGTACGAGCTGCTGCGCTCGGGGGTGCCCGCACAGGAGGCCGAGCCGAAGGCGCCGGCGGGTCGCCAGATCGGTCCGTTCCGGATTTTGGACGGCTACGGCCCCGCGTCTGGGGAGGAGCCACTTGCCGGGCTGCGTTCCCTGGCACGCCGCTCGGGCTGGCCGCTCGACCGACTGCGCCTGCAGTTGGGGTTCTTCGAGCTGGCCGCGCGCCGCTGGCAGCGACGCAACGGGGAGACGTTGCAGCCCTGGCAGCGCGACGTCTTCGCTCGCTACGCGCGCAACCTGGCGCTCTCTGCCGGCCGCCTGGTCTGTGACGCCTACGATTTTCTGCTGGCTGTACGCGGGGTCGGGGATGAGAACCTGCTCTACGAGGCCCACGAGCTGCTCATGACCTACCCCTGGCAGGACGAAACCAGCGAGCTTCCGACCGCTCGCATCGGTGCGGAGGAGCTTCAGCTCGACACGCGAACGCTCCGCATCCGGCCCCGCTTCCACCGACCGAAGCGACGCCTGTTTCCGCTTGGAGCGCGCGGACGACGTGAGGCCTACCCGGGCGAGTGGCTGGAGGGGTTCGACGAGCACGGCTTTTGCTCGTATCCGCCTGAGGATCTGGTGATCGAGGGCTACGCCCAGTTCCTGCGCAAGAAGGGCACGGGGCTCGTCTCCGAGGAGAGCGCCCGGGTCGAGCCCTTTCGGGCCTCGATCCTGGATGGGATCGACATGCGGGAGACGCTGCGTCACTGGGCCAGCGAGCGTCGCCTGTACGTGCGCGAGCTCGGACGTGTGCCCGGGCAGGTGAGCTGCGTGGTCGTGATCTTCGACCCCGACGAAGCCGACGAGCGCTATCCCTACCGCATGACCTGGCTGGGAGAGCATGAACAGGAGTCGGACATGGCCTTCTACTCCACCGCCCCGGCACAGGGGATCGTGGGGCCGGGCATCACGCGCTGCGAGTACGGCGGTGTGCTGATGAGCTATCCGCCCCGGCGACTGCGCGAGGTCTGGAGCGACCCGGATTACCAGCTGGCCCGCACCAAGGCCGAGCTGCTGCTGCTCGCCGCTCTCGACTACAGCTCCGAGCGGCTGATCGTTCACGTCGCTGCCCGCCCTCCGCGCAGCTTGTTCAAGACGCTCGCCGACCGGCTCGATCGCAAGATCGTGCACATCCCGCTGGGACAGCTCTCGCCCCAGAGCCTCAAGCGCATCCGCGTCTTCCACATCCTGGCGGGAAGAGGCAAGCGCGAGGTCGCCTCCGAGTACATCCGGTGAGCGTGCCGGGCGCCGAGCCCCACGCGCTCTCGGACGGGGTGCGCGCGCTGCTGCTGCTGCTCTTCGGTGCAGCGACTGTGGGGGTGATCGAGCTGGCCGCGGATATGTCCTTCGGGCGCCCCGACCTGCTGCTCTTCGCCGTCAGCCTGGGGGCGATCGTGACGGCGCTGGCCTGGGTTCTCATCCTGGCCATCGCCCGCAGCATGGCCTGGGCGCTTGTGATGGGCGTAGGCGTGTGGGTCCCGTATGTGAACCTGGTCCTGGCCAGCGTTTACGTGCGGCGCTACTGGAGCCGGGGGGGCCGCGCGCCGGCGCTCCTGGGGCTGGCCGGGTTCCTCGGACAGACGATCGCGTCAATCCGAGTCTTGCTCCCCGGCCTCCCGCCCCTGGTGTGACGGCAGGGAGCGGCCCGCGACCTTCACGAAGCTGCCCAGGATGCGGTAGGTGATACCCCAGATCGTGTAGCGATCGTAGCGGAAGGCCGGATAGCTGCCGCGGAAGCCCTCGCGCTCGAAGCGGTAACGCACCGCGGACTGGGGGTCGAGAATCCAGGGCAGAGGAATCCAGACCGCCGAGCTCACCTCGTGGTTGGGGCGCAGCTCGGGCCGCTCGGGAAGCTCGTACACGTAGCTGGCTACGAGTATGTGCTGGTCCGGGGGTCTTCCGCCGATTGCGTCATCCAGGCGGCCGAGCGGACGCGACAGGCGTACCCCGATCTCCTCCCACGTCTCGCGTGTCGCGGTGGCCTCGAGGTCGCGGTCGTCTGCAGCGTAACGGCCTCCCGGGAATGCCATCTGACCCGACCAGGGATCGCGCTCGGACTGGGCGCGCTCGATCAACAGCAGCTCGGGCGGCGCGCCCGGAGGCTCATGGACGATCACGGCCACCGCCGCCTCGACGGCGATCCCGCCCGACCGCTGCGCCAGGACCGGCTGATGTAGGGCCAGGCCCTCCCGGATGGCGGCAAGATTGGGCATGGGTTGTGGGGAATTTACCGGCTGGACGGCTATCCTGCTGCCCCGTGGGCTACATCCTGCTAACGAACGATGACGGGCTGGACTCGCCGGCTCTAGTGCCGTTCGCATGTGCGTTAGCCAAAGTCGCCACGGTGCGGACGGTGGTTCCGGACCGGGAGCGAAGCTGGATCTCGAAGGCGATCTCCCGCTGGGACGAGCTTCATGTGCGCGAGCTGGTCCGGGATGGGCTGGAGCTGGTGACGGTGGCCGGATTTCCGGCCGACTGCACCAATCTCGGGGTGCATTCGCTGTTCGATACGCCGCCCGACATGGTCGTCTCCGGCGTCAACATCGGGCTCAACACGGGGCTCGGATTCTTCCTCTCGAGCGGGACCGTGGGCGCGGCCATGGAGGGCTGGATCGCTGGGCTACCCGCGCTGGCTTTCTCGGTGGGGATCCCGGACCAGGACCGTGAATGGAAGGCGCGCATCAAGCAAGGCGAGTTCGCCGACGTATGGCCGCGGGCTGCGGCGCTGTCCGCCGAGATCGTGGGGACCGTGCGGCAGAGCGGCTTTCCTGCGGGGGTGGACCTGCTCAACGTGAATTTCCCCGTGGGTGCCGACCTGCACACACCGCGTGTGGTGACCCGCCTGGCTAACGTCGGCTACGAACGGTTGTTTCGCTGCAAGCAAGAGGGGATCTACGTGCATGACGCATCGGGTCAAATCCGGGAGTCCGGTGATCTGAACGGTACCGACATCTCGATTTTGCGCGCTGGTCGTGTGTCGATTACCCCGGTGCGGCTAGCCCATGCGGCAAAGCTCGACCCCGAGCTCAAGCGACGCTTGGAGAAAAGCTCCGGCTAGGCTAACGCGGGCCGACCTGTTTTCGGCTCTAGTGTGTATTGGTGCTTCCCAGGGGAATCCACAGCGGGTAGACTGAGCTGAGAGAGGTGTTAATCGGCGTCGCGCACGCCGCATTGGTCGGGGGGCCTCACCCATTCGTCGACTCATCGCCTTCATTAATGAGAAGGGAGGCAGCTGTAAGACCACGCTCGCCTCCAATGTGGGTGATTACCTCTCGCGGGTGAAGGGGCAACGCGTCCTGCTGGTCGACCTTGACCCGCAGGGCCAGCTCGGCAAGTGCTTGGGGGTGGACGTGGGCGCGGTCCGCAAGACCGCACTCGACATGCTGCTGGACGTGGTCGTGGGCGAGGAGACCAATCCTGCGCTGCCAGTGGTGAAGGCGCGTCATCCGCTGCTGGACCTGATCCCCGCCAACAAGTCGCTGGCGCTGTTTCCACAGGAGGTCGCGGCGCATCGCGGAGAGGAGTACTTCTACCTCAGGGAGGCGCTGGAGCAGGCGCACGACTACGACTTCATCCTGTTTGACGCACCTCCTTCGTTCGGGACCATCACGCTCAACATCCTGCTCGCGGCCAACGAAATCCTGATGCCCGTGCCCCTGACTTACCTGGCGCTGGATGGGGCGGCCGAGCTGACGCGGACGGTGGAGATGGTACGGAGTCGCTTCGGCCATCCAGCCCTGCGGATCTCGCTCGTGGTTCCCACCTTCGCCCGCCGCACGAAGCTCGCGGCGGAGATCCTGGAGAAGCTGCGTCAGCATTTCCCCAAGCAGATCTCGCGGACCGTCCTAGGCTACTCGGTGCTGATCGATCAGGCCCAGAGTCTTGCCAAGACCATCTTTGAACACGCGCCGCGCTCACCGGCCGCGCGCTGGATCAGCGCGATCGGGGAGGAGCTGCTCGAGCGGGATCCCGCGGAGGGGCATGGATGAAACCACAGAGCCCACACACGGAGCAGGCGCTTGGGAGCGATCCCTTCACCCAGGGGGATGGGACGTTGCCGTTCTTGATCCGGCTGCGGGAGCACACGCTCCGAGTGGTGACTGAGAACGGGGAGCCACGCAGCCGGCCGGCTCCCAGCGAGGCCCCGAAGAGCGCCCCGGACCTCGGCCCCCCGGTGCCAGAGGTTCCGAGCTTCGATGACACCGATGAGCCGTCGAGCTGGATGGATCGTGTGGCCGGCATGCTGCTCGAACCAGAGGACGAGGAGCGGCTGGTCACTCTCGCCAACACGCTCAACGCGCGTCCGTATGACGTCCTGGGGCTCTCTCCGCGCGTGACTCGGCGCGCGCTCAGCGTGTTCAAGCTGCTATACCGCTACTACTTCCGCGTCGAGAGCTCCGGTCATCAGGTTTTGCCCGAGAAGGGAGGAGCCATCCTCGCGGCGAATCACGGCGGGCTTTTGCCCTTCGACGCGTCCATGGCCATCGTCGACGTGTTTCTGCACGCGACCCCGCCACGGCTGCTGCGCACGGTCGTCGACCGCTGGGCCGGCACACTGCCCTTCGTGAACATTTTCTATGCCCGGGTGGGTCAGATCATCGGCAGCCAGGACAACTTCCGCGAGCTGCTTCAGGATGGTCAGCTGGTGCTGGTCTTCCCGGAAGGGCTGCCCGCGGCGCGCAAGCGCGCCGCAGAGCGCTACGTGCTGCAGAACTTCCACCTGGGTTTCATCGAGGAGTCCATGCGCAACCACGTGCCGATCGTGCCGGTGGCGCTCGTGGGTCCGGATGATCAGGCGCCGATTTTGTACGACGTCGGACCCCTTGCCAGGATGCTGGGCCTGCCCATCTTCCCCATCACGCCCACCTTCCCCTGGCTGGGTCCGCTGGGTCTATTGCCCTACCCAGTGAAGTACGAGATCCGCTACGGTGAGCCTTTCCGCTTCTACGAAGAATACCCGGCCGAGTCTGCCGAGGACCCGCACGCGGTGCGCTACATGGCCGAGCAGGTGAGGCGCCGCATCCAGGAGATGGTCGATCAACGGGTGCTGGTGCGGCGCAACAAGGGGACCTGAGCCATGCAGCATGTCCTGGTTACGCACCTTGACTCGCTCGTCGGTCGGCGCCTGGTCAAGGCTCTCTATCACGATCCCGACGTGGCCCTGGTCTTCGGCACGGGCACCGGCCCGCGCCCCAGCTTCCTCGATGCCTACCGTGAGAAATGCGCCTATCAGCGCCTCGATCTCGCCAAGGCGCGGCACCTGACGAGCCTCTTCCGCTCCGAGCGCTTTGCCCTGGCCCAGGTGAACGCCGTGATCCATCTGCCGTTCGTGAGCGAGAACATGGCGGAGCGCATCCCTGGGAACGTGCCGTCGCTCGTCTCGGAGACGCGGCGCCTGCTGGAGCAGTGCAAGAAGCGCCGGGCCATCGAGCGCTTCGTCTATCTCTCGTCCGCCTTCGTGTATCGGCCCGAGCCGGGGAACGTGAACATCTTCAGTGAGGATCAGCTGCTGGGCTTCGAGGCCGATGGAGACCCCCTGGTTCGGGCCTGGATCGATGCCGACTTGATCTGCCAGGGTGAGCTCAACGATCCCCACCTCAAGATGACCATCCTGCGCGCCGCGACCATTGTCACGGAAACGGGTGAGTTTCTGCAGAGCCCCCCGCTTTCGCGGCCCGGGCCTCCCCTCGGATTCAATCCCATTCTCTCGCTGGTGGCGGACCGGGACGTCGGCCGTGCGCTGGTCCTGGCTCTGCACGGTGACCGGCCGGGGATTTACAACATCGCAGGGCGGGAAGCTTTTCCCTGCTCGGAGCTGCAACGAGGGTCCAACCGCTTCGGGCCGCTGCCGATTCCGCGCCTGGTTTCGAGCGCGTTCTCCCTGCTCAATCGGGGGCTGGGCCGCTCACGCCGGCGTTACAGCGGCTTCGAGCGCTACGGTGTGGTCCTGAACACGCGTCGTGCCGCGGAGGCACTCGGGTTCGAGCCCCAGTACCGGATTGAGGTGCGCGGCCGCGGACCCGACCTCCGCGTTGACACCGTCCGCTGTCGTTAGGCTAGTGCGCGTATGGCACGTGACTTCGTGCGTGCCTTAGCTACCCGGGTATCGGCGGGCAGAGCCCGCCTGCCGGGACGGCACGCGACTTCGTGCGTGCCTTAGCTACCCGGGTATCGGTGGGCAGAGCCCGCCTGCCGGGACGGCACGCGACTTCGTGCGTGCCTTACTCGAGCTCGGCTCGGTGGATGACCATCAGCGGCGGGGCGCCGGCGCGGGAGAAGAAGCGCTGCGCGTCGGGCTGCTGCATGGGCACGGCGACGCGGTACTCGCTGAGTCCATGGGACACGAACCACTCCTTGCAGCACTCGAGCAGGCGCGAGCCGATGCCCTCGTTGCGGCGATCTTCGCGCAGCACCAGGTCCACGATCGTGCCGTATCTGGGTGGATCGTAGATCGGATCGTTGGTCTCGATCTGAGCGTGCAGGTAGCCGAGGAGCTTGCTTTTCTCCTCGGCTACGAAGAAGATGGTGCGCGGATCGGCAAGGATGACCTCACGATGCTCGTGAGCGATCTGCGCGGCGTCTTTGCTGGCTACGAGCCGCGGGTCGACCTTGGCCTGCAATTCCCGCAGGTGCTGCCAGAGAGTCTGAATGCGCTCGAGGTCACGCCGACCCGCCCGTCGGATCAGGACGCTCATGGAGCGGTCGTGATCTCGAACTGCTCGCGGTGGAAGGTCGGCACCGCCAGGATGGTAACGTTGCGCCCCATCTTGCTTTCCACCTTGCTCAGGGAGTCTCGTTCGTCGCCTTCCAACAGCTCGATCACATCGGGGTGGGCCTTGAGCACGAGCTTCTCTCCGCTGAGGTGTTCGGTTGCTTTCGGTAGCTCTCGAAAGATCTTGTGGCAGGTCGTGGTGGAGGACTGGATATAGCCTCGACCCTCGCAGTCGGGACAGGGCTCGCAGAGCTGCTGCACCAGATTTTCTCGCGTGCGCTTGCGGGTCATCTCGATGAGCCCGAGCTCCGAGATCTTGAGCAGGTTCACCTTGGCTTTGTCCTCGCGCAGCGCGTCCAGCTGGGCGCGGTAGACCTTCTCGCGGTTTGCAGCGAGCTCCATGTCGATCAGGTCGAGAATGATCAGCCCGCCTATATTGCGTAAGCGGATCTGGTGAACGATCTCCCGCACGGCCTCCATATTGGTCTTGAGGATGGTCTCTTCCAGGTTCCTGCTCTTGCCACCGGTGAAACGCCCCGTATTCACGTCGATCGCGGTGAGGGCCTCGGATTGATTGATGACCAGGTAGCCCCCGGACTTGAGCCAAACCTTGACGCCCAGCGCCTCCTCGATCTCCCCTTCGATGCGCTGGGTGTCGAAGAGAGCCCGGTCATCTTTGTAGTGGACGATCTTAGGGCGCGGCGCCGCCATGAAGCGGTGTACGAAGTCCTGCATCTCGCCGTAGGCGTCTGCGTCATCCACCACGATCTGCTTGGTTTCGTGCGTGGCCAGGTCGCGCAGGGTCCGTAGGTGCAGCGGGGGCTCCTCGTAGACGCGGGCGGGAATCTCGGTGATCTCCTCGCGTCGCTTCTGGATCTGGGACCAGCGATCGGTGAGGTATTCGATGTCGGCCTGGATGTCGGCCTCGCTCACGCCGTGGGAGACCGTACGCACGATGAAGCCCAGGTCTTTGGGACGCAACTTGTCCACGATGGCCCGCAGCCTGCGCCGCTCGCGATCACTCTCGATGCGGCGCGAGACGCCCACGCGCTGAACGAAGGGCATCAGCACCAGGTGCCGTCCCGCCAGCGATATGCGCGACGTGATGCGGGCGCCCTTGGTGCCGAGTGGCTCCTTAGCCACCTGCACCAGGATCTCGCGGCCTTCTTCCAGCACGTCCTGGATCTGAGGCGCGGTTCCGCGCTGGGCACTGCCCGATCGGCGCCGGTCGCCCCCGCCGTTGTCGTCTTCCAGGTCGACATCGTCAAGGTCGGCGCGGTAATCGGCAACGTACAGAAATCCCGCGCGCTCGAGCCCGATGTCCACAAACGCGGCCTGCATTCCCGGCAGGACGCGTGTCACTCTACCCTTGTAAACCCCACCAACGACGCCGCGTTCGGTGCTGCGTTCGATATGGAGTTCTACTACTTGATCCGATTCGCGAACCGCGACCCGCGTTTCGCGCGGACCGACGTTCACGAAGATCTCGTTTCGCATGTTTCATCCCTTTGGGGTGATCGTCCACAACCAGGCAAGCTTCGCGGAGCGGATCGCTGCCAAACGCGTGCGTCACCGGATCGGGTGGTGTGGTTGCTAGTGAAGAGGTGTGTAGCTGCATGTTGCTGAGAGTCCGAGCGGGGGGTCTTTGCGGAGTCTCGGGGATTCTCCTCATCATCCCATCGACCCCATCGGGCCCCATCCACTGCCCAGGAATCCGGTAGACTTGGATTGGGCTCGAGCAGCGGATCTTTCTTAAAGGACACCGTAGTGGACCGATCGGATGGGGTCAATGCACGTTTCCGCCAGCTGCCGGCGGTGGATCGGCTGGCTGAGCTCGCCGGGCAGGGGGGCGGATTGGCGCGCTGGAGCCTGCTCGAGGCCGCTCGTGACCTCCTGGACTCCACACGAGCGGCCATGCACGCCGGCACGGACAGCCCGGACCTGAGTCTCGAGGTCCTCGCGGAGCGGGTGCGGGCGCTCGCGCGCCGCCTGCAGCAGCCTTGTCCGCGGCGTGTCCTGAATGCGACGGGCGTCGTGCTCCATACGAATCTGGGGCGCGCGCCGCTCGCTCAGGGCGCGGCGCGCGCGGCTGCCACGGCGGCCGCCGGCTATTCGGACCTGGAGCTGGATCTGGAAACGGGGGAGCGCGGCTCGCGCCTGGACCGGGTGAGGAAGCTGCTGTGTCTGCTGTCCGGAGCGGAGGATGCGCTCGTTGTCAACAACGGTGCAGCGGCTCTCGTGCTCTGCGTGGATGCCCTGGCCGCAGGTCGCGAGGTGCTGCTGTCGCGTGGGGAGCTGGTCGAGATCGGGGGCTCCTTCCGCCTGCCCGAGATCTTGGAATCGAGCCGGGCCCAGCTGCGCGAGATCGGTACGACCAACCGCACCCATCTGTGGGACTACCAGCAAGCGCTCGGTCCCGAGACGGGCCTGATTCTCAAAGTCCATCGCAGCAACTTCGAGCTGCGTGGCTTCACGCATGAGGTGTTCCTACGCGAGCTGGCGCCCCTGGCACGCGAGCGAGGGGTCCCGCTGGTGGAAGACCGTGGCAGCGGCACTTTTCTTGATTTGCGGCCCCACGGTATCCCAGAGCGTGAGGCGTGGTCCGGGTTGCGCGAGGGCGCTGATCTGGTGCTGTTCAGTGGTGATAAGTTGCTCGGTGGACCGCAGGCGGGGATTGTGCTCGGAAGCCGGAAGTGGGTCGAGCGAATGCGCCGGAGTCCCCTGTCCCGTGCACTGCGGGTCGACAAGCTGACGCTGGCCGCGCTGGCTTGGACGCTGCGTGCCCTGCTCGAGGGACGCGGGCAGGAGAGTCTGCCCGTGCTGCGCATGTTGCTCGCCTCGCCGGAGGAGCTGCAGACACGCGCTGAGCGTCTGGCAAAGGAGCTCGCCGAACAGGGTTGGGCCAAAGTCTCGCTGGAAAACCAGGGCTCTGTCGTCGGTGGCGGAGCCCTGCCGGAGCTCGAGCTCGCTGGTCCGGTGGTGCGGATCGAGCCCGACGGATCGGCCAGCGAGCTCGCACGTGGACTCCGGGGGGCCGAGCCACCCGTGCTGGTCCGTGTGCACAAGGATGCCGTGCTTGTCGATCCGAGAACGCTACAGGATTCCGAGTTGGAGGCTGTGATTGAGGCCTTCGCGTCACTCTTTCGTTGATCGAACTTCCCGGACGGGCTAAGGTTTTTCTGTGCTGGACGCGCCTGTCTTAGTCCTGAATCGCTCTTATCTCCCGATCCACGTAACGTCGGTGCGCAGAGCGTATTGTCTGCTGTACCGCGGCATCGCCAAAGCCGTGAACGAGCGCTACCAGACGTTCGACTTCGAATCGTGGCGGGGGCTCAGGGTGCGCGCCGGGGACGACGCGACCGGCATCGTGGGGGGGGTCATCAGGGTACCTCGAGTCATTCTCCTGGGGGCGTTTGACTGGGTTCCCAAGCGGCATGTGCGCTTCAGCCGGGTCAACATCTATGCGCGGGACTCGAATGCCTGTCAGTACTGTGGTCAAAGCATGGCCCGGTCGATGCTGAATCTCGACCACGTGGTTCCTCGTTCTCAAGGGGGACGAAGCACGTGGGAGAACGTCGTGTGCTGCTGCAGAGATTGCAATCGACGCAAGGGTGGGCGAACACCTATGCAGGCGGGAATGCGCTTGATTCGAAGGCCCACGAAGCCCCGGTGGACCCCCACCATGGGTGTGTTGGGTGGACGTAAAGGGCATCCGGACTGGAGGCCGTACCTGAGTGTCGTCGATGCGTCTTACTGGAACGCCGAGCTGGCTGAATATTAAGCAGCGGTCCGCGCGGCCTGGTGGTGGAGACGATCCCTCGCGCGGACCGCAGGAACCTGTTCGCCGAGTCTGGGCGATCGGTGGCGGGAAGGGCGGCATCGGGAAGAGCTTTCTCGCGGTCAACCTGGCCACGGTCGCGGCCCGCGCGGGCTGGCGCGTGCTCTTGATCGACGCCGACCTCGCTGGGGCTAACCTGCACACCTGTCTGGGTGTCCGCGGCGGCAACCGCGTGAACCTATCGGACTACCTCTACGATCGCGTGGTCGATATCGATAAGGCCGCGATCGACACCTCGGTGCCGGGGTTGCGGCTCATTATGGGTGCCCTGGACCACACGGGCATGGCCGAGACGAGCCGGGCGCAGCGTGAGCATCTCTTTCAGGCGTTGCGCAAGCTGCCGGTGGATCTGGTGGTGTTCGATCTGGCGGCGGGCGCGGACCGCGCGACGCTCGACTTCTTTCTGGAGACCGATGAGGGGGTCATCATCGCAACGCCCGAGCCGACCTCGATCGAGAATGCATACGGGTTCCTGCGCGCCGCTTTCTACCGACGGCTGGCGCGGACCATGAGCACTTCGCCTATTCGGGATCTCATTCGCGAGGCCATGGATCGCCGCAACGAACGCGGCATCCGAACGCCCGCGGACCTGTTTAAGGAGATCGGTCAGCTCGACCGGGACGAAGAGGCCCGCTTCCGGCAGGCGCTGGAGGATTTTCGCCCGCGCCTGGTGGTGAACCAGGTGCGTGAGAGCGAAGAGATCAAGCTGGGTTTTTCGATGCGTAGCGTCTGTCGGAAATTCTTTGGAATCAACCTGGAGTACCTCGGATATATATGCTTTGACGATGCGGTATGGCGATCGATCAAGGAACGCCGGCCGCTGGTGCTGGCCTATCCGCAATCCGATGCGGCATTGTATATCCGCAGGATCGTGCATAAGATGTTAGGGACCTGAGTCGATGCGACCACTCTCCGAACAGAACTTCTACCAGACCCTGGAGGTATCTCCGGATGCCACCCTCCAGACGATCGAGCGCGCTTATCGCATTACGCGAGCCACCTACCATCCGACCTCGGCGGCCACCTACTCCGTCTTTTCCGAGGAGGAGAACACCGAGATCCTGCGCCGGGTCGAGGAGGCCTACGCCGTGCTCTCGCAGGCCAGGTTGCGGCGCGAGTACGATGCTCGTCTGCGGCGAGAGGAGCTGGGAGACCGGCCACGCCCAGCCCGCGAGTTGGCTCCCGTTGCCCCGCCCCCGCTCAGGGCTGAGCCGGTCATGAGTCCACCCGCCTCCCCGCAGATCGAGCTCGACCTAGCTCCCGCGGAGCCGGACGATGGCGTGTACGATGGCCCGGTACTGCGCCGCATCCGCATGAGCCGCGGGATCGAGCTGGAGGAGATCTCGGTGCTCACCAAGGTCAATGAGTTCTACCTCCAGTGCATAGAGACGAATCGTTACCGCGAGCTCCCCGCGAGCGTCTACTTAAAGGGGTTCCTGCGCGAGTTCGCCAAGTGCCTCAGGCTCGACCCGCGGCGCGTCGCCGAGAGCTACATGGAACGGTCTCGCGAGCGGGGGGGGGCCAGCTAGTGGAGCGGATCTCTGACCCCGAGCGCGCCCGCCGCATGGCACGTGTTCTCTTCTCCGACATGGTCGCGTACGCCGGCGACCAGATCCGCATCGGTCTCGAGAAGGATGATCTCTTCACCCGCCTCAAGCGCGAGATCGAGCAGATCCGGGTCTTCTTCGAGCGGAACGTCGATCCCGCTCTGCCCGGTGCGGAGCGCATCTTCAACTTTGCTCTCGTCGACGTTCTCATTGCCCGCAATCGAAGGGTCAGTACCTCCATCTGGTGAGCTTTCAGCTAGACGTGACGGAGTTGCTCGCCGGCAAGCGGCTGGACGCTGCTGTAGCCGAGGTCGAGCCAAAGCTCTCGCGCGCAGCTGCTCGGCGCTTGATCGAGCAGGGTGCGATCATCGTCTCGGGCAGTACCGTCAAGCCCGCGCATCGCCTGCGTGTGGGGGAGCGTGTCCGCGCTGAGTTTCCCGATCCCATACCCGATCGAGTCGTGCCCGAAGCGCTCCCGCTCGCGATCGTGTACGAGGACTCACAGCTAGTCGTGATCGACAAGGCAGCCGGAATGGTGGTTCACCCCGCAGCCGGGCATCGCCAGGGCACCCTGGTCAATGCACTGCTACACCACTGCCGCGAGCTCACCGGCATTGGTGGCGTGCTACGGCCGGGCATCGTCCACCGCCTGGACAAAGGAACCTCGGGTCTCCTGGTCGTGGCCAAGACCGAGCTTGCCCATCGCGACCTCTCCCGGCAGTTCAAAGCGCGTTCGGTCGAGCGCGGCTACCGGGCCCTCGTCCGTGGCAGGCCCCGTGCCGACCAGGGCTCGATCGACGCGCCGATCGGGCGGCATCCCAGGGACCGCAAACGCTTCAGTACGCGCGCACGCGTGGCCCGCCGAGCCGTTACCCACTGGTCGGTGGAGGAGCGTCTGGGCGAGATCACGCTCCTCCGAGTTCGTCTCGAGACCGGAAGAACGCATCAGATCCGAGTGCATATGGCCTCGGTCGGGCTACCCATCGCCGGCGACCCGGTCTATGGTGGAGGCCGGCGGGCAAGCGCCGAGCTGGGGCTGCGGCGCCAGGCTCTCCATGCCGCCACCCTCGGCTTCGATCATCCAGAGACGGAGGAGCGCTTGCGCTTCGACTCCGAGCTGCCCGCGGATCTGGCCGCGGTCGTGGTCGAGCTCCGCCGATGACGATCCCCGCCTTTCTCCGCTGCGATGTCCTGGAGGACCTCGGAATCGAGCACGGCTTCGGCACGCGCCGCTCCCAGGCGACCGAGGTCCCCGGCCTGGTGCTCGTGACCCAGGTTCACGGGAACACGGTATTGCGGGTTCCACCGCTCGATCCGAAGGCCGAGGCGGACGCGTTGTGGACGGACGAGCCCGGCCTCGCCATCGGAATTCGCACCGCGGACTGTGTGCCCGTACTGCTTGCGGACTCGGGGCGACGTGCCGTGGCGGTGGTTCACGCAGGCTGGCGAGGGAGCGCGGCCAAGGTGTGCGAGCGCGGTGTGTTCGAGCTCGCGAGGGCGATACAGGGAGAACCAGCCGGGATCATTGCCGCCATCGGTCCTCACATAGGGCCCTGCTGTTATGAGGTGGATCCTCCGGTACGCAGAGCGGTGGCGGAGGATGCCGTGTTCTCTCCTTCCGCCCGCGGTCCGGGGCATTTCATGCTCGATCTTTTTGCCCTCAACCGCCTGCAGCTCCTACGGGCCGGCCTGCAGCCGCAAAATATCCAGCGGGTCGGAGGCTGCAGCTCCTGCGATTCGACACTCTACGCCAGCTATCGACGGGACGGATCAGGGGAACGGATGGTGCATTTCGTACGAATGTCGTTCCCTTGACACGCGCCACAGGTAGCCTACCGTTTATTGTTAAGCGCTTACACAGCGCCCGACCCACCTTCAGACTTCCAATCCAACAGAAAGTCTTTCAAAGGCGCGAAGCTTCTCAACTTATTGAACCTGATTTCCGAAGCATTAGATGACCCACTTCATGGCTTAGCCAGCATGGATCAGCGGACCCCCGGGGACCCTCTCCCCGGTACTTTCACCCTGTTGAAGGAGCGTGGATGAACCTCTCGGAACTAAAACTAGAATCCGCAGCGACGCTGGCTCAGCTTGCGGCCGAGCGCGGCATCGAAGGCCAGGGCGGTATGGCCAAGCAGGATTTGATCTTCGCGCTGCTGCAGGCAGAGACACGCGACAACGGGGAAATTTACGGAGACGGCGTACTGGAGAAGTTGCCCGATGGCTACGGCTTTCTGCGCTCATCGGGCTCGAACTATCTGCCTGGGCCCGATGACATATATGTGTCACCCTCGCAGATCCGCCGTTTCAACCTGAGGACCGGCGATACGGTCTCCGGACAGATCCGGCCGCCCAAGGAGGGCGAGCGCTACTTCGCCCTGCTCAAGGTGAACAAGATCAACTATGAGGAGACGGAGGTCGCCAAGCGCAAGATCCACTTCGATTCCCTCACACCGCTCTATCCGACCGAGCGATACGAGCTGGAGGGCAAATCGGGGAAGCTGACCACACGCATCATAGATCTGATCGCGCCAATCGGGAAGGGCCAACGCGCGTTGATCGTTTCTCCGCCTAAGGCGGGAAAGACGATGTTGCTCCAGGACATTGCCAACGCCATCGCGGAGAAGCACCCAGAAGCGTATGTCATCGTCCTCTTGATCGATGAGCGCCCCGAGGAGGTGACCGACTTCCAGCGCAACGTCAAGGCAGAGGTCGTCTCCTCGACCTTCGATGAGCCCGCGCAACGCCACGTTCAGGTCTCGGAGATGGTGATCGAAAAGGCGCGCCGGCTGGTCGAGCACAAGCGGGATGTGGTCATCCTTCTGGATTCCGTTACGCGCCTTGCACGTGCGCATAACGCCGTAATTCCTCACTCGGGGAAGATTCTGTCCGGCGGGGTCGACGCGAATGCGCTGCAGAAGCCCAAGCGCTTCTTTGGAGCGGCGCGGAACATCGAGGAAGGTGGAAGCCTCACGATTATCGGCACGGCTCTGGTCGACACCGGATCACGTATGGACGAGGTCATATACGAAGAGTTCAAGGGCACCGGCAACTGTGAGATCCACCTGGATCGTAAGCTGTCCGACCGCCGGACCTTCCCCGCGATCGACCTGAACCGCAGCTCGACCCGGCGTGAGGAGCTCTTGCTGGACGACGTGACCATCAACAAGATCTGGGTCCTGCGCAAGGTGCTTGACCCGCTGAACACGGTCGACTGCATGGAGTTCCTGATCGAAAAGATGAAGGCCACGGACACCAACGAGGAGTTCCTGGCCTCCATGAATCAGTAGGGCACCACCTGACTAGCGCGTTATGGGGCGGCTCCAAACACCGACTTGAGCCAGTCAAGGGGCTGAGCTAGGCTAGGCTCCCTGATGAAGGCGGATATCCACCCGGAGTATCAAACGGCCACCGTGCACTGCGCGTGTGGGAACGAGTTTGTCACCCGCTCGACCACGAGCGAGATTCGCGTGGAGATTTGCTCCGCCTGCCATCCCTTCTTCACCGGTAAGCAGAAGATCGTGGACGCTGCTGGGAAAGTGGAGCGCTTCAGAAGGCGCTACGAGAAGAAGTGATGGCCCTCCTGCACATCCCCTCTCAGCATTAGCCTTGCCCCGATCCCCCTGCGCGCACCGGGTGCGTGCAGATGGCCTGTCTTCCCCGGAGACCCCCGTCATGTTCGAGCGCCTTGAAGAAATGCTGTCCCGCTATAAGGAGCTGGAAACGCTTCTGGTACAGCCGCAGCTCGCCTCGAACCCGACCCGAATCCGCGAGATCAGCCAGGAGATGGCGGGCCTGCGGGAGGCGGTTGAGGGCTACCGCCGCTGGAAGGAGATCGAGGCCGCTCTGCAGGAGAACGAGGAGCTGCTCTCCGATCCGGACACCGGTATTCGGGAGCTCGCCCGAATCGAGATCGACACATTCAAGGTCGAGCGAGGCGAGCTCGAGCTGAAGCTCAAGCGGTTGCTGATCCCCCGAGATCCCAATGACGACAAGAACGTCGTGCTCGAGATCCGCGCGGGAACCGGCGGTGAGGAAGCGGCCCTGTTTGCTGCCGACCTGCTCCGTATGTACACACGCTTCGCCGAGGGCCATGGTTGGACGGTCGAGCTGCTCTCGCTGTCCTCCACCGATACGGGAGGCGTGAAGGAGGCGATCGCCACGATCTCGGGCAAGCGCGCCTACCGTCAGCTCAAGTACGAGAGCGGCGTGCATCGTGTGCAGCGCGTCCCGGTCACCGAGTCGTCAGGACGCATCCACACTTCCACCGTTACTGTGGCGGTTCTGCCCGAGGCGCAGGAGGTGGACGTTCGGATCGACGAGGAAAAGGATCTGCGAATCGATGTATATCGTAGTTCCGGACCAGGAGGACAGAGCGTAAACACCACCGATTCGGCCGTGCGCATCACGCACCTGCCGAGTGGGCTGGTGGTTACCTGCCAGGACGAGAAGTCGCAGCACAAGAATAAGGCACGCGCGCTCAAGATCTTGCGCTCGCGTCTCTTCGACCTGGAGCTGCGTCGGCAACAGGAGGAACGCGCGCAGGAGCGGCGGGGGCAGATCGGCACCGGGGAGCGCAGCGAGCGGATACGCACCTACAACTTCCCACAGAACCGTGTCACCGATCACCGCGTTGGCCTGACGCTACACAAGTTGGATCGTATTCTGGAGGGCGAGCTGGAGGATCTGGTGGAGCAGACGGCGATGCAGCTGCAAGCGGAGGCCATCACGTGACACCACGGAAGCTTCTGAGCTCGACAAGCCACTACCTGCGGCAGCACGGGATTCTCCAGGCGCGACTCGATGCGGAGCTCTTGTTGGCTCACGTGCTGGGTGTGGAGCGCGTCGACCTGTATCTTGGCAGCGAGCGGCCCGTGGCTGAACGCGACTGCGTGCATTACCAGCAACTGGTGCAACGCCGGGCCCGGAAGCACGTGCCGATTGCGTATCTATTGGGAGAGCGCGAGTTCTGGTCGCGACCTTTCCGGGTGACCCCCGATGTATTGATTCCGCGCCCGGAGACGGAAACGCTGGTGGAGGTGGCGCTGTCGCTGGCTCCCACTCGCGTGGCCGAGATCGGAGTGGGCTCGGGCGCGATCACCGGCGCGCTGGCCCTGGAGCTACCGCGTGCGCGCTTCGTTGCAGTCGACACCTCGGCGGCGGCGCTGGCCGTGGCGCGCGAGAACCTCGAGCGCTTGGAGGTCGCTGCACGGGTCGGGCTGGTGCGGGGGAACGGAGCGACGGCCTTGCGCGGGCCCTTCGACCTGATCGTCTCCAACCCCCCCTATATCCCGACTGCGGAGCTCGAGCAGCTCCCGCCCGAGGTGCGGAACGAGCCGCTGCTCGCGCTCGACGGTGGACCGGATGGACTCGCCTTGCTGCGCCGCCTGGTGTGCGAGGCGCCCGCGCTGCTGGCACGCCCCGGCTGGCTGGTGCTGGAGGTGGGTCGGGGGCAGGCGGCTGGGGTCGGCGCGAGTCTCGAGTCCGCCGGTGCGGATGCGATTGAGCTGCACAACGACCTGGCGGGGACGGCGCGCGTTGTGCTGGCCCGTTTCGGGGGCGTCTAGTATGGACCGCTTCGTGATTCGCGGCGGTGTACCGCTCGCGGGAACCGTTTCCGTCAGCGGCTCCAAAAACTCGATGCTGGCGCTGATGGCGGCCTCGCTCCTGAGCGAGGAGCCCGTGCTGCTCCAGAACGCGGCGCGTGTGCACGACGTCTCGACCATGATCCGCATCCTCGGGGCGCTGGGAGTCGAGGCGGTGTGGGAGGCGGACGACGTATTGCGGCTGGGCGGCAGCGAGCCCACGGCGACCGAGGCGCCCTACGAGCTGGTGCGTACGATGCGGGCCTCGTTCATGGTCCTGGGCCCTCTGCTGGCGCGCTGCGGACACGCGCGCGTCTCCCTTCCGGGAGGCTGCGCGATCGGAGCCCGGCCCGTCGACCAGCACCTGAAGGGGCTGGAGGCGTTGGGGGCCAAGGTGGAGCTGGTGGGAGGATACGTGGAAGCGCGTGCGAGCCGCCTGCGCGGTGCGCCCGTGGTGTTCGACACCTCCACCGTTAACGGCACCCAGAACGTTCTGATGGCGGCCTGCCTGGCCGAAGGGCAGACGCGGATCCAGAACGCCGCGCTGGAGCCGGAGGTGGGCGAGCTGATCGGGGTGCTGCAGGCCATGGGGGCCCGCATCGAGGGCGCCGGAACCGACCAGCTCACGGTGGAGGGGGTGACTCGCCTGAAGGGTGCCACACATCGCGTGGCCGGGGATCGGATCGAAGCCGGGACTCTGCTCGCGGCGGCCGCCATCACGGGCGGCGATGTCACCGTCACCGGCCTGTGTTTGGATCAGCTGGCCTCGGTGGTGGAGAAGCTACGCGAGATCGGTCTCGAACTCGACACCCGCCCGGATCGCGTACGGGTTCGCCGTACGGGTCCTCTGCGCGGTGTACGTGTGACCACCGCCCGCTTCCCCGGCTTTCCCACGGATATGCAAGCCCAGATCATGGCGCTGCTCTGCCTGGCGCCGGGTTCGAGCGTGCTGACCGAGACCATCTTCGAGAACCGCTTCATGCACGTCTCGGAGCTGCAGCGCATGGGTGCGGACATCACCGTGAATGGTCGGACCGCCATCATCCAGGGTGTGGCGGGCCTCTCGGGCGCGCCGGTCATGGCCACGGATCTGCGTGCCAGCGCTTCGCTGCTGCTGGCGGGTCTGGCCGCGCGCGGGGACACCCACGTGATGCGCGTCTACCACATCGATCGCGGTTACGACCGGATCGAGCAGAAGCTGGCCTCGCTGGGGGCCCGCATCCGGCGCATCAGGGACTGAGCCATGGCTGTAAGCGAGTGTCTGGTGCGGTTGCTGCGAACCCGCGATGCGGACTTCGAGGCCGCGTTTCATGCGCTCGAGCAGCGGCGTCAGCGGGATGCGGAGGAGGTCGGACGGGCCGTCTCCGAGATCGTGGACGATGTGCGGCGGCGAGGCGATGACGCGTTGCTCGACGCGACCGAGCGTTTCGACGGCTATCGCCTGGCGCCGGCGGAGATCGTGGTCTCGAGCCAGCAGATGGCGGCCGGGGCGGCTCGGCTGGGGCCCGAGGATCGTGACGCGCTGGGGAGCGCGGCAGAGCGTATCCGTGCGTTCCACTCGCTGAAGCTGCCGCAGAGCTGGCAACAGGAGCGCGAGGGCGAGGTGCTGGGCCAGCTGGTGCGGCCGCTCGCCAGCGTGGGCCTGTACGTGCCCGCCTTCAAGGCGCCCCTGGCCTCGACCGTACTGATGCTTGGCATCCCGGCCGCGGTGGCGGGGGTGCCCCAAGTCGTGATGGCCAGCCCCGGGCGCGAGCCGCATCCCGCGGTGCTCGAGGCCGCTCGGCTGGCTGGCGTGACGCGGATGCTGCGCGTGGGCGGAGCCCAGGCGGTCGCGGCCCTGGCTTTCGGCACCGAGAGCGTGTCTCGCGTCGACAAGATCATGGGACCCGGCAATGCCTACGTGCAGGCGGCCAAGCGCCAGGTCTTCGGGCAGGTCGCGATCGATGCCGAGGCCGGACCGAGCGAAGTGCTGATCGTGGCGGATGAGAACGCAGCGCCCGCGTTTGTGGCCGCTGACCTGATGGCCCAGGCCGAGCACGACCCAGCGGCGAGCGTGGTGCTGGTGACGCCCAGCGAGGCCCTGGCCCAGGCGACGCTCGAGGAGCTGGCAAAGCAGATCTCGGGTCAGCCGCGGGAGGAGATCGCCCGGCAGGCGCTCGCAGGGAGCAGCGCGTTGATCGTGACGCGCAGCCTGGAGGAGGCCATGGAGCTGGCCAACCGCTATGCCGCCGAGCATCTGGAGCTCATGCTGGCCGAGCCGCAGCGCTGGCTCGAACGCGTCGAGCACGCGGGAGCCGTGTTTCTGGGAGCCTACAGCCCGGTGCCGCTGGGAGACTACGTGGCCGGCCCCAGCCACGTGCTGCCCACCGGGGGGACGGCGCGCTTCTTCTCAGTAGTGGGGGTGGAGGATTTTCTCAAACGCTCGAGCGTGATCGGCTTCTCGCCGAGCGCAGTGCGCCGCTTGGGTCCGACGGCGGTGCGGTTGGCGGAGCTCGAGGGTCTGCACGCTCACGCCCGAGCGGTGAGTCTGCGGCTGGAACGGGACGACTGAAGCGGGGGCTGGACCCGAATTCCTAGATCGGGCATCAATTCCCCCTAGCCGGGAGAGAGAGTATGGAGCGCGAGGCGAGCATTTCGAGAAAGACCCGGGAGACGGATATCCAGGTGGAGCTGCGCCTGGATGGCGAGGGGGAGCCGCAGATTTCCACGGGCATTCCCTTCTTCGATCACCTGCTGGTCTCGCTGGCCCGGCACGGCCTCTTCGACCTGCGCATCCAGGCCAGCGGCGATCTCGAGGTGGACCAGCACCACACGGTAGAGGACGTGGGAATCACTCTCGGGCAGGCCCTGCGGGTGGCCGTGGGCGAGGCCTCGGGCCTGACACGCTTCGGGTCCGCGCGCATCCCCATGGCGGATGCCCTGCTGCAGGTGGACCTCGATCTATCCGCCCGCCCCTATCTGGTCTACCGGGTGTCGCTGCCGCGCGACTGGGTAGGCCAGTTTGACGCCGCGCTGGTGGAGGATTTCCTCTACGCCCTGTGCACGCACGGGGGGATCGATCTGCACGTCGAGCTGGTGTACGGACACAACGTGCATCACATCGTGGAGGGCATCTTCAAGGGCCTCGGTCGGGCGCTCGACCAGGCCACGCGTGTCGACCCCCGCATTCGCGGGCCGCTCTCGACCAAGGGCAGCCTTTGACGCGCCCCGCTCCTGAGATCGTGGTCGTCGACTACGGCATGGGGAACCTGCGCAACGTGGGTCGGGCCCTCGAGCGCGCCGGTGCCCGGCCCCGTGTCACCCAGGATCCCGAGCGCGTGCTGCGTGCGGATCGACTCGTGGTGCCCGGTGTGGGTGCGCTCGGGGACGCCATGCGTTGTCTCGATCAGCAGGGACTGAGCTCGGCCCTGCGTGAGCGGGTCGGGGATGGACGGCCCTATCTAGGGATCTGCGTGGGGCTCCAGGTGCTGCTCGAGCAGGGAGAGGAGGGACCCGTGCGTGGTCTCGGCCTGATTCCCGGGCAGGTGAACCGCTTCCCGGAGTCGCTGGGGCTGCCGGTGCCCCACATGGGCTGGAACGGAGTCAAGCCGCTGCGGCCGCACCCGGTGCTGGCAGATGGGTTCTTTTACTTCGTGCACGCCTACCGCCCCGTGGGTGTGCCCGAGGAGCGAGTGCTGGCGCGCACGGACTACGGCGAGCAGTTCCCCTCGGCGCTCGGCTTCGACGCCTGCGTCGCGGTGCAGTTCCATCCCGAGAAGAGCCAACGCGCGGGCCTCGCGTTGCTCGAGCGTTTCTGCGCCTGGTCCCCGTGAGCGGCCCGGCCCCCCGGGCGGTCAATGACGTGCGCAAGATGGAGGTGATCCCGGCGCTTGACCTGCGCGGGGGCCGCATCGTGCGTTTGCAGCAGGGCGATTACGAACGCGAGACCGTCTATGACGCGGATCCGGCCCGTGTTGCAGCGCGCTTTGTCGCCGCCGGAGCCACGCGGCTGCACGTGGTCGACCTGGATGGCGCACGCGCGGGCCAGCTGCGGAACGAGGACGCGATCTCGGCCATCCTGCGGGTGGCGTCATCCGTCCGGGTGCAGCTCGGAGGCGGGCTGCGCAGCATCGAGCAGATCGAGGCGGTGCTGGAACTGGGAGTGGATCGCGTCATCCTGGGCACGACGGCACTGGAGGCTCCGGAGGTGTTTCGAGCCGCGGCGCGGCGTTGGCCCGGGCAGATCGTGCTGGGGCTTGACGCGAAGCAGGGACGCGTGGCGATTCGCGGCTGGCAGCAGCTGGCGGACGCCGCGGTGGAGGAGGTGCTGCGACGCTTCGAGGATTTGCCGCTCGCCGCGGTGCTGCATACCGACATCGGCCGCGATGGAATGATGCAAGGTCCGAACGTGGGCGCGACCTCGAGCCTGGCGCGTTTGACGCGGCTCCCGGTCATCGCGTCAGGGGGCGTGCGCTCGCTGGACGATCTGGCTGCACTGGCTCGGACCGGCGTCATCGCGGGGGTGGTCGTGGGCCAGGCGCTCTACACCGGGGCCATCGATCTGCGCGCAGCGCTGGCGTAGCCGCCGTGCTGACCAAGCGCATCATCCCCTGCCTGGATGTGAAGGACGGGCGCGTGGTGAAAGGGGTGAAGTTCGTAGGCCTGCGTGACGCGGGCGATCCGGCCGAGGTGGCTGAGGCCTACGATTCCCAGGACGCGGATGAGCTCTGCTTCCTGGACATCACCGCGTCCCATGAGCGCCGCGGTACGATGCTCGACCTGGTCGCGCGCGTGGCTGATCGCATTACGATCCCGTTCTCGGTCGGGGGAGGCGTGCGCTCGGTCGAGGACGTGCGGGCGCTGCTGCAGGCGGGGGCGGACAAGGTCTCGCTGAACACGGCCGCGGTTGAGCGTCCCGAGCTGGTCGCGCAGGTCGCGGATCGGCTGGGCTCGGCCAACCTGATCGTGGCGATCGACGCACGTCGGCGGGATCCTGAGGATCCAGGGCAGGGCTGGGAGGTCTTCACCCACGGCGGCCGAAACCCAGCCGGGCTGGATGCGCTGGAATGGGCGCTACGCATGGAGCGGGAGGGCGCCGGCGAGATTCTGCTTACCAGTATGGACCGTGATGGCACCCTGGATGGCTACGATCTCCCGCTCACACGCGCGGCGAGCGATCTCCTACGCATCCCCGTGATCGCCTCTGGCGGGGTCGGGAGCATCGAGCATCTGCGCCAGGGGCTGGACGACGGGCCGCTGGGAGGCGGGGCCTCCGCCGCGCTGGCCGCCAGCATCTTCCACTTCGGTACCCATACCGTGAGCGAGGCCAAGCGGCACCTGGCGCAGTGGGGTGTCTGGGTCCGACCTGTGGATAAGCTTGCCTAGGCGGCTTTTGCGGGCCCCCAGCAGGAAGGTCGGACCAATCGCCACCAAGGCCGGGCCTCCGCCACCTATATTTGCGGACACCAGAGCCCGTATGCTAGCTTTGGTTTCGCGGAAACTTGGCTGCAAGTGCCTGAAAAATCAGGTATTTCTGGTCCACCGCGCAGTCCCAATACGGAGGGGGTTGCTGCGCTGGGTGGTGCGGCCGCGAGTCTTGGGGGGCACCTCAGGGGCTAGGCAGTTCGCATAGAATCCGCGTAGAGGATAGAGAGCCGGCCTGGAAACAGGACTGAGAACGGCTCGTGGAGGAATGAGTTCTGCCCGGCATCAAGCTCAAGGACAACGAGACCTTTGAAGTCGCGCTGAAGCGCTTCAAGAAGCAGTGTGAGAAGGCTGGACTGATGTACGAGCTCCGCAAGCGGGAGCACTACGAGAAGCCCAGCGTTCGGCGCAAGAAGAAGACCATAGCGGCGCGCAAACGCGCGCTTAAGAGGCTCAAGCAGACATAACTAGGGTTTAGACGAGCTCGGTGCCCTAAGGGCGCCGGGCTCGCGTTGTTTTGGACCCGGGGGCCCCGGAGGGCCATCCACAATCTACCGAGGTTGCCAAGGTCGCGAGGTCGGTTTGGGACGGATTCCGGAGCACGTTATCGATGAGGTGCGCGAACGGGCGGATATCGTCCAGATCGCCAGCCGTTACCTGACGCTCAAGAAGTCCGGCAGCCGACACTGGGGGCTCTGCCCCTTCCACAGCGAGAAAACACCCTCCTTTCAGGTTCACGAGGACAAGCAGGTCTTCTACTGCTTTGGCTGTGGGGCCTCGGGCGATGTGTTCGCCTTCCGCATGCAGCAAGACGGGCTGGACTTCCCGGATGCCGCGCGCGCCCTCGCGCGCGAGCTCGGGATCACGATTCCGAGCTCCTCGGGCGAATCCTCGGGGCAGGTCACGCGGCTGCATCAGGTGAACGAGGCCGCGCTCGAGTACTTCCGGAGCAGCCTGCGCGCAGCCGAGGGCGCACAGGCGCGCCGCTATCTGGTGGCGCGCGGCGTCTCGCAGGAACTGCTCGACCGTTTCCAGATCGGGTTCGCGCCCTCGAGCTGGGAGGGCCTTCAGCGCTACCTGACGCGCAAGCGGCTCGACCTCAAGCCGGCGGAGCAGGCCGGTCTGCTCGCACGTAGACAGACGGGCGCAGGTCACTACGATCGCTTTCGAGGCCGCATCGTGTTCCCCATCGTAGAACCGAGCGGGTACGTCATCGGCTTTGGTGGCCGTGCCCTGGGAGAGGACGAAGCTCCCAAGTATTTGAATTCCCAAGAGAGCCCGATCTACCACAAAGGTCGGGTTCTTTTTGGTCTACCGCTCGCGCTGGATGCGATCCGTCGGCGGGGGCGGGTGGTGGTCGTGGAAGGCTATTTCGATCTCGTCGCCTTGCACCGGGCCGAGATCGAGGAGGGCGTTGCCCCGTGCGGGACCGCCCTGACCCAGGATCATGCGCGCCGCATGCGGCGCTACACCGAGGAGGTCGTACTGCTTTTCGATGGCGACGAGGCGGGCCAGCGCGCGGCCGAGCGCGCCCTGCCGGTCTTGCTGGCGGAGCGACTGCGCGTGCGGGCGGCGTTTCTGCCGGCGGGCGAGGACCCCGATACGCTTCTGCAGCGCTCCGGTGCGGAGGCGCTCCGGGCCGTTGTCGATGCTGCCAAGCCTCTGCTCGATCATATGCTCGACAGGCAGCTGCAGCGGTCGTCTGACCACGCCTGGGAGCTGGCGGACGCGGCGCGCGCGGTTGCGCCCCTGCTGCGCGCACTCCCCGATCCGATCGAGTCCGCCGCCTATGTGCGCCTGGTCGCGGCACGGCTAAACGTTCCGATCTCGGCGCTGCGAGAGAGCTTACGAGAGCGTCCGGCAGGGGCGTCCAGCGCGCCCACCCCGAAGACGGCACCGGCGCGGGAGGTCCGGATCGACGCTCCCGCCCGCGTATTGCTGGCTGCGCTCGTGAGCCATCCCGAGCTGCTGCCGCTGCTCGACGCACTCGATACCGACTGGCTGGCGGCGGGGGACGAGCGCGAGCTCCTGCTCAGCGTTAGCCAGGCGCTGCGCGAGCACGGAAACGGGGCCCTCGCTCGACTGCTGTCGCCCGCGGCAAGAGAGCTATCGGAGCCGCTCAAGTCCGCCCTTTCCCGGATCGTGGCGGAAGCGGAGCAGAGCGACGCGCGCGCGGCCGAGCGGGCCCTGCGGGACTGCATAGTGCAGCTCGGAATCCGCGTGCTCGATCGGCGGTCGCGTGCGCTTACAGCTCGGCTCGAATCATGCAAAGACCAAAGCGAATTGGAACTGTTGCTGCAGGAAAAGCAGCAATACCTCGTAGAAAGGCGAGAGCTCTGGAGTCAGGTAGAACAGGTTTGAATTTCTTTACCCGTAATGAGTCAAGGAGTTCCCCCCAACATGTCTCGATCAAAAACCCCCAAGCAATCCTCCACCCGAAACAGACAGCCGTGCGCAAAATCTGGAGCCCATAAGAAAGCGCTCAGACTCGCAGCTGTGGTGCAAAGAAACGGCAGCGCCGCCGCGAAACGCCGGAACGGCGCCAGCTCACCGATAAGCCTGCGTCAGCTCCTGCGTTCGGGCAAAGTGAGCGGCGAGGTGGAAGGGTCGATGATTCTGCAGGCCCTGCCGGAACACATTCTCAAGTCGGCCGAGAAGCTCGACGCAGTCGTCGCGCTATTTAGCAGGCAGGGAGTTTCGATCAAGGAATGGCAACCGCCGGTTTGGTTGCGCAAGCCTGAGGTTCGACGCAGGAACCCCGATGACGAGTACGGCGGGTTCCGCTCCAACGATCCCGTACGCGTATATCTGCGCGAGATGGGAGCGGTCTCGCTGCTCACACGCCAGGGCGAGGTGGAGATCGCCAAGCGAATCGAGACGGGGGAGGAAGACCAGTTCAGGCGGGCGCTCAAGTCTGCGATCGTAGTCGGTTGGCTGCTGTCGATCGGTGACGAGATCCGCCAGAAGAAGCGAGACAGTAAGCATCTCTTCCCCACCATCAATGAGGGCGAATCCCATACGCACGAGAGCCGGCAGAAGACGTTCCTGCAGGCCCTGACACAGCTGCGCAGGTCTCAGAACGACGTCGCGAAGCGCCAGCGTGTGCTCTCCAATCCACGCACCACCTCGGAGACACGGGTGCGTGTCGAGGACGAGATCGACGAGGTTCGCTGTCGTAACTCCCGCCGTATACGTGAGACCGGCGTTCTGAAGGAGTTCGTCTTCGAGCTGACCGGGGAGATCGACAACTTCATCGAGCTCATTAAGCAGCAGCAGACCGTGGTGGAACGCATGCTGAGGCCGCTCAAGCTGGACGAGGAGGAGTTCCTGAAGCTCGCGGCTCAGTCGCGGCGCCGGTCGCTTCCCGGGAAGCGGGCGCTGGCCAGGCTCGGCGGAAACCCCGAGGCGATCATCATCGCCGAGAAAGAGATTCAGGCGATCGGCCGTCGGATCCAGAAGATCGAGGCGGAGCACCAGACTACGCTCGCAGCTGCGCGCGCCTCACTGGTCGAGCTCCACGAGGCGCGGGAGCGGACACTTCAGGCCAAGAGCGAGCTGATCGAGGCCAACCTGCGGCTGGTGGTGTCGATCGCCAAGAAATACACGAACCGGGGTCTGCAGTTCCTGGACCTGATCCAGGAAGGCAACATCGGCCTGATGAAGGCCGTCGACAAGTTTGAGTACCAGCGCGGATACAAGTTCTCGACCTATGCGACCTGGTGGATTCGCCAGGCCATCACGCGGGCGATCGCCGACCAGGCCCGCACGATCCGGATCCCGGTGCACATGATCGAGACCATGAACAAGCTGGTGCGCGCGCAGCGTTACCTGGTGCAGAAGATGGGCCACGAGCCGACGCCGGATGAGATCGCGGAAAAGATGGAGATGCCGATCGAGAAGGTGCAGATGGTTCTCAAGATCGCGAAGGAGCCCATTTCTCTTGAAAGCCCGATCGGTGAGGACGAGGACAGCCATCTGGGTGACTTGATCGAGGACAAGCAGCGCCCATCGCTGACGGATGAGGTCATGCAGCACAACCTGTCGGATCAGACGCACAAGATTCTGGCCACGCTCACCCCGCGGGAGGAGAAGGTGCTTAAGATGCGCTTCGGCATCGGCGAGCGCTCGAATCACACGCTGGAGGAGGTCGGGCAGGACTTCGCCGTCACACGCGAGCGCATCCGCCAGATCGAGGCCAAGGCGCTGCGCAAGCTGCGTCATCCCAGCCGCGCCCGGGTGCTCCGAGCCTTCATGGACTAGAAGGGCGCCCAAGGCTGAAAAGCCCTCAAGAGGCCACGACTTCGGGCCGATCTTGCACGCATGTGGAGGGTCCTCTGCTCGCTGTTCTGCCTGGCGACGCTTGCCTGTGTGAGCCCGGCTCCCACGGCGCCGCTGGCGCGTCCGCCGGCCGCTCCCGACAGGCCCCAAGCGCTTCGCATCGAGCCGGCCCGCATTGCGCTCCCCCTGGGTCAGCCCGCGAGCCTGCGGGTTCGGGGCTCGGCTGCGGGAGAGGCCCGCTGCAGCTCCTCCGAGGGCGCGCTCCCGCGGCTGCCCGATGGGAGGCTGAGCATCGCCTCGCCCTCCGGCCCCGGTGTGGTCGAGGTCAGCTGCCAGAGCGACACTCGACGAGCCTTCGCGCAGGTCACCTTCACCACGGCGCGCGTGCTTCCGCTGCGCGACCCCTACGCGGGCGGGGTGGTGCTCTTCAAACTGCGGCGCGCTCCCGTTGACCCACACGAGCCCCGCGGTCGCCAGACGCTGGGCCTTCCCACGCTGGATCGCTTGCTCTCGCGACTGGGCGGGTACGCCTTTCCGGCCTTCCCCTTCGAGCGTTCGGCAACGCTGGACCGGGTCGGCCTGGATCGCTGGATAGCGATTGAGCTACCGGAGACTGTGAACTATTACGAGGCCGTACGTTTGCTGCGCGCCGATCGGCAGGTGCTGCCCGAGAGTTACTGGCCGGAGGACGGGGACTACCTGCGCGTGGAGGCGACGGAGAGCTGGCCGATCGCACTCACCCGGCCGCAGCCCGCACTTTCCTCGGGGCTGCGGCCCGCGCACGCATCAAAGCTCGCTCCGGTGTCGGCCGCGGAAGCCTTTGCAGCCGGGAAGCTGGGGTGGGAGCTCCAGGCCATCGGTCTACCGCGGGCCTGGGTCCGGGGGCGTGGCGCCGGGGTGGGCGTAGCGATCATTGATACCGGCGTGGACCTGAACCACGTCGCCATCGCGCGCAACCTGCGCAGCAAGCGCGACGAGACGCTCAGCTTCGATGCCGATGGCAACGGGGTCCCCGGTGATGAGGCCGGGGTCAATCTGGCGCACCTGGCGATCGCCCGCGGCACCGGCGCGCCCCGTCTCTCTCTGGGTCTGCTCGCGAATGTCTCCGACTGGAGCGGCGCGGACGCCCACTTGCGCCCATCGCTCTGGGGGCATGGCACCGCCATCGCTGCCCTGGCTGCGGGCACCGGTGACGCCGATGGGCGGCTGGGGGTGGCACCCGAGGCCTGGATCCTGCCCGTCGACATCCAGGAGAACCTGCGCGCTACGCGTAGTCGTTGGCTCGAGGAAGATCCTCGCATGCGCTTGCTGCCGGGAACCCCTGTCGCGTTCTCTCCTTTGCGCTCGCCCCTGTGGGCACGCGCGGCCGGCGTGGCCTACGCCGTACGCGAAGGGGTCCGGGTTCTCACCTGCGCCTGGCCGCCGCTGGAGCCCGCCTGGATTCTGCACGACGCGCTGCAATATGCGGAGGACAACTGTGTGCTCGCGGTCTGCGCGGACTCCGAAGACCCGTCTGGGACGGCGAGCTTCCCCGTGCGCTGGCGCGCGAGCCGCGACGCGCGACACACGGGGGTTTACGACGCCTGGGCAGGGACGGTTCGCCCAGATTTCTTCGAACGGCCGCTACGCGGCCTGGTCTGGGCGGCCGGTCTGGAGGGGCCGCCCGCGCCCGCTCCCGGCGCTGGGCCAGATGTCTCGGTCTCGCTTCACTCTCGCGCCGGAGACCCGATCCGCAGCGCGGCCTCCAACCCGCGCAACGACTCCGGCCCCTTGCCCGATCGTCGCAGCATGGCGTTCGCACGCCCCGGGGCCGCCGTGGGCCTCGTCGCTGGGGCCGCGCTGCTGATCAGCGCACGCCGGCCGGACCTCGAGCCGCTGACACTGCGAAACGCACTGCTGGACGGCGCACGCAACGAGCAGGGCCGGCGCGTGCTCTGGATTCCGGGAGCCCTCGAGGCCGCCGAGCGCCGTCCGCAGGGTCGCTGCGTGCAGCGTGACGAGGTGAGGGAGCAGGCGTGGTGGGAGCGCATGCGCCTCCGGGCTTCAAAACCAGGACCGGACCCGGCGGAGTCGGCCACCGAAATCAGCTGGCCCTGACCCGGTTGCCTGCCTTGGGCCCGGGAACTACCCTCGGTGACTCCGTCGGGGCGTAGCGCAGCCTGGTAGCGCGCTTGCTTCGGGAGCAAGAAGTCGCCGGTTCGAATCCGGCCGCCCCGACCATTACTAGTGCGGTAGCGGCCGGCATCGCCGGCCTGCGCACACTTCGCTCAGGCCTCGGCCTTCGCTGCGCGCCGCGCTGAGGTGCGGCTTGCACTAACGGGTTATCGCGCGGCAAAGCCGCGCTGCCCGTACTTCGCTCGCCTCGGGCTCGCTGCGCGCCCTTCCGGGGCTTGCACCTAGTGCGGTAGCGGCCGGCATCGCCGGCCTGCGCACACTTCGCTCAGGCCTTCGGCCTTTGCTGCGCGCCGCGCTAACGCGCGGCTTGAACTAACGGGTTATCGCCTATGCGATTCGGTTCCTCATTGAGTGTGCGAGTAGTGTGCGAACGCCCCCGTGAATGGGTGCGATCGGTTCGAGACGATGTCGATCACCTGCTTTTCCTCATCGGTCCGTATCGCCGCAGCAGTTCCTTGATCGTCAGGTCACGACAAATGTCGACTTGCTTCAAGACGATATCGACCACCTGCTTTTCCTCATCCGTCCACATGCGATCCGGATCTCGTTTCTTCAAGGGACGTTGACTCCGATACAGGTTGTCCACCTCTGTTGAGATAGCGTAGGCCCTGGTACTCATGCAGGACGAGAATGTGGGCCAGCCCGCGATTTCCTCGATTTCTTTCCGGCCCTCGGGCTCTAGATCCGCTACCGCTGTCACAGGCACAAGCAACCCGTTCGCACAGACCGCTACGACAAAGGCTAGCCCAACAACGTTATAGCGCGGCTTGGATCTCATCCTTGGTCTCCTCTAGAAGGCTGCGGCCTCATCCAAGGCTCCTTCTTTGCCGACACGGTCTTCGCTGCCGCACAATTTCTTTGCCTCCAACAAGTATTATCTCCTCGAGAGCGGCAAAAAATTAGTATGCGCTTCGGTTCCTAATTACGGAGCATCGAGCTAGTTGACCAGCCCTTGACCCAGTGGATGGGCAGCGTAAGTAATGGATTTTACTCACGTCTCGGCTTCCACTTCCGGCTCGCCGCGCGGCCTACGGGTCTTGAACTATCGCGGTACTTCCGCTGTGCCTGGTTGAGTAGCCTGTCTCCGAGTGAGATCTGCCGCGAGCGCGGGCGCTGGCTGAAGCGTCCGGTTACCGAGCCTCTCCGATCCCGGCTAGGTTCTGCGTATGCCGAAGATGCGTGTGCAGCGCGAGCGCTTCTCGAGCTACCCGGCGGTCGTACGTGCGGGTGCGATCTCGGTAGGCGTCGGCTTCCTGATCCTGGTGGCCAAGTTCTTTGCCTGGCAGGTGACGGGGGCCACGGTGCTGCTCGCCGACGCCGTGGAGTCGATCGTGAATGTGATCGCCGCCGCTATGGTTACTTACAGCGTCGCCGTTGCCTCGCGCCCAGCCGATCAGGACCACCCTTACGGCCACGGCAAGGCGGAGCCCCTGTCGGCGGCGATCGAAGGGGCTCTGATCGTGATCGCGGCCATGGTCATCGTCGCGGCGGCCATTCGGCACATCATCGTC